>Ga0182015_10004787_pt1 | contig 14383 bp, 12 predicted proteins | sample 712P3MmetaG_FD_120478 | JGI IMG/M metagenome (GOLD analysis project Ga0182015, IMG submission 120478) | Permafrost microbial communities from Stordalen Mire, Sweden - 712P3M metaG | ecosystem: Environmental > Terrestrial > Soil > Wetlands > Permafrost | place: Sweden: Stordalen | collected...
CCTCCTGGTTCGTAGCCAGGCGCTCTATCCAACTGAGCTACGGGCGCACCGCGGGAAACTGGCCCGTCGGGGGGCGCGCATCCTACCACACCCCGGAAAGCCTGCGACCGGACCAGGGAACAGGCCTTTTAGTCGCTGAACTAGCGCTCGGGCCGGGCGGTGGCGGCGTCCGGTGACGCCGCCATCGTGGACCCGCTTAAGGGATCAGCGCATCACCTTGCCGTAGATGAACAGCACGATGAGCGCGCCGATGATGGACATGATGATTCCAGCCGGATGGAACGGAGAACCTTCCGGGGGCTTGCTGAAGAGGCGCGCGATGAATCCCCCGACGAAGGACCCCACGATGCCCAGAATGCCCGTCATGATCAGACCCATGTGCTCGGCGCCCGGCATGATGAAGCGCGCAATTAGGCCGACGACGATGCCCACGATGAACATCCAGATGTAGTGGATCAAGGTCTTTCTCCTGGTTGCGGGACCACAGGCGAATCCCGGTTGTTGTTGTAAGGGGGATCGGTCCCCGGGGCGAATTCTAGCGGCAGCGCGGGCCACTGCGGTAGCACAGGCAGGCCGGGCTGTAAGACGACCGCGCTGCGGGGGTGTAACCGGCGTTGAACCGCAGGGCAGATCGGTCCGCTTACCCCCGGTTGGGCGCTAGACAACATGCTGAAATGGCACCCGTTTCTCGCTTCAGCCCCGGTCTCGCGGTTCGTCAAAAGAGCAGTAAATCGCCCGGGTGGTCGGTCCAGGGTCGGCGTCCGCTCGATTGCGTGCTCCATGCACGGTATGCGTGCCATCTGCGTGACCCCGCTCACGGATGGGTACCGGACAGCCCCGCAGAATGCCTGCATTGGTAAGCGACCTGCGTGAGCACCGCACTACTCATGAACATGAGTCAACTCATAATCGGCACTGCCCTCGGCTTCTGCGTGGCCCAGGTTGCGCTCTACGGCTTCAGGCACCTTGTTGGCTGGCTGCGGCGCGCCGAGGTGCGTCAACGGATTCGCGAGCTGACTCCCTCGCGGGAGACCGACTTGATCGGCGGCTTCATCAGGCACGCAGGTCTGATCGGAGCGGGCGCGGCTATCATCACCCTGGGGGTATGGACTGTCAGAGATTATCTGGTGGCCAGATCTGCACGCAGCGCGGCGATCGCCAGCACCTTCGATCCCGCACCCGCCGCATCCGACCCGGCGGAGGCGCGTGTCGTCACGGACGAGGCGGCAGCTCCCGCTCCAGCAACCGCGGTTGATGCCTCAGCGACACCGGCTCATGAGGTTGACCCGTACGCGGATCCGGATTTTCAGGTCCGCCACCGCCCGCGCAATGCGGGGAGTCTGAAGGAAAAACTCGTACAGCGCTCGGAAGCAAAGGCTCGCGCCGAGCTGCTCAGCGAGACTCAGCAGCACCTGCACCGCTCGCAGTACGACTGCGAGGCTGCCGATCGCGCCAGCAAGTACGTCAAGGACGGTCTGGACGTATGGGGCTTTGCGAGCTGGCAGGTCAAGTACTTCCCGGTGGACGGCTATAAGGGCGCCACGCTCCCGCAGTGCCAGGACATCAAGAACGTCCTCGACCCCTCGTGGGCAAACCTCAAGTCAGCGGTAGCGCAGGCGAATCGTCCGTGATGCATCTCGCGCCGCGCAGCGCGGCGGGCGAGAGGTAGTCGCTCACTTCGACCTGAGGAGCATCAGGCAACCGTAAGAGTGCTCCTCGTCACTGCCGGCATACTCGTTGTTCTTAGTACTGCCGTCGAAGGCGAAATCGCCCATGTAATAGAAAGAGGTGCTCGAGCCATCGTGCGCTTTGAAGGGCGTGGAGGACCAGTAATTGCATTCACTGTCGGTCAGGTCCGAAAACAAATCCTGGTCCAGAAGCTGCCTTCCGTCGGCCGATACCAGGGCCTTGAATTCCTCGCGCGTGGGCAGCCGCCAGCCGGCGTGGGTTGCAGCCTGGGTCTGCTGAACGAAACTCACGGCCTCACTGTGGAGAAACCGCTGGACGTGCTCGACGCACATGCCGCGCATCCACTTCATGCCGATGGGGCAGCGCGTCCAGATGAGGTTCGTGCGAGTGTCCAGGATCTCCTGGCCGTTCGGCGTGAACGGCGACGCCCCATCACGCGGTTCAGCCCGCGCAGGCAAGCCCGCTGCGGTCAACAGCAACGGGGCCACGGCGGTTAGGATCGACCTCAGTTTCATGCGTGCCTCCGCCTTGGCGGTCAATGAAGGCGCAATAGCGTGTGCGCCTCAGTCGATCCGAATGATGACCTTGCCGCGGGCGTGACCCTGCTCCAGGTAGCGCATCGCTTCGGCTGTGTCCACGAGCGCGTAGGTTCGATCGATGACCGGTGTCACCCGTCCGGACCTCATAAGCTCCGCAAGCGCATCCAGGTCTTGCGTGCGATTGGCATCGGCCAACAGCACGTCGTAGTGCTGGCCCACGAACGGGCGGATGAACGTGGCCTTGATCCAGCCGCTCATGGCGCCGATCCAGCGGTCGGTGCTCGGCGAACCAACCACGACCAGCGTGCCGTGCGGATTGAGCACGCGCCGGTAGGCGAGCAGCGGGTAGCTTCCGACCATGTCGAGCACGAGATCGAAGCGCTCATTGCCCCGGGTGACATCCTCGCGCGTGTAATCCACGACGTGATCCGCGCCGATACGCCGCACCAGCTCCTGGTTTCTGGTACTGCAGACCCCGGTAACCTCTGCGCCCATGGCCTTGGCGACTTGAACCGCAAAGGTGCCCACGCCGCCCGAGGCACCGTTGATCAAGACCTTCTGCCCGGCTTTGAGCTGCCCCGCATCGCGCAGCCCTTGCAGCGCGGTAGTGCCCGCGATCGGCACCGCCGCTGCCTGCTCGAACGTGGAATTCGCGGGCTTGAGCGCAATGCCCACCTCGGTGGAGGTGACGTACTCAGCCACCGCACCATCGGCGGTCCCAAACACTTCATCGCCGACTCGGAAATGCCTCACCTGCGATCCGACCGCCTCCACGCTGCCAGCGAAGTCCACACCCAGGCGAGTAAGTCGCGGCCGCCCGATGCCCGTCAGCATCAGCCGCACGGGATATGGCAAGCCACGCATGCGGTGCCAGTCGAGCGGATTGAGCGAGGCGGCGTGAACCCTGATCAGAAGCTCGTCCGCTTTGGGTGACGGTTTCTCGACCTCTTCGATGCGCAGGACTTCCGGACCGCCGTATTGGCGGAAGACCAGGGCCTTCATCCGCGCAGCTTGCGGGGGGATCGGCGCGACCGGCGCCGGTCCGGCATCGTGAGAAATGAACCACGCGAGTACCAGCACCAGGGCAGCTAGGGTCACCAGCGTCCCCAGCGCAATCCTCCAGATCACTGTCATGGCTTCGCCCTCATCTGGTGGAAAGGGAGGGACTCGAACCCTCGACCCCGGCATTATGAGCGCGGTCGTTGGCTCAAGGTAACCTGTAAATTCAACAACGTGCCGAGGGGCGCCCGTTGCAATTGGCACCACGAAGCACGACTGAGCACAACTGATTCCCGCAAATCTCCCGCACGCTGGTGCGATTAGTCGATGAGATTCGAGAGTGCTGACAGCTGAGCGCAGGATCATGGAACGCGCCGGCGCTGTGATCGGCACGGTGGCGCGGAGGGCGCGCGTATCCGCTACCTGGAATCGGGTGAGGCGAGCGCGCGCCATACACTGCTGCTCGTCCCGGGCTGGCGCGTCAGCGCCGTCATCTGGACTAAACAGGGTAGCGTCCTAGTCAGGAAGTGTGTGGCGCCCATCCGGGTTTTCAGCGTACCGAATGTGTGTTCTGCTGTTTGAGGTGATTCGTTTAGTATGCTGTCGTCGCGTAGGCTCATAGCGTGGTACATGGATTTATCGGGGAGCGCTCATGAAAGGCAGCGATCGGCTTCTGTCGCGTCGCGACGCGGTGATTTTGTGTAGCGGACTGGGTGCAAGCCTGATGGTGCCAGGGTTGGCTGCGGCGCAGGGGGGCAACCCGATGCTCGTCCGCCCCATACCGCACGCGCGCGGCGAAACGCTACCGGTGGTGGGCGTCGGCACAGCGCGCGTATTCAATGTCGGGGCGAACCCGCAGGACCGAACCAGGCCGACCGAAGTCGTCCGTGCGCTGCTGGCTGGCGGCGGCTCGCTCATCGATACCGCTCCGTCCTATGGCGACGCCGAGACCGTCATCGGGGGGATTCTGACCGCGACAGGGTTGCGCCCGCGTGTCTTTATCGCCACCAAACTGGAGCGATACCAGCCCGGCAGGGAAGTCGCAGAGGCGCGGGATTCACTGCGGCGGCTCGGAACGGACAAAGTGGATGCGCTACAACTGCACAATGTGCGCGATCCGGGCCAGGACATGGCCGGCTTGAACGCGCTGAAGGCGCAGGGCCTCTGCCGCTATACGGGCATCACCACCACCTTCAAAGGCGACTACGGCGCTGCCGAAACGATCCTCAAGCGGGCAAAACCCGACTTTCTGGAAATCGATTATGCGATCGACAATCGCGACGCGGAAGACAGGGTGCTGCCGGCCGCGTTGGACGCTGGAGCCGCGGTGTTGGTGGCGCTGCCCTTCGGGCGCGGGGAATTGTTTCGCAAGGCATTGGGCAAGCCGCTGCCGGATTGGGTTGCCGATTTCGACTGTGCCAGCTGGGGTCAGTTCTTCCTCAAATTCATTCTCGCTCATCCTGCCGTGACTGCCGTCATCCCCGGCACCGACAAGGCCGAGCATATGATCGACAATCTCGGCGCGGGACGCGGGCGCCTCCCGGATGCGAAAGAGCGCGCCCGCATGACGGCTTACGTGGAGTCGCTCGGCTGAGACATCCGTTCAATGTCCCGCGCCTATCACGCCTGATCGGCCTCGCCTGCAGACTTGAGCCGCGGGAAACGACAGCGGTTGTCTTGGCCTTCCTCTGCAATTTCATGTTGCTGGGCAGCTATTACATCTTGCGGCCGATACGGGACACCATGGCCACGGTGTTCGGTGTTAGCGAGCTGCAGAATCTCTTCACCGGCACGTTCATCATCACGCTCATGTGCGCACCGGTCTTCGCCTGGGGCGCCTCCAAGTTGAAGCTTTCGCAGTTCGTGCCGGGCGTTTTCTGGTTTCTGCTGGTGACTCTGCTGGCGTTCTATGAGCTCTTCCAGTTGGCGCCGCATAACCGCTGGGTTGCGGCCGCCTATTTCTGGTGGTTCAGCGTCGTCAATCTGTTCCTCATTTCGGTATTCTGGACCTTGATGGCGGATGTGTTTTCAGCGCCTCAGGCCACGCGGCTATTTGCCTTCATCGCCGCCGGCGGCAGCCTGGGCGCGATTGCCGGTCCCCTCATCACCACGTCGCTGGTCGCACGCGTCGGTGTCGGCGGCTTGCTGCTGGCGGCGGCAGGTGGCTTCGTGATCGTCATACTGCTGCTGTACGCGTTGATGCGGGAAAAGGCCACGCTTCGCGCCCTCGACGCAGAGGCGCAGCAAACCACGCTCGATCACAGCCTTCCCGGGAATCCGCTGCGCGGCTTCGCACTGCTGTTCAGATCCTCGTATCTGATGAAACAGGCGACCTTCCTGCTGCTCATGACATGGATCGCGACCGTTGTTTATTTCCTCCAGACCGACCTCATTGCCAAGGCCTTTCCCGCCGTTGAAAGCCGCACGATTGCTTTTGCCGATATCGATCTGTTCGTCAACATCTGCTCCGCCATGATCCTGATCTTCGGCCTCGGCCGCACGTGGCAGCGCTATGGCGTCACCGCGGGCCTGATCCTCAGCCCCATCATCATGCTGGGTGCGTGTCTGGGACTTCTCGCCGCGCCAAACTTGTTCATGGTGCAGGCAACCCGGGCGCTGCAGCGCATCTCCCAATACGCAATTGCCCGTCCCAGCCGTGAGGTGCTGTTCACCGTCGTTGACCAGCAGAGCAAGTACAAGGCGAAAAACGTCATCGACACGGTGGTGTATCGTTTCGGCGATGTCACCGCCGCCTGGATGCAAGCTGGGTTGCGTGCGGCCGGGTTTGGCCTCCTCGGCGCGGTCGGATTGGGCGTCGCTGTCTCGGTGGCGTGGGGCTTTGTCGCGGTCGCGATGGGCCGGCAATACGAGGCGATACGCGGGGCCAGCGGCATTGTCGATTGAACTAAGAGAGACGCCATGACAGATATCATTCATGGGCGATGTGCGCGAATGCTGCGGCTGGTTGCCGGGGTAGAGCATCACGAGATCAAGGCTGCGCTCACCGCGTTCATCTATTTCTTCTTCCTGATGGCCAGTTATTTCATCCTGCGCCCGTTGCGCGACACGATGGGCACGGTCTACGGCGTCGCCCATCTGCAGGAGCTTTTCACGGGCACCTTCTTGTTAAGCCTGATCGTCGCTCCAGTGTTCGCGGGCTTTGCGTCTCGCCTCCGCCTTGCAAGCTTCCTGCCCTGGGTTTACGGCTTCATCGCCATCACCCTGATTCTGTTCTATCTCCTGTTCCGAACCTTCGCCAATGACCGCTGGATCGCGGCCGCTTTCTATGTCTGGGTCTCCACGTTCAATCTTTTGACGATATCGGTGTTCTGGAGTCTCATGGCCGACACCTTCTCCAGCGCCCAGGCGAAGCGACTCTTCGGCTTCATCGCAGCCGGTGGCACCGTTGGCACCATCAGTGCCCCGGCGTTCACGGTGCTGTTCGTCAATGCGCTCGGTACCAACAATCTGCTGCTGATCTCGGCGGCGGGTTTTGCAATCACCGGATTTCTAGTGCGCATGGTGGAAGGAGATAAGCATCGACTGGCGGCCGCAAGCGAGGCGGCGCAGAAGACCTCACTCGATCACAAGCTCGGCGGCAGTGCGTTTGACGGTTTCGTGCTGCTGTTCAAGTCACGCTATCTCTTGATGATCGCGCTGTTTCTGCTGTTGATGACCTGGGTTTCAACCGTAATCTACTTTCAACTGGGTGATCTGATCAGCAAGGATTTCGTTTCCCGAGCCGCCCGCACTCGCGCCTACGCCAGCATCGATCTGGCGACCAATTCCCTTGCCGTGCTGATCCAACTGTTCGGGACCGGCCGCTTCATCCGGCGTTTCGGTATCACGACGGGCCTGCTGCTCAATCCGGTCATCATGATCGTGGCGTTTGTGGCCGTCGTCTTTTCGCCGGTGCTCATCGTGCTGGGGTCGATCCAGGTGGTGCGCCGTTTTTCCGAATATGCCGTCGCCAAGCCAAGCCGCGACGTACTGTTCACCGCGGTGGACCAGCAGGCCAAATACAAGGCCAAGAACGTCATCGAGACCGTGGTCTATCGCTTCGGTGATCTCACCTCCTCCTGGGTGAGCGCGGCAGTGCTGCCGTATGGCGTGGCGGGGCTTGCGGTCTTCGGGATCCTGATTGCGGCGGTCTGGTTTCCCATCGCGTATCTGCTCGGCAGGCAATTCGAGCGCGCGCAGGGGAGCACGATCGTGACAGCGCCGGCGACGGTGAACGAGTAGAGCGCGGCGCGGGGGTGCCCCTTATTTCAGGCCCAGCAGGGCGCGCATTTCGCTTGCCGGCAGGGTCTTTGGATATATGGCGGAGCCGTGGTCGAAACGCTTCGCCGTCGCAAGACCGCCGACCACCACCGGTTCGAACCCCGCATCGGTGACGAGCTGTTTGGCGATTGCAAGTGCCTGGGGGTCGTCGGCCGCCAGCTCGATGCCGATCGGCTCACCGGCGCGATGAGCTTCGCTGGCGAGCGCTTGATAGTTGATGGCATTGAAAGCGCGCACCAGCCGGGTGCCGGGCAAGTAGAGCGGGTCCATGACGCCGGTGCCCCCTTCCAATGCCTCCTTGGCCATATCGCCGTCTCGCTCAAGGTACGGGTTGCAGGTGTCGAGCACGACCTTGCCCTTGAGCTGGACCGCGTAGTCACGACCGATCTGCGGCAGGGCGGCATAGGGCACCGACACCACCACGACATTGCCCCACGCGGCGGCCTCCGCCGGAGTGCCGACACTGGCATTGGGACCGAGCTGGGCCGCCAGTTCCCGCACTGGCCCAAGATCGCGAGCCGACAGCATCACCCGATAGCCCGCCTGCGTCCATAATTTGGCGAGCGTGCCACCGATCCTGCCAGCGCCAATGAAGCCGATCTTCGGCTTGCTCTGAGCCATCACGCCACGCGGCAATGACGCGGTTATCGCGATGGCGCCGCCCGCGAGCAAAAGGGTACGTCGCTGCATGGTGAAGGCATACTTGGGCACAGTCTGATCTCCCACAAGACGCTGCGATGATTCTATGATGGAGGCACTGGCACTGTCGCGGGCCACGAGGTGAATGCGCGTGACTGAGCCACCGTCCGAGCGCCGCGCCGGCATTGGACGGCATTCAATTGATTTCCTGCCCGAATACGAACGTCACGGGCGCGTTAGCGATGCATCGAACAGACCAGGCGCCGTCCTCCAAACAGGGCATCATCCAACTCGCTTTTCGCATTGCGCATTCTCGAGGGAGGATCTGCTTTTTGGGTAATGTGATCACGATAGAATGGAACACGCGCAGATTCTAAAGGCGTCTGTTGAAGCACGGGTGGGCCGCCTCCGGAAACATTCGCTGGGCCAGTTTTGACGAACCGCATGCCAACGGACGCGTTATTTGAAATTGCGTTGCAGCCGATCGCGAAGGGGCCGCGAGGGGCGGTGGCGTCTCTATGTGGCCAGATCCGCGCCGCAATCCTCGATGGCCGGCTGCTATCCAGGTCCTTTGAGAGCGTACGCCGCTATCGAAGGCGGACTTAGCAAGATAGCGGCCAGGGTCGCGCACCCCGAGGGCAGCGAAGTCCTGCAGGGTGCGCGTCGTCGAGGGAGCGAGTGAGGGAATGCCCTCCCCCGAACGCCCCAGAATCTGGCAGTAGATTGGCAGTAGGGAAATCGAGGGATCTCGTAAGTGGTGTTCTACAAGGAGAAACCCATGGCGGAGAGAGAGGGATTCGAACCCTCGAAGGGCTTTTGACCCTTACGCCCTTAGCAGGGGCGCGCCTTCGACCACTCGGCCATCTCTCCGCTCGCTGAAAATGTCTGTGCTTCAGTTAGTCGGGTCGTCGGCGGCTCCGCCGGCCCGCGTGCGGGGCGGCCATGATACTGAAGGCCCCCGCGCACGGCAAAGCCGCTTCAGGCCATAAGGCGCGCCCGCACGAACTCCTGCACCGACGCGAGCGCGGCATCCAGCGCCTCGGGCTTGCTGCCGCCTGCCTGGGCGAAGTCCGCGCGCCCGCCGCCGCGGCCGCCGACCAGGGCGGCAACGGCGCCTGCAAGCTCGCCGGCCTTGATGCGCGAGGTCTGGTCGGCGGTGACGCCCGCGATCAGCACCACCTTGGTTGAGTTCTCCACACTCGCCAGCACCACGACTGCGGATTTCAGGCGCTCTTTCAGCTGATCCACGGCGTTGCGCAGTGCGCTGGCGTCGGCGTCGGCTACTCTGGCGGCGACGACCTTCACGCCCTGGATGTCCACCGCTCCCGCGGCCAGGTCCACCCCTGCCCCGGAGGCGAGCCGATCCTTCAGGGTGCGGATCTCGCGCTCGAGCTGCCGTGTGCGCTCGAGTTCTGCGCGCACCTTGTCCTTCACGTCCTCGCGCGAGCCGCGTACGAGCGCCGCGAGTTCCTTGAGCAGCCCATCGCCGTGCTCGACGTAGTCGAGCGCGCCCTCGCCCGTCAGCGCCTCGATGCGGCGCACGCCTGCGGCGACGCCGCCTTCGCTCACGATCTTGAAGAGCCCGATGTCTCCGGCCTGGCGCACATGCGTGCCACCACACAGCTCCATGGAAAAATCGCCCAGGCGCAGCACCCGCACGTCCTTGTCGTATTTTTCCCCAAATAAGGCGATGGCGCCCGCTGCGACCGCGCCGTCGTAGTCCATGGTGCGGGTCTCGGCCGGCACGTTGGCGCGAATCTGCGCGTTCACCAGCCGCTCGATGTCTTGCAGCTCGGCGGGCGTCACGGCCTGGAAATGCGCGAAATCAAAGCGCAGCCGGTCGGGAGCGACGAGCGAGCCCTTTTGCTGCACGTGGGCGCCGAGCACTTTGCGCAGCGCCGCGTGCAGTAGGTGCGTGGCGCTGTGATTGAGCGCGACGGCCTGACGGCGCGCGCCGTCCACGCTGGCATCCAGCGTGTCGCCCATCCGGATGGCGCCCTGCTCGAGGGTGCCGATGTGCGCATATGCCGCGCCGCGCTTCTGGGTGTCGGCGACCGCAAAGCGCACCCCCGCGCCCGTGAGCTCCCCGGTATCTCCCACCTGGCCTCCGGCCTCGGCGTAGAACGGCGTGCGATCGAGCACCACTTCGCCGCTCTCGCCGGCGGCGAGTGCCTCGACCGGCGCACCGTCTTTAAGCAACGCCACTACGCGGCCGGACGCCATCAGCCCCTCATAGCCCTGGAACGCCGTGCGCGCATCGAGCGCGGCGCCGCCGCGCAGATCGACGCCGAATTTGCTCGCGTCCTGCGAGCGCTGGCGTTGCTCCTGCATGGCCGCCTCGAAGCGCGGCAGGTCGATGCTCAGTCCCCGTTCGCGCGCCACGTCCGCCGTCAGGTCGGCGGGAAAGCCGAACGTGTCGTAGAGCTTGAACACGGTGTCGCCGTCGATCACCTTCGCTCCGTGGAGGTTACGGATCGCCCCCTCGATCAACACCATGCCGTTCGCGAGTGTCTGGGCGAAGCGCACCTCCTCCTGCTGCAGCACGCGCTCCGCATGGGCGCGGCCGCGGGTAAGATCCGGGTACGCCTCGCCCATCTCCGCCGCGAGCACCGGGACTAACTTGTAGAAGAATGGTTCCTGGATGCCGAGCTTGTAGCCGTGGCGCACCGCGCGACGGATGATCCGCCGCAGTACGTAACCGCGGCCCTCGTTGGAGGGCAGTACGCCGTCGACGATGAGGAAAGTGCAGGCACGGATGTGATCCGCAATCACCCGCAGGGAGCTGGAGGTGAGCACCGAAGTGCCCGCCAGTTTGCCGGCGGCACGAATCAGGTTCTTGAACAGGTCGATGTCGTAGTTGGAATGCACGCCCTGCATCACCGCGGCGATGCGCTCGAGCCCCATGCCAGTGTCCACCGAGGGCTTCGGCAGCGGCGTCATCCTGCCGTCGGCGGAGCGCTCGAACTGCATGAACACCAGGTTCCAGATCTCGACAAACCGATCGCCCTCCTCATCGGGCGAACCGGGCGGTCCGCCGGCGATCTTCGGGCCGTGGTCGTAGAAAATCTCGCTGCAGGGTCCGCAGGGACCCACATCTCCCATGGACCAGAAGTTGGAAGACTCCCCCAGGCGCGCAAAGCGCTCCGGGCTTACGCCGATGTCCTTCAGCCAGATGTCCGCCGCCTCGTCATCGGTCTTGTACACCGTGCACCACAGGCGCGCGGGATCCAGTCCCAGGTTGTAGATGAGGAAGTCCCACGCGAAGTGAATCGCTTCGCGCTTGAAATAATCCCCGAAGGAGAAGTTGCCGAGCATCTCGAAGAACGTGTGATGACGGGCGGTATAGCCCACATTCTCGAGGTCGTTGTGCTTGCCGCCGGCGCGCAGGCAGCGCTGGCTCGAAACGGCGCGCAGGTAGTCGCGACGCTCCTTGCCGAGGAACACGTCCTTGAACTGCACCATGCCGGAGTTGGTGAACAGCAGCGTCGGGTCGTTCCCGGGCACGAGCGAACCCGAGGGCACCACGATATGACTCTGCGCCCGGAAGAATTCCAGGAACGCACCGCGCACTTCCGCCGCGCTCATGTAAGACGGTTTGGCCAAGGTCGTTTCAGTCCAAATCGGGATCGGCGCCAGTGGCCGCGCGGATATGATCTGATGAAAAGCCCCGATACTGCAAAAAACGTGCTTGCCGCGCCCTTTCCGCCCAACTGGACGGGGGCTTGGCGCCGAACTTGGCGACCCGGGTGCTCCTGGCGAGGGCGTGCCAGTCCGGTCCGCTCGCCAGCGCCGCTGCGATCAACTCCGCGGCGAGCCCGTGCTGGCGCAACTCTGCAGCGATCCGCACCGGACCCTGCCGGCGGCGGGCATGGAAACTCACGAAGTTCTGGGCGTAGCGCTCATCGTCCAGCAGGCGCTCAGCGGTAAGTGCGGCCAGGACCACCGCGACGCTGTCCGCGTCGAATCCCCTGGAGATGAGCTTTTGGTGCAGCTCGCTGGTGGCGAAGTCCCGGCGGCTAAGGAGCGTGACCGCCGCCGCGCGCACCGCGCCGGGGTCAGCGCTGCGCTCCGCATCCACGCGCCGGAGGTTTTTGCGCAGGGCCATCGGCTTTAGGATCGCGCCGCCGCTTACAGCGGCGCGCTTAAGGTCAGGCGGTCTTGGCCGCCTGCTCGCCGTTACCGTTACGCTGCTGCTTCACCGGCAGGAGCCGTGCCCTCACCAGGTCCTCGATTTCGCGGGCAATTTCCTTATTGGACTGCAGGTAGGTGCGCGCGTTGTCCTTGCCCTGGCCGATGCGGTTGCCCTTGTACGAGTACCAGGCGCCGGACTTTTCGATGATGCCCTGGGCACTCGCGAGCTCGATGATCTCGCCTTCGCGTGAGATGCCGGCTCCGTACATGATCTCGAATTCCGCCTCACGGAAGGGAGGTGCGACCTTGTTCTTCACCACCTTGACGCGGGTCATGTTGCCGGTGACTTCCTCGCCATTCTTGATCGCGCCGATACGGCGGATGTCCAGCCGCACCGAGGCGTAGAACTTCAGCGCATTGCCACCGGTGGTGGTCTCCGGATTGCCGTACATCACGCCGATCTTCATGCGCATCTGGTTGATGAAGATGACCATGGTGTTCGAGCGGCTGATGTTGCCGGTGAGCTTGCGCAGCGCCTGCGACATGAGGCGCGCGTGCAGGCCGACCTGCATCTCACCCATCTCGCCTTCGATCTCGGCCTTGGGAGTCAGGGCCGCGACGGAATCGATTACCACGATGTCGACCGCGTTGGAGCGCACCAGCATATCGGTGATTTCCAGCGCCTGCTCGCCGGTGTCCGGCTGCGACACGAGCAGATCGTTGATGTTGACGCCGAGCTTCTCCGCATAGCTCGGGTCGAGCGCGTGCTCCGCGTCCACGAACGCGGCGGTGCCGCCAGCGCGCTGCACCTCGGCGATGACCTGCAGGGTGAGCGTGGTCTTGCCGGAAGACTCCGGCCCGAAGACCTCGATCACGCGGCCCCTCGGCAGACCACCGATGCCGAGCGCGATATCGAGCCCGAGGGAACCGGTGGATACCGACTCCACGTCGTAACTCGCCGCGGCGTCGCCGAGGCGCATCACCGAGCCCTTACCGAACTGCTTTTCGATCTGACCCAGTGCGGCGGCGAGCGCCTTCTTGCGATTCTCTTCCATCTGCGATTCCTGCTGTGCGAGGGAGCGTGGGGGTTTTGCGATGCGTAATTATCCCACAAAGCTCCTGCGACAGGAGCGCGGCGACGGATTAGTTTTGAGGCTGTCTGTGTGGTTTTTCGCGCTTAACCAGTAGATACGATTGCCTGACACTGTATGCGGCACCCTCGGCCCTGGTGCGGCTCTCAACCAGCGCGAACGCATCGAAGACCCAGGTCACCGCACGTGTCATGGGCACCACCGGTGCGCGCTCGACTTTGCGTGCCAGCGTCACATGCGCGTGGAAAGGCTTGAGATCCGGGGAAAAACCCGCCGCCTGCGTGTGGGTCTTCAGGAGCTGCGCGAGCGAGCGCGCCGCGCCGGCTTCGGCCCCCGACAGCGTGACCAGAATCTGCGGTCCCGCCCAGTGCGCGAGCTCATCGAACTGCAGAACGAGCGGCGATTCGGCTACGAAAGCCTCGGCAGTGCGCCGGGCGATGCCCTCCAGTTCGCCGATTCGCCGCTCGGGCACGCTGCCAAGGAATGCGAGCGTCGCGTGCAGGTTTGGCGTGGGCACCGCGCGCCCCGCGCAGGCGCTGACAGCCTCGTGTGTCGCCTCGGAAAGTGCACGGCGGTCCTCCTCTTGCGGCCACAGCGCGAAGAACAGTCGGCGGGTCGGCTCCCGCGGCGGCGCCACGCCGCTCAAGGCGGGTCGCTGCGCGGCGGATTCGTGAGGTTCACCGGCAGGTCGAGCCGCAGAATGAGCCGCAGCGCATGCTGCACGGAACGGCTGCGCACGAAAGCCCGGTCCCCCGCGAAGAGCTTTTCCTCGGCAATGATATCGATCGCCCGTTCCTGGCGCGCGGCGGCGCAGAACCACACCGTGCCCACGGGTTTCCCCGGCAGGCCGCCATCCGGACCGGCAATGCCGCTGACGGCGAGCGCCACGTTCGCACCGGAGACCCGTAGCGCGCCTTCCGCCATTTCCCGCACTGTCTGCTCGCTCACCGCGCCGAAGCGCTCGAGCGTACCGGCCGCAACGCCGAGGTCGCGGCTTTTCGCGGCGTTGGAATA
>Ga0182015_10004788_pt1 | contig 14382 bp, 10 predicted proteins | sample 712P3MmetaG_FD_120478 | JGI IMG/M metagenome (GOLD analysis project Ga0182015, IMG submission 120478) | Permafrost microbial communities from Stordalen Mire, Sweden - 712P3M metaG | ecosystem: Environmental > Terrestrial > Soil > Wetlands > Permafrost | place: Sweden: Stordalen | collected...
GCGCACGGCGTGACGCGGCTCACGGCAATCGAGAGCGGCCACGTCGCCGCCTATATGGCGCAGGTGCGCGGGCGGCGCGGATGGCGCCTTCTGCAACTGCTCGATATAGGCGGCGACGTGGACGCTCTCGATTGCCGTGAGCCGCGTCACGCCGTGCGCCGCAAGCCAGTCGAAGAATTCGACGGCCGCGCGCGCATAGGCGCGGCGCGTGTGCGGGTTGCGAATGTTGGCGGTGAAGAATTCAAGGAAGCGATAGGAAGCGCGCGGGCCGGCGGCGGCGACAAGAGCAGGGGTGCGATCGGTAAGGGCGACGAGCTGGTTCATGCCGTCACCCTCTTTGCGAGTTCAGCCAGCGTCACGAATTGAATGCCGAATTCTTCGTTGAGCCATTTCCGATTGTCGCAATCGAGCACCGAAGGGCCTGAAGTATTCTTTCCGAAATCCCGGCTGCAAAACAAGTCGATGCCATACCCGTAGTGCGCGGCGACACTGTCACCGTCCGCCCACTCGTTAAGAGCCAACTTTACCTGCCTGCGGGTCGCCCCTAAGAGGCCCTTGAACGAGAACTCCGGATTAGATGGGTTATCGCAATCCGCGAATTTCCGACCAAGCTCTACGGCCTTCGCATACCCGAGACCACGAACAGCGATTTCTATGGCCATCGCATTCACCTTGTCCATGCGGCCTAAAAGTTCAATCACTGGCCCGTCGGGCGCGAAAAACGTGCCGTCTTCGTCGCGGATGCGAACCCAACCATTGCGCGCCGGCGCTCTCAATGCGCGAAGTCGGACGCTCTTTGCTCGCTGAAGCATTTCACTAAATTCAGAGTCGAAGGGCTTTCGATCTTGCACAATGCTTATCGAAATCGTGATCGTGTTTTTGTCGGTGGATGTGCTCTCGCTTTGCAGCCGCGTGCTGCCGACAACGGCGGGGCGATCTTTTTTCTGGATTCCCTCAATCGTAACGAGGATCTCACTGAAAAAGCCCTGAATGTCTCCAGCCTGGATCGCGGCGCGAACCCGTGCTGCATCTGCTGGATCGATCGGGCGCTGCGATTCATCCGGCCAGAGCACGTCGTTAAGAGCATTGGTGTCGAAGGTGACCGTCAGAGGCATCATGGATGACCTAGCGAATCAGCATATGAAAGGAGCTTGACAATAAGCCTTGCGCGCGGGCGGGCCAATATGATATTCTAGTCAGTATGACTAGAACCAAGAAAACCCTCCCGCCGGCCGCGCGTGCCAAGGCTGGCCGTCGGCCGCGCGGCCGGACGCCCGGCCACTGGCTGTTGCAGGACGCCAAGGCCCGCTTCAGCGAACTCGTGCGCCGCGTGCGTAGCGAGGGGCCGCAGCATGTGACCGTCCACGGCCGCGATGAGGTCGTCGTCGTCGCGGCCGAAGAGTTCCGCCGCCTCAAGGGCGAGAGCAGCGGCGACGCGCTTATCGCCGCGATGCAAGCCTCGCCCTACCGCGACATCGACATCGAACCGAAGCGCGACCGGATGCCGGTGCGCGGGGTCGATCTGTGACGGGTTGGCTGCTCGATACAAATATCCTCTCCGAGCTGCGCCGCCCGAAGCCCGAACCAAAAGTGCTCGCCTTCATCGCCGCGCATCCGCTCGAACATCTCTATGTAAGCGCCGTGACCTTCGCCGAAATCCGCTTCGGGATCGAACTCGTTGCCGACGCTAGCCGACGCGCGGAATTGAACGACTGGCTCGCGCACAAGGTGCGGCCGATGTTCGAGGAGCGCGTCCTGCCAATTACCGAAGACGTCATGTTCAAGTGGCGGCTGCTGGCCGAGGAAGGCCGCAAGGCAGGGCATACCTTCGCGCAACCCGATCTGATTATCGCCGCGACCGCTCTCCATCACGGCCTGACGGTCGTCTCACGCGACACAAGCGATTACGAGCGCGCCCGCGCGCCGGTCGTCGATCCGTGGCGGTGATGTTTCGCACCTGATTTATGCAACGAAAAAGCCCTTATAGATCAAGGGCTTTTTCCATGTGCATGAGTCTTGCCTTCCGCACGGCAAAAGAACGGCCCCTGCTTCGATCACCTTTCGCCCGGCAATTCAGGTCCGCCGTGGTGCGCCTTTGAGAAATTTTCTCGCCCGGCGTGACCTGAGCAAAATATTCTGAACGGGACCAACGGCCGGTGAGGACGGCTGATGGTCCGTATTAAGCCGTCAGGCCACGGCGCCCATCGCGGCCGCTTTTTTTAACAGCGCCTCGGCCATCCTTATGCTCGCGATATCGATCAGCCTTCCGTCGAGCGACACCGCGCCTTTTCCAGCCTTGGCGGCATCGGCCATCGCGGCGACGATCCGGCGGGCCTTGGTCACCTCTACCTCGGACGGCGTGAACACTTTATTTGCGAGTTCGATCTGCGAGGGGTGGATCGCCCATTTTCCCTCGTAGCCGAGCACCGCGGCGCGCTTTGCCGCGGCGACAAAACCATCCGCGTCCGAAAAATCGCCGAATGGACCGTCAATCGGACGCAAGCCGTAGGCCCGGCAGGCGACCATCATGCGAGTCTGCGCCGCATGCCATTGATCGGCCCAGTAATAGGCACGGTTGCCGGAGGCGTCCTTGTCCGCGAGCACGCCGTAATCCGCGTTGACGCCGCCAATCACCGTGGTGCGCGCACGGGTCGAGGCGGCATAATCGGCGGCGCCGAAGGACATCGCCTCGAGCCGCCGGCTCGATTGCGCGATCGCCTCGACATTGGCCATGCCGAGCGCGGTCTCGATCAAGACCTCGAAGCCGATCCGCTTTTCGCGTTTCTTCGCCGTTTCGATCTGGGTCACCAGCATGTCCACGGCATAGACATCGGCCGGAACGCCCACCTTGGGGATCAAGATCATGTCGAGGCGCGGGCAGGCCTCGACGATATCGACGACGTCGCGGTACATATAATGGGTGTCGAGACCGTTGATGCGGACCATCATGGTCTTGGCTCCCCAGCGGATATCGTTGAGGCCCGCGACGATATTCTTGCGGGCCTGCTCCTTGTCGTCGGGGGCAACGGCGTCCTCGACATCCAGGAATATAATGTCCGCGGCCGATTGGGCAGCCTTTTCGAACAAAGTCGGATTGGAGCCTGGAACCGCCAGCTCGGAGCGATGCAGGCGCGGCGTTGCCTGCTCGATGATCGTAAAACTCATGGCGTTTTTCCTCTCTCTCTTCGCTAATTAATGGCCGCGGCCCGGTTCAGCCGGTGGCGCCAAGGCCGCTGGCGATGCAATTGATCGACAGCAGCAAATTCGACTTATAGGCCTCCATGGCTTCCTCGGTTTCGCAAGCCCGGAAGCGGCGCAACAGCTCGACCTGGTCGCGATTGACCTGGTTGATCGTCGGCAGACGGTGCGCGAGGCGGGCACGGTAGCTTGGGAATCGTTCGCCGATCTCGCGCGCCTGGCTGATCCGCAGCACCATGTCGCAGGTTAGCTTGAACTCTTGCTCGATCAGGGCGAAGATGGCATCCCGCCGCACAACGTCGGCGACAAGGCCCGCATACTCGCGGGCGATTTTCAGATCGACGAGGCACAGGGTCTTTTCGACCTCGCCAATAATCAGCCGGAACAGACGCGACTCGGCGAACATCCGCCGCAGCAGCGCCTCGCCTCGGCCTTTGCGCACATCGAGGAAACTGGCGATGCCGCTCCCCGTCCCGTACCAGCCGGTAACCGCATGGCGGTTTTGCGACCAGGCAAACACAAAGGGGATTGCCCTGAGGTCGGCAAGCGAACGGGCGCCAAAACGGCGCGCCGGCCGCGACCCGATATTGAGCAGCGCGATTTCCTCGAGCGGGCTTGCCGCCTGAAAATAAGGCAAAAGATCGGGGTTCGAAATAAGCCCCGCATAGGTCGCGTAAGCAGCACCCGAAAGCGCCTCCATCGCCTCGTCGAACTCGGCCCGTGGCACCAGCGCCTGTTCGCGTTCAGACATAAGAGCGTGCTTGAGCACGGCGGCGGCAAGAACTTCCATCTGGTAGGCCGCGGTGCCGCGATTGGCGTATTTGAACGATACCACCTCGCCTTGTTCGGTCACCCGGAAGCACAAGTTGATCGAGCCCGCGGGCTGCGCCGCGATTGCTTGCGCGGTGGGAGCACCGCCGCGGCTGACCGAGCCGCCACGGCCATGGAAAAACGCGATTGGAATGCCACTTTCGTTTCCGATTTTGGTGAGCCGCGTCTGCGCCTTCGCCAATTCCCAATTGGAGGCCAAAAATCCGCCATCCTTATTGGAGTCCGAATAGCCGATCATGACTTCCTGCACCCCGCCTTGAGCGCGGGCGCTCCGCCGGACGACCGGCAGCGACAAGAGTTCGCGCATGATGGCGGGCGCGGCGCGCAAATCGGCGATCGTCTCGAACAGCGGCACGATCGGCAGGGCGCAGGCCTCGATGCCCGCCTCGTCGAGGAAAACTCCGGCTTCCTTGGCGAGGAGATAGGCGCCGAGGATGTCGGCGACCGAGCGCGTCATGCTGAGGATGAAGCTGCCGAAGGCTTCGCGATCGAACTCCTTGCCTTTGTCGGCGGCGAGCTCGAACATGCCAAGCATTTCCAGCGCCTCGGGCGGCAAGCCTCGCCGCGAACGCCGTGCCGCTAACGGCCGGGCCAACTCACTGGTTAGCCAATTTTTCCATTGCGCCGATCCCGGATCCGGCGGCATTTCGCCCTTCCGGCCAGCGGACAATTGCCACATTGCCTGCAAGGTTTGCGTCAGGCGCGTCGTGTTGTCGCGCAGATCAAGCCTGACCGTGCGAAAGCGGAAAATTTCCGCGGCTCTGCGAACCGGCCGCACCAAGTCATCGCCAAGGTCGGCCTGGCCACTTTCAACTAGCGCATTCTCGAGACTCCGCAGATCCGAGATGAGTTCGTCGGCGTTGCCGTAGCCAGCGTCGGCCCGGCCGCCCCTGTTTTCGAAGCGGGCGATGGTGGCCCTGAGCCTGCGCAGCACGCAAGAGAGAAACTGGCGATAAGGCTCGCCGGAATTGCGCTGGGCTATCAGTACTCCGCCAAAATCCCTGGCGAGGGCAGTCGCGAGTGCCGCCCGGAATGCCGGGGCCGGAGGAAGAGCCCGCTCGGCGATCGACACCCTCTGCAGCAGAACGGAAATGCGCTTGTCGTAGTAGCGCAGACTAGCCAGAGCGTTTTGAGTAAGTGCGCGGCGGCTGACCTCATTGGTGACGAAAGGGTTGCCGTCGCGGTCGCCGCCGATCCAAGAGCCAAATTGAAAGAACGGCGCAAGGGTGAATCGTTCGCCCGGATAATATTGAGCAAGTGCGCGGTCGAGCTTCTTCAAAAGATCGAGGACCGCATCGAATAACGTCTCGTGAAAGAAATGCAATCCCCAGGCGCCTTCCTGATCGACCGTTGGTTTCTCAAGACGCAGTTCTCCGGTCATCCACAGCAAGGCGATCTCATCGCGTAAATTATCGATGATGCTGGCGCGTTCGCGCTCGGTCCATCTTTGCTGTTCCAACTCGACCAGCAGCCGATAGATGCGGCGATGCTTTTCGAGGATGGTCACGCGTTTCGCTTCGGTGGGATGGGCGGTGATGACCGGCCGGATCCGCGTCGAAGCGAGCCTCAAGCGCAGTTCTTGCGCATCGACGCCTAGACTTGCCGCCTCGGCAATAAGATTGGCGAATGTGCCCTCGACCGCCGTTTCGCCGCGCACGCGCTCGGTTTGGCGGCGCAGCCTCATCGCGGTATGCTGTTCGACGATGGCAAGCAGCTGAAACCAGATTCCGTGGGCCTGGAAGACACGGGCGAGCAAATCGGGGACGAAATTCCCGGCTTCGGATTTCCCGCGCAGGGCCGCGGCGGCCTCTGGATGTTGGCGGTGCACAACGCCAGCCAGCAACTCGAACAGGATGTCCGCGGTTTCCTCGCCGTCGAGCGCCGCTTGAATGCTTCCAGGCGCGTTGCCGGTCTCGAATCTCGGCCTGCCTGTCCTAAACTCCGGCATGGGCGTCCCCGCGGCGGCTGGACGAGAGGGCGTCGATTTTGCCCACCATGTTGACGCGGCCCTGGAAAATGTGCTTTTGCCTGCGCGGAATTGGGATTTTGGCGATCGGCGCGCCGGCGTCGTCAATGCGCCAAAACCTTGGCTATCGTCGTGCCAAGTTCGCTCGGACTTTGAGCCACGATCAGGCCGTAGGATTTCATGATTTCCGACTTTTCGGCGGCGCTGTCGCCGCTTGCCGAAATGATCGCGCCGGCATGGCCCATGCGGCGGCCTTTTGGCGCCATGAGGCCCGCGACGTAGCCGACCACCGGCTTGGTCATGTGGCTCTTGATCCACGCCGCCGCCTCGGCTTCCTGGGGCCCGCCGATTTCGCCGATCATCATGACCGCGCTGGTTTCCGGATCGCGCTCGAACAGCACCAGATGGTCCAGGAACGAGCTGCCATTGATTGGATCGCCGCCAATGCCGACGCTCGTCGAAACGCCGATCCCAAGGGCTTTCATCTGCGCCGCGGCTTCATAGCCGAGCGTGCCCGAGCGTGAAACGATTCCGACCGTGCCGCGCATGTAGATATGGCCTGGCATGATCCCGAGCATCGCCTTGCCGGGGCTGATGATACCCGCGCAGTTCGGCCCGACCAACATTGTTCGATGATCGCGCTGATAGCGCAAAAGATAGCGCTTCACTCGCATCATGTCTTGCGCGGGAATACCATCGGTGATCGAGCATACGAGCCTAATCCCCGCGTCCGCCGCCTCCATGATGGCGTCGGCGCAGAAGGCCGGCGCGACGAAGGCGATGCTATGGGTCGCGCCTGTCTCTTTGATGGCTTCCTTCACGGTGTTGAAAACCGGAAGGCCAAGATGTTTGGTGCCCCCCTTGCCGGGCGTGACGCCGCCGACGATTTTGGTGCCGTAGGCGATCATTTCCTTGGCGTGAAAAGTACCCTTGTCGCCAGTGAAGCCCTGCACCAGGACCCGGCTTGTTTCGTCGATGAGAATGCTCATTGGCTTACGACTTTCCCCAACGCAATTTCCGGCGAAGCCCTCGGCCCTTGCGCCAGCGGAAACAGCGAACACGGCACGCCAGTGCCTAATATTAAGTCCAACGGCCGCGAACGCGTGCCGCCTATCGCGAAGTTACGCCGTGCGGACGGCCCGTTGCGGCGCGCCGCGGGCCGCGTCGACCGCCGCCTTTGCGGCATCGGCGAGGGTTTCGGCGGCGACGATCGGCAGGCCGCTTTTCATGATGATGTCACGCCCAGCCTCGACGTTGGTGCCCGCGAGACGCACCACCAAGGGGACATCGACCTTCAATTCGCGGCAAGCCTGGACGACGCCTTCGGCCACCCAATCGCAACGATTGATTCCGGCGAACACATTGACCAGAATCGCCCGGACTTTGCGGTCGGACAACACCAGACGAAACGCCGCCGCAACCCGTTCCGGCGAGGCGCCGCCGCCGATGTCGAGGAAGTTCGCTGGTGCGCCGCCCGCATATTTGATCATGTCCATGGTTGCCATCGCGAGCCCGGCGCCATTGACAATGCAGCCGATGTCGCCGTCGAGACCCACATAGTTGAGGTTATGCTCGGCGGCCTGGACCTCGCGCGGATCTTCCTGCGAATGGTCGCGCATGTCGGCGACCGTACCGCGCCGGAACAGCGCATTGTCGTCGAACGACATCTTGGCATCGAGAGCAATGACCCGGTCGTCCTTGGTGACAACCAGCGGATTGATCTCCACCATCGTGGCGTCGAGATCGCGGAATGCGCGGTAGCTGCCGAGGATGCTGGCAACGGCGCGGCTAACCTGCTTGATATTGAGCCCGAGGCCGAAGGCGAGCTCGCGCGCCTCGAACGACTGGAGCCCCACCGCCGGCTCGACCACCACCTGCAGGATTTCCTCCGGATGGTCCTTGGCGATCTCCTCGATATCCATGCCGCCGAAGCGCGATGCGATGACCCGCACCCGCTCGACCTTCCGGTCGAGAACGAAGCCGAGGTAAATCTCGCGCTCGAAAGGCTCTGCGACCTCGATATACACCCGCTGCACGATCTTGCCTTCGGGGCCGGTCTGATTGGTGACGAGCGTCTTGCCGAGAAGCTCGACTGCCGCCGCGCGCACTTCGTGATAGGTCTTGCACGGCTTGACGCCGCCGGCCTTGCCGCGGCCGCCGGAATGGATCTGAGCCTTCACCACCCAATGCCAGCCGCCAAGCTCGGTGGCGCAATAGACGGCCTGATCGGGACTGTAGGCCACCGCTCCGTGCGGTATCGCCACACCGAAATTCGCCAAGATCTCCTTCGCCTGATACTCGTGAATATCCAAATACCCCTCCTTAGGATCTCGGGCCGCTCTCACCGGCGCGGGTTTTTCTCATGTTGTCTTATTGCCGCTCGCCGATGTGGCCTGCCCGTTCCAGCGGGGGCACCGCCTGTTATTCCATGCTTATTGCCAAATTCCGATCTTAGCAACAAGGATACCCGGACATCCCGGACGAAGAACCATCCAAAATATACCGCCAGGCTTTCTTTCTCGACATTGCGGTAAACGGCAAGATCGAGAAACGAAAGAAAGCTGGCGCCTGATCGCCGCGCTTTTCGCGACCAGGCTTTGCGGCCGGGATCCGGATCGCGCGCGGGAAGGTTAAGTCGACCACGTAGATGCCTATGCGAGTGTCTTCCTGGGGTCGAAGGCATCTCGCACGGCTTCGCCGATGAAGACCAGCAGCGACAGCATGATCGCGATAACGAGAAAGCCGGTGAGGCCGAGCCACGGCGCGGCCAAGTTCGACTTTCCCTGCAACAAAAGTTCGCCCAGCGAGGGCGACCCTGGCGGCAAGCCAAAGCCTAAAAAATCGAGCGCTGTGAGCGACGTGATCGAGCTGTTGAGGACGAATGGAAGAAACGTCAGGGTCGCGACCATCGCGTTTGGCAAAACGTGTCTGACGATGATCGCTCCATTGGAGAGCCCGAGCGCTCGCGCCGCATTGACATATTCGAAATTCCGGGCGCGCAAAAATTCCGCGCGCACGAGATGAACGAGCCTCACCCAGGAAAACAACAGAAGAATGCCGAGCAGCACGAAGAAGCCCGGCGTGATGATCGAAGAAACGATGATCAAGAGATAGAGCTCCGGGAGCGACGACCATATCTCAATGAAGCGCTGAAAAATGAGATCGATCCAGCCGCCGAAATAGCCTTGCACCGCGCCGGCCGCGATCCCGACGACCGAGGAAATCCCCGCTAGCGTCAGGCCGAACAAGAGCGAGAGGCGGACGCCATAGAGCAATCGGGCAAGGACGTCGCGGCCTTGATCATCGGTTCCGAGCCAGTTCCACTCGATATCCCTGCAATCGCCATCGAGCTTTGCCTTGTCGAAGCGCATCGCGGCGGCGCGGCACTGCGCTTTGCTCAGCATCCAGGTCGGCGGCGAGGGCGCAGGCACTGGCAATTGGCGGTTGATGGTTTTGTAGGAATAGCGGATCGGCGGCCATATCATGAAGCCATGCTTGGCGATCTCCTTGGCGATCACCGCGTCGCGATAATCGGTTTGCGCGAGAAAGCCGCCAAACTTCTCTTCCGGATAATCATGCAGGATCGGCAACAATATCTCGCCTTTGTAGTCGACGAAGAGCGGCCTGTCGTTGGCGATGAATTCCGAAAAGAGCGACAGCACAAAGAAGAAAACAAAAATCCATAAAGACCAATAGCCGCGTTTGTTGGCTTTGAAATTTTCAAGACGGCGCCGGTTGATCGGACTTAGCCGAAATCGTCGCGGCTTGCGTCCGGCCGGCGCCAAAAACTTTGCTTTGATACCGCCATCCAGCAGGGAGGCGCGCACGGCCTAGACCTCCCGCGTTTCGAAATCGACGCGCGGATCGATCCACATGTAGGTCAAGTCGGAAAGAAGATTTACGAAAAGTCCAAGCAGAGCGAATATATAGAGATTGGCGAACACGACTGGATAATCGCGATTGACGATCGATTCGAACGAAAGCAGACCAAGCCCGTCGAGCGAAAAGATCGTTTCGATGAGGAGAGAACCGCCGAAGAAGGCGGCGATGAAGGCGCCAGGGAAACCGGAGACGACGATCATCATGGCGTTGCGAAAGACATGGCCATAGAGCACGCGGCGCTCGCTCAAGCCTTTCATTCGCGCCGTTTGCACATATTGCTTGGCGATCTCGTCAAGGAACGAGTTCTTGGTCAGGAACGTCGCGGTCGCGAAGGCGCCAAGCGTCATCGACACCACCGGCAGCGTGATGTGCCAGAGATAATCGGTGATCTTGGCCCCGAGAGAAAACTCTGACCAGTTCTCGGAGGTCAGGCCGCGAAGCGGAAAAATCTGCCAGAACGACCCGCCGCAGAAAAGTACGATCAGCAGAATCGCAAAGAGAAAGCTCGGGATCGCATAGCCGGTGATGACGACGGCCGAGGACCAAACGTCGAAGCGCGAGCCGTCGCTGACCGCCTTCTTTATCCCCAAAGGAATCGAGATCGCATAGGACAGAAGCGTCATCCAAAGACCGAGCGAGATGGAGACTGGCAGCTTTTCCTTGATAAGTTGCAGAACCGGCACGTCGCGAAAGTAGGAGCGGCCGAAATCGAATGTCGCGTAGTTCTTGAGCATCAGAATAAAACGTTGATAGGCCGGCTTGTCGAAACCGAATTGCTTTTCGAGCTCGGCAATGAATTTCGGGTCGAGCCCTTGGGCGCCGCGATATTTCGACGAAATGTCGCTAGCGCCCACGCCCGTGTTGCCGGTTTCGCCGCCGCCTATACGCGCGGTCGCGCCGGTATCGAGCCCTTGCAATTGCGCCAGGATGCGCTCCACCGGCCCGCCCGGCGCGAATTGAACGATGCCAAAGTTGATCAGCAAGATTCCGAAGAGGGTCGGAATCATGAACAAAAGCCGGCGTGCGACATAGGCAAACATCGGACGTCCTTCAGCGGCCCGCGAAATGAATCCGCTTGGCTTTTTCCTCGTCGTACCACCATGTCGATACGACGCCGATATCGTACCTTGGGCCGCGCTCTGGGCGGCCGAACAGATCCCAATAGGCGACGAGATGATTGGGTTTGTTCCACATCGGGACCCAGTAATGACCGGAGCGCAGAATGCGGTCGATCGCCCGGCAAATGAAGGTCAAATGTTCCCGCGTGTCGACCACCAGCGCCTTCTCGATCAAGGCGTCGACCGCCTTGATGGCGATCCCCGAGACATTCCGCGAGCCAGGCAGGTTTGCCGCTTCCGACCCAAACGTCGATCGCATGCCTTCTCCGGGAGTGAGGCCGAGGCCGAAGCGCGAGGTCACGATATCATAGTCGAAATCGTCGAGGCGCCGCTTATATTGCGCCGCATCGACGACACGGTAGTGGGCCTCGATGCCCAGAAGCTTCAGGTTTTTGATGAACGGGGCGGTATGCGGCTCCAAGGCATTGTCGAAATCCAGAAACTCGATCTCGAAAGGCTTGCCATCGGGCAACGTCAAGAGCGTGCCGGCCCGCTTGCAGCCGGCATCGGAAAAGAGCGTGGCCGCGCGGCGCAAGAGCTCGCGATCCTGGCCCGAGCCATCCGACACCGGCGGCACATAGACCTCGCCGAACACGGCAGGATCGAGATCGCCGCGAAACGGTTCGAGCAGCGCAACTTCTTCCGGCGCCGGGCGGCCTTGCGCGGCCATTGGTGAGTTCTGGAAGAACGATGTGGTGCGCGAATAGACGCCATACATGATGTTGGTGTTGGTCCACTCGAAATCGAAGGCGAGACCGATTGCCTGTCGGATCCGGACACCCTTAAATTTGTCGCGCCTGATGTTCAAAAACCAGCCTTGCGTTCCCAGCGGTGATTCGTCCGGCAAGGTCGCGCGTTTGACTCGGCCATCCTTGACGGCGGCAAAATCATAGCCTGTCGCCCACACGGCCGAGGTGAATTCCTCGCGAAAGGTGAATACGCCCGCCTTAAAAGCCTCGAAAGCGACTTTGCGGTCGCCAAAATATTCGAACCGGACGCGATCGAAATTCGCCTGGCCGATATTGACCGCAAGATCCTTGCCCCAATAATCGGGGACGCGATCGAAAGCGATGTAATGCCCGGCATCGAAGGTGCCGACTTTATAGGCGCTTGACCCGAGCGGCGGCTCAAGCGTCGTCTCGTCGAACGGGTGGTCCGCGTAATAAGCCGCGGAAAAGACCGGTTGTCCGGCGATGATCAATATCGCTTCCCGGCTATGGTGCGGCTTCAGGCGCACCATGACAAGATCGTCGGCCTCGGCCTCGGCGGCGTCGAGATCGCGCAGCGTTTGGCGGATCGACGGATGCCCCTTGTTTTTCAGAATATTTAAGGAAAACGCGACATCGCGCGCGGTCAAGCGCGACCCGTCATGGAACCTTGCCTCGCTTCGCAAAAGAAAGCGGTAGGTTGTCTTGTCGGCCGAAACCCGTACGGCGTGCGCGACAAGGCCATAAAGCGAATCCGGCTCGTCGCCACTTCCACTCATCAGCGAATCGAAAATGAGCCCCATTCCGGCGGCGCCGTCGCCCTTCAAGATGTAGGTATTCAGCGTGTTGAAGGTGGTGAAATTCTGGTTGCCGGAGGTCGAGCTGACTTGCAGCACGATCTCGCCGCCCTTCGGGGCATCGGCATCTACATAGGGAAAATGGCTGAAGCCGGCGGGCATCGCGAGATCGCCGAAGATGGAGAGGCCGTGGGTCTCGGTCTCGGTTGAGGCTGCCTGCGCTTCGGACAGGAGAATGCGCGGTACAACCAACCCTGCTATACCAAGCGTCAGCGCCGAGCGGCGCGTTAGCGCGATGGGCAATCGCTTAAAATGGCTCGCGGTCATGACTTTCCTCTCAAGCATGACGGCTTTTTACGGGGATTGCCGCCCGCTACTATCTCTTTGCCTTGCCTTACGCTGTTATCCAATAAGACGGCAATTTTTCGGAAATATCGCTCAAACCGAGCGGTGGGTAGGCGATAGGCGATATAAGCATGAAAAGGTGGGGAGAGAATCCCAAGCCGCAAAATCGCGGCTCCGAAAGTCTAATTTGCCGGCAGGGGCCCGGGATTTCCCGAAAGACTATGCAGGTAGTCTATGGTGTCGGCGCGCTTTGCAGGATCGCTCTCGCCCGCAAAGGCCATTTTCGTGCATTGGGCAAAGGCGTAGGGATTGGCCAGAAAGGGGTCGAGATCGGCGTAGTTCCAGTTACCGCCTTTGGATTTGACGGGTCTTTATTAGATTCGGGCTTGCCCTATAGCTTTTTGGAGCTTCGCGTTGAGGCATTTTGAAGCGAGCGAGTGCTGGGCTCTGCCCCTCAGTGTCACTGGCGGGAAATCCGTAGGCTACTAATCGGTCGCCCATTGGCGCGGGGTCTCAACTCACAGCTCTGGCACAGCCCGGGCGCTTGCGGTCATGCGCAGGGCGCCCTGCATTGGCGTCCTGCGTTTCTCACGAGGAACTCGCTCAAGGACTGGTGGGGACTGCCCCAATTAGGGTTTTGGTATTGATAGCCTGAGTGGTGATCGGAACACCCTGTACGGCGCTTGCCGTGGCGGTTGCCGTCCCCATCACCTGACTTACGAACGTCAGGAACTTCGTGACATCGACGGATTGCGCATTGGCCACGAAAATGATGTCGTCGTTGCGCATTTGAAACCTAGTGGCTAGGAAATAGCCGCCAGGATCGCGGAAGCTGACGGTGAAAATGACCGGAACGAGCGGCCCGTCGAACCGCGTCATGTCGGCGCCGAGAAGCTCGGCCACTTCGCGGGGCTCCAGCCGGTAAAGGAATACCGCGCCCGGGTTGGCCTGGGCGTCGGCCAATCCGCCGGCCTTCGCCACGGCCTCGGCGAGGTTGATTCGCCAAGCGTCGAAATTGAATTCGCCTTGCGCGGTTGAAACGGCGGAGCCGTTGGTTGCTCCAAAAGCCATGAATTTCTGCTGCTCTTGATAGACATAGATCCGGTCGCCCGGCAAAATATAGATGTTATTGCTTGCATTCATGACGAGATTTTCGAACGGCACGGTGGCGCGGCGTCCGCCCCGCTCGAGCATGACCCAGCTTGCATAACCTGGTCCCGAGATGCCGCCCGCGCGGGTGATGGCGTCGAGAACGCGGTCTCCCGCGCCGGTGCCCGGAACCGCGAAGCGAAGCGGCGTGTTCACCGTGCCGACCACGCTGATCAGCGAGGTCCGCTGCTGGGCTAACGTCACTATGACTTGAGGCTCGATCGCCCGGTTCTTGATCTTCTCAACGATTTCGTCTTGGATCTGAGCGTTGGTGCGGCCGGCGGCCTGGATCAATCCGGCGAAGGGAACAGTGATATGGCCGGCGTTGTCGACCATTTGGTCCGGAAGGTTCACGAAATTGCCAGCACGCGCACCCGCCTCGATCGGGA
>Ga0182015_10004789_pt1 | contig 14380 bp, 14 predicted proteins | sample 712P3MmetaG_FD_120478 | JGI IMG/M metagenome (GOLD analysis project Ga0182015, IMG submission 120478) | Permafrost microbial communities from Stordalen Mire, Sweden - 712P3M metaG | ecosystem: Environmental > Terrestrial > Soil > Wetlands > Permafrost | place: Sweden: Stordalen | collected...
ACACGGGCGACCATCGAGCGGCGCGGGGAATGGAGTTCTCATCGCAGCCGTTCGATATTTCGCACCAGGAAACCGTGGACATGAGCCCGCTTTTCGGGACTTCGACGTTCCGCTGGCTGCCCGCGAAAGCAACGATCGAAACTCGCTTTCTGATGTTCTATACAAAAGTGCCGAAGGACTTCACCAGGATCAACGATGTCACACTGAATGGCGGGCAATTGACGATTCTGGATCATTCCGGAAAACGCATGGTCCTCGCAGCTTCCAAAGGGCTTTGAGCTTATGAAACATATCTGCCGCATCAGCGCTCTGATTTTCCTGGCCGCCGGGCTGTGCAGCGCGCAAGAAGGTACCAGGGTCTTTATCGCGCACTGCCAGCAATGTCACGACCAGAACAGCGATGCGCATGCTCCCTTGCCGGAAGCCCTGGCAACCAGGCCCTGGGAGCAAATCCTCACGGCATTGGAAACCGGCAGTATGCGAGCGCAGGGCGCGGAACTCACTCCGGAAGAGCGGCGCGCGGTGGCGCGCTACCTGGGGAAAGCTGGACCGACGGTTTTGCCGCCGATGGCCGGACGTTGCCCCGCCAATTCCAAGCCCAAGTCCACCAGTTCGTCCTGGAACGGATGGAGTCCGGACGACCGCAATACGCGGTTTCAGTCCGCCAAAGCCGCCGGTCTGGGCGCAGGGCAAGTGCCATCACTCAAGCTCAAGTGGGCGTTCGGATTTCCCGATACGATCACGGCGTATGGCCAACCCACAGTTGTCAACGGCCGCGTCTATATTGGCAGCAATGACGGCACGGTATACGCGCTGGATGCCCAAACCGGGTGCCTGTATTGGACCTACCAGTCGAAAGCATTGGTTCGCGATGCTGTGGTTATTGGTCCCGGAGCTCGTGCGTACTTCGGAGATCTCGAGTCCAACTTCTACGCGCTCGATGCAAACACCGGCAAGCTCATTTGGCAACGGAAGTTGGACGATCAGCCCTTCACACGCATTACCGGCACGGCGAAGCTTTATGACGGACGCCTGTACGTGCCAATCGCTTCCCAGGAAGAAAACGCTGGAGCCAATCCTTCTTACTCGTGCTGCACATTTCGCGGCAATCTCGTTGCGCTCAAAGCCAGCGACGGATCAGAGATCTGGAGAACGTTCACGTCACCCGAGCCCCGGCCGACTCGGAAAAGCTTCGCTGGTATCCAATACTACGGACCCTCTGGCGCGACGGTATGGTCGTCGCCTACTCTCGATCGAAAGCGGAAACTGATCTACGTCGCCACAGGGAACGGGTACTCGGGCCCCGACATCGCGACCGCCGATGCGATCGTCGCCATGGACATGGATACTGGCCAGATCCGCTGGACACAGCAAGCCGCACCAGACATGTTCAATTGGGATTGCGGCGGAGCAGGAGCGCAAGGCCCTCAGAAGGGCAACTGCCCCGAAAATGCCGGCACCGATGTTGATTTCGGCTCCTCGCCCATTCTTGTAGATCTCGACGGCGAACATCAGATTCTTGTCGCAGGCCAAAAGTCGGCCGTGGTGTGGGGCTTCGATCCTGAACAGAAGGGCAAGGTGGTGTGGCAAACCCGCATTGGCAAAGGAGGTGCCGGGGGCGGCATCCAGTGGGGAATAGCATACAGTCCCGTCGAGCGGCTCGTCTTCGCGCCCCTTGCCGACGCAACCCGCGGCGACCCCGCTTCAGGGGGCGGCCTGTTTGCTTTGGATCCCGCCACGGGGAAAATGGTTTGGCACGCGCCGCCAAAACCGCTCTGCGCAGGGCAGCGAGGTTGCTCAAGCGCCCAGCGGTCTCCCCCTACCGTCATTCCCGGCATCGTTTTCTCGCCCTCCATGGACGGCCACATTCGCGCATTTCAAGTGAAGACGGGCGAGATCGTTTGGGATTTCGACGCCGTCCGCGACTACACCACCGTAAACGGGATTCCCGCGCGCGGCGGATCGTTTAGCTCCACCGGTCCGACGATCGTGGATGGCATCTTGTACGTAAACTCCGGCTATTCAAGCATGCCCGGGAACGTGCTGCTCGCATTTAGCGTGAAATGAAAGCACGATCTGGTCAGTCCATATGAGGGTTTTCGCCGCCTGCTTGGAACGTTTTTCGTGAGCGCGTTGCGAGACGACCCTTCGTGGCCACAGGACATCCGATGACGATAGGTGATGAGGTTTTTGTCCATAACGGTTTGCCGACCCGAGTGGTTTTCGGGTTCGGTACGCGTGCGCGCGTTGGAGAAGAAACTGGCCGGCTGGGGGTCAAGCACCCGCTAGTTCTTTCAACGTTCGAACAGAAACAGGACGCGCAGTCTCTCGCAATGCAACTCGGAATGGAGCCTGCGGGTATCTTCTCTGAAGCAGCGATGCACACCCCGGTGGGTGTGACCGAAAAGGCGCTTGCCCTTGTTAGCAAGACAAAGGCGGATGGGCTAATAGCCCTCGGGGGAGGCTCTACTACGGGACTCGGTAAAGCGATTGCGTTGCGGACCGATTTACCTCAGATCGTGGTGCCGACAACCTATGCCGGATCGGAGATGACCAATATTCTTGGTGAAACCAGCGAAGGCAAAAAGACAACTTTGCGCTCGCCGAAGGTTCAGCCCGAACTCGTCATCTACGATGTGAATCTCACTCTCAGCTTGCCCAAGAGCCTATCCGCTACGAGTGGAATGAATGCCATCGCCCATTCAGTGGAGGCGCTTTACGCGCAAGATGGCAACCCCCTTGTGTCACTCATGGCTCTCGAAGGAATCCGCGCGTTAGCCGAAGGATTGCCCGTGATTGCAGACCACCCACAGGACCGGGGGGCGCGCGCGAAGGCGCTCTACGGCGCCTGGCTGTGCGGCGCTGTGCTTAGTTCGGTCGGAATGGCCTTGCATCATAAACTGTGTCACGTCCTCGGCGGCTCGTTTGGTCTGCCGCATGCGGAGACGCACACGATCGTGCTGCCCCATGTGGTGAGCTTCAACGCACGCGCCGTTGGCGAGAAGCTGGCACCGATCGCCGAAATGCTTCAAAGTGCCGGGCCCGGGCAGGGACTTTTCGATTTAGTGAAGCGTATCGGCGGCCCAATGGCTTTGAAAGATATTGGTATGCCTGCTGACGGACTCGACAAGGCCGCGGCCCTCGCGACAGAGAGTCCTTACTACAATCCGCGCCAACCGACCGTTCAACAGATCCGCGCTCTCCTTGAAGATGCTTTCGTTGGGCGCCGGCCCAACTTATAGTTCCCGCCTCTGGGACATCGATCGCGCGGTGGGTGCATACGTCTTCGCCCTACGAAGAAGGAGCCGTCTCTATCAGCCGGGCGGCGGCAGCCTTACGCCCAGCACGTCGCGCAGATAGTTGATGTTGTGCGCGATGTAATCGTCGATGGCGAGATCGATGTTTCCGCCGATGGCGTCGAAGCCGTCGTCACCCTTTCTTGGGCCGTCGAGGTCGAAAACCACCCAACCTTTGAAGTGCCGGTCGCGCAGGAGCTTGAAGACAGCGGGAAAGTCGACGCCGCCCCCGCCCAGGTTGTGATAGACGCTCGCCACCTTGTTGTGTTCCTCCTCGCTCGGCGTGGAGGTGTTGCCGCGATACTTCGCGTAGGTGTCCTTGAGGTGCACTTCGGCGAGGCGCGGGAAATAATCGCTCATGATCTGCACCGGATCGCCGCCGCCCAGGACCAGGTGCCCGGTGTCCGCCGTCATCCAGACATAGCGGGGATCGGTGAGGTCCATGGCCCGGCGCATGTCTTTTTCGCGCTCCATGGGCCCCCATATATGAGGATGGGGCGCCAGCCGGATTCCCATGGCGATGGTTTGCCGGCCGATCTCGTTGAGGGTGTCGGCGAGTCTCTTGAGCTGCTCGTCGCTCGGCCCACCGGGCGGACGCCGGCCCATGTTGACCTTCCAATGGTCACAGCCAAGCGGCTGGAGAAAATCGCGCGCGAAGGACACGTGATCGTCAATGGTCTTAGGGATCTGGTCCGGATCGATGAAATTTGTCGACTGGCCGCGCCCGCCATTGGACGCGTCAATGAATGTGAGGCCGGCGTCATCGAAAATCTTTTTGAGCTCCAATGGAGTTTTCAGGTACTTTTCGATGTTGTTCGGGTATGGCTCGATGCCTTGCAGGCCCAGGGCGGAGATCCTGTTGACCGCCCACACAATGTCATGATGCGGCGCCCAAAGCGAGCTGGTGGACCCGAAAAGCATGTCCGGATTGATGGGGTCGAGCGGCTGACGCGAAACCGCGCCCCACATCCGCGATGGCTCCAGCAAGCTCGCAGCCGCCGCCATGCCCGAAACTGCCAGGGCGGATGACATAAACTCGCGCCTCCCGAGTTCGCGCTCGGTGACTCTCACAGGCATGGGCGCCTCCTTTCGCTTTCTGAATCCGCTTTACGGGAACGTGCCGGCAACCAAAAACTGGACGCCCGGCTTGGCCCTCTGACCGGCGCATCGTACGCTCCTCCCTGCCCCCAACGCAACGACTGTGTTCGTGAGCAGAGCCGTACACGGACAAACGAAACAGCATTTCAAACGGAGGGATGCCTGACGTATCCGAGAGCGCGGGAGATCAGGTGGTCAACGAAGCTGGGCGGAGACGATGGGATGGTGCCCGCGGGTACCCGCTCGGTTAGCTCTTCCCCAGGCCCGCTTGGGCGGCTCGCCTTCCGGGCTCGTCGGCGCGCGTCCAACGAACTCGCGGCGTACGTGGCGGAACGCTTTACGCTGGCACATTGGCTGCCAATTTCCAGTGTTTTCCCCAAGCCTCGGTGGCGAACAACACAAGAGAGCAACCGACGGGGAAGAGAACCTCATTCAAGCCGCGCGACACCATATCGGCGGCCCTGAAGAGCTGAAAGTTCGTCCAATAGGTGTACCCCAGCACGATTGCGCCGAATAAGAAGCCCGTCGCCAGCCCGGTGGCGGCATGAACAACCGCGCTTCCTTTCCCGCGCTTGATCATCCAGGAGAGAAACGCGGCAAGGCAGCCGTACTCGACCGCTTTGATGAGTCCCAGCACGAGCGGCGAGGGGCCTTTGGCAACCACGGGGGCGGCACCCAAGGCTGCGCCGACGCCTTTCTGGACGGCGCGCGCGATCTTGAAAGCCAGCGACGCGGACAACAACCCGGCCAGACCCATGAACGACTCGCGCATTTTCGATGCGGCCATGGCTACCGAAATACTCGAACACACAATCGTGGACCACGTGATTCTTTGGGCGAAATCCACGATCAGCGGATTCAGTTTGATGCCGCGCCCGAATGCCGCCGAGACTGCCAGCAGGGAAATCTGGATCGCCAGGCCCAGAAGTATCGAGAGCCAGCAAACATGCAACACGAGTGCGGCTGCGCTCGTGTCGAGGGATAGGTGCATTCGTTCGGGAGTATTGCGGACGTTCCTACCCCCAGCCTGCCGTCCGAACACAACGGGAGCGCCCAGCCACACCTTGATCGAATGCAGCATGGCTCCGGCCTGAACATTTTGCTTCTGGGGGGCGCCGCGGCTTACCATCGGATGGCTCCGAAATCTGCGAGTATCGGGCCCAGAATGTTAGTGCGCGGACTGGCTCAAGTCAAACACTGGATGGCACTGGATGGCACGCCCTTCTGGCCGATTGAAGTTGCAACAACCTCGGGTCAGCTACGCGAGCTTCCATGCATCTTGTCCCCCATGTCTTGAAAGGCCGTCAGGACTTGTTACGGTTCCAGTGTTTCTTGAGCCGCGTCTTTACCCACCCGCCTAGCGCCACGTAATCGCGCTGGCCTTTGATCAGCGCTGCTTCGGATGTTTCGCCCACCTTGAGCAAGAGTTCGCGCCTCTGCTTGCTATCCAGGCTGTCATATTGCTGTTGCACGGTCATAAGTGACTCCTTGGAAATTACAAATCAAACCGCTTCATCGATGAACGGAACCTGGAATCATCCGGATTCGTCACGCGTCTTCCAATAGCTCCGCTGCAAACAGTCTTTCTACTTGCTGGCGCGTAATTGGAAATGGCACGTCAAGATGCACATGGAACGACTCTTTTCCTTCCACCTGAGCCGTTATGTCCCCGGACTTGGTCGTGCGTTCGTGGCAGGTGTAGGTAACCTGCCTGCCCGCCGGGGTTGCCGCCTTCCACCCTTCCCTCTTCATATTTCTCCTCGCAGGTGGCGCGCACGGCGCCTGAGGCCCCCATTTCTAGGGCTCCTAGCTGACGCTGGATTCACGCCTCTGCTGCGCCTCCGGCGGCTGAATATGCGTGAACAGCTCGTCCTTCAGCCCGCAGTATTGCTCGTAGGCGACGACCTCGGCTGTTCGCTGCTTCAGGAGCTCGTGATAGGAGGTCCAGCTGTGTGGGTCGGTTGCCGCCGCTAACAAGACGCTCAGTTTTTCAGCTTCCTGCGAATAAATGCCGAAGGCTTTGTCCATCCTTGCCAGCAGTATCCTGCGATTCTCTGAGTATTGGATGAGTGGTCTCCCCGGTGCGTTCATGACGGAACCTCACAACTGCTTGCGACGTTCGATCCGCGATCGGCGAATGGAGGCCCGGGCGGCACGGGCCTCGCTACGTGCCGGTAGAATCGCCCATAGCAGCGACTGCAGTGAAAAGGCCTGCTCCCCAAAACGCCCATTAGGCGATCGGCAACCCCTGCTTGACCGCATCGGCTGACATTCCCGCTCGAGCAGCGAGGGCAAACCTTCCTGGCGTCCCAGCAGAAAGCGGACAACAACATCCCGCGGAGACCTTCCAATGGTCCGCAAAGACGAAGAACGAGGGCTCGCGGGAAAGATACCGCGAGAGAAAAATATCGTGCGCCAATTTTCATATTGTGACCAAGCCCCACCAGGATTCTCGTTTCGCCACGCGGACCTTCGCGCTTCCTGAACCGATTACTTTCATCCCGCGACTGAGGTCACGCGTGGCGTTCAGACAGAACCGATCTCCCTACGCACCGCCCTACTGGCTAATACATCCCGCCCATTCCGCCACCACCGTGGCCTGCGCCCGCGGCAACCGCTTCTTCCTCTTCCTTGATGTCGGCGATGAGGACTTCGGTCGTCAGCATCAGAGCTACGACTGAAGCGGCATTCTGCAATGCGAGCCGCGTGACTTTGGTCGGGTCAATCACACCAGCCTTGATCATGTCGCCGAACTCCCCGGTTTCCGCGTTGTAGCCGAAGTTGTCGTCCTTCGAATCGCGGATGCGGCCCACGATAATCGCGCCCTCCTGCCCGGCGTTCTGAGCAATCTGGCGGGTGGGCTCTTCAAGCGCGCGCTTCACGATGGCGACGCCGGTGGCTTCGTCATCTTCAAGCTTCAGCTTGTCGAGTGCGGGGATACAACGGAGCAGCGCTACGCCGCCGCCGGGAACGATACCCTCTTCCACGGCCGCGCGGGTGGCGTGCATCGCGTCTTCGACGCGGGCCTTCTTTTCCTTCAGTTCCGTCTCGGTGGCGGCGCCGACTTTAATGACGGCTACGCCGCCGACCAGCTTGGCAAGGCGTTCCTGGAGCTTTTCCTTGTCGTAATCGGAGGTGGCATCCTCGATCTGGACGCGCATCTGCTTGATCCGCGCTTCGATTGCGCCGGGCTTGCCGGCGCCCTCGATGACCGTGGTTTTGTCCTTGTCGATGATGACTTTCTTCGCGCGTCCGAGATCTTCCAGCTTTACGTTTTCCAGCTTGATGCCGAGATCTTCGGTTACGGACTTGCCGCCGGTCAGGATGGCGATGTCTTCGAGCATTTCTTTCCGGCGATCGCCGAAACCAGGGGCCTTTACCGCGACGCAGTGCAGGGTGCCGCGCAGCTTGTTTACCACGAGCGTGGCGAGCGCTTCGCCTTCGATATCCTCGGCGATGATCAGGAGCGGCTTGTTGACCTTGGTGGTCTGTTCCAGCAGCGGGAGAATATCGCGCAAGGAACTTACTTTCTTTTCATGAATGAGAATGAAGACGTCTTCGAGGACGCATTCCATACGGTCGGGATTGGTGACGAAGTAGGGCGAGAGGTAGCCGCGGTCGAACTGCATTCCTTCGACGACATCGAGGGTGGTCTCCATGGTTTTCGATTCTTCGACAGTGATGACGCCGTCCTTGCCGACCTTTTTCATGGCTTCGGCGATGATGGCGCCGATCTGTTTGTCGTTGTTGGCGCTGATCGTGCCGACCTGCGTGATCATGTCGCCCTTCACATCCTTGTGGAGCTTCTTGATTTCCTCAACGGCGACTTCCACGGCCTTTTCGATGCCGCGCTTGAGCGCCATCGGATTGGCGCCAGCCGCTAATGTTCTTACGCCTTCGCGGAAGATGGCTTGCGCCAGCAAGGTGGCGGTGGTGGTGCCGTCGCCAGCAACATCAGAGGTCTTGGAGGCGACTTCTTTCACCATCTGCGCGCCCATATTTTCGAGCGGATCGGGAAGGTCAATTTCCTTGGCGACCGTGACGCCGTCTTTGGTGATGATCGGCGCGCCGAACTTCTTCTCAATTACCGCGTTGCGGCCTTTCGGGCCCAACGTAATCTTCACCGCGTCCGCCAAGGTATTGACGCCGCGCAAGATGGCCTGCCGTGAACTCGTGCCGGTTACAATTTGCTTTGCCATTGGATTCCACCCTCCCCGGGTGCATGCAGACTGCCGTCCGGATTCGCATTGCGAACCGGAAAATTTACTTCTTGCCGCCCGCGGCCTTTGCTATGCCGCCAAATTTCGCGAGAATTTCCTCTTCGCGGAGGATCAGGTATTCGTGATCATCCACTGTGATTTCGTTTCCGGTGTATTTGCCGAAAAGAATGCGATCTCCCACTTTCACGTCAATGGGGATGCGGTGTCCCTTCTCGATCTTCCCGAGGCCAACCGCCACGACTTCACCCTCTTGCGGTTTCTCTTTGGCAGAGTCGGGAATAATGATCCCGGACTTTCCAGTCTCTTTTGCTTCCAGTCTGGTTACGAGAATTCGGTCGTGCAGCGGCGTTACGTTCGTTACGTTCACGGTCATTGCTTTCGTCCTTTCCTTTCGGTCGGTCTCGATCCAAGCGGGAATCTCTGCTCTTACACCGATGCGACGTGCGCGATCTTGTGGAACGTAGAGTTGATCACGTCAAACGTGTCGACAGACGGAGTGCCGTCTAAAACCCCGGAAAGAATCTTCACAACCGCCGGGTAAATGCTGCGGCTGTAAACCTCGGCGCTCTCCGCCTGATCCCACCAACTGATCGCGAACGCTTCGGTGCCGCGATGATTTACGAACGTGACTTCGTCGTGAAAACCCTTCAGCTTCCGGAGCATCGGAACCACTTCCTTCTCGAGACGCTGCGTCAGTTCGGCGACACTGTTGGGCTTCAAGTGCATGGACACTCGGCGTGCGAACACGTAGGTCTCCTTGGTGCGGATGGCGAAGGAACGATATAACCGCAATGTGTTAAAGGCGAGCTAAACACGCCTCAGTCGTTAACCATACTATGTTAATTCACTTGAAGTGTCAAATGGATTATGCGAGCCTTATGTAAGTTAACTACTGCCTGTAAACCAACAGGAGCTTCCGTGAATATTCCTCTCGTCATCAGACAAAAATTGAGCGAACTCGGCTTGGAACAAAAGGGATTAGCGAGAAGCGCGGGGGTGACGGACTCCTACGTGTCCCAGCTGTTGTCGGGAAAGAGACTGCCCCCTGCCCCGGACCGCACCGACATCTACGTGAAGATGGAGAAATTCCTGGGAATGCCCGCAGGAAGGCTGTCGGATCTTGCCGAGCAGCAGCGAAACGAAGAAATCAGGAAAAACTTCGGCGAATCTCCCGAGCCCTTGTTCGAGGGGGTGCGCGAACTGATTCTGCGCAAGTGCATGCCCGAAAAAGAGAAGGAAGTGCGGGCGATTTTTGAAAGGCAGCCGTTCGGGGAGCTGGAGCGCTTGGTTACCCAAAAGCTTCTGGATGTGGCCAAAAGAATCGCCAAAGAAGAATTAGACAGCGATAACTGGCTGCACCTTGTCGCGCGAATGAGCGGCCGGAGCTACGAGGAAATGCGCGTGACCATTCTGGAATTCCTCGATACGGACATTTTTAACATCTCCGTCGAGAACTGCGTCTCCTTCCTCGACCCGCTCATCGACTCCTGGGATATCGACCTCGCGAACTTTGGGATCGAAATCGTATTGAACAAGAGGCTCGCTCCGGGGAATCCTAAGAAGTTTGAATTCGTCGAGACCGAAGCGGACCAACTCGCCGGGGACGAACCCGGATTCAGGGAATTCCTGGAGGATGAATCGCTTAAGCGGAACGCAACGCCCGATGAGATTGATTTTTTGAAGAGAATGAGATTTCGAGAAAAACGACCCACGAAACTCTACTATTACAGAGCCTTGCAGAACCTCAGGGATCCGCTCCATTTCCGGGAGGCCTCCAGCGCGCCCATGCACAAGTATGGGGAGGCGGATGTCGTCGAAAAGCAAATGCTTCCTGCCGCGCAGAAGAGCAGGCGCCACCGAAAGTGAAAGTCGCCGCGGGAGTCAGAACGGTTGGCACAGCACAAACATTCAGCTTGTTTGCGCGAGGAACCGGTGGGCGTCGTCACCTCGAGCCGGTGGATCAGCTGACTTGAAGTATTTCTCTGCTGCCGGTGGTCCACAGGTCGGTGTAGCCCTTCATCTTTTCGCGGAAATCAGTGTTAGTGGCATAGTCCTTCAGGCGAGCTTCAAACCCGCTAACATTTTCCACCTCAAATTCCAGTATGACGCGATTGAATTCTCCGGTGAGGTCGGTCAGAACGCGATGATTGGGAATTTTAGCGACCGCTGCAGCTTCCTTTAACTGGGCAGCGAGTTTGCTTGCGTTGCCTGGTTTGGCGATAAAACAATTACGAACGATCAGCATGAGTTGACTCCTTTCGGGCCGCAATTCTAGCTCGGTTTTGATGCTGGGCCCCGCGAAAATAGGCCGCTCGCTTGTTGTGCGCTCGGCCGAGTAAGCCGGCTCGTCACCTCTGGCTAACGGGCTATTCGAAACGTGAACCCCTACTTCGCCGGTTTTCCGACTCCCATCTTGGCGTGTTTCCCTGCGCCCGGTGCACGGCGGGCGATTCACGTTTATGCCATAGCGGCTAGGCCCAGCTGTAGCCGTGTTTCGCGAGAGGCAGCGAGCGGATGCGTTCACCGGTCACGGCAAAAATCGCGTTGCACACGGCTGACAGCACGGGCGGCAGGGTTGGCTCGCCAAGGCCCGTCGGCGGGTAATCGGTCCGCAGAAAATGGATTTCGATTTCCGATGGGCACTGTCGCATGCGAGTTGGTTGGTATTGATCGAAGTTGTTCTGCACGGCGCGGCCGCGATCGATGGTGATCTCCCAGTTCATCACATGGCTTAGGCCTTCGACGATACCTCCCTGGGCCAGATTCATGGCGTTGCCGGGATTCACGACCTGGCTGCCGATATCGGCGGCGACCCAAATCTTGTTCACCCTCACCTTTTTGCTTGCGTCGACGTTTACTTCCGCCACTTCGGCAAAGTATCCCATGTGCGCGTACTGGAATCCCACACCCATGGCGGTTCCCTTGGGCAGCGCCCGCTTGCCCCAGTTGGATTTTTCCGCCACCAGTTTGAGAACGGGAATCATCCGCGCGGGGTCAATATCAGGCTCGACGGCATCGGGAGGACTATTGGGGTTTGCGACGCGGGGAAGCGAGAGCAAGTCCAGCCGGAACTGAACGGGGTCTTTTCCCGCCGCCACGGCGAGCTCATCGACAAACGATTGAAACACCCACGAAAAAGCATTGCTGCCCGGAGCGCGCAGCGCGCCCAGCGGCACGCCCGCCGGCATCAGCGACGCCTGGAAGTCGAAATTGGGCACGAAGGTGCCCGGGAACTGATTTGCGGGAACCCTGGCCGGCGGAATTGCAAACTTCTTGTTTTCGCCGAAGCTCACGAAATGATTTTTCCATGCCGTGAGGTTGCCGGAGCCGTCGAGCGCGGCCTTCAGGTAATGGTAGCCGGCGGGGCGGTAGTGATCGTGATGGAAATCGTCCTCGCGCGTCCAGAGCAGCTTTACAGGCCCGCCGCCCGCCATTTTTGAAATCATGGCGGATTCGAGCATGTAGTCGTTGGTCAGCCGGCGGCCAAAACCGCCGCCCGTGCGCAGCATGTGGATAGTGATGTTTTCCCGAGGAACGCCCATCACTCTCGATATTTGCTGGAGCGCCTGCGGGGGAGTCTGGGTGGGCGACCAAAACACGAGCTTGCCGTTGTCGTAATGGGCGAGGCAGTTCTCGGGCTCCAGTTGTGCGTGCGCGAGAAATGGATAGGAATACGCTGCATCCACAATTCTAGCCGCCGATCCAAAGGCCGCATCGACATTCCCATCCTGACGCATGACGAACTGCGGCTTCTGCTTGGAGATTTCATCGGCGTGGCGCTGGAAACCTTCGCTGCTTTCCTGAGAGGTGGCGCCTTCATCCCAGGTGACCTTCAATTTCTGGCGAGCCGTCTGCGCCTGCCACCAGCTATCAGCGACGATAGCCACGCCGCTGTGCAGGCCGGTGAGCTCGTTGGTTCCTTCGACGATGAAGGCGTGGCGCACTCCGGGCTGGGTTTTGATTTCGTCGAGGTTGGCCGTCAAGGCCTTGCCCCTAAACACCGGGCACTTTTCGTACACCGCCCACAGCATGTTGGGAACGGTGAAGTCGATACTGTAGATCGGCTTTCCACGGACGATGGACGGAACGTCGACGCCAGGAATCGGCATCCCGATGATCTTGTAATCCTTTGGGTCTTTCAGCTTCACAGTGCTCAGGCCGGGGGGAGCCATGCCCGCAACCTTGGAGGCGAGTTCGCCGTAGGATAGCGAGCGATTCGAGCGCTGATGAATCACGCGGCCCGAAGAAGTAGTGCATTCGCCTTCTTCGACGTTCCAGGTCTGCGCGGCGGCTGACAGGAACATCGCCCGGCAGGCGGCCCCGACCTGGCGCAGCGTGTCCCAATTGACCCGCGTGCCGGCGCTGCCGCCGGTGCGCTGGATTCCGTATTTTGTCTCGTCGAAGTCGGCTTGCTCGACCCTTACGTCTTTCCAGTCGACATCGAGCTCTTCGGCGATCGTCATCGGGAAGGATGTTTTCACGCCCTGCCCGACCTCCGGGTTCTTCGAGAAGATCGTCACCGCGCCATCCGGCATGATCTTGATGAAGGCCGTGGCCACGAAGGCGGCTTTGGGATTGTCGGTGGGGCGGTCTTGCGCGAGCACCGACGCAAACGGCTCGGCATAGGCTGCCACCAGGAGGCCACCTCCTGCGACGGCGGAGACTCGAAGAAACGATCGGCGATCGATGAGTTTGACTGGCATTGGATCGAGAAGGGAAGGGCTCACAGGACCTCCTTACTTCGTGTAGGCCGCTTGTGGAGCGGCCATCCGGCGCAATCGGATGGTTCAAAAAAGACCCAACTTACAGCGGCAAGAGTAGCATGGGCCGCGGAGCTCCGCATCTACCGCGTCGTCGATGGCAGCTCGGACTGGGGCACAACCGCCCGCAGCTGGCAAGAGAAAGACTATCCATTTGCTTCCGCGTTGCGTCTGATCCGCTGTAATTTAGGGTTGGGGTCGGAAGCGGGGAGTGCCGATCCAATGCACGTGGGTTGCTAGAACTGCTGTTTCGTGGTTCGAGCATGCAGGCGAAGGGACCCCGATCGAGCTGTAGGTGACACGTTCGACTTCTGCCGTGTCGTCCGATGGGAGATCGCACTGACCATGTTTCCAAAACCAAGAATTGTGATCAGCAAATGCATTGGGTTTGATCCCTGCCGATACAATGGAGAGGTCGTGCAGGACAAATTCGTTAGGCGTCTTGAACCCCACGTAGAGTTCATTTGTGCTTGTCCCGAAGTCGAGATCGGCTTAGGAACTCCGCGGGCGCCCGTGCGAATTATTTCCTCGGGGCCCAGTTTCAAACTGATTCAACCTTCCTCGGGTCTGGACGTTTCCGAAAGAATGCGGACATTTAGCCGGCAGTTCCTGGACCGTTTGGAAGAGGTGGATGGGTTTATTCTGAAGAATCGTTCGCCGTCTTGCGGTTTCACGGATGTAAAGGTTTATTCCGGCCCCGAAAAGGGTGCGTCCATTGGCAGAACCGCGGGCTTTTTCGGAGGGACTGTTCTGGAAAAGTTTGGCGATCGGGCAGTCGAAGACGAAGGCCGGCTCAAGAATCTGATCATCCGGGAGCATTTTCTAACACGCGTTTTTGCGTTTGCTCGTCTTCGAAGGCTTCAGCAATCCCCCTATATGCATGCTCACTACTGTCCGGCTAAAGCAGGGTGTGCCAACAGTAAGTGACGGGCCGATAATGAGTTGAGTCTGTTTCTAGCTTGCCGCGATTTGAAACGTTGGAGCGGCTGGTTTGGGTGGCGGGGAC
>Ga0182015_10004791_pt1 | contig 14377 bp, 16 predicted proteins | sample 712P3MmetaG_FD_120478 | JGI IMG/M metagenome (GOLD analysis project Ga0182015, IMG submission 120478) | Permafrost microbial communities from Stordalen Mire, Sweden - 712P3M metaG | ecosystem: Environmental > Terrestrial > Soil > Wetlands > Permafrost | place: Sweden: Stordalen | collected...
TGTTCGATCTGGTTCGAATTCGAGTGATCGAGCAAGAAGAGTTGGAAGGCGCCGGATTTTCGCTCGTACTCTTTCGCAACCTGAACACGCCCGAGGAATTGGAGGCAGAGAAGCGAAGAGCCTAACGACCGTTACTGATCCGACTTTCGTGAGCCAACCCATGCCCAACCCTGTCCTGCAACCCTACATCGAGTTCCGCGAGGTCTCCAAGGCTTTCGGGGAGAATGTTGTGCTCGATCGTGTCAGCTTCAACCTCATGCCCGGCGAAACCGTCTGCATTCTCGGGCGCAGCGGTGTGGGTAAGTCGGTTTCGCTGCAACTTCTCATGGGTTTTCTGAAGGCGGATTCCGGGCGCGTGATCGTTGCCGGCCAGGACATCACAGACTTTTCTGAAGAGCAGATGGAAGCCATCCGCAAGAAAGTCACCATGGTATTTCAAAACGGAGCACTGTTCGACTCCCTCACGGTCGGCGAGAATGTAGCGTTTCCGCTTCGCGAAACCGGGCAACTGTCGGAAGAGCAGATTTACCAGATCGTCGACGGCCTGCTCCACATGGTGGGAGTGCAGGAAATGCGCGACTTATTGCCCTCGGATCTCTCGACCGGCATGAAGCGCTCGGTGGCCATAGCGCGGGCTCTTGCCGCGCGGCCGGACTGCATTCTCTACGACGAACCCACCACCATGGTGGATCCGCTGATGGCGCAATTGCTGGGCGATCTCATCAAACGGCTCAAGCTTCAACTGAACCTGACCAGCATCGTCGTCACCCACGATATGCGCCTGGCCCAAAAGCTGGCCGACCGGGTCGTCTTTCTGTACGAAGGAAAGGCGATTTTCTTCGGTACCTCGGCGGAGATGGAAAAATCCGCTGAGCCGATTGTGCGGGAGTTTTTGGATTTGGATGAACTGAAGATTGAGGCTTAACAGGCGCTCTAGACTACTTGCGAGTGCGCACCCTTTGCCGGGAGGTCGGACTCCCACCCGCCGTGCCCTGCTTGGAGAACATGCGGGCTAAAGAACGCCTGCCCGGCTCAGGATCGCCGGTGATCAGATAGGCGAGCACAGCTCCCTGGAAGAGTTGCAGCACCTCCTCGACCTTGGGTTGATCGGGCAAAAACTTCATGAGTAACCGCACCCACAGCCGCTGTTGCTCCGCATAAAAGGCTTTTGCTCTTGCCGACCCATTCCAGGCGCGCCGGGAAAGATCCATTACAAGCAGCAGGACGCCTCTGGCTTGGGGCGCTGTTGTGCGCTCCCACAGTGCTGTCACGACGGCTTCCGGAGAGGTACCGGGCGGGAATGATTCGGGCGCGAACTGTGCCCGTAGTCTCTGCTCGAGAAGTGTCATGGCTCGCTCTTCGATGTTTTCGCGGCCGCCAAAATAATGAATCAGCATGCGCTTGCTGATTCCGACGCTGTTTGCCAGTTGATCCAGGCTGAGATCAATCGCCCCGGCCCTCACAAACGTGGCCAGACAGCGCTCCAGAAGTTCTTCTCGCCCCGCTTTTCTTTTCCGTTGCATTAGCATGTACCACGTGGTACATGTAATCCGTGTACCGCCTGGTGCATCCTAACTCAGGAGGAGAATAGATGAAAGCTCAGGACGTGGCGCTCTTGCTCGTATTAGGCTTGATGATTTGGATTCTTGGGACCGTCCACTATGCGAACCAGGGTCCGGTCATATTGGAGACCACGAGCGTGCGCTACTGGACGGCCTTCGCCTTGTCACCGATTATTTCAGCAGCCCTCTGCATTGTGATTCTTCGGTGGAGACACATCGCCGCCGCTCATTGGACTTCGGCTATGCTTCTGCTGGCTATTCCGGGAATGATCGGCGAAGCCGTCGTGCTTTCCCACCTGTCAACCTTTATGCCGAAGCTACATGCCACGTCTGGAGGAAGATACGGAACATTTCTCTTTGCCACCTACGCACTTGTTCTTGGCGTGGCCGAGGTGGTCACGCTAAGAGCAGCACCATAACCAAGAGCGCGGTAGCTGCGGATTGGGCTCGGCTATCTCTGATTATTTGTTTGCGGCTTGCTTGGCGTAGCCGCCGCAGCTAAGAACTGGCAGCCTCGGATACTTCGCAAACCGCGGATCGGTGATGGAAAGCTGGCACTGCACGAACGTCGCGCCCCGGTCGGATCTGATAAGACGAGCATGGGCGCAGTCAGCGCAGAGTCCGGAATTGTTTGCGAAGATCGCGTGGGGAGGGGCTAATGCCCCTTTGTTCTGCATGGTCACAAAGTCGCGTCCTGACGAATCACCTCACCGCTAATCGCTGGCCGCCAATCACTGGCCACCGACCACCGCTTTCAAAATCCTTGGCGCACCAACTCTTCCACCGTGAGCCCACTTTCCCGCGGTTCTCTGGTCATCATCTTCTCTACGTACTTCGCAATCAGGTCAGCTTCGAGATTCACAGGATCGCCGGGCTTGAGCGAGTTGAGGTTCGTCATCTCCACAGTATGCGGAATGATGGCGACGGTACACGTTCCGCCCTCAAGCTCCGCGACCGTGAGACTTATGCCTTCGATGCAGATGGAACCCTTATAGACCGTGTATTTCTCTACCTCACATGGCAACTTGATTCGCAGCCAGAAGTTTTCGGAGTCAGCGATGCGCTCCAGTGCGATGAGTTTGCCGACACCATCTACGTGGCCTTGCACAATGTGCCCCCCGAAGCGGCCATCGGCTTTCATGGGCAGTTCCAGGTTGACCAGTGCGCCCTCATGCATGCGCGAGAATGAGGTGCGCACCCAGGTTTCGGGAGCCAAATCCGCGCAGAACGAACCTGGCTTAATGTCGAGCGCAGTCAGGCAGACGCCACTCACTGCGATGCTGTCGCCGGTTTTAAGTTCCTTCGGTGCGGTCTCGGCGGCAACCGTAATGCGGCGAGTTTCGCCGCGCTGCTCGATGCGGGTGACGCGTCCTACTTCCTCAACGATGCCGGTGAACATGAGGACCTCGATAAGTAACAAAAGATCATAAACCCGCTATGGAAGCACGGAAACATGGGGCGAAATATTCATAAGCAAATTCTTCTGTGACCCTGCATTTCCATAAGCGAAAAGAGAGTATCTTGTTTTTCGGAAACAACGTCAAGCAGGAGCCATGAAGGTGCGCTATACGAACCGCCGCCAGTTCACAACCCAAATGCTGACCCTTAGTGGCGGAGCACTCTTAGGGAAGAGGATTCTCCGGGCCACACCACTGATCGAACAACTGCCGTCGCCCGGAGGTGTGTTGCTCCGTCGCATGAAGTGGCTGAACGAGCCGGCTTCGGCAACCGTTTCAGAAACCCAGCTCGTCGTGACAGCACGTCCGAAGACAGATTTCTGGCGGAAAACGTTTTACGGATACATCACCGACAACGGGCACTTTTTTCATCTGCCGGTCAGCGGGGATTTTGTTTTCGAAGCCCGGGTCGCCGGTCAGTATGTGGCACTCTACGACCAGGCTGGGCTGATGGTTCGAATCGATGCCCAGAACTGGGTGAAATGCGGAACGGAATTCTTCGAAAACACCCGCCACGCCAGCGTGGTCTTCACGCGAGAATTCTCCGACTGGTCGACGATGAACGATCTGGCAACGAGTGGACCGGTCTGGTGGAGAGTTGTTCGCAAACCGGATTCTCTCGAGACTCTCTGTTCGTCAGATGGCAAGAATTTTACCTCGGTGCGCATGGGTTACCTGGTTCCCTCGGCCACAGCCGATGTCGGCATCATGTGCGCGGCTCCGGAAGGCGGCGGATTCCAGTGTGTCTTCGACAATCTCAAGCTGACGACGGGCGGCAAGTGAATGGCAGGGAGATTGCGTTGAGAACGAGGAGAGTAAGGCGATCTTCCAGTTAATGTTCTCCGTAACTTTGTGAGTCCATGGCGAAGCAAAAGGTCACTCCTCATACGGATCGCGCAAATACCCTTCCACCGCGAGGTCTTCTCCGAAATGATGCAGGCGGAGATGCTTGACCTGGAGCGCCTGATCCAGTTGGCGGAAATCTGCGTCGGCAGCGAGTGGAACCGATCCCATACATCCCATAATCTTCGGCGCGTAGTAGAGAAAAACCTTGTCCACGACTCCGGAGGCGAGCGCCATCCCGTTTATCGCTGCTCCACCTTCAATCATCACACTCGTAATTTCCATCTGTCCCAGGCGGCGCAGAACTGCGTGAATATCTGGACGTCCCTCCGCCGCTGAAAGTTGCTCGACCCGGATGCCGCGCGCCTCCAGTTCACGCTTCTTCTTTTCCTCGCCGGAGGAGCAGAGAACCAGCACGTCATCCTTGCAGGCGGCTTCATGCGCGAGGCTCTGCACCAGGCGCGACTCCAACGGCAGCCGCAGCCGCGAATCCAGAATCACGCGCAGCAGCGGACGCCGCCGCGGACGGCCGCTGCGATCGCTGAGCAACGGATCGTCGGCTAGGATGGTTCCCACGCCCACAAGGATGGCATCGCTTTGGTGGCGCTGTTCTTGTACGTGGGCACGTGCACATTCGCCGGTGATCCATCCGTCGGCTGGAATCCCGGCCACGCGGTTCAACCCTGGCATTGGTGGCGGCGCGATCTTGCCGTCGAGCGTCATCGCTGCCTTGAGCATGACGAGGGGAACGCTGTGGCGAATGTAGCGGGCGAAGGCCTCATTCAGCCGCTTTGCTTCCGTTTCCAGCCGCCCGACTTCTACCTGGACACCCGCCGCTCGCAACTTCTCGAAACCCCGCCCGCTCACCTTGGGATTGGGATCGGGCATGGATGCGACCACGCGGTGAATCCCCGCGGCGATGAGAGCGTCCGTACAGGGAAGTGTGCGGCCCTGGTGCGAGTGCGGTTCGAGATTGATGTAGAGTGTGCCGCCGCGGGCCTTGGCTCCCGCCTGCTCGAGTGCGAGCACTTCAGCATGCTTTACACCCTCGTAGGTGTAAGTGCCAGTGCTCGCGATTTGGCCTTGCGCGTCGACGATGACCGCACCTACGTAAGGATTGGGCGAGGCTAAGCCAAGTCCCTCGCGCGCCAAGTCGAGCGCACGGTGGAGAAACTCGTCAGTGGAGTGGTCGGCCATGGAAGCTAACTTTTACTATAGAGGCGATTGCTGCGACCCAGGGAAAGCCCGTGCTCCGAGAAAAGCGATAGAAATGGATGCGGCTTAATTTATCCGCGAGGCGGAAACGCGCGATAGGAGTCTTCTTCCGGTTCGGCGACTGCTGCTGCGCCACTGCGACCTTTGGGGCCACGCCGCACCGGCGCCATCCGGTCGGCGTATGGGTCACCCGGCAACTGGGGTGGTGCGCCACCCACCGGTTTGTCGCCCAGCAGTCGTCGCAGGAAAGCCAGCAGGGCCCTGAATCGCGAGCGTTCGCTCCGAGCATCCGGCATTAGCCCTCCTATTCGAACAGCGAATCCACAAACTCTTTTGGGTCAAAGGGCAGCAGATCGCCAACTTTCTCGCCCACTCCAACAAATCGCACAGGCAGCCCCAACTCGCGCGAGATCGCGACCACCACCCCACCCTTAGCAGTGCCATCGAGCTTGGTGAGCACGATGCCGGTAACGCCCGCCGACTCCGTAAACAGGCGGGCCTGTTGCAAGCCATTTTGGCCCGTGGTTGCGTCCATTACCAATAGCGTCTCGTGCGGTGCCCCAGGGATGATGCGCTGCGCCGTTCGCCGCATTTTCTCCAGTTCTGACATGAGGCTCGTTTTGGTATGCAGGCGGCCGGCGGTGTCGACGATCACATAGTCCGTGTTCCGCGCAGTTGCAGCTTGCAGCGCATCGAACAACACGGCCGAAGGATCGCCGCCCGGCTTGGTCTTGATCACTTCCGTGCCGGTACGCTCGCCCCAGATTTCAAGTTGATCGATCGCTGCCGCGCGAAAAGTATCCGCCGCGCACAGCAGCACGTTCTTGCCCTGCGATCGAAATACCTGCGACAACTTTCCAATGGTCGTGGTTTTGCCCGTGCCGTTTACACCGACCACGAGAATCACCTCAGGCGTACCGTCGACTCTTTGGACAGGCCGGGTATTCGCCGCATTCAGAATGGCGAGCAGCTCTTCTTTCAACAGCCGTTTCAGTTCCTGAACGTCTTTGATCTGTTTGCGGTCGGCCTTGTCGCGGAGCTTGCCCAGGACTTCCTGCGTGGTCATGGTGCCGAGGTCGGCGCCGATCAGCGTGGCCTCAAGATCATCCAGCGTATTGCGATCGATTTCCTTGCCGAAGGAAACGACCTCTTCGATGCGCTCGGCGAGGTTCTCACGCGTCCGCGTGACCGCCTGCTTCATGCGTTCGAAAAGTCCGGGTTTCTTTTCTTCGGTACTGCCAAACAAAGTTTGAATCATGAAAAACCCTGAAACTTAATTATAGCGGTCAGACGGAATTACGCAGCGACTTGCAAGAAGAAGATCGGCGGGAACGCTGATTAGGCGCGTGTTCTCTCGAGGTTGCCCGTGTCCGCTGTAGGCAGCGGCCCGGCAGGGGGCAGGGCGTTAGCGGACGTATCCACGACGGCCACCGGCCGCTTGATCGAGATGCGTTGGATACGAATCTCGCCACGTGCGTAAACCGCCAGCAGCGCAGCCACGGGTTCGGGATCAAGCCGCTTGCCGGCAAGATTCTGGATGATTTTCAACGCCTCTTCAGGAGTGTGTGCATGCTGGTAAGGGCGATTGGTAGTCAATGCATCAAAAGTATCGGCTACTGCGATTACCTTCGCCAGCAGCGGAATCTGCTCTCCCCTGAGGCCGTAAGGATAGCCGCGGCCATCGAGAGCTTCGTGATGAAGCTCAATGCCGGGGAGCATCTCCGCAAGCTGGGTTACCGGGCGCAGGATGTTGGCGCCCTTCGTGGTGTGGGTCTTCATGACCTCAAATTCCTCTGCGGTAAGCGCGCCAGGCTTCTTCAGGATGTGGTCTTCGATTCCGATCTTGCCCACGTCGTGGAGCTGCGCGGAAATCTGCAGCGTCTCCATAAAAGTCGCCGGCAGATTCATTTCTTTGCCGATCATCAGCGAATAACGCGTGACGCGGTCGGAATGGCCGCGAGTGTAGGGATCCTTCTCGTCGACCGCTCCTGCCAGCATCTGGATCGAGCCCAGGAACAGCGCGCGATTTTCTTCCGCAGCCCGCTTCAGATCTTCGACAAAGTGTTCCAGTTCCTGCGACATGGTGTTAAAGGTCTCCGCCAATTCGCCGATTTCGGTGTGGCTGGCCAGGTGAACGCGCTGCGAAAAATCTCCGCGCGCCAGAGCACGGCTGGACTGGGTGAGAGTTTGCAGGGGATTGGTAATTCTGCGGGCCGCAAAAATGCTTACGCCAATGCTGAGGAACACCGCCAGAATCGCCAGCAGGCGAGCTGTGCGTTGCATCTCGTAGACTCCGCGGTAGGCTTCGAGCTGTGGCTTCTGTACCACGACTGCCCAATCGAGCGCGGTAACCGGGCTGTAGGTGCCAAGCATCTCAACATTGTTCTTGCCTTCGCGGACAGCGAACTCTTTGGTGGCGGCCAACTGCGCCTTGTTGCCTTCGTCGACGAAGTTGCGAACGATCTCCAGGCTCTTCATGTCCTGGCCGGTCACATATTGTGGAGTTCCGGCAGCCACCAGCCTGCCCTGCGAGTCCACAACATAAGGAATCAGACCGCCGCCGCTAACTTCCTGCAGGCGGCGAATCAGGAATTGCAAGTCCACGACCGCGCCCACCATACCCAGAAACCGGCCGCCGTAGCTGACGGGACTACTTACCAGCACAACCGTACGCGCGGACTTGCCGTTTCCGACCTGCAGCGCCTGACCGTTGTAAGCTCGGCCATCGCGGGCGGCGTCAAAGCCATGCTGCAACTCCCGCTGCAGGAAGGCGTCCGGCGCGATGCGTCCGGCCGAAACCCCCTTGGCATCGGAGTTGAGCAGAGTGGCATAAGCGAGTTCATCCGAAGAGGAAACAAAGTTTTCCAGCAGCGCGCGCAACTCCGGCGCTTCGATGTTCTTGCTGCCGATGTCGCCCCCGCTCGCCACTTGAATCGCCGAAGAAAGGTTGGCCAGCATCATGCGCAGGGAGTGCTCATGCTGCGAAAGATCGTCGGCCAGCGACCGCGTCACGGTATTCTGCAGCAGCATTTCGTTGGTCTTCAGGCGATCCCGATTGATGGCTTCCACTTGCGCGGAGTAGAAGTACATGGGGACGATGCTGATCACCAGAAGCACGCCGAGGATCACATACAGAATCGGGATGCGAGCCGGAGTCTGCGCAGCGGAAGACAAGTCGCTACTATGACTCGGTTCGCGAGCGTCGGGGGCCGAAGTGGCGTCGGATTTCACGGGGTCTTTATAAAGTTTAATCTGGAAGGAGTGCTGCGAGGCGAAAACCGCGAGCCTTTGCGATTACCAAAGTACCAGCCAAAGTGGGCGTTCGGCACGGGTTTGGCAGGAAAACACGGCGACGGCCGGATCTTCTGTACCTCAGGTGAGCGCTTCGCTTTTGCTGCTGCGAGTCATCAATTCATAAATTGCCGCGCGCGGAGCTTTGCTCCCCTGCAGGATCGCGTGCATCTGCTCGGTGATGGGCATCTCAATGCCGCGGGCGCGCGCCAGCCCCACCGCAGCCGTTGTAGTGAAAACTCCCTCTGCAACCATGCCACGCATGCCGGCGAGAATCTCAGGCAACTTTCGTCCGCGTCCGAGCTCGACGCCCACGCTGCGATTGCGGGAGAGGCCTCCGGTGCAAGTCAGCACCAGGTCGCCAAGGCCTGCCAGTCCCGCCATGGTTTCAGGTCTGCCGCCGCAGGCGATGACGAGCCGCGTCATTTCGGCCAGACCCCGCGTGATGAGCGCCGCCACGGAGTTGTGTCCCAGGCCGAGCCCTGCGCAAACGCCGGCGGCGATCGCGATCGTATTCTTCAGCGCTCCGCCAAGTTCCACGCCGATCGGGTCTTCGTTAGTGTAGATGCGAAAGCTGGCATGGCTGAACTCTTGCTGGACTGACCGAGCCAATTCCGTGTCCTGCGATGCGATGGCGATTGCCGTTGGGTCTCCTCGTGCAGCTTCCAGAGCAAACGATGGGCCGCTAAGGGCTCCAATCCGCGGCGCCGTCCCGCCGTCGGCCTTCACCACCTGCGCGATCACCTCGGTCATGCGCAGCAGGGAGTTTTCCTCCAGTCCCTTGGTCGCGCTGACAATTATGGTTTCTGCTTGCAGGTGCGAGCGCATCTGTTCAAACAAGCGGCGGCAATGTTGCGAAGGCATCACGCTCACTACGATGGCGGCATCTTCGAGCGCTTCCGCCAGGTCATTGCACGGCGTCACGCAAGCCGGGATGAGCTGGCCAGGAAGAAACATTTCGTTTACGCGTTGCCGGGCGATGCTCTCACAAATCTCCTTTTCGTGGGCCCACAGCCGTAGCCGGTGAGTCTCCTTGCGGCCCAGAATGATCGACAGCGCCGTGCCCCAGGCTCCCGCTCCGATGATTGCAATTTCGCTCATGCGTGCTTCGCTCCCGCGCGGCTTTCGGTGCCGGCAAGCAGGCGGCGGATGTTTTCGTGATGCTTCGCAATGATGAGCAGGGAAGTGGCAGCCATCAATGCCAGGGCAATCGGTTTGTTCCCATACGCGCGCATCCCGTAAACGAGCAAGGGAAAAGATGCCACCGCGATAATCGACCCGAGCGAAACGTAGCGAGAGATGATTACGACTGCGACAAAGATACCCGCTGCTAGCAGAACCGCCTTGGGAGCAAGCACGATAAATGAGCCCAGCCCCGTGGCCACTCCTTTACCACCGCGAAACTTCAGCCACACGGGAAACACGTGGCCGAGGACCGCGAATAACGCCGCCATTGACATGACCTGATAAGGCATCACCCCGCCGAGCATTCGACTCGAGAGGAAAGCTGCCAGCCCGACCGCCGCGGATCCCTTTAGCGCATCCAACAGCAACGTCAGTACTCCCAGGGCCGGCGATTTGCGGGAGACATTCGTGGCTCCGATGTTCCCGCTGCCGCTTTGCCGCACATCTTCGCCGCGGAAGAGGCGTACCAGCAGATATCCGAAGGGAATCGACCCCAGCAGGTAGCTCAGTACAGCGATGATGAGGAATGTTGGCAAGTGTTTGTGAGGTCCACGCGCGACGCGTTATCGCAAACCAAATCCCGCCAGCTTCAGGTACTTTGAGCCGCCGGGCAAAAGCCGGCTCTGATACAAGAAAAACTCGCGGGCCGTCATCGTACCAAACTCCGGCGCAGGCAGCGCCGCCAGTTTTTCGTGCAAATGCTGAAAGCTCCGGTTCGGACCGTCACTTTTTTGGTTGCGCGGCGAGCCTGAGCCTCCTGCGCCCCGTGCCAGCGTAAGGTGCGGGCTGAAAGCGTGTTCCTCCTTTGGAATGTGTAGCGATACCAGCATTTCATCCACCGCCGTTGCTAGGGCAGTCAGTTTCAGCTCCGCCTCAATTCCGGCCCAGAACACCCGCGGCGCCCGCGCTCCCGGAAAGAATCCATAGCCGCGAAAGTTCAGTTCAATCATGCCAGCTTCAATCCTCTCCAGCGCCTGCTTGATTTTCTCAACATCTCCATCCGAGCTTTCGCCGATGAACTTCAGCGTGACGTGCAGTGATTCAACCCTCACCCAGCGCACATCGGGGGCAAATCCGCGCACGCCGTCGAGAAAGCGGGCAATCCGGCCGCGGATGTGGTCGTCGATATCGAGCGCGACAAAAAGGCGCATAAGAAGCTCTTAGCCTTTAGCGTGAATCGTTCTGTTGCTGGGCTCTCGGTTCACCACTCCAGGCGCGGCGTTGGGCCTCGAACCGTACGACAGAGTTCCAAGCCAAAAGCTAAGAGCCAATAGCCCCTTACATCAATTTCCTTCGCACCATATCCAGCGCCAGTGTGGTCGCGAACCAGCGGATGCGCTTGCGATCTCCGGGGAAGTTCCGCTCGATCACTTCTGTCCCGCTATCGCTGGCCAAAGCATGGAACACCAATCCTACGGGCTTCTCCGGCGTTCCTCCGCCGGGGCCGGCCACGCCGGTGATGCCGATACCGAGCGTGGCCTCGCAGCGATAGCGAATACCTTCCGCCAGGGCCGCAGCTACCTCCCGGCTCACCGCTCCATGGCGCTCAATCATGTCGGCGGGCACGCCCACGAGTTCGGTCTTTACCGTATTCGAGTAGACGATTGCACCGCCGGCAAAGTAGCGCGAACTCCCGCCGATCGATGTAATCCGCTCGCCCAGCAGTCCACCCGTGCACGATTCCGCCACCGCCAGGGTGGCGTTACGCATCTGCAGCCAGTAGCCGACGATTTGTTCGAGCGACTCTCCATCCCGCGAGAACACGGCATCATCGAGTTCTTCCTCCACTGCGCCAGCCGCTTCGTCCACCCGCGCCTGCGCCGCGTCCATCGTCTCGGCGCGCGCCTTGAAGTGCAGTTGGATTTCTCCCGCTCCCGCCAAAATGGTGGTCTGCACATCGCCATATCGCTTGTAGATCGGCGCCACGCGCGCATCCACCAGAGATTCTCCCAGCATCGCGACCTTCAATACGCGAGTTGCCAGGAATGCTACAGGAAGTTTCGAGCGCAAGCGCTCGCGGCACTCCGCTTCGAATAAAGCCTTAAGCTCGTGCGGAGGCCCGGGCAACAGTATGACGATGCGCTCGCGCCCGTCGAACTTGCCGCTCAGCCACTGTCCTGGCGCGGTTCCGTTGGCGTTGGGGAGTACCACCGCGCCTTCGAGCACATCCGCCTGCTTAGCATTGTTGGGGGACATCTTCCACCCACGCGAAGCAAAACGCTTTTCGATCCCGCCGAGAACTTCTTCATCGCGTCGCAGGGAGACGCCCAACGCTTCGGCCACAGCTTCGCGGGTGAGGTCATCTTCGGTGGGGCCCAGACCGCCGCTGAACATCACGATCGCGGAGCGGAACAAGGCATGTTGCGCAGCCGCAACCAGGCGCTTGAAGTCATCGCCCACCACGCTCTTAAAACTTACTTCAACGCCCAGTTGATTAATCTGCTCGGTGAGATAAAGAGAGTTCGTGTCCATGCGGAAAGGCGTGAGCAACTCGGAGCCAACCGCAATGATCTCGGCGTTCACGGTAGAAGTGTAAATGAAAATCGCGGCAGTCTGTGGAACGGATCAAGCGCGGATCCGCGGTAATCGATGGTGGTGCGCTACTCCGACAGCAGCGGCAGTCCTGAGATGTTCCAGGAAAGATGATGCACCGCGTCTGTCGTCGCCAGAATCGCGCTCCCTCCGGGTGCGAAGGCCACTCCCACCAGTCCATGGCCCGAGACCTCGAGGCTGGCATTGCCCTCCGGCGTGATCTTCACAATGCCGCGCTTGCCGGAAAGCGACGCGGCTACATACAGGTTGCCCAGCGAGTCAAAAGCCAAACCCTGCGGGCGTCCTAGCCCGCGGAAGAACGTATGTACCGTCCCTTGCGGATCAATTCTGTGCACGCAGTCAAAGCTGGAGGTGGTAGGCCCGGTCACAAACAAATCTCCCTGAGGACCGAAGGCAAGGTGATACGCCGAAACGCTCGGCTCTAGCGTGGCAAACACAAACACTTGCTGATCACGTCCAATCTTGAAGATGGTGCCGCTGCGGTCGCCAACATAGAGGTTCTGATTCCGGTCAAAAGCAATCCCCGTGGCCACTCCCATGCCCTCGGCGTAGGTGCTCATGGTTGCGTTGGGCGCCACGCGATAGACTGCCCCGTCAAAGCGCGAAGAAACATACATCTGCCCCTGGCGATCGAAGGCGATGGCAGTCGCGTTCATCATTTCCACGACGAAAGGCTTTACGGCGTAGTTGGTATCAATCTTGAAGATGGCGACCGGAACCTTTTGGCCGCGCGAACCAGAGAAAGTCGCATAGATGTTGCCTTGAGCATCAAGCGCTGGATTGGTGACGGGGTGCAGATTCTCCGCGATGGGGACGGCTACCTTGACGCCATGAGCATTGCTTACGTGACCGTCAGCGGCAACCACCACAGTACCCGAAGTCGCACCCTCGGGAACGCGGGCGACCAGAAACGACTCCGCGCTGACCACGATCGCGCCTTCAACTTCGCCAAACTGCACCCGCGGACGCTGCCACTGCTGCGGGCGTAATCCCGAGCCCGCAATGCGGACTTCGCCTCCCGCCAACGCCAGCCCCGGTGAAACGGACTCGATATGCGGTCCGCCGTTCACGTTTTTCTTACCCAGAATGCGGTCGGAGAATCCCATGAGGAATACACTCGAACTACTCTAGAAGACACTATCTTAGAAGACCAAAATGTAACAAGAGTTGCGTCGCTCCCAGCGCATAGAGACCGGCGGCTAGGTCGTCCAGTACGATCCCGGCGCCTTCGGGAATTGCCTCCAATTGTCGCACCGGCGGGGGCTTGATGATATCGAAGGCCCGAAAAAATATAAAGGCCGCCAGAAAAGATTTCCACGCGAGCGGCACGGCAATCAACGCCATCAATTGACCCGCGACCTCATCAATCACCACAAACTGCGGATCCTTCACACCGGTACTTCGCGCCACCTGCGTAGCCGCGGGAATCCCGATCAGCGTGACCAGCACGGTGAGCCCGATCGCGACCGGCGTTCGCATTGAAGGCGTGAGCATGTGGGTCAACGCCGCCCACAACAATAGGGTTGCCGCCGACCCCCAGGTCCCCGGACCTGGCCGCAGTCGCCCGATACCGAAGAACGTAGCGACAAGCGTGGCCCACAGCGGTGCTCGCCGGGACTCCCCCGCAGCCTGCCCTGAGCTTACCGAAGAAACAGCCGGCGGGACGCCGTCGCTACCGTCGCGTTCCGTGCTCGCGGTCTCGGGAGTATCCCTCACAACTCTTCGTCCTGATCTTCGGGAGTGCTCTCATGGATCTGCTCGTCGGCATCTGTAACCGGCGACGGAATTACATAAGCGCCGCTCGCCCACTTTCCCAGATCAATCGTGCGGCAGCGGTCGCTGCAGAAGGGAAACTCCGCGTCGGCGCTCTTGACGGCTTTCTTGCAGATGGGGCAGCGAAGTTTCAGAGTGCGCTTGCGGGGCATGGTCGGAGTGTTCCACGTCCTTGCTGAATCAGGCTATAGAATTCAAGGCGAACAGTGGGCTAAACAATCCTAGCCACTAGGTCATAGTCGTGCGCTTCCGTGATCTGACAGCGATAAAACTCGCCCGGCTGCGGCTCCATGTCTTCCGGAAAGTCGTTCACGAACACCTTGCCGTCAATTTCTGGCGCATGCATCGCGGTGCGTCCTTCCATAAGCAGATCGGTTTCTTCCGATGCCCCCTCGAGCAGCAGGTCGAACTCCTGCCCCACCAGAGCCTTCTTTTTCTTCTTGCTGATCTGCCGCTGGATTCCCATCAAGTGTTTGCGTCGCCGCTCAATTTCCCGAA
>Ga0182015_10004792_pt1 | contig 14375 bp, 13 predicted proteins | sample 712P3MmetaG_FD_120478 | JGI IMG/M metagenome (GOLD analysis project Ga0182015, IMG submission 120478) | Permafrost microbial communities from Stordalen Mire, Sweden - 712P3M metaG | ecosystem: Environmental > Terrestrial > Soil > Wetlands > Permafrost | place: Sweden: Stordalen | collected...
GCCCTTCGTCAGGGCGGCATCAAGGAACTCGCTAAAGCGGGCTTTCGCGTCTTGCAGTTGCCAGGAACTCACAAACTCCACCTCTGAAGGCGATTATATGACTAGTCATATGACTAGTCAATCGGGCTACCGATATCCTTCCAGCGCCTTAGCCGCGCGCTCCAGCGCCGCCGTTAGAACCGCCAACTGCTGGCGCGCCCGGTCGGCATCTCCCTTGTCGAGACCTTCATTCACTCCCGGAATCACCACCGCGGCATATCCCGTGTATTCCCCCGGAGCGTAGATGGCATGGCGAAACCAGGGACGGTGCGGCAACCCTTCAGGCACCAGCAACGCGCGCTCAGCCCCTCGCAGCGCCCGGTTCAAGCGCGCGGCATCTCGCGGGGGATTCTTCTGCCGGGACAGGATCTTTGCCCCCGCTTCCTGAAAGTGCCTGGCAGCGGCGGTCACTGCAGTTAAGTCAATCGCGTGGTCGCCAAACTTGCGTCCTGCCCGCTTACCCGCGGCGTCCAGATAAGCTGCGATTTCCTTGCCATATTCTTCGTAATCGTAAGGCAGCACGTCGGCATCGGCCATGCGCAATGCCTCCAAACCAAAGACTCTCGCCATCTCCTGCTCGTAGACGAAATCCGGGTCGCCAAACTTCTTAAACCAGGCGAAATTGTCGAACACCGAGTGGTACACACCGTAGGGGCCGCTGGAACTCATGTCCGTCGAAGGTACACCCAAGTGCTGTTGGAAAACGCTGTAGTCAGAGCCGCTGCCCAGGTCGCCGACCGGCACGTCGCCCTTGGTTGGCGCGGCTGGCGCGCGGCGCGAGCCCTCAATCGCTTCTGTCGGCGACTGCGTCAAGGGAGCGCCAGACTGGTCACCCTTCTGCCACGCCTCGTAGACAGTTCCGCCCTTGGGACTGGGCACCGCCTTAGTCACATCTCGCAAAAACTGTTTCAAGCTCGGCACCGACGAAGCGCCAAACTTCGGCCCGGAGACAGCCACGTCCACGTTGAAGTATGCCGCAGCATCGACCAGTTCGGATTCGTGCTGCTCGGCCCACTCCGTGGAACCCATCAGGCCTTCTTCCTCACCGTCCCAACTGCCAAAAATCATGGTGCGCTTCGGCTTCCATCCCGATTTCAGCAACTCGCCGACTCCGTGTACCGCCTCCAGCATCGCGGCCGTTCCGCTGTTCGGATCGACCGCGCCATAGACCCACGCATCGCGATGGTTGCCCGCAACCACCCACTCGCCCGGCAACTCGCTGCCACGCACGCGGCCGATCACATCCCACAGAGTGCGGAACTGATAATCCTGCTTGAGGTGCATCTTCACCCGTACCGGTCCCGGCCCAACGTGATAGGTAAAGGGCAGCGCCCCCTGCCACTCCCGCGGCGAATCCGGCCCAGCCAGATGTTGCAGAATGGGCGAGGCATCGTGGTAGGAGAGTGGCGTGACCGGAACCTTCGGCATCTGCGGGGATTGCTCTGGAGAAATGCGCTTGTTCCCCGGCAGCGAAGGCAGCGACGCAAAGCCCGGCGTCGTGGGGTCGCCAGGAAACTCGAACATGTACCCGACCGATCCGCGTTGCACACCGGTATCCGGCCGCCACGGCCCATCAGGATATTTATCTCCTCGCCGCCAGCCATCGTCGAACGGATCGGAGTAGATAATCACTCCCGCCGCGCCATGCTCCTGCGCAATGAATTCCTTCACGCCGCGGAAGTTCTGGCCGTAGCGCATCAGCACGATCTTGCCCCGCACATCGATCTTCAACTTCTCCAGCTTCTCGAAATCCTCCGGCGTGCCGTAGTTCGCATAAACCACCTCCGCCTCGACATCCCCTGACGGCGACATGCCGTTGAACGGCATCACCACGCGCGGATCGTCACCGTAAAGATCACCATCGACGTGCTCACGGGTGGGCCCGTGCATTTCCACTCCGGCGGGCGCGGTGATGTCCACGCTAATTTCCAGGGGATAGTTCATCCACACTTTGTATTCGACGATCTCGGTGTCGAGTCCAGCATCGCGAAACTTCTGCGCAACGTAGTCGGCCGTCGTTTTGTCTTCAGGTGTGCCTGCCATGTGCGGAGCCTGGGTCAGCGTGCGCAAGTGCTCTTCTGCTAGTTTGGAGTCGGGCACGGCGAGGAAACGGGCTTCGATGGCAGATTCGGCGGCGGAGTCGCGGAAACCGAAAATGGGTTGGGAATTACTAGAAGGGCCTGCTTCGTGCCCGCTCTCCAACGGCTGAACGCTTGAAGGGATAACAATCAAAAGGAGCAAAAGAGAAAACGGTTTCATGCTGTCATTGGCCAAGGAAAGAAAGTAAAAGGTATCACAGACAGAATTTGCACCAACTTCATCAATTGGTGCTATACTCAATCTATGAAACGAGCCACGATGACCTTTCCAGACGATTTAGCCGAGGCCGTCGACAGCTATCGGCAGTCCCAGGAAGCGCCGCCATCTCTTACAACCGTAGTGCAGACGGCGTTGCGCGAGTACCTCAAGCAAAGAGGTTTTCTCGCAAGCCGCCGCCCCTTCAGAATCACCCCGGTTGGCCGAAGCGGCCGCAGCGACATAAGTCGAGAACACGACGCGTACCTTGCTGGCACTAAGAAGTGATGCACGCAGTTTTGGCGGACACCGGCCCACTGTTCGCTGCCGCGGACGAGGACGACGCCGACCATGAACGGGCCCTCCAGCAGATGGATGAATTGGAGCGCGAGGGCCGGATTGTATTAATTCCCTATCCGATTCTGCTAGAGGCGTACAGCCTGGTCTTGAAACGCTTCGGCTCCCAAGCCGCTTTGCGGTGGCTGGAAAATGCAGTCGAAGCTTCGCTGATAAATCCGACGCCAGAGGATTTTTCGATTGCTTGCGCCATTGTGCGCGCCTTATCCGATCAGGACATCAGCCTGGTTGACGCGACGGTCGCGACACTGGCCACCCGCCTGAAAGTTGAGGTTTGGACGTACGACCATCACTTCGATGTGATGCGCGTCGGCGTTTGGCGGTGATGGGAACCGAGAGTGATCCACTCAGCGGCTTTGCAGAAAGTTCGGAGGTATCGACAGTGTTGGGTGAATCAGGCAAAAAGGGATGCGCGAATTGCGGGACAACACGCCACGCACTGAAGGCGAGGCAGATGTGCACGCGATGCTACAACGCCCAGCGAAAGCTGGAACAAGCTAACGAGGATAATGCTCACGGCTTCGTACGCGCTACAAGAAAGAGTGCCAGCGTCGATTGGATATCCTTCGAATAGATGAACAAAAGCGCAAAGGTTCGATTTCCGGCCTAGACGTAGAACACAAATTGATTTCAATAGCCAGGAGGGCCGGTCAGAAAGAACAAGCTTTCCTTGTTTCGTGGTCTCGCGACATTAATCAACGAGCAGTTTAAACCAGCAAAAGAGCCTGATATACGGCCTCCTAAGCGACATTGAGGAAAATGTTCCTTGGGCCGGAATCGACTGGCATAGGGTCGTTTCGTGATCGCGCGAAGATTGACCCGAGGTGTAGTTCACCGCACCTGCCCCGTCCCTACAATTTCGTACTTCGAAGAAGTGAGCTCGGCCAGCGCGAAAGGCCCGCGACAGTGCAGCTTCTGCGTGCTGATGCCCATCTCTGCCCCGAAGCCGAACTCCGCCCCATCGGTAAAACGAGTCGAAGCATTCCAGTACACCGCGGCCGAATCGACCCCGCGCAGAAACTTGCGGGCGTTCGCTTCATCGCGCGTCACAATGGAATCGGAGTTCTTCGTGGAATAGCGGTTGATGTGGACGATCGCCTCATCCACGCTCGCGACCACGCGGACCGCCATGCAGAGGCACAGGTATTCTTCGTGCCAGTCCTGCTCTGCCGCGGGCACAATGTTCAGGCCAGAGGCTATGCTGCGAGATTTCCCGTCTCCTCGAACTTCCACGCCGGCTTCGATTAGCTTCTTCACGATTCGCGGGACGTATTCCGCCGCGACCCGTTCATGCACCAACAGCTTCTCCGCGGCATTGCACACCGACGGCCGCTGCGTTTTGGCGTTGATTACGATTCGGTCGGCCATTTCAAAATCGGCGGATTCATCGACAAAAATGTGGCAGTTCCCTGCTCCGGTTTCGATCACCGGCACCGAGGAATTCTCGGTGACGAACGTGATCAGCCCCGCGCCGCCACGCGGAATAATCACATCCACCAGCCCACGGGCCTTGATGAGTTCCTGCACTGACTGCCGCGTGCTCGAATCGAGAAGCTCGATTGCCCCCTCGGGTACTCCCGGCACGGCAGCCATGATCTCCACCAATCGCTGATTGCTGCTCGCCGCTTCTTTGCCGCCTCGCAACACAATGGCGTTGCCCGTTTTCAGAGCCAGCACCGCAGTGTCTACCGTAACGTTGGGCCGCGATTCGTAGATAATGCCTACCACGCCAAGCGGCACGCGCACTTTGCGGATGCGCAGGCCGTTCGGCCGCGTCCATTCCGCTACAATTTCGCCAATCGGATCGCGGAGCGCCGCCACTTCGCGCACGCCCTGCGCCATCTCCTCGATCCGCTCCGTGGTCAACAGCAAGCGGTCGCGCAGGGCGACTTCGAGGCCGGAAGTTTCCACGTCTTCCCGGTTCGCTGCAAGAATCGTCAGAGCATGCTTTTCAATCGCATCCGCAATCGTCAGCAGCAAGGTATTCTTCTCGTCCGTGGAGAACAGGGCCAGCTTGGAAGCTGCTTCGCGCGCACGCAACAGTTTTTCCTGCGTTGAGGCCGAGTTGGCAATGCTCACGGCCATCAGCCTCGCCTCCGCTGCGGGGGGAAATAAGTTCCGATCTTGCGTCCCATGCCCAGAGTAATCCCCCGCGGATGTCGTCCATTCAGGATGGCCACGTGTACACCGCCCTCACTGGCCAACTTCGCGGCGCGCAATTTGGAAATCATGCCTCCGCGTCCCTGCGTGCTCTTGCCGTTGCACTGAGCCTCCAGCGCCGGAGTCAGTTTCCGCACCACGCGTTGCAGCTTGGGTCCCTTGCGTCCGTTGGGAACGAGAAACCCATCCACGTTCGTCAACAGCAGCAACCAGTCGGCGTTCACGGCGGTCGCTAACAGCGCACTCAACTCGTCATTATCGCCGAAAGCGCCTTCCAGCTCTCGCACCGAGACGCTGTCGTTTTCATTCACAATGGGGATTACGCCCAGCGAAAGCAATTCAGCCAGCGCGTTTTGCAAATTGCGGTACCGGACCGGTGAAGTGAAATCATCACTCGAAAGCAGAAGTTGCGCCACCGCTTTCTTGCCGAAGAACAGACGTTCGTAAGTGTGCATCAGCTTGCTTTGTCCCACGGCCGCACAGGCCTGCATGCCGGGAACCCCGCTGGGCCGCTTGCGCAATCCCAGTCCAGACATACCCGCCGCAATTGCGCCGGAAGTGACGATCAGGTACTCGTTCTGGCTGAGATCGAATTGATCCACCATGGCGCGCAACAAGTTCGCGTCGATCTGACCCCCGGGAGCGATAAGGCTGGTGCCGACTTTGATGACAACTCTCATGCCATGGAGACTTTCCGAGCCTAATTTGGAATGGTATCGTATTTGACGCCGAAGAATGCTTTCCCTTTTTCTTCTCTATTATTCTTGCCGAAGTAGCTCGGGCTTGAGGCGCAGGGCCGCCCAGCGGGGAGGACAACATCCCTATCCTGCAATTAAAATGGCTTTCTGGCAAGATGAAAAAACTTGCTACTTTGAAGTCCTATGCCTGCCTCCAACGCAACCAGCCGCTTCTCCGATCGCGTGGAAAACTATGTGCGCTACCGGCCGGGATATCCGCCGGAAGTGATGAATGCCCTGAAGGCCGAATGCGGCCTCGTGCCCAGCCATACAGTTGCCGATCTCGCTTCCGGCACCGGCATCTGGACGCGCATGTTGCTGGAGAATGGCAATTCGGTCTTCGGCGTGGAGCCCAATGCCGAGATGCGGCAAGCGGGCGAACGACTGCTCGCAGCTTTTTCAAAGTTCACCAGCGTTGCAGGAACCGCCGAGGCAACCACGCTCGCGGATCAAAGTGTGGACTTCGTCACCGCGGCGCAGGCCGCGCATTGGTTCAACCGCGAACTGGCAAGACGCGAATTCGTTCGCATCCTGAAGCCCGGCGGTTGGCTGGTGCTTCTGTGGAACGAACGGCTGACGGATTCGACAAACTTTCTCCGCGACTACGAACGGTTACTGCTGAAGTACGGTACCGACTACCAGGATATCCGCCACGAGCACACGACCGACGCGGTCAATGAATTCTTCGATCCCGCACCGTTTCAGGAGAGGGCGTTTGAATTGCGTCAGGAGTTCGACTACGCGGGGATAGAAGGTCGTTTGTTGTCGTCGTCCTATGCGCCGGGGCCGGAGCATCCGCAGCACGCGCCGATGCTGCGGGAGTTGCGACGCATATTCGATGCCTGCGCCGTCCAAAGCCGGGCGGCGTTCGAGTACAAGACGCGATTGTATTTCGGACAACTTCAGCCTTAGGGGCTTTGAAGGTTCACTTTGTTCTGATTTTCGTTTTCGTGAAAAACAATGCCCGACGAAGAATCTTTTCACATGACGCCCGACGAATTCCGCCGCCACGGCCATGCCGTGATCGATTGGATCGCCGACTATCACTCCCGCATCGAATCTTTTCCCGTGCTTTCGCAGGCGAAGCCGGGACAGATCCGCGCATCGCTGCCAGAGAATCCTCCGGCGCAAGGCGAGCCCTTTGAGGCGCTACTGAAGGACGTGGAGAAACTGATCCTTCCCGGCGTCACACACTGGCAGTCGCCGAACTTCTTCGCCTACTTCCCTTCTAACGCGTCCGGCCCCGGAATTCTCGGCGATCTTCTCTCTTCCGGCCTGGGCGTGCAAGGCATGCTCTGGTCGACTAGCCCGGCCTGCACGGAATTGGAAACGCATGTGCTCGACTGGCTGGTGCCCATGCTCGGACTGCCGGAGAAATTCCTGTCATCGAGCACCGGCGGCGGCGTAATTCAAGACACTGCCTCGAGCGCCGCGCTGTGCGCGCTGTTGGCCGCCCGCGAACGCGCCACCAACTACACCAGCAACAAGAAGGGATGCGACGGCCGCCTCGTCGCCTACGCCTCCACGCAGACACATTCTTCTTTGGAAAAAGCTGCAATGATCGCGGGCATCGGCGTTTCGAATCTGCGCCTGATCGAAGTGGACGACAACTTCGCGATGCGCCCCGACGCTCTCGCCCGCCAGATTGAAGCTGACAGGCGCGCCGGCCTGGTTCCCTGCTTTGTGTGCGCGACCGTTGGCACGACGTCTTCCAATGCGATGGACCCCATCGCCGAGATCGCCCGCGTCTGCCGCCAGCACAATCTCTGGCTGCACGTGGATGCAGCCATGTCGGGCGCCGCCGCCCTCTGCCCGGAATTCCGTCACCTGCAGGCCGGCGTCGAGTTCGCCGACAGCTACAATTTCAATCCACATAAGTGGATGTTCACGAACTTCGATTGCAACTGCTTCTGGGTCGCCGATCGTAAGGCGCTCATCCAGACGCTGAGCATCCTGCCGGAATACCTGCGCAACCAGGCCACGGAATCGGGCGCGGTGATCGACTATCGCGACTGGCACATTCAGCTCGGCCGCCGTTTCCGCTCACTCAAGTTGTGGTTCGTGATCCGCCACTACGGCGTGGAAGGCCTGCAGCACCACATCCGCCGCCACGTGCAACTGGCGCAGATATTCGCACACTGGGTGCGCGACGACAAGAACTTCGAACTCGCAGCACCCGCACCCCTAAACCTGGTCTGCTTCCGTCACAAAGATGGAGAGGCGGCGAATCAAACCATCATGGATCGGCTCAACCGCAGCGGCGATCTCTTCCTCACGCACACCAAGCTAAATGGAAAACTCACCCTTCGCCTCTGCGTAGGGCAGACGAACACGCAGGCGAGGCACGTCGAGAAGGCTTGGAACAGGATTCGCGAGGAAGCGGAGAAATTGGCAGTTCCTGCCCAATAACTGGATTTGGTTACCTTTGCTTCGTTGTGAATTCCACTTCGTGAAGCCCATCCCGGCTCCTCCTCGGCTAAAGTAAGGTATGCGCGCCATCCTCGGCCAACGACCGCTGCGCTTCGTTTTCGCCGCCAACGTGATCTCCATGTTGGGCAGTGGGATGAACTCGGCCGCCGTAGCCTGGTACATCCTCCAGGCCACGCACTCGGAAATGGCCCTCGGCACCTTCGCCGTTCTGCAGACCATCCCTGCCATGCTCATGCTTCCCTTCACCGGCATCATTATTGACCGCGAAGATCGCCGCGTGCTGCTCATGTGGCTCGATGGCGTGCGCGCCGTGATCATTGTGACTGTGGCGGTCCTCGCATTTCAGCATCGAGTGCAGGTGTGGCAACTTTACTTGATGAATACGCTTGTCGCCGCCGGGTTTTGGATGTTCTGGCCGACGATCACGGCGCTCATTCAGGAACTCACGCCCGAAGGCCAATTCGTGCAATCGAATACGTTTCTCCTGGCTGGCGTGCAGGGAGGATGGCTCATCGCCGGCTCGATCGTCGGTTTCATGTACAACCACATCGGCCTCGGCGGCGTGCTCTTGATCGATGTTTCCACTTACGTGGTTTCGTTCTCGTGCTACTTCGCGGTGCGAAAGGGCCGTCACGTCGTATTGCGTCCGGAGGAGTTTCGTGCCGATCTCCTGGCCGCTGAAACGCAGCTCCAGCGCTTCTGGCGCGAGATGCGCGAAGGCCTGCACTTTCTCCGCGACCATCGTGCTGTCGTGCTGCTCGGCATCAGTTGGGCATTGTTTCTCGGCGCCATGATCACCGGAGTCGTCGTCACGCCGTCGCTCAGCGAGCGCATCTTCCACGCCGGCGCCGTCGGCTACGGATGGCTCAACGCCGGTTGGGGCACCGGCGCATTCCTCAGCGCCCTGTATGCTCCTGCTGTTATCGCCGGTCTGGGTGGCCGCCGTTCCGTCGCGTTTTCCATGGCACTGCTCGCCGCGTGCGTGGTTTGCGCTCCCATCTCGCACTGGTTCGTCGTCGCCATATTGCTCTATGGAGTGATGGGTTCGGCGCGCGGTGTGGGCGGAATCGCTATGAACACCAGCTTGATGGAGATGGTTCCTCCGCACCTGATGGGAAGGGTACAGAACGCTTTTTATTTTTTCGGAACATTCCTGCAGCTTGTGCTCGCGCTCGCCGTCGGCGCAGTCGCGCACAAAGTCAGCCTGGTGGCCGCATTCGCCATCCTCGCTAGCGTTTACGGTCTCTCGTTCGTAGCCGCCAGCGTCCCGGTGGGGACGGCTGACGCAGTAGAAGAAGTCCGCGCGGAGCTAAGTCAGAAGTAACAGGTCAGAATGCAGAAGTAAAACCCAAGCGTACTTCGGTCTTCGCCTTTTCCACCATGCCTTGACTTCTGCCTTGTGACTTCCGTCTTCTGACTTTTCTTCTCACCTGTTATCCTTTCCCATTCTAAGGAGCGCTCATGTCCTCTGACCTGCAAGGCCGTAACGCCGTTGTCTTCGGAGTTGCTAATAAGCGATCCATCGCGTGGTCGATCGCTCAGGGACTGCACGCCGCCGGCATGAAGCTAGCCATCACCTACCAGAACGAGCGTCTGGAGCAGGAAGCGAAGGATCTCATCCTCTCCCTGCCCGGCGCCGAAGGCTACATGTGCGATGTCAGCAAAGATGAAGAGATCGATCGCCTCTTCGCCACGCTGAAAGAGCGTCACGGCAAGCTGCACACGCTTGTGCACTCCGTCGCCTATGCTCCCGCCGACGAACTGAAGGGAGAATTTGTCAACACGACGCGTGAGGGCTTTCGCATCGCGATGGATGTAAGCGTCTACTCGCTGGTCGCGGTCGCCCGCGCTGCCGCGCCGCTCATGGAAGATGGTGGATCGATCCTCACCATGACTTACTACGCGTCAGAAAAAGTCGTGCCCCGCTACAACGTGATGGCGGTAGCCAAAGCTGGACTCGAATGTTCAGTCCGTTATCTCGCCTATGAATTAGGCAAGAAGAAAATTCGCGTGAATGCAATTTCCGCCGGCCCTATCAAAACCCTTGCTGCACGCGGCATCGCCGGCTTTGGTGACATGTTAAAAGGTCACGAAGAACGGGCCCCGCTAGGCCGCCGAGTGGAGGTGGAAGAAGTCGGCTCGACCGGAGTCTTCCTCGCCTCCGACGCCAGTAGCGGCATCACCGGCGAAGTGATTTACGTCGACTGCGGATATAACATCATGGGATTTTGAGGCCAGGTCGGTTCTCAGTTGTGCGTACTTGCTGTTTTGAATCCGGTCAGGGCTGACCATGACGGCGGACAGTAACGGGGTGGGAGCATGATTTTCAATTCTCGGTTTAGCTGGAAGCATCCGTACGGATGGCGGACAAACCTCAGAATATTGCTGCCAGTCTCGATTTGTGGGTGGATCGATAAAGGCGAAGATTGCGAATCGCGTGGTGCTCAACATCACTGGTACAACCACGATGATGAAAGCAGCGCTTGTTACTACTGTAAGATCGTTCGCCCAGGTCGGCTCTGGCAAAAGAACTGAAACTCTCAGAAGAGCCCCCATGCCCGGTCGCGACGAGCGAAGCTACTGGCGTGAGATAATTGAGCCGATGCAAAACAAGCGACTGATCCTCGCTCTCTTCGCCGTTGCCATCCTTTTCTCGATGGTGCGCGAATGGAACGCACCTTCCACTTGTGCACGTGCAATCCTGATCCTGCCCGCGACCGCCGTCTTGCACGCTAACTGACAATCCTGATCCGCCGCCCGCTCTCCCCGTCGCGCTCCAACGAAATCTCCACATCCCGCTCCCGCTGCAAGCGCGGAAATTTTTCTCCCCACTCAATCAGCAAAATGCTGCCCTCGGTGCGCAGGTCATCCAGCCCCAGCGTTTCCAATTCGCGCGGCGTATCCACGCGGTAAAGGTCGATGTGATAGAGGTTGGCTCGCGGTCCGCAATACTCGTGTACCAGCGTGAAGGTGGGGCTGGTAACGTCTTCTTCTTCCGCCGCCTCGAAGGCCGCGGCGATTCCCTTGACCAGCGTGGTTTTGCCCGCGCCGAGGTCGCCGCGCAGCAGCACCAGCTTCGGCGGCGCCAGTAACTGCGTCAGCGTGCGCCCGAAGGCGATCGTCTCCTCAGCCGAATGTGTGGTAATCTCCCGCGTCATCTCCCGAGTTCCGGTCGCAGCCCCATCATGCACAAGCCACGACCAGTATAGCGAGAGCCTTGCGCTGTGCGCCGCACCGGGCAGGAAGCGCGAGGGCGCCGAGCGCTTCGGGGGGGCTAAATCGTCCTCGGCACGCTAAAAGCCGACGACTTCAGCCCCAGCAGACTTCGGTCTACAACTTGCTCAAGCGATGTCCGCAAGCGCCGGTGGTCATCGTCCTCGAGCGCGATGAAGCGAAACGGCTGCAGCACGCCATTGGTTGTCTTGCGCGTGGGGCTGAGGATTTCGGCCATGCCGTGTATCGGGCCCGCTTGCGTTTGAAATGCAAGTTCGACGAACGCGCCGTTGCCCAGCGCACACGGCAGTCGCAACAGGCCGCCAGTCGCTGAAATGGTTTGGAGTTTTGCTTTCGTGCGTCGGCCGTCTTCTAAACGAATCGCAGCCAGGACACAATCGCCTAGCTGGACCCGGGCCGCGCGCCTCGAGGGATGCGGTTGGGGGAAGTGGGTCATAAGCTGACTGTACTATCGCACGACGTCTGCACGGGTAACAGGTTACAAAAGCAGATGGCCGGATTCCCGCACTGCGCGCCGGTTTCGGGTGATTCAAGCCTCTGGGGCCAGAGTACTTAGCGTGGTGTTTACTATTGATACAATGTCCTGTCGGACACGCAGATTTCTCGCCGCGATTGGAGTGTTTATGCGCTACTGCTCTTTTCTGGTCTCCGGATTGTTTCTTGCGCTTTTCGCATCCGCTCCTTTCCAGGCCCAGACCGCGCCTGCGGACGATCGGACTCCTCTCCGCGTCGGCATCGTCGGCCTCGTTCATGGACACGTCCAGGGATTCCTGGAACATTCACTGCACAATCCAGCGATCGAGATTGTAGGGATTGCGGAACCGGACCAATCGCTCACCGCTCAATACGCAACGAAGTATGCCATCGACAGACGCTTGCTCTTTCCAGACCTGGAAGAAATGCTCGATCGAGTCCATCCGCAAGCTGTGCTTGTCTACACGAACACTTACAGCCACCGGCAGGTGGTGGAAACATGCGCCCGGCACGGCGTCCACGTCATGATGGAAAAACCATTAGCGGTCAGCCTGGAGGAAGCACTGGCGATCAAGAAAGCCGCCGACCTTGGCAAGATTCAGGTGCTCGTCAACTACGAGACTACGTGGTACGCCAGCAACCGGGCGGCATACGACCTGGTGCATGAGAAGGCGCTCGGCGAAGTGCGCAAGGTTGTGGTTCACGATGGACACAGTGGACCGAAAGAGATCGGTGTCGGACCAGAATTCCTAAGTTGGCTTACCGACCCCAAACTCAATGGCGGAGGCGCGCTCTTCGACTTCGGATGCTACGGCGCCGACCTTATGACTTGGTTGATGGATGGAGAACGCCCGGAAACAGTCACGGCTATCACGCAGCAAATCAAGCCCGAGATCTATCCGCGAGTGGACGATGAAGCGACCATCATCCTGACATATCCCAAAGCTCAGGCAATCCTGCAAGCCTCCTGGAACTGGCCATTCGACCGCAAAGACATGGAAGTATACGGACAGACGGGATATGCAATCACGGTGAAGCGAGATGACATTCGTGTGCGCCGCGCCGGTGGCCAGGAACAACAGATCGCGGCCAAACCGCTGCCTACACCCTACGATAGTTCGCTGTCTTTTCTGAGGGCAGTAGTGCTGAACGGAATGAAGCCGGACGGACCGTCATCCCTTGAGACCAATGTCACAGTGACAGAAATCCTCGACGCAGCGCGGCGTTCGGCGGCGTCGGGCAAGACCATCCCCCTGCGCTCGTCGAGATGACGCCTGATCGTTCGTGCGCCTCACTTCACCCGCTCAGGCGCACCAGCTTTTCCTTCTCTGCTCGCTGCGTGCGCCGAAACGCCTCCGGCAGTCCCTTCAGTAGATCAGTTGCAACCAGCGAATTCTCGCCTACACTTTCGCGCATCACGTCCCCGGCAAGACCGTGAAGATGCACCGCCGCAAGCACCGCCGAAAAAGCTTCTTTCGGGTGCTGTGCAATCATTCCGGCAACCATGCCGGTCAGGATGTCTCCCGTGCCCCCGGTAGCCATTCCAGGATTGCCGGTGGTATTCACCCAGGCCTCACCATCCGGCTGCACCACCAGCGTGCGATGTCCCTTGAGCACGACGATCAGTTCGTGTTCACGCGCGAACTTCCTCGCCACTCCCAAGCGATCTTTCTGTACCTCAGGAATGCTCGATCCCGCCAACCGCACCATTTCTCCGGGATGTGGAGTGATCACCAATGTCCGGCCCTTACCATTTAATTCGTCCGTACAGCCCTCAAACGCATTCAGACCGTCGGCATCCACCACCATCGAAAGTTGAAGCCCTGCCACCAAACTCCGCACCAGTTGTGCAGTCTGCGGCTCCCGCGAAATCCCCGGCCCTATCGCGAGCACAGTCCTCTCCTTTGCCAACTCAGCGATTCGATCCCGCGCGGAGGTCGAGATCGTGCCCGCATCCGTCTCCGGCAACGGCTCGGTCATCAACTCGGCATGAAACCCGGCAACGGTTCCCAACACCGACTTAGGCGCCGCCACCGTCGAAAGTCCCGCCCCCGCGCGCAGCACCGCCATACCCGCCATTGCTGCCGCGCCAGCTTTTCCCAGCGATCCGCCTACCACCAGCACGCTCCCGTAACTGCCCTTGTTCGACTCTGCCGGACGCGGACCAACCAGCCGCCCAACATCGCGCGCCGTAATCACATTCAGTTGCAGCGCCGAAACAATCGCCGCCTCCGGCGAGCCGATGTCCGCCACAAAAGTGGATCCCGCGGTAAGCAAACCAAAAACGTGCGCAGGACGCGGTGCAGTGAAGGTGACAATGGCGTCCGCGCGGGCAATGGTCCCAGCTTGCGCGTTCATCGCGTCGGCATCAGCGCCGGAAGGAATGTCCACGGCGATTACCGGAACCTGGCTGGCGTTCATGATTGCGATTGCTTCCGCATAGATCCCGCTCACCGGCGGCTTGAAACCGGTGCCCAGCAAGGCATCCAGGTACAGATCTCCCTGCAGCGAGAGCCGCAGCCGTTCACTTTTTAGCTCTTCACTGGAATGCACCGCGATTGCAGGAGAAGGTAACTTACCAAACATGACCGTCGCATCGCCCTTCAGTTCTCCCGGATCGGCCAGCAGGACCACCTGAATCTTCTTCCC
>Ga0182015_10004793_pt1 | contig 14375 bp, 17 predicted proteins | sample 712P3MmetaG_FD_120478 | JGI IMG/M metagenome (GOLD analysis project Ga0182015, IMG submission 120478) | Permafrost microbial communities from Stordalen Mire, Sweden - 712P3M metaG | ecosystem: Environmental > Terrestrial > Soil > Wetlands > Permafrost | place: Sweden: Stordalen | collected...
GCTCGCGGGAGGGGCATCCCGCGCCCTTGCGGCGCCGGAAAAATTCCGGTGTAAAGAGCGCTTCGCAGGCGGAAACGCGCGCCGTCGTCGTCTCCGGATCGTACCGCGCGCCGAACCGTCTTAATGCGTTGGCTCTGGCGTAGCTGGCGAACGACTGCGCCCACAGCCGCGCATCTCCATAGGCCTTGCCGAGAGCGAACTGCATGTAGATGCGATTCTCGGCGGTCAGTTCGAGGCGCGCCAGCTGCGCCTCCATGACGGCGATATCGTCGTCCGCGAATCGAAGGGTTGCGAGAGTCGCGAGCGCCCACCAAGCATCGCCGCGGGCCGGAGAGAGTGCGATCGCCTGACGGTAAACCGCCGCACACTCCTCCCGCAGACCCAATGTTCTCAGCGCATGTCCATAACGAACGAGCAATGCGCCGGAAGCGGGGTGCGCCTCGGCAAGCCGCCGATAGCAGGTGACGGCTTGCGCATAACGACGCGTTCGCATCGCGGTTTCCGCCATCAGGCCGATCGCCGCGATGTCGTCGCAATGCGTGTCGAGGAATTTCGTCAGCACCAGATAGGCGGTTTCCGGCTCGTCGCGCGCAAGTGCCGCGGCCGCCTCCATCAGTTGCGGATGGCGCCGCAACGCGGCACCGAACAGCTCGCCGCTTCCGGCGAAGGCGACGGCGAGATTCACGGCTGCCGCGACAATGCTATTTCGCAGGCTTGACGTAAAACAGCGCCGTCATGTCCAGGACCCGGTTGGCCGTATCGTCGGCGTGCCCGAGATATTCGCCGATTCCGAACGCGTCCTCGGTGGTGCGCAAGAGCGAATAGTGATTGAAGGGCGTGAGTTCGACCAGCGCACGCGGCCCGTGATTGGTGACGACGATGGTCGGTATCCAGCCTCCGCCGGGATTGTTCGGGTCTCCCGGCGCCGAACCGCAGCAGCCCGCCGCGTGACCGCCCGCGTGTCCGGTGTCATTCTCATCGAAGGTGATGACGATCGCGCTGTTGTCCGGCCGCGACCAGATGGACGAATTCATGATCTCGGCAACCAGCCGGCCCGCGGTCGCGTCGCCGCGCGCGATCAGCTTCGCGGGCGCCGCAGTCGTGCAATCGGGCGGCACGTTGGCGCCGCGCAAGCCATGCATGTCGTCGCACTGGTTCGGTACGATCTGCGCATAATTGGGCACGTCGCCGGATGCGAGATCGCGTGCAAGCGCGTCGAAGCCCAGGACTTTCTGCGGAAGGGCGGGATCGGCCTGCACGTCTTCGAAGTTCATGAAGCCGTTGTGCTTCGCGGCGTAGAGCGCCAGAGGCTGGCCGGCAACCACATGATCGGGCTCCGGCCACACATAGGCGCGCGAGGCGGGCGCGGGAATATCCTCGAAATAGCCTTTCCAGGTCAGACGATGCGCGGTCAGCTGCGCGGCGAGACTGGGCGAACCGACTGTGTGATCGACATAACCGGCCGTCGCTGCATTCGGACATGCGGGGTCTTTCATGCCGGGTTTGCACCAGAAGGCGTCGTCGTCCTTGATGCCGAAGGTATCGCCGCCCAGAATGGCGACATAATTGGGCTCGCTCGGGTGACGTTCGGCATAGAATCTCCACGCGTAGCCGTAACTCTGCGCCAGGCGAGTGAGGTTCGGCGCGTCCGCACTGGGTACAATCTGGTCGGCGGTGTGGTTCTCTTCGATGATGACGAAGACGTGCGCGTAGTGGGGCATCGCCAACCGCGCCGGGCCAGCCGCGGGCTGGGCGGGCGCGCTGGCCGGAACAGCGGCGATTGCCGTTGCAAACCGCACCATTCGCCATGCCGATGGTGCCGCGCCTGATTCTCGTTGGTTTCTCACGTCCCGCCCGTCCGACGACCTGCCGCCGGATTGAACCGCCTGCGGGTGACGTCGCCAAGGGAAAAGTTTCGTCGCTGTCTTTTTTCCGGTCCGCCGCTCTCGGCGTTCGGCCCGGGAAGCAAGCCGCTACCAGCGCTCCTCTACGAACGTTGGGGCAGCGAAATGTGCCCCGGCTGCTCGCCGACGCGCGCGAGCCAGCGCGCGATGGCTGGAAATGCCTCGACGTCGAAGCCGCCTTCGTCCGCGCAATGCGTGTACGCGAACAGCGCGATGTCGGCGATCGAATAGCGCGCCCCCGCGAACCAGTCGCGCACGCCAAGATGCTTTTCCATCACGGCGAGGGCGGCGTTACCCTTGGCATGCCACTCGGGAACCAGATCGCGTTTCTTCTCTAGCTCGTCCTTCGGTGCGTAGGCCAGCCAGAAACGCGCAACTGCAATGTAGGGTTCGTGGCTGTACTGCTCGAAGAACATCCACGACAGCGCCTCGGCGCGGGACCAGCTCTCCTCGGGCGCGAGGCACGATCCTTCGGCGAGATGCCAGATGATGGCGCCGGATTCCGGCAACGTACGGCCGTCTTCCCATTCGAGAAGCGGAACGCGGCCGTTGGGGTTCTTGGACAGGAACTCGGGCTGGCGGGTTTGGCCCCCGAAAACCGGATAATCCCGGAGCACAAGCGGCACTCCGGCCTGCTTCGCCGTCAGGCGGACCTTGTAGCAATTTCCCGACATCTGCATCTGGTGAAGGATGGGCATGCGCAAGTTCGCCTGGGCTATGACAGGAGCCAGAATGGGCGATTCGGCCATGCGGCGCACGCACATCTGCCGGGAATCCGGCGCACCCGGCGAACCCTCCCGCAAACTTTTCGCCTTGTGCGCACTTCGCGGGATACGGGAACCCGTCCCCGCGTTTGCCATAGGTCGGATGCCTGCAAGGAGCCGTCATGAGATACGCCTATGCTGTGGTAGCGGCTTTTTTGGCCGGCGGGACGGCCGGCTGGTTGTGGCCGGCCCAAGCCCAAGATCAATCTCAAGCCCAGGAGCCCATGCCGATGGATACGCCCGTTACCGTCGGCGGGATCGACACCGTGTGTACCGGGATCGGCGACCGCGCGGAGCAGGATCCGCGATGGCTCGCTTATCCGGTTCGCATCGAGTTCTCGAACAAGCAAGCCCAGTATCTTTCCGGTGCTCATGTGGATCTCGCGACCGCCGGAGGAAAGTCCCTGGCGAGCGTCGACTGCAATGGTCCATGGGTGCTCTTCCGGCTCCAGCCGGGATCGTACAAGGTGCGGGCCACCCTGATGTCCCAGCAGGGCGGCGGCTCCGCCAGTGCAACCTTCTCCCCGCCCGCGACCGGACAGAAGCGCGTCGTTCTGGATTTTTCCGTCAACGGAAACCAGTAGCCGTTTTCCCCCGACCGACAGCCGCTCCGGTGTAGTATCGCCGGATGCTGATCGCGCTGCATGCGAGGCTGTTGAACGCCTTCGGCCATGGGGGCGGCCTCCACCACGGCCGCGCCGCCGGGCTGCATCTCCTGGGCGTGCTGCTGATGATCACCGCGACCGTCGTGCTTGCGGCCGCCGCAACCGGCGGCGTCAGCGAATGGGTGGGACGGCGTTTGCACGACGAAGATACCACCAAGGCGGCCGCCTGGGTTACGTTCCTGCTGGTCTTCGGAGCTCTGGGCTGGCTGACCCTGCGTGTCGTCTGATTCTCCCCTTGCGTTCAACACCGCGGGTGGCGCGAACCGCGCGGCGCCGCGCATTCGCGCGCCGCATACCCTTCAGCGGAGCATGCGGGTTGTGGGCACGCTGCTACTCACGCTGTCTTCCGTAACGCCGGCGTCGTCGGTGTTTGTCATCGTGCCCGACGTCATTCAGCAGGCTGGCACGGGTGCCTTTCTCAGTATGCTCGCCGCCGCGCTCCTCTCGCTGCCGATCGCCTTTGTCTATGCGGAATTGGCATCCGCGTTTCCTATCGCCGGTGGCGAATACTGCATGCTGGGACGCACCCTCGGCCCCGCCTGGGGCTTTGCCATGCTCGGCCTGATCCTGATCGGCAACATGCTGACGCCGGCCGCGCTTGCGCTGGGCGCCGGCATTTATATCAGCGCGGTGTTTCCAGGATTGAATGCGACCGTCGTCGCGATCGGGATCATCCTTAGCACCACCGTGATGGCTGTTCTTCACGTTCGGACCAACGCCTGGGTGACAGGCATTTTTCTGCTTCTGGAGATCCTCGCACTGATCGCGCTCGCGGCGTTGGGGTTTCTCCACCCGGCACGCTCATTCGGCGAGCTTGCGCTCCATCCGGTCGCGTTGACGGCGGGTGCTCTCCATTCCACGCCGCTCGCGCTCATTGGTCTGGCGACGTCCGTCTCCGTCTTCGCCTATTACGGATTCAGCTCGGCGATCTATTTCACCGAAGAAATGCACGAGGCGCCGCGTCTGATCGGTCGCACCATCCTGTGGGCAATGACGATCACCGTCCTCACCGAACTCGTGCCGGTGGCGGCCGTGCTGGTTGGCGCACCCGATCTCAAATCGCTGATTGCCTCGCCGCATCCTTTCAGCGACTTCGTGCTTGAGCGCGGCGGGCCGTTGCTCAACAGGATCATCAGCCTGTCGATCGCGCTCGCCATCTTCAACGCCGTGCTGGCGACACTCCTGCAAAATGCGCGATTCCTTTTTTCAACGGGGCGCGATCTCGCGTGGCAGGCCCATGTCAACCGCGCTTTCGTGCGCACGCATTCCCGTTTTCACTCGCCCTGGGTTGCGACTCTGGCAGCCGGCGGCTCCTCGATCCTGATGTGCTTTCTCGGCCTGAACCTCGTGCTGGTGCTCACGGGTACCGGCATCGTGCTGACATACGCGGGCGTGTGTGTCGCCGCACTGACCGGCCGTCGCAATGGCACGACCGCGCACGCGACCTTTCGCATGAAATTCTTTCCCGCGCTGCCGGCCGTCGGGCTCATTGCGATCGCCTATGTTCTTTATACCAACTGGCTCGATCCCGATTCCGGCCGGCTCAGTCTCATCGCCAACCTCGTCGCGATCGCGCTGTCGCTCGCGTACTATGTTTTCGTGCTCAGCCGCCGAGGGACATGGATTCTGCGCGATCCCCCATCGGAGACGGAGGCGAGCGCATGAAGTTCGCCTTCCCGGGATCGCGGGCGTCCCGCCCGCACGGCCTTGCGGGCGTGATGCCCGCCGCCCCGGAAACGCCGCGCGGCGAACTGCTTCGCATTCTGGGAACGTCCTTCGGCATTGCGGTCGCCGTCGGCGCGATGATCGGCGTCGGCATCCTGCGCGCGCCGTCGCTGATCGCGCGCGACGTTCCGGGAATCTGGCTGATATTGGGGCTGTGGTTGATCGCGCTCGTCCACGCGGCGCTGGAAGCGAACGTCATCGCCGAACTGGGCACCGCCATGCCGCGCGCCGGCGGACCGTATGTCTATGTGCACCGCGCCTTTGGCGATGTCGGCGGACTGGTGGTCGGCTGGACGATGTGGATGCAGCGGGCGGCCTCGACGGCAGCGCTGTCGATCGCCTTCGCCGATTTTCTCGCAATCCTGTGGCCGCCCGTGCGACTTGCAACACCGGCGGTGGCGGTCGTCATGCAGCTGGCGATGTTCGGCCTGAATATCGCGGGTCTGCGCGAAGGCCGCGCCATCCAGCAGATCACAAGCTTGTTGAAAGCGCTGGCGCTGCTCGGCTTCTGCATCGTGGCGTTCCTGATCGTTTCGCCTGTTTCGGCTGCTTCGGGCGCACAGGTTTCGCAGCTTTTCGGCTGGGCCGGGCTGATCGCCGCCTACCAGTTGATCGTCGGCGCCTATTCCGGCTGGTACGAACCCGTCTTCTTCAGCGAAGAATGCGAGGACGGCGGACGCAGTCTGCCGCGGGTGATGGCCATCGGCCTGTTGCTGACGGCCGCGCTCTACATCGGCATCAACGGAGCACTGCTCCACGCTTTGGGGATTGCCGGTGTGGCGCACAACGCGCTTCCTTTCACGACCGTGCTGGCGAAGATCGGCGGCGGCATCGCCGGCGCCGCGGTCGCGGTATTTGCGATGGTGAGCGTGGCCAGCTGCGCCAATGCCGGCGTCATGAGCGCGCCGCGCGTGTTGCTCGCCCTTTCGCGCGACCGGCTGCTTCCGGCGATCTTTCAGAACGTAAACCGCGGCGGCAGCCCGTCTGTGGCGACCGTGATGACGGCGACTGCTGCGATCGCGATTGCGCTGACGGGCTCCTTCAATCTGGCCTTCGGTCTCATCGCGACGCTGCAATCGGCGGCCTTCATTCTGGTGATCCTCGCGTTCTTCGTGCTGCGCCGCCGCGAGCCCGGCCTCGCGCGGCCGTTCCTCGCCGTTGGCTATCCGTGGCTGCCCGCGCTGGTGCTGGCGATCGACGCGGGCCTGCTCGCCCTGTTCCTCAACGCCAACTGGACGGGCGGCCTTTATGCCGCAATCCTGTGGCTTCTCTGCATTCCCTTCGCGCTCGTCGCGCGCCGCGCCCAGCGTATCGCGCCGACGGGGACTGGGTCCTGAACGGGTCGCCTGGAAGCTCCAGCGACCGGCTTAACAGCGATTTTATCAGCGATTATCAGCAATTTCGCACGCCCGCGGCGTTGCCACCCGAGCGGCTGAGGCGAGCCTCTTGATCGTCCGGCAAGCGAACGCCCGGCCGCTCTTTTACGGGCCGGGCGCAGCCCGTCATCGTGGCCGGAACGATAGCATGTTTGGTCAAACGGTACTGTCCGAATTAGGACAAGCGGTGAGGGAAATTAGGACAATCTAGCGCCCGCTGATTTCGAGCAGAATTTCTCGGAGAGTATTTTCATCGCAGCGTCCGTCGGGGCCTTCCTCGGGAACGGTAAACCAAAAGCCGCCGTCCGTTCTCCACATGGATGCGCTCTGCAGCTGCTTCAGCTTCTTGCACTTCCGCCGAGTCAATTCCGCCTCGACATGCTCTTTCGAGTAGAGGCGAACAGGCATTTAGGCCGCAGCTTTGAGCTTCGCGACGTATCGCGCCCTGCCTTCTTGCTGCGGTCTATCAAGATGGAGCCTTACCTCCTCAGGCGACGGTATCCAACGAAGCGACTCAACCGAGAATCCCATGTTGTGTTCCAAGAGATCGATCACAACAGGGGTGAGATCGGCCTGTATCTTTTCGAAGTCTGCCCCCTCAAGGCGAAAGCCAGGGATGTCCTGGCTCCGAAGGAAGTACCGGCCACCATCCCGCTTTTCGTATATAATTTCGACCATAAGCTCAGTCTGTGTCATGGCACGGCTATCCCCGATGCGAGTCCTTTCGCATAGAATGCCACAAACTCCTTGAATGATCCTTTCAAATATGAAGGGCGCCTGATTCCATTTAGAATCAAGCCGCCCCCTTTTGGTCGGTAAGCCACCCTTAATCCGGTTTTCCGCCTTTGATTACCGTGATCCGCCCGCGGAATTGGGCGTGATGGCGCGTGGACTGGATGGTGTCGGAACCGTCAAGATTCATCGGGTCTTCCGTTGTCGTGCCGGGTGGCAATTCGCCCTCGAGCGCAGCGGCGATCAGCTCCCGGATCAGGCGTGGCGCGCTTTCGACCCTGGGGCCGGCAAGGATGCTGAAGCTGTGCGGGAGCGCGAGATCGAGAAGCTGCACGCCAAGATCGGTCAGCTGACGGTGGAACGCGATTTTTTAGCCAAGGCGTCCGGACGATGAGCACTCCGGATCGCAGAAAGAAGCTCAATGGCCGGAACAGGGTGCTGTCGGTGCGCAGGCAATGCACGCTGATGGGATTGGCCCGCTCGGGAGTCTATCGAACGGCGAAGCCGGCGAAGGAGAGCGATGGGGCGCTGATGCGCCGGATCGACGAGCTTTACACCTGCTGTCCCTTCTACGGGACGCGGCGGATCGCTTTCGAGCTGAAGGCCAACCGCAAGCGGGTGCAGCGGCTGATGCGGCTTATGGGCCTCGAAGCGCTGGGACCCAAGCCCAACACCAGCAAGCCTGCGCCCGGACACAAGATCTACCCGTATTTGCTGCGCAATCTTAAGATCGAGCGTCCGAACCATGTGTGGGCGACCGACATCACTTACGTGCCCGTGGGCAGCGGCCATCTCTGTCTCGTTGCCATCATGGACTGGGCCTCGCGCGCCGTGCTTTCCTGGCGGCTGTCCAACACGATGGACGTCTCGTTCTGCGTGGAAGCGCTGGAAGAAGCTCTGGCGCGCTTCGGCAAACCGGAGATCTTCAACAGCGATCAGAGCCTGCCCTCGCGAAGGCGGGGGGCAGCCAGTTCACCAGCGCCGCTTTCACCGGCGTGCTCGAAAGAGAAGGCGTGCAAATCTCGATGGACGGTCGCGGCCGCTGGATGGACAATGTCTTCATCGAGAGGCTGTGGCGCAGCCTGAAATACGAGGATATTTACTTGAAGCACTACGCTGACGGCCGGGAGGCCCGGGCCGGAATCGCTCAATGGTTCGCCTTCTACAATGACCGGCGTCCGCACCAGGCGCTAGACTACAGGACACCGATGAGCGTATGGCGAGAAGGAATGAAAAGCGCATTGGGCGAAGAGGCTGTGGACATGTGGACAACGCGCCCGCATCGCTTGCAGCATCTCCTTGCGTTGCCCACATGCACACAGCCACAACAGAAACAGAATTTGAATCTTGCAGCGTGAAAAAATCAGGAGATCGGAACCGCCGCGAATCCAACTAAGAATCCGGCTAGTGTGGTCCTAACAGAAGGGTCCACCTTACCCCGGCGATTTTGGAAAGGATGTTGCGGGCGAATTGGAGAACTATCGGCTACACAATCCGAGTGTCGATCCGCTTTACAACTCACATATGGACTTTGAGGAAGTAATCGCTTGAAATTAGGACACCCTCACTTTCAACTTAGGACACTGAGGGGCAAATTCGGACAGTACCGGTCAAACGGTGCCAGCCGAACATTCACGGCTCGGAAGTCAGGTTAACGGCCCAAAGGGTGTGATTTTGAGTTGACGCGAGGGTCATGATTCGCTCGGCAAGCTGATTCGCTTGGGAGCGCGCGATGCTTGCCGTGGCTGATACAACACTGGACGAAGAGGTACCGCGGGACCGGCTGGCCCTGCTGTTGAAGCATTTCTCCGAGATCAAGGACGACCGCGAGCCGTGGCGGGTGCTCTACCCACTGACCGAAGTGATGCTGCTGGTGGTCTGCGCCACGATCTGCTCCTGCGACGACTTCGACGACATGGCGGCTTGGGGGCAGCTCAATCTGGATTTCCTGCGCCGGTTTTCCCGGTTCCATCACGGCATTCCCTGCGAACGCTGGCTGCGCATTCTTGTCAACCGGATCGATCCCATCCTGTTCAGGCGCTGCTTCGAAAGCTGGGTGGCGGCGACGTGGCCGGATCGGCCCGAATTCATCGCCATTGACGGCAAGACATCCAGGCGGACCCATGACCGGCGCAAGGGGATCAAGGCCCTGCACACGCTTAGCGCCTACGCCACCACGGCCAGGCTGGTGTTGGCGCAGACGAGCGTGCGGGAAAAAACCAATGAGATCACCGCCATCCCGGAACTGCTGGACGATCTCGCCGAAGCCGGCCGGATCAAGGGCGCGCTTGTCACCATCGACGCCATGGGTTGTCAGGTCGGGATCGCCGACAGGATCGTGGCCCACGAGGCCGATTATCTGCTGGCGCTCAAAAGCCTGCCCTCGCGAAGGCGGGGGGCAATCAGCCCACGCTCGAAACCGATGTCGCAGATTATTTCCGCACCGCTCCCCAACACGAAGTCGTCACCACGGCCACCGTCGAGAAAGGACACGGACGCATCGAAACCCGCACCTACACCGTCTCCGACAATGTGGATTGGATCATCCCGGAAAAGAGCTATCCGGGACAGCCTCGCTTCACCAATGTCCGGACGATCCTCATGGTGCAGGAGCGCACCGAATATTGCGATCGCTGCATCTTCGATACCCGATATTACATCTCCTCGGCTTCCCCAGCATCGAACGCCTCGCAAAAGGCGCCCGAGGCCATTGGGGCGTCGAAAGCATGCACTGGCTGCTCGACGTCGAGTTCGGCGACGATCTCTCCCGATACCGCTCAGGCCACGGCGCCAAAAACATGGCCGTCGTCCGCCGTTTCGCCCTCGGCCTCGTCCGCGCAAACAAAACCAAAGGCAGCGTTAAAACACGCCGCAAAGCCGCCGGATGGAACTCCCAGCTTCTCCTCCAAATCCTCGAACTCAAGTGACGTTAACCCGGATTCCGTGCCGTGGCCGAACATTCCGCTGACATCCGTCGGAGCAAAGCCGTCTGTCCAACCTGCACGACGTTTTCTGACGGCTGCCCGGCCGACCTCGCTCAAGAACTGCCGGTCCGCGAGGCTGCTACCGTGCCGCTCCGCCGACGCCCTTGGTGATCGCGTGGGCGTATTCGCGCACCTGTTTGGTGCCCGCGATCTGATCGAAAATCCACAGCCAGCCGCCTGTGATGCCGCACTGCTTATGCCAGCTCTTCATCGCCGCTTTTGCCTCCGCCGGCGTCAGATAGGGCGGCGCGGAAGTCTGGTCCGATATGCCGGGGAAAACCGGCACGCTGCCGAAATCCCAGCCCGAGCAGGGCGTGTTGCCCTCGCCCCCGGCGAAGGTCTGCAGATGAATGCCGTCTACCGTGCCGGCACGCTTCTTGTTGATGTCCGATACCACCGATGTCCAGTAACTGGAATCGGTATAGGGGTTCATGGTGACGTGAAAGCCGAGCTTGCCCAGCATCACCGCGAACTTGATCGTCGAAGACGAATCGTAGCTGTTCTCGTCGTCGAAATCGATCGCGTCGAGCGGCAGCGCCGCCTTCAGCGCGGCGAAATCCTGGTAGAGAATGCTGTCCGGTCCGGTTCCCTGCGCATCGACCAGCGCTTTGATATTCTCCCAGTCGCCGTAGTTGGACGATCCGACGCTGAGGGTGACGCGCGCGACCGTGCCCCGCTTGATCTTCTTCAGATCGGCGGGGAAATCGGGGTATGTCTGATCCCCGATATAAGCGCCCCCCGATGTCAGCGGAAATTCGCCGTTCAGGTTCAAATCGCCCGTGCTGTTGACCTCGACGCTCCACACGATCAGCTCGTTGAACCCCGAATTCTTGAGTTCCTTGATGTTTTCCGCGACGTGCTTGTAAACCGGCCCACCTCCCAGAATGCCGACATAGCCTGTCTGTGCAGCGGCCCCGCCGGCGAATGCGCCAGCCCCGCACAGCATTAGCGCCCACGCCATGCGACGCGCGCTCCCGCGTCTCCGATTCAGGCAGGCCTGCGCGGTCGGTCGGGTTTCGTGTTCGGTCATGTCATTACCCCTTCGCAGGCGGATGTTCCGCCAATGGATGTTCTGGACGGCAGCCCGGTCATGCGGGTGACTCGCGCCCTCAATTGCCCAAGCCGGAAAGCTAACAGGCGATAGCGCGCCGGGATAGTCCAAATTCCACGCGCTTGCGACCGGGTTTTCGGCGGCGCTGTCGATCAAGCTTCTGACGGGTCGGATCGAAGCGGCGCGGGACGATTAAGCGAAAGGCGTTGCTTTGCGCTGGACCTTGCGGTTTGGCTTCAGCACTATATATTCCGACACATAGGAATATTATTGGATACCCCATGACCGCCAACCCGGAACTGTTGACCACGCGCGAAGCCGCCGTCGTGGCCGGGGTGGAGGTGCGCGACATCAACCGACTGATCGACGAACACATCCTGCCCGATGAGCTGTTTCAAAATGTCGGCACGCGTCTTCTCCGGGCTGGCGCCTGCGCCTTGGTGCGCTTCTATTATGGCGCGGAAAAAGCCCTCACCGCCGACGAGCGCAAGGGCGCCATCCGCCATGTCTGCCGTGATGCGCGCACCAGGCATCTGGACTGGACGGTCGCGCACTGGCGACGCACGCGCCCGCACTGGACCTATCATCGCGATCAGTTTCTGACATTGAATTTCGACCGCTTCGTTATCGACACCATCGCCGGACATGACAGATTGACCAGGGCGCGCGAAATCGTGGTCGAGGACGCGCATATTCTGAACGGCACGCAGGTCGTCAAAGGCACGCGCGTGCCGGTCTATGACATTGCCGCTTCGGCGGCACACGGACTGACGCCGGCGGAGATCAGGGAGGATTATCCCAGCCTCGACGAGGAGAGTATCGCGCTCGCAATCCTCTACGCCGAAGCCACGCCGCAACGCGGCCGGCCCAGGATGGTGGCATCTGCCGCGCGCGGCACGCCGGTCAGCCGAAAAGTGGTCAAGCGCCGCGCGAGATGAAATTCCTGGTGGACGAATGCCTCAGTCCCAGGTTTGCGTTGTTGGCGCGGGAGCGCGGCCACCCTGAAATTGCACGTCGTCTGGGAAGGCCGAGGCGGCATTCAGGACTGGAACCTGATGCTGTTTGTCCTCGCCGGGGATTGGACGCTGGTGACCAAGAACGCATTTGATTTCCGCGGCCCTGCCGGGGCGCCGGGCACTGGCGGCCACTACCAGCATGTGGCGTTGCATGCCGGCCTTGTCTGCCTGAATGCGGAGGACATGGACCGATCCCTGCAGCTTGCAATGTTCGACGCGGTGCTGGACCTCCTCGACGAGGAAGGTGACCTCATCAATCAGGGAATCGAAGCAAGTGTGAGCGCGGTCGATCCCGAGGAAATTGAGATCATGCGCTATACACTCCCGGTGGAGGCTCCTACGTAAGCGACATGAGTTCCATCAGCATTCGCGATCTTCACAAGCTCTCCGGTGACAAAATTCAGCGCTGGCCGGGACCAACCGCGGTCAAGTCCGGCGACCGCCCCGTCGCTCCTCTGTTTCCGCTCAGGAAACCGGATCCAAAGCGTCTTGCGGCCGCGCTGAAGCGCGCGCGCGAAGCGGCGAAAAAACGCGACCGCGCAGCGGAAGACGCCGCGCTGATCGCCATGGGCATTGATCCGACGCACTATTCAGAAGAAACCGTGCGCGCCATCCAGAAGGATTGGCTTGGGCGGTGATGAGGGCGCTGCCCTCGACTATCGTCGTGGATGCGACGGTGCTCATCTCGCGGTGCTCGGACGCACAAGCGCCGTGATCGAGCGGTGCAACGGATTGCCGCGCTCATCACCACGGACCGCGTGAACGAAGGAGGGCCGCAAAAGGTCGAACTGGGATTGCGTGACAATTCTCTTCGAGTTTCAGAATTCGGATGTTGATGACGAGCACCCGGAATGGCGACTCCATTGGGTCGCAGGTGTTGCGCTACTCCACACGATAGGCCATGTGCTAGCAAAAGCAGATGCACTGCGCAGCCCGGCGCACAAAACTGAAGTTGACGCACTTTGGGCCGAGTGGAAGGAAGTTCGAGACGATAACGCCATTTTTTGGGATTTTATTGAGAAAGAGCGAAACAATCTGCTGAAGATCTATACGTTTGGCGCTTCGCCTTCCGACGGAAGGCACGGTCCTATGTCAGATACACAATGGTGAAGATGCGCTGCAATTGTTTCGAGAGGCAGCATGCTCGTGGCGCCTTCAGTTGACCACGTAGAGCACCGCATCGCCGAACAGAACGCTTAGAGCTGTAAGAGGGCGCCATTGTGCAACGACTCGACGTTTCCACCGCCAAGGATAAGATTCTCGCCGATATCCGGCGTTACGTCGCCGAGGTTCAGTCCATCACCCGTTCGCCTGTCGAGACGGTCGAGGGCGGCATCCAAGTGCTGATTGCCCTGCGCAAGACTACCTATGAGGATCTCAATCAAATTCAGCACGAGTACGCAGCCCTTCGCGCGGTGCACTGGCTGATTGCGCAGCGTCGTGCGCCTGAAGGCACTCTTTGGCAATGGAATCCGCGTCAAACCGGGGACATCGCGGAACCCGATATCCGGGCCGTGCTGGAAGGAAATACGATCATCTCGGGCGAAGTCACCACGTCGCCGGAGCCTAAGGGTCTTATCGACAAGCGCATGGCCTTCACCCTAAAAAAGCTCGCTGAGATGGAGGGACAGCGGTTTTACTTCGTGCTCACGCCAGCAATGGCGAAGCGCGCGCGTACAAAGGCGAATAAGGCTCGGGATGCATTTGAGGTCGTGCAGCTACAGGGTATCTCGCTCGTGGATCAATAGAATAACGGTACAGTGAAGCGAATCCTCGAACTTAGAAACGTTTGAGCGGGACTGTTACTCGTGTCACCGCATTGAGCCCAAAACCTTCCGCAGCGAAGCCTCGATCTCGCCGCCGCACCAGGCATCGCCATAGTCCTGGCGCGCCTTCGCGGCGAGCTTCGCCAGCGCGGGCAGATGCGCGACCCGCCGCGTCAAAGCGGCCGTCGTGGGCGCGGCTTCGTCGAGGATCGCCGCGATGGCGGGGAAGCGGTCGGCCATGGTCGACCACAGAGTTGCCGTCACGATATCGGCGATGCCCGGCGTCTCGCCGCCCAGCAGAAAGCCCTGGTCCGCTTTCAGCCCGTGACGGCGGCCGGTCTCCTCCCACAGCGACATCCATTTCTTCAGGCGCGGAACGAATTCGCGCCAGC
>Ga0182015_10004794_pt1 | contig 14373 bp, 10 predicted proteins | sample 712P3MmetaG_FD_120478 | JGI IMG/M metagenome (GOLD analysis project Ga0182015, IMG submission 120478) | Permafrost microbial communities from Stordalen Mire, Sweden - 712P3M metaG | ecosystem: Environmental > Terrestrial > Soil > Wetlands > Permafrost | place: Sweden: Stordalen | collected...
CAGGAACTGCGCGTGGGGCGCTTGCTGCAAGGACACTTCATCAAGCAGGGAGACCAGTTGACGGTAACTCTGGAGGCGATCGACGTGCCCACCGAGCGGCTGCTGTGGCAGACCACGGTCACGGCGAAGGCCGAAGACCTGATCGGCTTGCAACAGCAACTGAGTTCGCAGGTGCAGCATGGGCTGTTGCCGATTTTGGGAGGCGCGGCCGGCGCCGCGGAGTCGGCGGCGTCGCGACCGAAGAACCAGGAGGCATATGACTTATATCTGCGGAGCATCGCCGTGCCGCACGATGCGGCTCCCAACAAGGCAGCAATCAAGATGCTGGAGTGGGCAGTAGGGATCGATCCGAGTTATGCGCCGGCGTGGGAAGCGTTGGGACAGAGATATTATTTCGATTCTTTGTTCGGCGGCGGCGGCGAAGACATGTTCCAACGGTCGAATTCGGCGTCTGAAAGGGCGGTGACGCTCGATCCCAATCGGGTGATGGCGGCGAGCAGCCTGATTACGAACCGCGTCGAACGCGGCGAATTAGGGCGCGCCTACGATGCGGCAACCGACCTGGTGCGGCGGCGTCCGCAGAGCGCGGATGCCCACTTTGCGCTCAGCTACGTGCTGCGCTATGCGGGAATACTCGATCAGTCCACGCAGCAGTGCAACGAAGCGCGGCAACTCGATCCCGGGAATTTCACTTTCCGTTCTTGCGCGTGGTCGTTCCTGGAGATGGGCAAGACGGATCGGGCGATGGACTTTGTGCATCTGGATGCCGGCTCCGAGTGGGCGGCGTGGGTCACTCCGTATGTCTACCTGACCGAGGGCAATGTGGCGGAAGCACGGGAGAGCGCGAAGAATATGGCCAGGACCCCCATCTATCACCGGGAGTTGATGGAAGCGTGTACCGCGGCGCAGCGTCCCGCGGACCTGGCTAGGATTGTGCGGGAGAATGAATCTTCGGTAATGCTGGAACTGGACGCCGAGGCCTGGTATCACGTGGGCTCTTTGATGGCGGCCTGTGGGCAGAGTGAGCCGGCGCTGCGCTTATTAAAGGCCGCGGTGCAGCAGAACTATTGCGCCTACTCGGCGTTGCTGGATGATCCGTTGCTGAAAGACTTGCGGAAAGAAACCGCCTTTGACGAAGTGCTGACCGCGGCGGCCAACTGCCAGGCAGTGCTGAAGGAGGGGCGGTAGGATAGTTGTCGGTTGTCAGTTGTCAGTTCAGTTCTCGGTTCTCAGTACTCAGTGTGAAGATCTCTCGAGGCTGTTTTGGGAAAGGCACGGCGTTCGAGACGTGCGCGAATAGGTTTAGGAAGGGCGCGGCTTCAGCGGTGCGATCGCAGTCCAAAGGGATGCGCGTTGAGCCCTGAGCATTCGCACAATATGCGAAACTTTTCGCGGCGATCACTGCTTCAGTCCTCGGTTGCGGGTGTCGCCGCCGTCACTCTACCCTCCCTCGCCGCAGGTTTTGACACGTCCACGCCGGCGCGCAAAGGACGCATTCATCAGTCCGTCTGCCAGTGGTGCTATCCTCACCTTCCGGTCGCTCAACTGGCGGAGTACGCGGCGAAGATCGGACTGCGAGGCGTTGACTTGCTGGAGCCGGATCAATATGAAATCCCGCGCCGCTACGGGCTGGTGTGCACCATGGGATATGCGGGCGGTGGAGAGATTGGCAAGGCCCTCAACCGGGTGGAAAATCACGCAGCCATCGAGCAGGGATTTCGCGCAAACATTCCGCGCGCGGCGAAGGCCGGCGTTCCCAACGTGATCACATTTTCCGGCAACCGGGGCGGCATGTCGGACGAAGAGGGCGCACGAAACACGATTGCGGGGCTGAATCGCGTCAAGAAGATTGCGGAAGATCAGGGCGTGACCATCTGCATGGAGCTGCTCAACAGCAAAGTAAATCACCCGGATTATATGTGCGATCACACCGCGTGGGGAGTGGGCGTAGTGCGGGAAGTGAATTCAGCCAACGTGAAGCTTCTTTACGACATTTACCACATGCAAATCATGGAAGGCGACCTCATCGACACAATCCGGCAAAATTTGCAATGGATTGCACATTTCCACACCGGCGGTGTACCGGGGCGGCACGAACTGGATGGGACGCAAGAAGTTCAGTGGGACGGCGTCATGAGGGCGATCGCCGACGCCGGCTTCCGCGGATATGTGGCGCATGAATTTCTGCCCACGGGCGATCCGCTGGCTTCGCTGGGGAAAGCCGCGGATTTGTGCGACGTTTAGGCGGCCTTCCGGCTCTCGGTTTCCGAGGTTGAACCGATCGCTGAAGAACTCACGCTTCGTATCAGGGCATCGCTTCAGCGATGCCGCAAATGCAGCGCAAGTCACCCTCGGCTTTAGCCGCTGCCAGTGCCCTCGCATTAACCCCGCCTAAACTAGCGATTGACGATGCTCCCTGCGGTATGCCTGAAGGCATACCCTGATACGAATCCGCAGTTTTCAGCTTTGTTTCCTATGCCCGATCGAAACAATTTGCGTCAAAGTGGCGTTTGGCCCCATCCTTGTAACGTGAGATATTTCGGACCTGTCAGCCTGCTGCGGCCCGCTCGGCGCCGTGCTCCCTCTATACTTCGGTGCATGAATTTATCGCGGGTGCAGTTTGTTGGTTTGCTTGTGCTGGTTTCTCTAGTCGCGACCGGGCAAGCGCCGGTCGCGCCGGCGCAAGCACCTGCCTTGGCGCAAGGTACGCCCAAGGATGGGCCAGCCAGTACGAGCGCGTCCGCCGCTCATCCCTCTCTTACTAGCGCTTCCCATGATCGCCTCGATGCGGAGCCGCCCGGACTGCTGTACCAGGGCGTTCCGGCGGAGATTCCCCAAGATGAGGGCGCGGCTGGGTTGCGATTGGAACTGCTACGGCTCGGTACGACGGCGCGGCTGATGCAGGTGGTGGCGCATCCGGATGACGAGGATGGCGGGATGCTGACGCTGGAGGCGCGCGGCCGCGGCGTGAGCACACTGCTGATGACCCTGAATCGCGGCGAGGGCGGGCAAAATAAGATCGGCAGCAATCTGTCGGACGTACTAGGCGTACTGCGGGCCGAGGAATTGCTGGCGTCGGATCAGTCCTATGGAGTGCAGGAGCGATTTTCCCGCGTGGCGGATTTTGGCTTTTCGAAAAGTGCAGAAGAGACTTTTGCGAAGTGGGGTGGGCACGATACGGCACTCGTGGACATGGTGCGCGTGATCCGAACGTTTCGTCCGGATGTTCTGGTCGCGCGTTTTTCCGGAACCCCACGCGATGGGCACGGGCATCACCAGGCATCGAGCATTCTGACGAAAGAGGCGTTCCGGGCAGCCGCGGATCCGAAACGCTTTCCCCAGCAGATTGCCGAAGGGTTGAAGCCATGGCAGGCGAAAAAGCTCTACATCGGAAATGTGTGCGGATTTGGAGCGATGACTTGCCCCGACGCGGATTGGACTTTGAAGTTAAACACAGGCGAGCACAGCCTGGAGTCAGGCATGTCGTATGTACAGTTCGCGATGCAGGGCTTGCGGCACCAGATGTCGCAGGGCGCGGCCAACGGGACCGTGGACGCGGGAGATCGATTTACATTTTACCGATTGGTGGATTCGGTGTTGCCTTCCACGTTGGATAAAGACGGACACGAGAAGAGCTTTTTCGACGGAATGGATACAACTTGGCCGGGGCTAGCCGCGCGGGAAGGGGCAGAAAAGAACATTCCGGGTCTGCGCCTGGAGTTGACGGAAATCGCGAAGCGCGTTGCTGAAGCGACGGAGGATGCGAAGGGGAACGATCGTTCGACTGCAGCGGCGCCTCTGATGAAAGTTGTAGCCGGCCTGGATCGAGTCAGCAGCGCGGTACGGGAAAGCAGCTTGAGCGCGGCCGCGCAGCTCGATTTACTGACGCGGATCGCGGAGAAGCAGCAACAGGCAGAGACCGCGCTGAATCTGGCGCTAGGCGTCAGCCTGACGACGGATGTGTCTTCCGACGGTGAGCGCAAAGTTCCCTTGCTAAAGGAATCGGACGCGCTGACCACGGTTTCGCCGGGCCAGGAGTTTCTGGTGGCCGTGACGTTCTACAACGGCTCGAAACAGGCGCTGACGATCGACCACGTCAAACTGGAAGTTCCAGCAGGATGGAGTACCGCAAATGAGAGGACGAAACCGGAAACGCTCCAGCCGGGAGCAGGCCTGCACGCGAATTTCCGGCTACGCGTGCCTAAAGATGCTGCGTACACCCGGCCCTACTGGCACCGGGATAATCCGGATACCGAGGCCGTCAATCATATCGATGATGAAAAATATGCGACACTTCCCTTCCCCCCTCCGGCGCTGCGCGCGCGGGTGGAATATACGGCGGTCGGACGGGGCGGAGTCAAGACGCGGAACGGGATTGATACCGCGGTGGTGACGCCGTTCATAGACGACGCGGGAAAGCAAAGCGCGCGTCCGCTGGCGGTGGTCCCAGCATTTTCGGTGATGCTGGAGCCGGCGACACAAGTGATTTCGATACCCAATGGATCGACCTCAACCGTTGCGGTCGGGGTAACCAGCAATCTCACGCATGCGGTGCGCGGCGTGCTGCGACTGGAGTTACCGGCGGGTTGGCGATCGGAGCCGGGACAACTTTCGGTAGAGTTGAAAAAACGCGGCGAGAAGGTCGACTTGCAGTTCAAGGTCTTCACTACCGGTTTGCAGGAAAGCCGAACGGCAGTGCGGGCCGTACTGGAATCGGAAGGCGAGAAATACGCCGAGGGATATACGCTGGTCACACGCGAAGACCTGGGCAGCTTTTATTACTATCAGCCGGCCCGGCAGCGCGTAAGCATTGTCGACGTTCAAGTACCGCAGGATCTCAAGGTTGGCTACATCATGGGGGCGGGCGATGACATTCCGACGGTGCTGAAGCAAGTGGGAATGGATGTCACGGTAATTCCTGCGGAGAAATTGGCCACTGAGGATCTGAGCAAATACGGGACCATCGTGCTTGGAATCCGCGCCTACGACACCCAAAAAGAGGTTGCGGCGAACAACACGAGGCTGCTCGATTTCGTTTCCGCGGGCGGCACACTCGTGGTCCAGTACAACGCCGGCGTCGGCGATTTCAACGCTGGCAAATTCACTCCTTATCCCGCGGAATTGAGCCGGGCGCGGGTCTCGGTGGAGGAGGCTCCGGTGGAAATTCTGGCGCCGGAGGATTCCGTTTTTCACTATCCGAACGCGATCGCAGCGCGCGATTTCGACGGATGGGTACAGGAGCGCGGGCTGTATTTCATGGATAAGTGGGATGAACATTTCACTCCGCTGCTTTCTTGTCACGATCCGGGAGAGGATGCGCAAAAGGGTGGGTTGCTGCGGGCACGGTATGGCAAGGGGACTTACATCTACACGGGATATGCATTTTTCCGGCAGTTGCCTGCAGGCGTGCCGGGAGCGGTGCGGCTGTATGTAAATCTGTTGAGCACGAAAAGCAATCACTAGCCTTAGGGAACGTAGCTCTGCTACGTCTTTCTTCTTCGTGGTGAGCAGACGTTGCCAGCAACGTCTCTACGAATGCAATCTTCCTCGCAATCCGACGCGAGTTCTCCGGGCCTGATCCGCGGGATGGGGCTGGGGAGCGCGACTGCTCTGAACATGATCGACATGATCGGCGTCGGTCCCTTCATCACCATGCCGCTGGTCTTGACCGCGATGGGCGGCCCGCAAGCCCTGCTGGGATGGGTTTTGGGAGCATTGCTTGCCGTGTGTGATGGGCTGGTGTCCGCGGAATTGGGTGCGGCGTTACCGTCGTCCGGCGGATCCTATCGCTACTTGCGCGAGATGTATGGTCCGCAGCGATGGGGACGGCTGATTTCGTTCCTGTTTATCTGGCAGGTATCGTTTTCTGCGCCCCTCTCCATTGCCACCGGCTGCATCGGGCTGGCGGGATATGCGGCCTACTACTGGCCGGGGCTGGAAACGGTGTATGCGCACCACGATGCGATCGTGCACATACCGTGGGCCGGCCCGCTCGAGGCCAGTTGGATCGTAACGCCAGGCACATCGATAGCGGTCGCGATCTGCTTCTTTACGGTACTGCTGCTTTATCGCCGCATTACTGCGATTGGGCGACTTACAAAAGTGCTGTGGTTTGGGGTGATGGGAACCATTGGCTGGATCATCTTCGCAGGCCTGACGCACTTCAATGCCGCACGAGCGTTTGACTTTCCGCCGGGCGCATTCACGCTGTCCCGCCAATTCTTTACTGGCTTGGGTGGAGCGATGCTGGTCGCCACTTATGACTACTGGGGATACTACAACGTCTGCTTCCTGGGCGACGAAATTAAAGATCCGGGAAAGAATATTCCGCGCGCTCTGCTGCTTTCCATTCTGCTGGTGGCCTGTCTATATCTAATGATGAATCTGTGTATTTTGGCGGTGGTGCCTTGGCGGGAGATGTTGCAGGCCGGACAGAACAATAACGGGTTGTACGTTGTCTCCTTGTTCATGCAGAGAGTGTATGGCGCGTGGGCGGCTCGGCTGGTAACAGGACTAGTAATCCTGACGGCTTTTGCATCTGTCTTTTCGCTGATGCTAGGGTATTCGCGGGTACCGTATGCGGCCGCGAAAGACGGCAATTATTTTCACGCCTTTGCCCGGGTGCATCCGGTGTACCGGTTTCCTTATATTTCGCTGTTGGCGCTGGGGGTGGTGGCGGCGGCGTTCTGCTTTCTGCGGTTGAAAGATGCGATCGCGGCCCTGGTGGTCATTCGCCTTATCCTGCAATTCCTGGTGCAGGCAATCGGGTCGATCGTGTTGCGCATCCGGCGACCGGAGTTGCCGCGGCCGTTTCGCATGTGGCTCTACCCGCTGCCGGCTCTGCTGGCGAGCGCGGGATTTCTCTTCATCCTGTTTAATCGCGTGAACTGGCAGAAGGAAGTGCGATATGCGGCGGTTATTCTGCTGACGGGCGTGGTCATTTATATGATTCGGGCTTGGAAGGATGGCCAGTGGCCGTTCCGGGAAGGGCTAAAGGCAAGGCTTTAACCACAGAGGTACCGGGAAACACTAGGGGGAGATAGGAATCGCGGATTCCGATTCCCTTGGATGCAGTAAGATGGCGCAGTCGGTTTTCAGGCAACGAATGAGCGAGGGGGAATCATGAGCAAGAGCGAGAGAATTGGTCTGATTGCATGCGGTTTGCTGGCGTTGACGATTGCGGCGACGGCGCAGGCGGCCAAGCCGAAACAGGACCATCGTTCGGTGAGTGAGGTATTGGACCGAACGGTACTCAATCTCGAGCACGAGTTCGTTCCCGCGGCCGAGGCTATGCCGGAGGATAAGTTCGGATTCGTTCCCACCAACGGTGAGTTTACGGGCGTGCGCACCTTCGCCCAGCAGATTAAGCACGTGGCGGCGGTGAACTACGAACTTGGGGCTGCGCTTTTGGAACAAAAGCCGCCGGTCGACATTGGCGACGAATCAGGGCCGGCGTCCGTGACGAGTAAGGCTGACATTCTCAAGTATTTAAAGGAGTCGTTCGAATACGTTCACAAGGCGATCGCGACCATCCAAGAGAAGAATTTGGTGCAAACGGTGAAGAGTCCGTTCGGAGAAGGATCGGTTACGCGGCTGGGGCTGGCAACGAGCGTATCGTCGCACGGCTTCGACCACTACGGTCAGATGGTGGAATATCTGCGGATGAACGGGATTGTGCCTCCGGCCAGCCGTACCGGCGGTTAACCAATCAGAAACGGCGTCGGGCCGCGGCGCTGGCTACGCGGACGAAGCCACTGCGGTGCTCTTCGAAGCTGATGCTAGGATCTTTGACGAAGCGGTCGGGATAGGAATGGAGAGCCCGCAGGAAGCTCTGAATTTCACTGCGGACCTGTTCGTTCCCGGCGAGACGCTTGTCTCCTGCTCGAACGTGACCCGTTTTAGGCTTCATTTCCAGCACACCCCGCCCAGCCCGCCCTTGCTTGCATAGCCTTAAACGCAAGCGCATGGGGTTGCTGGCGAACCGTATCGATTCGGATAGCCGTAAAAACACGGTTTTCTCCGTTTAGTTTCGCAAGGGGGGAATTTGAATTTATCGCCGAAAAAAGCGCCGGTAAATACCGTTTTCTCTGTAGATCGGATCACGATTTCGCGAACCCGGATCGCCCTCCGCGCAAAGTAATCGAGCTGGAAACCAGTTCCGCCGCAAGGCGGGTGCGCGAGAGGTGAGTAGCGACGAGTCGGCGCGTTCTGGGCATCGAAGCGCGGGGATCGAGAAAGATCAGCACCGAAGGGCCGGCTCCGCTCAGCGCCACGCCCAGGACGCCATCCTTCCCTGTTAATTCCTGCAAAGCGGGCAGCAAGGGGCAGAGAGCTGCGCGGTAGGGTTGGTGGATGCGGTCTTCGAGCGCAGTGGAAAGAATGTCGGGACGTCCTTGCGTGAAGGCCGCGAGCAGCAGCAGGGAATTTTGTACGTTCGCGACCGCGTCGGCGCGCGAATACTGGGCCGGGAGAACGCGACGGGCTTGTTCGGTGGAGAGGCTCTGGCAGGGAACTGCCAGCAGCAGCGGCCACTTCCCTTTGGGGCGGATGCACACCACCTGGACGGCGGCGGCAGCGTCGGTCAGACCATCTTCGGTCAGCCCATCTTCGAGAAACTCAGACATGCGCGCAACCGTAAGGCCTCCCCACCAACAGGCGGACGCGTTGTCGGGGTGGTCTTCGCGGCGGGAAGCTTCTCCGACGATCTGGGTATCGGTCCAACGCAGACCGCCAAAGTGAACGGCCATGGCAATGCCCGCCAACCGCGCGGCCGCGGAGGAACCACAACCTTTGCCGATCGGGATCTCATTCGCGATTTTGAGCGACAGTGGGGCAAGCGGTCGTCCTGCGGCTTGCAGCAACTCGCGGTACGTATTCAGAATGAGGTGGTTTTCCACTTTTCCACAAATTTCGTAGTCGCGTCCGCTTGCGGCGATGGAAAATTCTTCGGCAGGACGAGCGTCAATCTTGATGTAGAAGTCCATCGCGACGGCGGCCGCGTCGAAGGCAGGTCCGAGATTGGCGGACGTGGCCGGGAGCGACAAGCGAAGCCGAGAGCGTTTCGGGTTTGGAGTTTTGAAGCGCATTTACAATTTTCAAATCGCAGCGCCGGCGTCTTGCCGGCCGTCGCGGGCGTTTCGCCCGCGTCGTGGCGGCGGGAAACCGCCCCCACAACCGCCCTGACAGCGGCGCCAGGAAGAGTGGATCAGGACTTCTCGGATTGCTCCAGCGTGCCTATCACCGCGTCCAGGGTGGCATCCAGCACCATAGGCGGACGGCGCAACGGGTTCAATCCAGCGCTCGCCGTTTCGTCGGGAGTGCCTTTGAATAAGTCGCCGCGATGGAATCCCATGGTAAAGTCCGGATCCTTTAGCAGGTTTCCAGTCAAGATCAGCACCACGCTTTCTTCCCGTTTCACCAAGCCCAGCTTCACCAACTTCTTCAACCCCGCCAGAGTAACCGCGGAAGCGGGCTCGCATCCAATACCTTCTGCGCCAATCTCTGCTTTGGCCTGCGCGATCTCAATTTCGGAGACTTGTTCGCAGGCTCCGCCCGTGGCTTCGAGAACGTGAACCGCTTTCTTCCACGAAGCCGGATTGCCGATGCGAACCGCCGTGGCGCGAGTCTCGGCCTGCACGCTGATCAGGCATTTGCCGGCGGCTTCGCGAAGTGTGCGCACCAGGGCATTCGCGCCTTCAGCCTGAATGATCGACAACTTAGGCAGGCGCGAAATCAAGCCCAGATCGCGCATTTCGACGAGCGCTTTGCCGATGGCGGAACTGTTTCCCAGGTTCCCGCCTGGGACGATGATGTGGTCGGGCGGCTGCCAGTCCAGTTGTTCGAGCAGTTCGAGCGCCAGAGTCTTCTGGCCTTCGAGGCGGAAGGGATTAATCGAATTCAATTGATAGACCGGGGCCCGCAGAACGAGTTCCTGCAGCAGCCGCAAACAGCCGTCGAAATCCGTACGCAACTGGCAGGTGACGGCGCCATAGTCGAGTGCCTGGGAAAGTTTGCTCCAGGAAATCTTGCCGTCGGGCACGAGCACCAGGCTGCGTAGGCCTCCGCGAGCGGCGTAGGCGGCCATGGAGGCAGAAGTATTGCCGGTAGAAGCGCAGGCAACCCAGCGAAATCCGGCCAGCCGCGCGAAGGTTGCGGCCACCGTCATGCCAGCATCCTTGAACGAGCCGGTCGGATTCAATCCCTGATGTTTGGCCAGCAGGCGAGGGACTCCGGTGATGCGCGCGCATTGCGGAAGTTCGTACAGGGGAGTGTTGCCCTCGCGCAGGGTGATAGCCTGGCCTTCGCTCGCGAGAGCGGGCAGCAGATCGCGAAAGCGCCACACGCCGCTCTGATCGATGGGAGTTGACGAGAGCCGTCGGTTGCGCCATGTGGATTTCAATTTTGTCGGGTCGAAGCTCGACTCTTTCCCTTGCGGATAGGTGATCTCGAGCAGGTCTTTACATTGCGGGCAGCGGAAATTCTGACTGGCGCTTTCGCTGAGATCGCCGCACCCAATGCAGCGGAAGCGGAAGGTCGCTTGCCGCACGCCCGGCGCAGAACTAGTGGGAGAAGACATGGGCCGGATTTATCTCTCCCGCAGATAGTGATCGGTCTTGTTGATCCAATCGGCGCGGGGAGGATTGAAAACGTCAAGGTCAACGGTATCTTCGAGCGCCTCAGCCTTGTGCGGCATGTGCGCCGGGATGCAGAGGACTTCGCCTGAGTGCACCACGATCTGTTTGCCGTCAATCCAGAACTTGAGCGCGCCATCGAGGATATAAGTCAATTGCTCGTTGTGATGGCTGTGCTCAGGCACGATGCAGCCTTTTTTCAGCAGCACGCGCGCCACCATAATTTGCTGCCCGACGACGAATTGCCGCTGCAGCAGCGGATTGAGTTCTTCGAGCGGGATGGTGTGCCAGGGAATGTATTGCAGCGCAGCGGTGGCGGCGGCGTGTCTGATCACCGCGCGTTTAGCGCGTGAGTGGGAGGCCGCGGTCTTGGCCTTTTTGCGAGCGGAGCTCTTCGGGTTCGTCTGCATCTTCTTTTTTGCCATTCCTGATTCCCTGCCGGTTGCTTTCTTTGCCCCAATGGGGTTTGGTCCAACTGATCGTCCGTCCGGCGGTTTTACGCCGTGGACTGTATTGTTTCGCCGCCTCGCGGCCTGTCTAGTGTACTCGTCCGTTGTAGAGCTTCACTGCTGTGTCGTGCAGGTAGGCGTGAGCTAATTCGAGCGCCCGGCTTTCGCTGATTTCGTTTTCCGAAACCATCTCCGCCAGAGCCGCGGCCAGCGCGGTGCGCGACGACTGCACCCCCAGCCAGTAACTCTCTTCCGCCCCCAGCACTTGATTGTAAGGGAAACAGTCGGTGCCGAAAGTGATCTTGTCGGGAAAAGTTTCCAACCACATCTTAAGCGTTTCTTTGAACGCGGAAGGATACTGCGCGAGTTCGCCAAAGGAAGAATCAAGGTAGACATTCTTCATGGCGGCCAGCCAGACGGCCTCGCGCTCCAGAGGATAGCCGCCATGAATCATGACGAACGTAGTGGAGGCATAGCGCGGATCGCGCAACACGCTTTCCAGATTCATGATGTTGCTTTGGGACAGGTTGAAATAGTCTCCGATGCCGACGGCGGTGTGAATGTGCACCGGCAGGTGCAGGCGGCCACCTTCCTGAACGAGGTAGCGGAAGATGTAATCCTGAAACCTGCGATAGTCCTTTTCGTCGGGCATTGCTCCGGCGATGTAGTGCTGATAGATGTCCTCGGCTTGGGCGCGCGTGGGATCGCTGAAGGTCGTCGGGCGGAAATAGGCGACCTCGAACTTCATGGCGATCCCGCCTCGTTTGGAATTGTCTTCGAGTACACGGGAGACGAATGTCAGATAGTCTGCAAAGCTGGCGGGGAGTTGTGAAACATTTTCCTGCTGCATCCAGCGGTGCAACATTTTTTCCTGCAGAGGAATGAAGACACCTTCGTCGGGATTGCGCGCGGACTCGTGCGCATTGTTGAACGGCCACAAGAACGAATCGGCGAAAAAGACCCAGGGGAAACGCTGAGGATCGAGGTAATCGGGCATCATGGCGCGGTTGGCCACGGAACTCTCGGTGTTGAGCTTGTCGAGAATCGAGTTGAAGTAGGCGGTGCCGGCGAGTTGCTTCTTGAGTTCCGCCTTTTTGTCGATCAGCCATTTCGCGTGCTCGGGCGAAAAATCGGGGTAAGGATAGCCGAACAGCGCTTTGGCGGCGGCAACGAGTTCGGGATTATCGTCGCGCGTGCGCAGAGCTTCGCTGGCATTGGGCGGAGCGGCCATGGCATCGACATCAGGGTCGTCGGCGAAGCCGGGATGCGCGTGGTGGTCGAAGGCAGGGATTTTTTCGATCTGCGGCAGCAGGCGCTGGTAGATTTTCTGCAGGTCGGCGCCGGGGAAGGGCTGAGCCTGGGCCGCGGACAAGACCGGGCTGCCGACAGCAGCAGCAAATAGAAGCAGCCCCCGAATGGCGAATCGCATGCAGATTCTCATAGCCGGTCGTTATGGCAGCGCTGCAATAGTGTCTCCGAGTCAAAAGCCCCGCGTTCGGCAGAATCTCACAATCCTTTATACATGCCCCCGTCGACCAGCACGGTCTGGCCGGTGACGTAGGACGCACGCTCAGACGCGAGCCAAACGATGGTGTCGGCTAGTTCGCGAGGCTTTCCCAGGCGCTTGAGCGGAGCGTCGGCAGCCCACGCGTCGAGAATTTCCTGCTCGCTTTTTCCCGACGCCGAAGAGCGCGACTTGGCTAATTCCTTGAGGCGGTCGGTGGCGGTAAAACCGGGGCCGACGTTGTTCACCAGAATTCCGTCTTGGCCAAACTCGTTGGCCAGGCTCTTTACTAATCCCACTACTGCGGCACGCACTGCGTTTGAAAGCACCAGGTCGGCCACCGGCTGCTTGGTGGTGATCGAAGTGATCGTAATGATTCGGCCCCAGTGCTTGCGCTGCATGTGTGGAATCACTTCGCGAGCGAAATAAACCGTGCTCAGGAAGTTCAGTTCCAGTGCGCGTTGCCAGTCGTCGAGCGTTGTGGCCAGAAATCCCTTTGCAGGAGGACCCCCCGCGTTCGTGACGCAGATGTCGACGCCGCCGAATTTTGTCGCGACTGCCGCGACGAATCGGCTGATCGCCACAGAGTCGGCAACGTCAAAGGCTTCTGCGAAGACTTCCGCGCTGTGCTGTTTTCTGATTTTGTCCGCCGCGGCTTCAAGCGTCTGCGGGTTGCGCGCGCACATCGCGATGCGGCAGCCTTCGGCGGCAAAGGCTTCCGCGGTGGCAAGACCAAGTCCCTGACTGGATGCGGCAACCAAGGCTACGCGATTCTTTAGACCCAAGTCCATAAGTAGAGACGTTGCTGGCAACGTCTTGCTTCCATCATTCGATCTGCCGTCGACAGAGGCGTAGCAAGCTACGTCTCTGAATCCGGCGAATTCGGCATTATAAATGGTGCGCTCGGCGCTTTCGCTTGCCGCACTCGAATCGGCGCGGTTACTCTGGAACAAGTGAGGTACCCATGAAACGGCACCGTCGTCCTGAAACCGCCGCCGTCCACGGTGCGGCCGACCTGGAAAAGAAAAACGGGCCGGTAGGCACGCCGATCTATCAAACGTCAACCTTCGAAGTCACCGACAACGACGAACAGCAGCGCGTGACCGCAACCGACCGCTACTACACGCGCTGGGGAAATCCCACGAACACGGTGGCCGAGCAGGCCGTGGCCGCGCTTGAAGGCGTGGAGGCGGCGCGGACGTTTGCTTCCGGCATGGGGGCGATTACCACCACGATTCTGGCGCTGTTGAAGACAGGGGATCACATTGTCGCGCAACGCGACATTTACGGCGGAGTGACCAAGTTCTTCTCGCAATGGCTGCCGCGGTTGGGCATTGAGACGACGTTCGTCGATACCAACGATTACGACCAGCACGAGCGGGCGATTCGGCCGAAGACGCGAGTGCTGTATCTGGAGTCGCCGACCAATCCAGCATTGCGCGTAGTCGACCTGAAAAAAGCTGCAGCGCTGGCGCGGCAACACCAGTTGATCAGCATGATCGACAGCACCTTCGGCACGCCCATCAACCAGCATCCGGCCGAGTACGGCATCGACGTGGTCATGCATTCGGGCACGAAGTACTTGAGCGGGCATGCGGATTTGACTTGTGGCGTGGTGGCGGGACGCCAGGCATTGATGGATCAGATTTGGGAGACTCGGACGACCCTGGGCAATTGCATGGACCCGCATGCGGCGTGGATGCTGATTCGCGGGTTGAAGACGCTGGCGGTGCGCGTGGCGCGGCAGAATGAGAATGCACTGCGCGTGGCAGAACTCCTGGAGCAGCAC
>Ga0182015_10004795_pt1 | contig 14370 bp, 16 predicted proteins | sample 712P3MmetaG_FD_120478 | JGI IMG/M metagenome (GOLD analysis project Ga0182015, IMG submission 120478) | Permafrost microbial communities from Stordalen Mire, Sweden - 712P3M metaG | ecosystem: Environmental > Terrestrial > Soil > Wetlands > Permafrost | place: Sweden: Stordalen | collected...
AAGGGTGCCGATGCCCCTCACCTCACGCCAGCACTACGCCGCCTCTCGCCGGGTGTACGAAAACTCCGGAATGGGTGTACGGATTCGATCGGAATGGGTGTACGGAAACGGTCGGAGCGCGCACTCAAGTGCTTTCTTGCGGATCACCGTGTGTTACCGAGCGCTGCCCGATGGCCTGTTCGGGCCAGCCCGCATTGCCTGGAGAGGCGCAATTACTAGGTAGGCCAGCGATCAGGTGGATCATCCAACTGGACAGACGAACGTGTGTTCGCTAACTTGGTAAACATAGCCGATCTCAAATCCTGGGAAGCAGAGCAACTCCGGCGTTCAGTGGCCATGTTGCCTCCGGAGGCTCCAGCAGGACTCGGTCGAGAGAAGGCGCTGGCAGTTCTGGATCAGCTACGAAGGTTGTTGGAGCAAGCCGAGAAGCCACCGCTTTTCATACAGGATTGATCACGATCCGGTAGTGGCGCACTGCGCACGAGTGCCCATAGGCCTCAAGTGCTCGGTTAGCTTGGCCCCATGGCGGTGCATCCACCATTCCAGTCAGCAAGGCGTTGTACTCGCCTGCGAACGGGGAGCCGTACTGGTCTGACCGAACTTTGAGGTAGTACGTGGCATTAAGCAGAGCCCGCCCCCCTGATCCCGTATAGACGAAGGTGACCAGATCGGCGTTGACTCGGACCACGTTCCTGCACACTAGCACGGTTTTGGGTGTCGGCTTCGGTGTAGCAGCAGTGGCCGATGTCACGGCAAGCCCGAGACTCGACAGGGCGATTGCTGTAGGCAGAACGACCACAGCAATCAGACCTGAACTCCATCTCTTTCGCATTTGAAAAGCTCCCTCGCAAGGCGCAGCGTTTAGGTTGCACGAATAATCGTCCTAAACACTTATCGGCGCTGAGCAGGTGACACTTGAGCGTTGGCGAGTTGCAGTCGAAGGGACGATTAGGTGGATTCCGCATCCTCGTCACTCGGCAAGTAGAGGATCGCCACCTTCTTGTTGTCGGGTGGGTACGATCAGAATCGACTCGAAGCTGTCGGAGGTTCCGGTAAGGGCGTTGGCAGCGACAACCTCCAAATCACAGTCGAACATCTCTCTGAATCAGATCACCGACGGTCTTCGGTACAGCGGGCGTGTTTTCCTCGCTCACCGTGGTTCTCACCCGCCGAGTAACCGGGCCTTTTGCGCTTTGAACTCTTCCTCGGTGAGGATCCCCCGATCCCGGAGGACTGCCAACTTCGCAATTTCATCAGCGACGCTAATGCTAATCGGGCTGGGCGCTTGCGTCGTCGGAGGCGGTCCCGGAGGCGGTCCTATCGGTATTCCCGTGCCGAGGAGCCATGGACTCAGCATGCCAAGCAGCCGGGCTTCATGACCACGCCGAACGGTGAAATAGCCGGTCTGCCCACTCTTCATGTGCACCAATAGCGTGCCGAGTTCCTCGGCACCTTTGGCACCGAGGCCAAATACGCCAAAAGCGACCACCGCTCCGGCCTTCGATTTGGCGACCTGCTTACTGGTGACCTCTACGGAGGCGATGTCCTTAACCGGAATCTCGAAAATTACCCACCCCCGTGGTGTACGCATTTCGATGGTCTTCGCATGGAACCGCAACTCTCCCCATGCTTCTGCGGAGGCGAAGGTGAAGCCGCCATGGTAATAGACTTCCTTAACCTTTTGCTCCGGAGTCCTCGACACACCACCGTCCATCTGCACTCACTTCCCCACTATCTTCCGGTGGACCCGGACCGGAGGTCGCACCGTTGCGCCGCTACTGCGCAACTGGATGGATCTATCTGAAGAACGACCTGCGAACTACACGGCCCGCCCGAGTCGTGACAGTGCCGACCGGGTGCCTTGCGTACTGGATCGTGCGGATGGGCTTCGGAGTCGCCTTCCGTTTTATCGAACCTGCCGTGCTACGAACCGGATGCATCGCCCGTCGGACTGATCTGGGCAACAACCCACGTCGAAAGCTCATTGAGTCCCCTTAGTGTGCAAGCCAATCTAGTCGAACGAGCGTTTTGGAACGACAAGGGTGGCTGCGAAACCTAAGGTCCTGTGTCGTTCTGATACGGGACTACGGTGACCCATCCACTGGTCCCTAACGTTGAGTCTGGGATTGCTGCGGTTGTAGTGGTACAGGTGAGTTCGAGCGGTTGTGGGCGAGTTGTCGTGTTCTCGTAAATGACAGGAGGGTTCTGCGCCACGGCAACCTCGGAATCGGATCCTTGGATTGCCTGAACAAAGAATGTGCCCACAGTCACTTGGCAGTTGAAATAGGCATCAGATCCGTCACCAGTGACAGTGATATCGAACGCGACAAGATAGGTCTGCCCCGGTTCCACGCTCATCCACGGACTGAGCGGACCCCAGTCCCATTCACTGCCATCCCATGTGCCGGTGAATCCTTTGGTCATGGCGTCTGTTTCAGCTGCGGCTGCTGGCCCTTGCTCCCCCTGTGCACCCTGTGCGCCTTGTGTCCCGGTTGCGCCTTGCGTACCTTGCTCGCCCTGTGCGCCTGCGGCGCCTCGGCTACCAGTAGCGCCTCGTGGTCCTGCGGCACCAATCACGACGGCCTTCGTGCCAGCAGGACATCCACCCTTTGCTGTGTTCAGCCGCAGTGCGTTCGACTTGGTCGAGCAGGCCGTGACGCTGTGGCTTGCAATCGCTACGGTCGCACCAGCGGTGCCGACAGCACCAATGGCGAGTCCGATGACTAAGCCAACTATCAGTTGCTTCTTCACTTGATTCTCTTCTCTTTCTTCGCCCACAACTCCCGGCGCCCTCTCGGATGCCGAGGCTTCTGCGTTCCGGCACCTGGCGAGGAGCGCCTACGGTAACCGCCGAACAGGCGCAACTCACCTACCAGGCACTTATCGGCAGACGGGAGCGACGAGTTGAGCGAGGTTGGTGTCTCGACGTTGCAGGCGGCGTCCGCCCGTGGGACGGACCATGTGGACAGAAGCGACTCCGCAGTCTGCCGAGTGCCTAGTAGCATCAGGTCTGCTCAGACCAGTCGCACTACCTGAGAAGCAAACTGGAAGACCGGGCGACTATCAGGTGGATCCCGCAACTTCGTCGCTCGGCAAGTAGAGGATTGCTGCCTTCTCGTTGTCGGGCGGGAGCGGCCCAACCGTCAGAATCCACTCGAAACTGGCCCAGGTTCCGGTAAGGGCTTTGGCTACGACAACCTCCGAGTCCCGATCGAACATCTCAAGCCTTCTGAATCAGATCACCTGACGGTCTTTGGTACAGCGGGCGTACTTGCCACTATTAGTCCCTTCCTTTGGGTTTCGCCAGGCAACCCCTGAGGCTCATGTCCCGAGTGCCTTCAACGCTCCCCACGATCCCTTCGCCGCAGCGACGTCCGCTTCAGACACAAGCAAGTAGCGCCACTTCACACGTACTGAGGCATCGGCCGAAACGTGATTTGCCCAGCGAATGGCTGCTTCACGCTTGTCCTGGACAGTCTCGGAGGTCATTTCCTTGTCCATCTTGACCTCCAGAACCCAGTGCGTTTGGTCAGTCTCGATGGCTATGAAGTCCGGATTGTAATGCTGGTTTTGAGAGTTCCACAGAATCGGCAGTTCCTTGATGTGCAGCCGAACCCAGCACGCTATCCCGTTGTCTCCGTCGAGGATGTTGGCAACGGCTCGCTCTGGAGCCGAGTCGAACCACTCGACAGGAAATAGCGAACGGGTCCAGCCCTCGTACGCAAGCGCCCTCGTAAAGGGACCGAAGCGATCAGCGCTGACGTCCCTATCCGTTAGCCGGACAGGATTGAACAATTCGAGCTTGACTACGTTTCCAAACGATGGCTCGGCCATGAAGCGACGCTGCTCTTGGGTAACGAGCCGAACAAGACGAGCGCCAGCACGTTCAACGTTGGCTGACAGCACTTTGGCCGCCTTGCTGCCAAGCCCCGTAAAGAACGCATCAAGAAGTGGCTGGAAGGCTGCTCGCTCCTCCTTCCGAGCCGGTACCCCTTGGTCGTCGCCTCGTTGCACCGCCAACCGCCGACATTCAACACCTCGCTCAGTGGTCACTCTGCCACCAGGTGTGTGTTATCGACCGTTATCGAGCAGACCTTGAGATTGGTCGGTCAGGGGCCGTACTCAGGGCTAACGGGAGTATGGGGAGAACTAGCCTTCCGGACCATGAGCGCAGGATTGACAGATTCAGAGATCACCCGTGTCGTCAATCGATACATAGGCGTCTCAGGCGGCTACCTCGGCCTCCCCGAACGTTTCTCCTACCGCACCCACGAGGACTTCTATGCCGATTACTGCGACGTGTCCATCGACCTTTCTGCTTTTGACAGGAACGACTCGGGAGACGTTCATAGCTGCCGTTGCGTCGTTGTCTCCTAGGGACCAAGCGAAGGTGCTCCGAGGCGTCATCGAGCGGTTCCCACCGAACGAAGCCGGAGGCCCAGCCAGTCGCACGGCTGCCCATGCCGTTCTCCTGAGCTACATCGAGCGTCTGGAGTCCGGCCTCCTCGTCACGTCTCTGACGCCTCAGATCACGAGCGACGTTGTGCTTCGAGCATTACAAGACGCCGAGAACCTCATCCGAACCTCCGGTCCCCGACCAGTGCCGTGGACCGTCTGCATACCGTGCTCCATGACTTTCTCATCGTCGTCTGCGACGACGCCGGTATCGCCCATGGGGAAAGTGAGACCACGGTCGCCCTTCTCAGGAAGGTGGAAAACGGCCATCCCAGATTTGCGGACCTCGGTCCACGTGCTCAGGACATCAAGAAGGTCCTCAATGCCAGCGCCAGCATCCTCGACGCCCTACTCCCAGTCCGGAACCAGGCGAGTGTGGCGCATCCCAACGAACTGCTACTGGACGAGCCCGAGGCGAGACTCGTCATCAATGTGGGCGGACTTTCCTCGACTACCTCGACGTCAAGTTGGGAGCCCCCGGCGCAAGCCGGAGACTCTGCTGTGTCTAGGGTCTAGGCGAATGCGTCGAACTCACCGAGCTGTCCCATTGATCGGAGAGAACGTCTGTTCGACGGATGACTTAGCACATGCTAAGAACTCGAAATTAAGAAGAGGCTGGTGAGGGATGAGACTACATTTAGTACCAGTTATAGATAGCCCCTGAACTGGGGAGGGATGGCAGAGCGGACGAATGCGACGGTCTTGAAAACCGTTGGGTGATGAGCCCCGGGGGTTCGAATCCCCCTCCCTCCGCTCGTCTGCTCGCTCTCGGTACCCGGGCGAGCATCCCAGCCGCCGGGCTGGCCGAAACACTAAGGAGTGAGCGGTGACTAGAGCGGAACTGACACTGATGACGGTCCACGCCCACCCCGACGACGAGGCGTCGTCCACCGGGGGCATCCTCGCCCGCTACTCGACCGAGGGAGTGCGGACCGTTCTCGTGACGTGCACGAACGGTGAGCTCGGCGATGACAAGGACGGGGCGAAGCCAGGTGACGCCGGTCACGACGAGGCGTCGGTCGTGGTGACTCGCCACCGCGAGCTCGAGGAGAGCTGTGCGATCCTGGGCGTCACCGACCTCGAGCTGCTGGGCTATCACGACTCGGGGATGATGGGGTGGCCCCAGAATGACGCCGAAGGCTGCTTTTGGAACACGCCGGTGGCGGAGGCGGCGGGGCGCCTCTCGGAGCTCCTCGAGCGTTATCGTCCGCAGGTTGTCGTCACCTATGACGCGAACGGTTTCTATGGCCACCCCGACCATATCCAGGCACACCGGATCACGGTTGCCGCGCTCGAGATGACGTCGATACCGGACAAGCTCTACTTTCCCGGGGTCCCGAAGTCCGGGCTCGCGGAGTTCCGCGAGACCCTCCGCAGCGCCGACGTGGAAGGTCCGGAAGTCGTCGACGAGGACGACTGGGATTTCGGCGTCGACGACGAGCTGATCTCGGCCACCGTTGACTGCACCGACTTCGCGGCGCGGAAGTACGCCGCCCTCGCGGCTCACGCCAGCCAGATCGACAACGCCTTCTTCCTGCGGCTCGGAGTCGATGTGTTCACGAAACTGATGGGTCGCGAGATGTTCGTACGCGCTTTCGACCGGACGGGCTCGCCGACGCCCGAGGACGATCTCTTCGCCGCCTTGCGCGGATAGGTCCTCGGTGAGACGGAGCGTGAGGAGAGTGCTGCTCAGTCCTTGCGCCCTGCGAGCGCGAGCCCGACACCGACGGCGATGATCGCCAGTCCGCCGGCGCCCGATCTGCTCGAGCTCTCGCGGCGCTTCGCGAACCACGCTCTCGCAGCACCGGCGGCGAGCCCCAGAGGCTGTCGGACACCAACGCGATGGCCGAGAAGATCAGGCCCAAAAAGAGAATCTGTGCCGAGACGTGGCCGGCCGAGCGAGCGATGAACTCCGGGAGGATCGCCGCCAGGAAGACGACCGTCTTCGGGTTGGATACGCCGACGAGGAAACCCTGCAATAGCAACTGTGCAAAGGAGGAGGGCTCGCCCGTGCTCGAAACGCCTGACCAGCCGCAGCGCCGGTCGAGGACCGTCCGTACGCCGAGGAAGACGAGGTCGCTGTCAGCGAAAACGCAAGCAGATTGCTCGTCGGGGGCACCCCTCAACGATAATCAGCCCAAATCGCCCCTTTCACCAGCGCGGCCACCTTCGCCGGGTCCTCCAGATAGGGCAGGTGAGCCATGCCGGCGAGCGGTTCGAGGAGCGCCCCGGGGATGCGAGCGGCGATTTGTCCGCACGCCGCGACGATCATGGGAAGATCCCGCTCGCCGTAGGCGACGACGGTCGCCGCGCGGATCTCTTCCAGGCGGCTCCAGGCGTTGACGCCGCTCCCGCCCACGTCCTCGCCACCCGTACCGACCTCATTGGCGAGGATGATCGCGTTCATGGCCAGAGCGAGCTCTCTCGCGGTTCCCTCGACTCGTCCCTCGGGGCCAGCGGGCCCGTCGAGCCACAGCCAGGTCTGCAGCCGGTTGGCTTCCGTGAGGTTCTCGTCCGTCAGAGCTTGGAGCTGCCGAACGAGTTGAAGGGAGTCGGCGTCGAGCTCGGCGTCTTCGGGTGCCCCGCTCACCGACGGAGAGAGCAGGACCATCCCGGCCAGTCGCTCCGGCGCGACGAGGGCACAGTCCAGGGCGAGGCCGCCCCCCATCGAACTGCCGACCAGCCACACCGGGGCGTCGGTGACCTGCTCCAAGACGACTTTCAGATCGTCGAGGTGGGAGAACTCGCCCTTCGCCGGCGGCGTCTCGCCGTATCCACGCCGGTCGTAGGCGAGCACGGTGCCACCCCGGTCCAGCCGCTCGATGACCCCGTACCACGACCGGCGGTCGCACACGCCGGCGTGGAGGAAGACGAGGACGGGGCCGCCGGTACCCCAGCGTTCACCGACCAGCTCCGCCCCGTCTGACTTGAAGGTGACTCGTTCACCCTGGCCCATTTGCTCATCTAAGCACCTCCGAGCTTCCGAGCTTCCGAGCTTCCGAGCTTCCGAGCTTCCGAGCTTCCGAGCTTCCGAGCTTCCGAGGGCCGCGGTCGTCGGTCACGACGCGAGAACTGCTCTACCGACTGTTGGCTCCGGGTTCCGCCACCAGCGTCGCGAGAAGGTCATCGAGCACGGGCGCGGCGCGCATCTCGTCTGCGAGGTCGCACGCGGCGCGCCGGTAGGAGGCGCCGGCCAACACCGCCTCGATCGCGGCGCGGAGGCGGGGCGCGTCCTCGGGGCGAAGCGCGGTCATACCGTCGGCCGTGTCGTCGCCGGGTTCGACGACCAGCCCGACGCCGGCTGCGCTCAGGCGTCGGGCGTTCCTGGGCTGATCGGCGAACAGCGGGACGATCACGAGCGGCACACCGGCCGCGACGGCCCCAAACGTCGTTCCCGAGCCGCCGTGGCAGACAACGGCAGCTGCGGACGCGAAGACCTGATCCTGCGGCACCCAAGGTTCGAGGTGGACGTTCGCCGGCATAGGACCGAGAGACGAAGGGTCGATGCTATGACCGACCGTGAGCAGCACGCGCGCCTCGAGCCCCGCCACCGCGTCGAGCGCCGCCCGGTACGTCGGGGGGCCGACTGGGAGCCCGCCGGCCACGGTGCCGAAGGTCAGGTAGACGAGTGGCGCATCGGCGCCGTCCCACCAGTCCTGCAGCGGCTCGAAGTTTGTCTCACTGTGTTCGGTGAAGCGCAGAGTTCTCGGGTAGGGCGAAGGATCGAGAGATCGAGGAAAGCGTGTCAGGTACGGGCTGGCGCGCAGTCGCCCCACGATGCCGTGGTGGAACTCCTCGAGAGCCGGAGCGGCCAATGCCAGCGAGCTCGCCTCGATCTCCGCCAGCGAGATCGCGACCTGGGCGTGTGGGATGCCGTAACGCTCAGCGACGATCGCCGAGGCGTACTCGCACGGTTCGCGCACGACGAGATCGGGCCTCCATTCCCGGCATGCTTCCTCGAGCGCGGGGAGCATGGCGGCGGTGCAGAGCCGGCCGAAGATCTCGCGTTCGACCAGGACTGCGGCCTCGCCAGGCGGCAGGCTCGGGAACCGCGCCCAGAGCTGGGCAAGTTCGTCCTGAGATGGCTCGACGCCAAGCCGAAAGGAGCGACCGGTCGCCTCGACCGACGCCAGCAACCCGGGCGGGACTACGACGAGCACCTCGTCCCCACGTCGCGCCGCCGCCTCGAGCACCGGTTGGAGGGGTCGGAAATGACCGGCCCCCGCGGTGGAGGCCACGAGCACGCGCACATCGCCGAACCTACCGGCCGAAACCTGTGGCCGGCCTGCTCTTCACCCGCGAGGCGGGCCCGTGGCTAGCGCCCCAAGGTGCCAGGGTCGCCGATCGTCAGACGGACCGAAGTTCGGGTTGTGGATCAGCCCGAGGATCGCGCCGGGCGGTGTCCTGATCGTCGCGGTGACGATTCCTCCTCCCACCTCCGCGACCGGGCTGTGTTCGGTGGCTCCGTCGGCCATCGCCGCGGCCACGGCGGTCTCGACATCCTGCACGCCCCAATACACCAGAGCGCCGTCCGTCGGGTCGGCGTCCGGAAGCAAACCGAGCTCGTAGCCGCCGACGTTGTAGCCGACATAGAACGGTTCGTCGAAGTACGGACCGACTCCGAGGAAACCGGTCCACCAGGCCTTTGCCGCAGGAAGATCGGGCGATGGGTAGATGACGGTCCGGAGTCCTTCGAGCGCGGTAGCCATGCCGCACAGCTTCGCATCTACGGGGGGTTCGCAGATCGGCGCCGTGGATCGGGCGCCGGAAGGGCCTAGCTGAGCTGGGCGACCGTTCCCGTCGAGATCGCCGCCAGCTCAGCGAACGAGCTCGGGAACACCGCGTTCGGCGTGCCCGCCGCCGCCCAGAGGATGTCGAAACGCTCGAGGCTCTGGTCGATGAGCGTCCGCATCGGGCGCGGGTGACCCACCGGAGCGACGCCGCCGATCGGAAACCCCGTCGATGCCCTTACGACATCTGCATCCGCGATCTCGATCGTGGCGGCGCCGAGGGCTCGTGCCGCCTTGCCGCGATCGACCCGGCGATCGCCCGCCACGAGCAGAAGCACCGGCTCGCCGTCAGCGACGAAGACGAGCGACTTCACGATCTGGCCAGCCTCCACGCCGAGGGTGTCGGCGGCTTCCTCGGCCGTCCGGGCCGAGGTTGCAACCTCTATCACCTGTCTCGCGAGGCCGGCGGCCTCCAGCTGCTCTTGGACCCGGCGGGCGTTGCGGTGGAGCGGTGCCGCCGTCGGCACAGCGGCAGTAGCTGCAGCGTCGAGGTCGGTCGCGCTGAGCACGGCGCTCACGGTCAGGCCGGCGGCATGGAGCGCATCGTGGCTACCGTCGCTCCGGTCGATGACGCAGAGCACGTGCTCGACGTGGGCGCCGAGCCGGCGGAGCTCCTCGGTCGACATGACGACCTGGCCACCGGTCGTGATCACGTCCTCCACGACGAGCAGCTGGCGGCCGGCGACCTCGGCGCCTTCGGCGAGCTTGGCGGTGCCGTAGGGTTTTGCGGCCTTGCGGACGAAGACCGCCGGAAGGCCCGTCTCGAGCGAGAGGGCTGTAGCGATTGGGACGCCTCCGAGCTCAAGGCCGGCCAAGACCTCCGTGCCGGCAGGCAAGAGCCGAACGGCGTGCGCTACGACCGCTCGCAGGAGCTCCGGGTCTCCCTCGAACAAGTACTTGTCGAAGTAGTGGCTGGCGACCTGACCGGAGCGGAGGGTAAAGGTCCCCTCGAGCCGGCAGCAGTCGTTGATGCGAGTTGCGAGCGTTTGTCGGTCCATCAGATCCAGTCTGGCAGTTCCGTCTGGCAGTCCGGTCTGGCAGTCTGGGTCGGGCGCGCCCGACCCAAGCCGGGCGGTTGGAGGCCCGACGCATGCTTGCAGCAGACTTGGTGGGGTGGAACTACGAGTGCTCAAAGACCCCCATCAGTTCGCCGAGCTCGCCGACGGTTGGTTGGCTTCGGATCCGTTCAGCACGAACGTGATCGGGGTCTACCTTGGTGGAGTCCTCAGCGGCGACCGTTTCGCCGGGGACGACGACCTTTGGATCACGGTCATCGACGGCGGTCACGTCGTCGGAGCGGCAATGCACACCCCGCCCTACAACCTGTTTCTGCCTCGCCTGCCGGTGGGCGTGGCATCTGAGATCGCCCGCGCGTTGTCCGGCTCCGGCCGCGCGTTGCCGGGGGTCAATGGCGAGACCGTGGCGGTCGCCGAGTTCGTCGGCGCCTGGACGGAGCAGACCGGGGTTGTCTCGTCCTTGCGGCAGGAGACGCGGATGTACCGCTTGGAGAAGCTGCGCTTTCCGGCCGGAATCGCCGGCGACGCGCGGCCCGCGACCGAGGTCGATCGCGATCTGGTCAACGAGTGGTTCGCCCGCTTCCACGCCGAGGCGGTTCCGCAAGCACCACCGGCGGTGCCCGCAATCGTCGAGCGCCGCCTCGCGGCCGGCGACCTGTGGCTCTGGTGCGCCGAGGGAACGCCGGTGGCACTTGCCGGTCGGAGCGCGCCGGCGGGAGGAGTCGCCCGGATAGGACCGGTCTACACACCACCGGCTCGCCGCCGACGTGGCTACGGGTCCGCAGTCACGGCTCGGGCCACACAGGCAGCGCTGCAGGCCGGCGCGAACGACGTCGTCCTCTACACCGACCTCTCCAACCCGACCTCCAATGCCATCTACCAGAGCATCGGCTACGTAGCCGACCATGACTCGCAGGAGAGAAGTCTGGTCGAATCGTCGTAACGGTAGGGCCGTGGGCAGCAGAAAGCGGCGGCCTACCGGGAACCCGTGAGGGCCAGCATTCCGAGTGCGGCGGCAAGGGAGAATAAGGCGGCGGTCGCTCCGATGCGGCTCGCCTTGGCGATCGACGGTCGTGCCCCTGCGCTTCGCGCCGCTCGTAGCCACAGCAGCCAGGCCAGAGACCCTGTCACGAACAGGTTTGGTCCGAGGTTGAGCCCGATGAGCAGTGCAAAGGGGTGGTTGGGGATGCGGGCGGCGAGCAGCGATGCGGCCGGGAGGTTGTTGACCAACACCGTGCTGGCGGCCGCGACTGCGGCCGTCTCCCACAGATCGAGGTGCGACAGGAGCGTGGCCGGCCCCGACCACGCCCGTCCCAATGTGCCCAGCGCCACGGCCAGACCGAACAGGCCGATGAGCACCGGCGGACCGAGTGTCTCGGCTACCTGCCGGATCGGACTCCTGCGGGTGGCGACTCGGATCCCGGCGGCAATCACACCGACGATCGCCACCGGGAGCGCGGGAGAGGGAACGATCACCACAAGCACCGTGGAGACGCCGACGGCCACAAGTCCGAGTCCGAGCACCGGTCGCTGCGGCCGTGTCAGCTCGCTTGCACTCACCTGCAGCGCACGGTGCTCGAAGCCGGCAACAACGACAGCGGTCACGACGACCGCGACCAGTGCCGGCGCCCACATTCGGGCCAGAAATTCAGCGCCGCTGAGGTGGAGGTGGCCGAGGACGATCAGGTTCGTCAGGTTCGAGCCAGGCAGGAAGAGCGATCCTGCATTCGAGAGGAGGAGGCAGCCATAGAGCAGCGGCGCTTCGCCCCCTCCCCGGCTCCTGGCCGTGTACACCAGCACGGGAGTAAGGAACGCGACCGAGGTATCCAGGTTCAACACGGCGGTGACGACGCCGACCAGGAGGGTGGAGCCGAGGAACAGCACAGCTCCGCTGCTGGCCGCGCGGGCGAGCCGGTGCCCGGCTGCGGCGAACAGGCCGTCGTCGTTCGCCACCAGGCCGATAAGAAGAAGCCCGCTCACCAGTACGAACGGCGGCCAGTCCTGGGACGCAGCGGCTCCGGCCTCCGACGGGCGCAACGTTGCGGCCGCAACGAGGCCGGCGACGCCGGCGCCGGCGAGCAGCCAATCGAGCCGGTGGCCGAAACCGACCGATTCGAGACCACGACCCGACTCCCCCTCGGACGACGACCGCTTGCCCGGGCCCGATGCGCTCACACCAAGCAGCATGCCTGAACCTTGGGCCGCCTTCACGACTCGGGCCGTCGTCGGCCGCAACCGCCGCGGCCACATGGGCAGCGCCCAATAGGCTTGTCGGGTGTTGACACGCTGGCAAGGCTGGCTGGCGGCGGCGGGGGTCACGCTGATCACTTTCGGGCTGGTGATCCTCGATCTCGTCGACGACGGGTTCCGGCGCTGGTGGGCGGATCGCGCGCTGACCACCGACACGGTGGCCGGGGTGCTCGTGTTGCTCGTCACGGTCCTCGTGGTCGACCAGGTCGTCAGGAGGGGGCAGCTCAGGGACCGGTCTCGTGCCGTTGCGGCTCAGGCCGCCATCGTGATGGCCCAGGCCGCCCGTTTGTCGAAGGCGGTGTCCTCGGCGCTGGACGGCTCGGGCGACCGGGACGTCGCCTCCGACGAAGTCCGGACCTACATGATGATGCTGCTCGTCGGCGCGCCCGTCCTTATCGACGCCCGGCTCTCGCGAACGTTCCTGGAGCGGGCTCAACGCCTCGCCGGCGAGATGGCGCACGCGCTGACGACGGCGGCCAAGACGCCCGATCCGGCGACCGTGTCGAGCGCTCAGCTCGATGACGCCGTCCGCCTGCTCCGGGCAGCCTTGACGCCGCTGCTTCAGCCCCTCACTCCCGAGGAGCTCGCCGTCGCCGGCGGAGCCGACTCCGACTGATCCCGCCGCGCCAACCGCTCGAGTCCGGCCTCGCGCCGGCTCTCCGAGGCGGAGACCGCGGCGGGCCGCGCGGTGGGTCAGCCCAGCTTGAGCTCGCGGGCGATCGGAACCGAATTGGCGAACAAGTCGAAGACCGGGCAGTGCTCGTCGACGGCTCGTGCCAGCTCTTGGTAACGCTCGTCGGACTCGGGACCGCGAGGACTCACGACGATGCGAACGGCGCCGAACCCGGGCCGCACCGAGTCGTCGACACCGAAGAAGCCCCGGAGGTCGAGATCGCCCTCGACTTCGACGCTGAGCCCGTCGAGCTGAATGCCCAAGTGCTCCGCCCAGAAACGGTACGTAATCGCTTGGCAGGAGCCGAGCGCAGCCAACGCCAGCTGCACGGGGTTCGCGGCGACGTCCCCGCCGGCGAGCACGGCCGGCTCGTCGACCTTGAACTGGTGGCCCCCTGCCCTGATGTCGACTTCGGTGGTCCCGACCAGCTCCCCGTCAATCTTGAACAATGCGGCGGCGTTGGCGGGGTCGGCCTCGATGGCGGCACGCGTTCCCTGGATCACAGCAGCGACAGACACGGCAGCTCCTCGTTTGGACACCTTCGGCTCGGGAATCGGGGGACATCCACGCGAGCCGAGCGAGCAGATGCCGGTGACCATCCTATAAAGACGATCGTTATTGTCAAGTTTCGCCTGGAAGGCGGCGGGACGGTCGCCCCGGAATCGGCCCCACAAGCTCGCCGGGAGCCGAAAGCGAGCTTCAATGCAGGTATTTCCGGGAGCTGATGACACCGGTGTCGAATCCGGCGAGGTGCAGTCCCCCGGCGAAACGGGCATGCTCGATCTTGAGGCAGCGGTTCATCACCACTCGCAGGCCGCCGGACGTCGCCACCCGAGCGGCTGGCTCGGAGATGAGACCGAGTTGGAGCCAGAGGACCTTGCTGGCGCGCTCGACGGCCTCGTGCGCCACCGTCTCGAGCTCCTCGGGACGGCGGAAGACGTCGACCAGGTCCGGCGCCTCCGGTAGGTCGAACAGGGTCGGGTAGCTGCGCCGGCCAAGGATCTCCGGCTCCCGCGGGTTGACGAGCCACACCTCGTAGTCGGTCGCCGAGCTGAGCAGGTAGTTAGCGGGAGGGGGGCAGGCCCCCCTCCCGGCCTCCTCCCGGCGCAGCCGCGTGCGCGTTGAGGTAGTCGGGGCCGGCAAAGCCGTCCCTCATGGGCTATCGCGTCATGCATGACGAACGAGG
>Ga0182015_10004797_pt1 | contig 14362 bp, 16 predicted proteins | sample 712P3MmetaG_FD_120478 | JGI IMG/M metagenome (GOLD analysis project Ga0182015, IMG submission 120478) | Permafrost microbial communities from Stordalen Mire, Sweden - 712P3M metaG | ecosystem: Environmental > Terrestrial > Soil > Wetlands > Permafrost | place: Sweden: Stordalen | collected...
CGTCACCATCTATCGCCAAGTCGGCGTTTACGCCGGAAGGGTCCTCAAGGGCGAGAAGCCGGCCGATCTCCCGGTTATTCAGCCGACCACATTCGAGCTGGTGGTCAACCTCAAGACCGCCAAGGTGCTCGGCCTTACCGTGCCGCAGTCGATCCTCGCTCGCGCCGACCAGGTAATCGAATAACAAAGCGCGCATAATCTGTTATCCCACGCCATGTTAGAATGCCGGCATGGCGTCCGACGTCGTCGATCTCCGCGACTTCTACCGCAGCCCCTTGGGCGGCGTGGCGCGGCGCATGATCCGTCAGTCAATGCGCCGCATGTGGCCCGATTTGCAGGGCATGCGCCTTCTCGGCCTAGGCTACCCGGCGCCGTTCCTCACCGCGATATCGCCCGAGACCGAGCGCACGATCGCGCTGTTGCCGGCGTCGCTCGGCGTCCTCGCCTGGCCGCCCGAGGGCGCTAACCTCGCCACCCTCGCCGACGAGGGCGAATTGCCGTTCGCCGATTTCTCGCTCGACCGGGTGCTGTTGATCCACGCGCTCGAAACCAGCGAGCAGGCCGGCACCATGCTGAAGGAGGTATGGCGTGTGCTGGCCGGCGGCGGCCGGTTGGTGGTCGTCGCGCCCAACCGGCGCGGCATCTGGGCGCGGCTCGACCGCACGCCGTTCGGCTCCGGGCGGCCCTATACGATGTCGCAGCTGTCGCAATTGTTGCGCGACGAGCTCTTCACCCCGGTGGCGACCGGCGCCGCCCTCTTCGTGCCGCCGACGAGGAGCCGCATGGTGCTGCGCTCGGCGCGCGCCTGGGAGCGCGTCGGCGCGCGCTGGTTCCCGACCTTCGGCGGCGTCGTCATGGTCGAGGCGACCAAGCAGATCTACGCCAAGCCCAGCGCCGCCCGCGTCCCCAAACGCCGTCTCGTCTACACCCCGGCGCATTCGGGGATGTGAGTTTTTAGTCTCCGCATTCGCGGAGAACGGCACCGGCCCGCTCTCCCACCCGGCCACCCAATCAGCATACTCTCGTTGGGTGGCCGGGTGGGGGAGCGGGCCGGTGCCGCAAGGGTCGCGCGGAGGCGCGACCCACTATGATGAGACCGGCGCGCGGAACGGGAAGGGGCCCGGCCACTCACCGAAGATCGCGGTGTGGCTGACGAGGCCGCTATCCTCGCGCCACAGATGCAGCTGATAGCCCGGCGGCTCGAAGGTGAACTCGGCCGGCGCGCCGGGATTGACATCCAGGACCAATTGATGCGCCGTGCTGGGGCAAGTACCGACGATCGTGCCGGCGAAACGCTTATCGATCGTGCGGTGCAGGTGGCCGCACAGGATGCGCTCGATCTGCGGATGACGCCGGACTATTTCGGCGAATTCGCCGGGATTGCGCAGCGAATGGCGGTCCATGTGCTCGATGCCGGTGGCAAACGGCGGGTGGTGCATCATGACGAGGGTCGGCTTGGCCGACGCGGCCGACAGCGTCGCGTCGAGCCAACGCAATCGCTCGGCGCAGAGCAGGCCGCCATGCTCGCCCGGGATATGCGTGTCGAGCGCGACGATGCGCAGCGGGTGCCCCTCGACCGTGTAGTGCAGAAAACCTTCCTTCGGCAGATAGCCGTCGCGGCCGAACGCGTCGCGCAGCCCGTCGCGGGAATCGTGGTTGCCAAGGATCAGATAGGCCGGCATCCGCAGCGGCGCGAGCAGCGGGCGCAGATTGGCGTATTCCTCGGCGCTGCCGTGATCGGTCAGATCGCCGGTGATGACGACGATATCGGGCCGCGGGTCGAGCTCGTTGAGCTCGGCGACGGCGCGGGCCAGACAGGCGGCGGTGTCGATCTGGCTCCAGCCGCGCTCGACGCTGGGCGGGATCGCCCGCGTCGGCGCATGAAAGATCTTGCCTTCCGCCAGGATGTGCAAATCGGTGATCTGGGCGACGAGCATCAGTCATTTCCTGTCGTCAGCACGAAGACGCCCTGCTCGGCCAGAAGATTGGCGAGCGAGCCGCGCGGATCGAGCGCGAACGGGCGACCGTAGCGATCCAATGTGACGCTTTTCTCGACCCGCACCCCAAGCTCGCCGCACAGCGCGACAAAGTCGCTGATCGTGCAGAGGTGGATGTTCGGCGAATCGTACCATTGATGGTCGAGCAACGTCGTCACCGGCATGCGGCCGTGCGCCGCGAGCCCCAGGCGGATGCGCCAATAGCCGAAATTCGGGAACGACACGATCGCCCGCCGGCCGATCCGCACCAGCGTCTCGAGCACGCGGCGCGGCTGGCGCGTCGCCTGCAAGGTCTGGCTCAGCACCACGGCGTCGAACGCCCCCGCCGGATAGGCGTGGAGGTCGCTGTCGGCGTCACCCTGGATCACCGAGAGGCCCTGGGTGACGCAGGCGTTGACGCCCGATTGGCTCAGTTCCACGCCGCGCGCGTCGACGCCCTTTTCGCTCGCAAGGTAGTGCAGCAGCGCCCCGTCGCCGCAACCGATGTCGAGCACCCGCGCGCCCGGCTCGATCATGTCGGCGATGACGCGCAAATCGCGGCGCAGCCGGTCGCGCGCCGGGGTCGAGACATCCGGCACGGCGAGCGCCAGCGGAAGAGTCGCGCCGCGGCTCATCGCGGTTTCCGATCAAGTGCGGCAGCACGTCCGTGCTGCCTTACGGCGCATCCGCGCAAGCGGATCATGATCTAAGCGCGCGCGAGGCCGCGATGCTCGGCGCAGCCGTTCAGGAACCCGCGCAGCGTGGCGAATAGTTCCGGCTCGTGCAGCAGGAACGCGTCGTGGCCCTTGTCGGTCTCGATCTCGACAAAGCTGACATTGGCGGCGACTGCGTTCAGCGCATGTACCAGCTCACGGCTCTCGCTGGTCGGGAACAGCCAGTCGCTGGTGAACGAGATGACGCAGAACCGAGAGTTGGTGTCGACGAACGCCGCCGCCAGCGAGCCGCCGTGCTCGGCGGCAAGGTCGAAATAATCCATCGCCCGGGTGATGTAGAGGTACGAGTTGGCGTCGAACCGGTCGACGAAGGTGCTACCCTGGTAACGCAGATAGCTCTCGACCTGGAAATCGGCGTCGAAGCCCCAGGTGACCGCGTTGCGGTCCTGCAGGTTGCGACCGAACTTGCGGTGCAGCGCGGCTTCGCTGAGGTAGGTGATGTGCGCCGCCATCCGCGCGACCGCGAGCCCGCGCGCCGGGCGGCGTCCGGCCTCGAGATAATGGCCCTCGCACCAGTCGGGGTCGGCCATGATCGCCTGGCGGCCGACCTCATGGAATGCGATGTTCTGCGCCGAGTGCCGCGCGGCCGCGGCGACCGGCACCGCGGCGAATACCGAGTCCGGATAACTTGCCGCCCATTCCAGGACCTGCATCCCGCCCATCGAGCCGCCGATCACGCAGAACAGCTTGTCGATGCCGAGATGGTCGATCAGCCGCTTCTGCGCCCGCACCATGTCGCGCACGGAGATGAGCGGGAACGATAGCGCCCAGGGCTTCCCGGTCGCCGGGTCGATCTCCTGCGGCCCGGTGGTGCCCATGCAGCCGCCCAGCACATTGGCGCAGATGAGGAAATAGCGATCGGTGTCGAGCACCAGCCCCGGCCCCGCCATCGTCAGCCACCAGCCGGGATGGCCGGTGATCGGGTGCGGGTCGGCGACATACTGGTCGCCGGTCAGCGCATGGCAGATGAGGATCGCGTTCGAGCGGTCGGCGTTGAGATTGCCGTACGTCTGGTAGGCGATCGTGAACAGCCCGAAATCGACGCCGCAATCCAATCGCAGCGGCTCGCGCACCACCAGCCGATAACCGGGCCAGTCAGTTTCCGTGCGCTGCAAGAGGCGAGGCGTGGTCGCGGAGGGCAAGTCGATGTCTCTGTGGCAATTCGCCGATATTGCGGCCATTGGCCGCCGCTGCCGCCCGCCGCGCAACGCGTTCGGACGAGGTTAGCGTAGGTAGGGATCGCTACCCTGGCATGTCAACGTTTTCTTTTGATTTCGGCCATTGCTGACCCTACTACTACGGCCGTCCAGAATGCGATCGGTATCATGTCGTCTTCCCCGTCCGATCTTGAAGAATTACGCCAACGACTCGACGCGATTGACGACAGACTGCAAGATCTGCTGATCGAGCGCCTGGAGATCGTATCGCGGGTGGCCGCCGAGAAGCGTGGCGGCAGTGTCCCCTCGCATGTGCCGGCGCGTGAGGCGCAGATCATCCGCCGACTGGTCGGGCGCCAGGACGGCGCATTTCCCGTGGGGACGTTGGTGCGCATCTGGCGCGAGCTGTTGGCCGCGACGGTGCGCGCGCAAGGCCCGTTCGCCGTCGCCGCCTATGCCCCGCCGGACGCGCCGGGGCTCTGGGATATCGCGCGCGACCATTACGGCAGCCACGCGCCGATGACGCCTTACCAGTCGATCCTCCAGGTGATCCGCGCGGTGACCGATCGGCGCGTTGCGGTCGGCGTGCTGCCGATGCCGCAAGATGGCGACAGCAACCCGTGGTGGCAGCATCTGCTGTCGCTGGATGTCGACACACCGCGGGTGATCGGGCGGCTGCCGTTCGGGCCGCGCGGCAACGCCCGCGCCGATGGCGGCGACGCGCTGGCGATCGGCTATGGCCCGCAGCAGCCGAGCGGCAGCGATCGCACCCTCTTCGTCACCGAGAATGCGGTCGATATCAGCCATAGCCGTTTTGTCGCCGCGCTGAGGGCGCTGGGCATGAGCTGCACGTTCATCACGTCCAGCGGGCCCGCGCACTCGTCGAACACGCTGATCGAGATCGACGGCTTCGTGCCGCTCGCCGATCCGCGGCTCGAGCGGCTGCGCGAGCGGCTGGGCGCCGATTTGTTGCGGCTGCTGTCGATCGGCTCCTACGCCGTGCCGCTGCGCGAGGCCTCTTCTTCCGTCGGCGCCGGCCGCAGCGCCGCCCGGGGTTGAGGCAATGACCGCGCGACAGGGGCCGGTCCCGGGGCCGGGCATTCTCGACATCGCTCCCTATGTCGGCGGCGACGCCAAGCTCGAGGGCGTCGAGCATCCGATCCGCCTCGCCTCGAACGAAAGCGCGCTCGGGCCGAGCCCCAAGGCGGTCGCCGCCTTTCGCGCGCTCGCCGGCGACATCCATCGTTATCCCGACGGTAGCGCCGACGAGTTGCGTCACGCGCTGGGTGAGCGCCACGGCCTCGACCCGACGCGGATCGTCTGCGGCTCCGGCTCGGACGAACTGATCGGTCTGTTGCAGCGGGCCTATGCCGGCCCCGGCACCGAGATCGTCTACAGCCGCCACGGCTTCCTGATGTACCCGATCGGCGCGCTGGCGGTCGGCGCGACGCCGGTCGCGGTGCCCGAGCGCGACCTTACCGCCGATGTCGATGCGATCCTCGCTTCCGTCACCGAGCGCACCCGCATCGTCTTTATCGCCAACCCCAACAATCCGACCGGCACCTATCTTTCGCAAAATGAGATGGCGCGGCTGCATTTCGGTTTGCCGTCGCATGTCCTGCTGGCGATCGACGCCGCCTATGCCGAGTTCGTCAACCGCAACGACTATGAGCCCGGCATCAAGCTGGTCGACAACGCCAACAACGTCGTGATGCTACGAACATTCTCAAAGATTTACGCGCTTGCCGGCTTGCGGCTCGGCTGGGGCTATTTCCCGCCGGAGATCGCCGACGTGCTGAACCGCGTGCGCGGCCCGTTCAATGTCGGCGCGCCGGCGCTCGCGGCGGGGCTCGCTGCGCTCGACGATACCGCAGCGCTGGAAAAAGCCCGCGCCCACAACGACCGCTGGCAGCCCTGGCTCAACCAGCGGATGGCAGCGCTCGGCCTCGACCCGACCCCGAGCGTCGGCAATTTCGTGCTGCCGCATTTCCCTGAAGGCGCCCACAACGCGGAGGCCGCCTTCGCCTTCCTGCAGTCGCGCGGTATCCTGACCCGCAAAATGGGCGGCTACGGGCTCCCCGACCGCATCCGCATCACCATCGGCACCGGTGAGGAGAACGAGAAGGTTGCCGCCGCCCTCGCCGAGTTCATGGCGTCCTGATGGCCGAAACCCTGTTCGACCGGGTTGCGATCATCGGCATCGGCCTTGTTGGCTCGTCGCTGGCGCGGGTGATCCGCCGCGACAACCCGCGAACGCATATTGCCGCCTGCGCCCGCAGCGCCGAGACCCTCGACGCCGTGCGTCGGCTGCAGATCGCCGACGAGACCACCGACGATCCCGCCGCCGCGGTCAAGAATGCCGACCTTGTCGTGCTGGCGACGCCGCTCTCGGCCTATGCCGAGCTCGCCGTGCGGATCGCCCCAGCGCTGAAGCCGGGGGCCATCGTCACCGATGTCGGCTCGGTCAAGGAGGCCGCGATCCGCGACATCGCGCCCGCCCTGCCGCCGGGCGTTGATTTTGTCCCCGGCCATCCGGTCGCCGGCACCGAGCATTCCGGGCCCGAGGCCGGCTTCGCCGAGATGTTCGCCGACCGTTGGTGCATCCTGACGCCGCCGCCCGACACCGCGCCCGAGGCGGTGGCGAAGGTGACGGCGCTGTGGCGGCTGGCAAAGATGAAGGTCGTGACCATGCCGGCCGAGCACCACGACCGGGTGCTGGCGGTGACCTCGCACCTGCCGCATCTGATCGCCTACACGATCGTCGGCACCGCGACCGAGCTCGGCCAGGACCTGCAATCCGAAGTCGTCGCCTATTCGGCCGGCGGCTTCCGCGACTTCACCCGCATCGCCGCGTCCGACCCGGTGATGTGGCGCGACATCTTCCTCGCCAACAGCGAGGCGGTGTTGGAGCTGTTGCAGCGGTTCAGCGAAGACCTCACCGCGCTGCAACGCGCGATCCGCCGCGGCGACGGCGACACCTTGCACGACTGGTTCACCCGCACCCGCGCCATCCGCCGCTCGATCATCGAAGCGAAGCAGGCTTGATCCTTCAAGACGCGCTGACATCCGCGTGGCCGCACTCACCAATCGATCCGCGGCGCCTTCCCCAGCTTGGCCGGCCCCAAAAACATCTCGCCGTTCTGGATCGCGAACGAGGTTGAAATCTCCGGCCGCCCGTCCGGCCCGGGCTTGGCGAGCATCGCCAGCGCCAGGCGGGCGATGCGGGCATCGCTCGCCTTGACCCGGCCGGCGGTGACGAGCGCGGTCAGCAGCTGGTCGAACCCGGCGATCCCGCCGGAAAACGCACCCGTCGGCTGCAAATCGCCGTCGAGCGCCAGCGTTCCTGAGCCATCGGCCTCGATCTCGCCCCAGCGCAGTCCGAAATGATCGAGATCGAGCGTGCCGCCGTCGTCGCGCCACTTCGCGGCAGCCTGCGCCAGCGAGCCGGACGGAAACGCGCCCCGCGTCGTCACGCTGAAATCGACATCGTCGATCGTGCCCTTGAACCCGGGCGGCACCGCCGGCGGGGCGAGGTCGTGTAGCGCGGCGGCGAATGCGAAGCCGGCGTCTTGATGCGTCGTCGGTGCCTTTGCCGGCAGCGTGGCCCAGACATGCACCGCCTTCGCGGCGACGGCCACACCGGCGTCCGCCTTGGCCTGGTACAGCGACAGCCACACCGCGATCGGGCCATCGCCGGCGAAGGCAACCGCGCCCTCGCCATGCTCGGCGCCGATCTTGGCGAAGGCCAATCCCTCGGGGCCGAGCGCCGCGTTGAGCCCGTCCGGCGCGTCAAACCACGCCGCGCTGAAATTCCACGGCCGGATGCTGGCGGTCAGGGTCGGCGCCTGCAACGCGGCGGCTGGTAGGGTGGCGTTGTTCTTCAGCGTCGCGTCGGTGAGTTCGAGGCGAAACGAGAACGGATAGCCGCCGACATGCATCGTCCGCCACGACGCGTCGATCTTTTCGGCGCGGACCGAGTCGCGCCATGCGACCGCCGCCGCCTCGATCTTGCCCGCCTCGATCCACCAATAGGCGGTATAGGCGCCGACCCCGACGACGAGGGCGACGCCCACTAGACCGAAGACGATCCGACGGCGCATCGCGGGGTTATAGGATCATTTCCACCGCCGGGAAATGCGGCGCCGGCGCGCTCCCCGGCCGCCCTGCCCATGACCGCATGGCTGGGCGCCAGCCATGCCGGTTGACGCGCGGCGCCGTCGGCGGGAACATGACCCCACCAATTGCCCGCGACGTATGATGGGGCGTGACATGGCGGAAGCGGCGACGCTCAAGGCGTTCTGGCAGCCTGGCTGAACCAGCTGCCTGAGACTGAAAGAGTTTCTCTCGGTCCGTGGGATCGAGTTCGAATCGATCAACATTCTGACTGACCCCGCCGGCCGGGCCGAGTTGGCGCGCCTGGGCGCGCGATCGATCCCGGTCCTGTCGCGCGGCGACGATTTCGTCTTCGCCCAGAACATCGCCCAGGTCGTCGCCTTCCTCAAATTGAACGAGAACGCCGGGCCGGTCCTCACCCCGGCGCAGCTGGTCGAGCGCATGCAGCGCTACATCGACGCGGCGCTGCGCATGATCCCGCAAATGCCCGTCGACCAACTCGAAACCCTGACCCCGGGTCGCCCGCGCGCCTACGGGCGGCTGGCGCATCACATGTTCCGCATCTGCGAGGCGTTCACCGAGGTCGCCGGCGGCAAATTCTTCAGCAATGGCCTGCCCGGCGAGGTCGCGCATCCCGAGGAGATGGCCTCGACCGCCGCGCTCGCCGATTACGGCGGGCGGGTCAAGGCCAAGGTCGAGACCTGGTGGGCCGCGACGCCGGATAAGGGCGCTCAGGCGATCGTCGACACCTATTACGGCAAGCAGAAGCTGCACGAGGTCCTGGAGCGCGCGACCTGGCATATCGGCCAGCACACGCGCCAGTGGGTCATGTTGCTCGGCAAGCACGGCATCGCCGCCGACCGACCGCTCGGCGACGCTGACTTCACCGACCTGCCGATGCCGAAGCAGGTCTGGGACAGCTAAGGAACGCGGAGGCTCGAACGGGCGTTTCCAGGGCTCTAGCCATTTAGGAGAGCACCATGGACACCGTCATGCCGCCCAGCGGCGAAGTCGCCACCGACGAGACCCTTAACTTGATTTCCGCCGACAAGGTGGTCGGCACGACCGTCTTCAACCGCATGGGCGATAACCTCGGGTCGGTCTACGGCCTGATGCTCAACAAACTCAACGGTCGAGTCGCCTACGCGATCATGTCGTTTGGCGGCTTCCTCGGGATGGGCGAAAGCTATCACCCGCTGCCATGGCGGGTGCTGAGCTACGATCCCAAGATGGGCGGCTATGTCGTCGATCTCGACCGCAGCCGCCTCGAAAAGGCGCCGAGCTATACGCGCGCCAACGAGCCCGACTGGACTACTTACCCGGCGTCGATCAACGCGTATTACGCCATCCCGCCCATCTAAGGCGCCGCCCCATCGGCTTGCGCGACAAAGCGGTCATTCCACCGGAGGCAAATAGGTTTTAGCCTCCGGTGATGACCGCCCTGGCGCTGAGCCTCAATTCGCCCTATCCGATCGACCCGATGCCGGGCTGGGTCGCCGATTTGCGCGCGAGCCGCGCGCCGGTGTGGGTCTTCGCCTACGGCTCCCTGATGTGGAACCCGGAGATGCGCTTCGCCGAGCGGGTGCCCGCGCGAGTCCACGGCTATCACCGAAGCTTCTGCCTTTATTCGCCCGAGTATCGCGGCACTCGCGAGCAGCCCGGACTGGTCTTGGGCCTCGATCGCGGCGGGTCGTGCCGCGGCATCGCCTACCGCCTGGCCGAGCCGACCCTCGCCGCCGAGATCGACCTGATCTGGACGCGCGAGATGACCGGCTTCGTCTACCACATGACCCCGCTCAAGATCGCGATCTCGCGCGGCCCGGTCTCGGGCTATGCCTTCACCGTGCGCCGCGACTCGCGCGATTACGCCGGCCGCCTGCCGCACGACGTCGCGGCGCGGATCATCGCGACCTCGCGCGGCGACCGCGGTACCGGCCGCGACTACCTCGCCAACACGGTGCGCCACCTCGAAGAGCTCGGCATCGCCGACGGCCCGCTGCACCGCATCGAGCCGCTGGTTAAGGCGCTAGGGTAAATGCGTCGAAGCTCGGCTATGATGCGACGGCGATGAGCGTCTTCCTCACAGTCATCCTCGTGCTGGCGATGGTCGGCGTGCTGATCGCCCTGGGCGTCGGTGTCGCGACCATGCTCAAGGGCGGCAACCCGCGCCGATCGAACAAGATGATGCAGCTGCGCGTCATCATGCAGGCGGTGGCCCTGGTCGTGCTCGCGATCCTGATGATGATGGCGTCGAAATAGCGACGCTCCAGCGGACGCCCAGAGGGACGCGATGGTCAAGCTGACCCGGATTTACACGCGCGGCGGCGACAAGGGCAAAACCTCGCTGGGCGACGGCGCGCGCGTGCCGAAGCAGTCGATGCGCGTCGCGGCCTTCGGCACGGTCGACGAGGCCAACGCCGCGATCGGCCTCGCACGCCTCCACGCCGAGGGCGCCGCCGACGCGATGCTGGCTCGAATCCAGAACGACCTCTTCGATCTCGGCGCCGATCTCTGCACCCCCGAGGGCGGCCGGCGCGGGGCAGGCGCCCTGCGCGTCGTCGCCGCCCAGGTGAAGCGGCTCGAAACCGAGATCGACGCGATGAACGCCGGGCTCGCGCCGCTCAATTCGTTTGTCCTGCCCGGCGGCGCGCCGGCTGCCGCGTATCTCCACCTTGCGCGCACCGTGACCCGCCGCGCCGAACGCATCGTCTGCGCGCTCGCCGCCGAGGAGGAGGTCAACCTCGAGGCGATCAAATACCTCAACCGGCTGTCGGATCACCTCTTCGTGCTGAGCCGGCACCTCAACGACAACGGCGCCCGCGACGTGCTGTGGCAGCCGGGCCTGACCCGCGACGGAAAGAAGAGCGCCTGACATGGTGACGCTGGAATTGATGAAGGCGATCTCGGCCGCGTTCAACAGCCGCGACGTCGATCGCATTGTCTCGTTCTTTGCCGAGGACGGCGTGTTCTGCCTGTCGCGCGGTCCCGAGCCGGTCGGCCGCACGCTCGCCGGCAAGGCGGCGATCGGGAAGGCGCTCGCCGACCGCTTCGTGCAGATCCCCGACATGCGCTGGGAGAACGAGGAGTACATCTTGGCGCCGGGGGACGACAACGACCGCGCGATCTCGATATGGACCGTGCGCGGCAAGAGCGCCGACGGCGAGGCGCTCGACTATCAAGGCTGCGACATCTACACCTTCAAGGACGACAAGATCGTCCACAAGAACACCTTCTGGAAGATCGTCGAGCGCAAGGACCGGCTGTAGGCCCCGCCTTTTTTCGTCAGTGCGAGGTTGAATGCGAGGTTGGGTACGAGGGTGGAATGGGCGGGGGCGACGCGGGTAGCGCCGACGGCGACGGCAATGTCGACGCGGGTGGCAAGGATGACGGGCCGGGGTAAGAGGGCGAGCCCGGCCTTGGAGGCAGGCCGGAAAACGCCGGCGGCACGGCCGGCGGCGGCATCGTCATCGGGGAGGCCGTCGTGGCCGATTGCCCTCCGGAAGATCGGTTTCCGGGTGGAGAAATGCCACTGACGGCTGCGCCGCCAGACATCCCCCCCGACGTCGTGCCGCGCGTTCCGCCTGCCTGTGGCCGCGGCGGCGTCTGCACAGTCTGCTCCACACTCGTTGCGACGACCGCGAGCACGATCAACATGAGGACGAACAGGCTCGCGGCAATAATGTAGAGCTTCATGGCTGCGCCTTGCGGTCACCGGCGCTCAGCATACCATTTACGGCAGCTTGGCAAATTGCGTGCCTGCCGCATGGAGGGCGGTTGCCGCGGCTCTTGCCATCCCGATGTGCACATGCACAATTCGCCGCCCAATTCGATTAAGGCCAAAGGGACTGGAACCATATGAAGGCGCTGGTCGCGGTAAAGCGGGTGGTCGATTACAACGTCAAGGTTCGCGTCAAGGCGGACCACACGGGGGTCGAGACCGCCAATGTGAAGATGTCGATGAACCCGTTCGATGAGATCGCGGTCGAGGAGGCGCTGCGCCTGCGCGAGGCCGGCACGGTCGAGGAGATCATCGTCGTCTCGTGCGGCATCCAGCAGTGCCAGGAGACGATCCGCACCGCGCTGGCGATGGGCGCCGACCGCGGCGTCCTCGTGCTCACCGACGTCGAATTGCAGCCGCTCGCCGTCGCCAAGCTGCTGAAGGCCGTGATCCAGAAGGAAGGCCCGGAGATCGTCATCATCGGCAAGCAAGCGATCGACGACGATTGCAACCAGACGGGGCAGATGCTGGCGGCGCTGCTCGGCTGGCCGCAAGCGACCTTCGCGTCCAAACTCGTCATCGGCGCCGGCAGCGCCGAAGTGACCCGCGAGGTCGATGGCGGCCTGGAAACCGTGAAATTGAAGATGCCGGCGGTCGTCACCACCGACCTCAGACTTAACGAGCCGCGTTACGCTTCACTCCCCAACATCATGAAAGCTAAAAAAAAGCCGATCGACACCGTGACCCCCGCCGACCTCGGCGTCGATGTCGCGCCGCGTCTCATCACCTTGAAGGTCGAGGAGCCGGTGAAGCGCCAGGGCGGGGTCAAGGTCGGCTCGGTCGAGGAGCTGGTCACCAAGTTGAAGACCGAAGCGCGGGTGATCTGATGACAATTCTCGTCGTCGCCGAACACGACAATCGTTCGCTGAGGCCCGCCACCCTCAATGCCGTCGCCGCCGCCAGCGAAATCTCGAAGGCCGGCGGGGGCGACATCCACATCCTCGTCGCCGGCCAGGATTGCCGCCCCGCCGCCGACGGCGCCGCCAAGATCGCCGGAATCGCCAAGGTGCTGATCGCCGACGACGCGGCCTACGGGCACGGCCTGGCCGAGAATGTCGCGCCGCTGCTGGTGAGCCTCGCGCCGCATTATTCGCACCTGCTGGCTCCGGCCACGACGCAGGGCAAGAACCTGATGCCGCGCGTCGCGGCCCTGCTCGACGTGATGCAGATCTCCGACATCAGCGGCGTCGTCTCGCAGGACACGTTCATTCGTCCGATCTACGCCGGCAATGCGCTCGCCACCGTCCAGTCGAAAGACCCCATCAGGGTCATCACCGTGCGCGGCACCGCGTTTCCGCCGGTGGAAGGCGAGGGCGGCTCGGCCGCGGTCGAGGCGGTGAGCGGCCCCGGCGCCGCCGGCCTCAGCGAATTCGTCAAGGCCGAGCTGTCGAAATCCGAGCGGCCGGAGCTCACCAGCGCCCGCGTCATCATCTCGGGCGGGCGCGGCATGCAGTCGGGCGACAATTTCCATCTGTTGGAGGCGGTCGCCGACAAATTGGGCGCCGCGGTCGGGGCGTCGCGCGCCGCGGTCGACGCCGGGTTCGTCCCCAACGACTACCAGGTCGGACAGACGGGAAAGATCGTCGCGCCCGAGCTTTACATCGCCGTCGGCATCTCCGGCGCGATCCAGCATCTCGCCGGCATGAAGGATTCCAAGGTCATCGTCGCCATCAACAAGGACGAGGAGGCGCCGATCTTCCAGATCGCCGATTACGGCTTGGTCGGCGACCTCTTCAAAATCCTCCCCGAGCTCGACGCCGAGCTGGCGAAGCGCCAGCAGTGACCGAGCTGAACCGCATCGGCGTCGTCGGCGCCGGGCAGATGGGGCGCGGTATCACCCATGTCTGCGCGCTTGCCGGGCTCGATGTCGTGCTCGCCGATGTCAGCCCCGAGACGCTCAGCCGCGCGCTCGAGACGATCGACGCCAATCTCGGCCGCCAGGTCGCGCGCGGCCGCATCCGCGAGGAGGAAAAGGCGGTCGCGCTCTCTCACATCTCCACCATCACCGATTTCGCCGGCTTCGCCGACTGCGACATGGTGATCGAGGCGGCGACCGAGAAGGAGGAGGTGAAGCGCGAGGTCTTCAAAGCCCTCGTGCCGAGGCTGAAACCCGCCGCCCTCATTGCCACCAACACCTCGTCGATCTCGATCACAAGGCTCGCCTCGGCGACCGACCGGCCTGGCAAGTTCATCGGCATGCATTTCATGAACCCGGCGCCGGCGATGAGCCTCGTCGAGCTCATCCGCGGCATCGCCACCGACGAGGACACCTTCGCCGCGACCCGCGCGCTCGCCGTCAAGCTCGGCAAGACCCCGGTCGCCTCCGAGGATTACCCGGCCTTCATCGTCAACCGCATCCTGTTGCCGATGATCAACGAGGCGGTCTACACGCTCTACGAGGGCGTCGGCTCGGTCGAGGCGATCGACACCGCGATGAAGCTCGGCGCGAATCACCCGATGGGGCCGTTGGAGCTCGCCGATTTCATCGGTCTCGACACCGCGCTCTCGGTGATGCAGGTGCTCTACGAGGGCCTCGCCGACAGCAAATACCGGCCCTGCCCGCTGCTGGTCAAATACGTCGAGGCCGGCTGGCTCGGCCGCAAG
>Ga0182015_10004798_pt1 | contig 14362 bp, 10 predicted proteins | sample 712P3MmetaG_FD_120478 | JGI IMG/M metagenome (GOLD analysis project Ga0182015, IMG submission 120478) | Permafrost microbial communities from Stordalen Mire, Sweden - 712P3M metaG | ecosystem: Environmental > Terrestrial > Soil > Wetlands > Permafrost | place: Sweden: Stordalen | collected...
ACGAAATCCGAGATATGGGGCACCCGAGTTCGTGGCAGAGAGAGTTCCTGAAGTCTTGTTCTCACGCACACTCTAAAGGCCCTGAGCGCACTTCTGGAATCGACCACCAAGACCCACCGGACAGGCAGAATCCTATCCGGCGGCCGCCCTCTGCGCTTTGCGCGCGGCTTTGATGGCCGCATCGAGTTCTTGCGAGAATTCGTCGACGAGTTGATTCTTCCAGCGGGCGGCGAAGAGTTTCCTGGCCTTGAGGTAACGTTCCATTTGGGTGAGAGGGTCGCGGCCGGTATGCCCGCCAGGACGTGCTCTGGTTTGGCCGGATTCACGATAGATCTTGCCTTCCACCAGTACCGGGCCATCCCCCTGCCGCACTCGTTCAAGGCTTTCGTAAGCCACCCGGTAGATCGCCACTACGTCATTCCCGTCGACCGTGATGACAGGTATGCGGCGGCTTCTCGCGTGCTCGATCAAGGGATCTTCTTCGCCCATGGCTAGGGGGTCGACGTGGTTGGACGAAGCGGCAGGCGAAGTTGGAAACCAGGGGTTATTCTCTACCACGAAGAGGATGGGCAGCTTGCGTTTGGCGGCGAGTTTGAGCACTTGCTTCCAATCGGCAAGCGCGGTGGTTGCCGCGCGCGTAAACGCGACCACCACGTTGCCCTCTTGTTTCCGCCTGTTGGCCGAAGCCACCTCGGTAACCATGCGCAACTGCTCCGGAGTGGAGAAAGGCAGGATGATATTGTGCCCGAAGCCGTTTGCGGCATGTGTGGAGCGGCGCCTGTAAAGCTGGGCCACGATCTCGCCCAGCGGAACGCCTTTGACCAGGCCGGCAATCGAGTCGTCGGGGGAAAGGGCGATCGTGTCTTCCGGTCGTAGGTCGATCACCCATCCGGAGGCTATCGCTTCCTGGCCCATCGAAGCATGGTAGACGCTGCCCGACTGTTTAGGTAGACGGGCTGCATGTTCTGTCAGCAGGCGGCATCGAACCATGGTGGCGTACAGCTGCTTGAGCTTTGCGTCAGAGATCAGCGAGCCGCCGGTTAACACTTCTGCCGCGGCGGCCGTCCGCGGAACCCTACCAGTCATGGTTACGGTTTCTCCTGGGCCGTGGGAATAACGAATAAAGCGCTGATTGTAAATCACACTGCTCCGCAGCGCGACGACATTATGCGCCAAGAAAACTTGTTTGATCTGGGAATTGTGGAAAGTGGCCCGGACTTTTTCACAGAGAATGTGAAAAAGCCTGTGCATTTCCGGCCCGCTGTACCGCGCAATTCCTCAAACGACGGGAGTTCTAGCACTCTGCACTGCTTTTGATGCTCGGGTTCCGCAATGGAATTATGTGGAGTAATCCGAGTTGATGCGCACATATTCCGCGGTAAGATCGGTCGTCCAAAAACGACACACGCCCTGCCCCACACCGAGATCCACATGGATGGTCAAGTCGCGTTGTTTCAGGTAGTCGTGAGTGGCGGCCTCGTTGAAACGAGGCGAGAGGCAGCCTTGGTGGCAAATCTCGAGCGCACCAAAAGAAATATTGATCCGCGTGGGGTCGATCGCGACCCCTGCGTAGCCGATGGCCGCGAGAATACGGCCCCAATTCGGATCGCATCCTGCCCACGCCGTCTTCACCAGTGGGGAGTGAGCGATGGAGCGCGCGACCCGCAGAGCATCGGCATCGGTCAGTGCGCCACCGATGACCAACTCGACCACGTGCTCCACGCCCTCTCCGTCTTGCACGATTTGTTTGGCCAGCGATGTGCAAACGGACTCGAGCGCGGCGCAGAACAACTTCGTGGCCCTGTCCGCTTTGGTATTTGCGGTCTCGTGGTCGTGGCCTTCTATGACGACTCCGCTGACCCCGCTGGCGAGCAGTAGGAGGGTGTCGTTGGTGGAGGTATCTCCATCGATGGAGATGCGATTGAAACTGCTCTCCGCCGCGTGATGCAGCAGGTCTTGTGCCACGGCGGGCTCGAGGGCTGCGTCGGTAAACAGGTAAACCAGCATGGTGGCATGCAGAGCGGGCGGAGCAGACTGCAGTTGCGGATGAATCATGCCCGCACCCTTGGCAATGCCGGCAATCCGAACCGTTACACCCTCTACGTCAAAACTTGTCGCGGCAAGCTTCGCGCGCGTGTCGGTGGTCATGATGGCGCCGGCCATTTGTTGCAGGTGAGCCGCAGACGAACCCAGCGCGGCATGCAGTGACGGCAGCGCAGCAGTCAGTTTCTCCACCGGGAGCGGCACACCGATGATGCCGGTCGAGGAAGGGAAGACGGCATGTGCGTCGCAGTCGAACAACGCGGCGGCGCTGGCGCAACACTGCTGTGAGGCGGTGATGCCGGCCTCGCCCGTGGCGCAGTTGGCATTGCCGGCATTCACCAACACAACGCTGACGTGATGGTGGCTCCGCTCCAGATGGCGCTGGCCCACAATCAGCGGGGCGGCTATCACTTTGTTGCTGGTGAACATCGCGGCGGCAACCGCCGCCGGAACGGCGACCGCGCAGGCAACGTCTGGATTACCGCTGGCCTTGATGCCCGCCCGCACCGCCGAAAAGGAAAAACCGCGAGGTACTTGATCATCTGTGAGAGGACTTACCGGGGGAGCAGAAGACGAATCAGTCATGTCGCCTTTACTCTATCAAGAGTAAGGCAAAAGGATGATCGCGGATGCAGCACGATACGGATGAGCAGGTTCTCGAGGGCAACAGGGGCAAGGAGTTTCACCTGCCGCCGGAGTTTCTCAGGATGCGCAATGTGGATATCGCACGCGGCCTGAACGTGGTGCTGCACGATATCAACGTCAGCATCGCCAGTGGGGAGCACATTGCCATTCTGGGCCCGAACGGATGCGGAAAATCAACCCTCATCAAGGCGATGACCTGCGAGTGCTATCCCATGATTCGTCCCGGTATGGAGATGAAGGTATATGGACGGGACCGGTGGGAGGTGCAGGAACTGCGCCAGCATCTCGGTGTGGTCGCGACCGAGTTGCCCGGCGAACGGACCTCGGTCACGCGGGGAGTGGATGCTGTGGTCAGCGGTTTCTTTGCCAGCTCCACGCTATGGCCAAATCTGCAGGTGACCGAGAGCATGCGCAGCAGCGCCCTGGAAGCGCTCGAGTTGCTCGACGCCGTGTACCTGCGTGACCGCTGGGTCGGTGAAATGTCGGCGGGAGAGAAGCGGCGCGTGATGATTGCGCGCGCTCTGGTGCACCGGCCGGAGATGTTGCTGCTGGACGAGCCGAGCAATGCGCTCGACCTGGCCGCGCAGCGCGAACTGCGCGAGATTCTCCGCGACGTGGCAGCCGGGTCCGCCACGCGGCGAGGAACCGGAGTGGTGATGGTGACCCATCACCTGGCGGATATTCTGCCCGAGATCGATCGCGTGGTCATGATGCGCGGCGGTCGCATTGTCGGTGATGGACCAAAACAGGAATTGCTCCGGGCCTCCCGCTTGCAGGAACTCTTCGGCGTTTCCCTTGAATTGACGGAGCGCAATGGCTACTGGCATTCCTGGTAAGGTACCGGCGGCGAGATGTTTGCGATCCCACCAAAGATTCCTGCTTGACCTCGGCACGGGTGTCGTTTTAATTTATGGCTACACGGGAAAGGAGGATGATCCAGCGAATGAAAAATTCTGATGGTAGTTGTTGTGCAATACGTGAGGTGACTGAGGCTTAGAGCGTGCGCTCTAGACCTGGCGGTAAATACTTTCGTCCGCCGAGGCCCACTTCGTAAGAAGAGCGGACGCCTCAGCCAAACTCCACAGCTTCACCGATGATCAAGGCCCGCGACCATTCCAGGTTGCGGGCCTTAATCATTTCTGTAGTGGGCCTTCTACATGGTGCGGCCAAGACAGACTTCAAGGGTTGCGGCGCAGGCTTACAATTAGATTTATGGAACCACTGGTAATTGCGGGCAAGGCCTTTCAGTCCCGGCTGATTGTCGGTACCGGGAAATACAAAGACGGGCCGGAAACACAGGCGGCCATCGAAGCTTCCGGAGCGGAGATGGTGACGGTTGCGGTGCGGCGGCTGAACCTCGATCGCACCCGGGAGTCGCTGCTCGACTACATCGACCCGGAACGCTACTTTCTGCTGCCCAATACCGCCGGATGCTATACCGCAGATGAGGCCATTCGCGCCGCCAGGCTCGGACGGGAAGTGGGCATCTCCGATTGGGTAAAGATCGAAGTCATCGGTGACCAGGCAACCCTTTATCCGGATGTCCAGGCAACGCTCGAAGCCACCCGGGTTTTGGTCAAGGAAGGTTTTACGGTTCTCCCCTACACGTCCGACGACGTGGTGTTTGCACGCCGGCTCATTGACGCCGGTGCCGCTGCCGTGATGCCGCTCGGCGCGCCCATCGGCAGCGGCATGGGCTTGCAAAATCTGGCTACCTTGCGCATCCTGCGCGAGATGATTACCGAGGTGCCTCTGATCGTCGATGCCGGCGTGGGCATGGCTTCCGATGTATGCCTGGCGATGGATATGGGAGCGGATGCCGTGCTGATCAACTCTGCCATCGCGCATGCCGCGAAGCCGGTGCTCATGGCTGAGGCAATGCAGCATGCGGTGCTCGCCGGACGACAGTCCTTCCTCTCTGGACGCATGCCGAGGAAGCTCTATGCGACCGCCAGCTCGCCGCTCGAAGGTCTTTCGAAGTAGGCCCGCCCCGCGCACCCACAAGACTATTACAGGCGTCCCCGGTGTGGGATAGACTCGGTTAATGCGCGTCTTCGGCATTGACTGCGGCTCCAACTGCACCGGCTACGGCGTGGTGGACGTGCACTATGGTAGGCGGGAAACTCGCCTGATCGCAGTGGCAGCCGGCGGTCTCAAACTGGCCAAAGATCAGCCCCTGCCGCAACGCCTGGCCTATATCTATGGGGAACTCTCATCCTTGCTGCAGATTCATCGTCCGCAAGTGGTGGCGGTTGAAGAAGTGTTTTATTCCGTGAATGCCAAGTCTGCGCTGAAACTGGGACATGTGCGCGGAGTAGCTTTGCTGGCCGCCGCAATGCAGGGTTTGCCCGTCGCTGAGTATGCCCCGCTCACGATCAAATCCGCAGTGGTTGGCTACGGCATGGCGCAGAAGGAGCAAGTGCAGTTTATGGTCGCGCGCCTGCTCGGCCTCGACCATGCCCCGGAGCCGGCAGATGCCGCCGATGCGCTGGCGATCGCCATATGCCACGTGCACACCGCACAAACGCTTTCTTTGCAGGCGGAATCGCGCGCTTGAGGTCAGGGTTGCATTCTCCGCGACGCGTGATCTGGGCATGGTTGCCCATTCTGCTTGCACCCGTCGTCGCGCTCGTCGTGTCCCCGCTCGCCGCCGCGCAGGATGCGCCCCGGGCACAGATTCGCTTTACCTACGAAAACCCCAAGTTGCAACCGCAAAAGTATGTTGTGACGGTCGACGAAGATGGCAGCGGGCACTTTCTCTCCGAGGTAGGCCCCCCGGTGAAAAACGATGCTGATAATGTTCCGGTTGGGCCGCAGGATCGGCCAATCCACATCTCCAGAGAACTGCGCCAGGAGATATTTGCCGTCGCGCGAAAGAACAAATTGTTCGCCATTGCGTGCGACGGCCGGGAGAAGAACGTCGCTTTCCAGGGATCCAAAACCCTGGAGTACGAAGGCCCGGAAGGGAAAGGAAGTTGCACATACAACTGGAGCAAGAGCTCCCAGATTGAAAAGCTCACGGACCAGTTTGAATCGGTTGCGACAACTCTGGAGGAGGGAGCCAAGTTGCAGCGGCAATATGAGCACGGCCGGCTCAGCCTCGACATGGAAATGGAATTTCTGGAGCAGATGGTGCACGAGGGGCGGGCCATCGAAGTGGAGAATATTGCTCCAATTCTGACGGCGCTTGCCGGCGACGAGGCGATATTGCAGCGCGTGCAGCGGCGCGCTCGGGCCCTGCTGCAAGGGGTAAAAGACGATTAGCTGCTCTGCTGCGCGTTTCGTGCCCCGATTTCGTCTAGTACTAGGACGTGGGGTGCGGGATGACCAATCTCAGGGCGGAGGGTGGCCCATTCAAGCTCTGCTTGAGTGGGGTACATCTTGGGGCTGGAAATGTACCCCACTCAAGGAAAAAAAACGGCTTGAATGGGCCACCCTCGGAACCGGAGCAGCAGGTCTTTCGTTCGGTTATGCTTCACACGGAACTTATTTTGTAAAGATTGGTTGAAGTCATTAGAGGCATTTTCCGGTTGTCGCCGCAAACGGCTCAAGGGGTTCGACTCTGAATCCCAACAGGAAATGGAGGTGCTCCATGAGGCAGCACCCTGGAATCACGAATATCGTTGTCCGGCCGGTGGTAACGGCTGCGCTTTTCTTGCTGTGCATGGGTTTCGCCGTGGGCCAGGCGCCCGCTCAGGACGCCGCGTCCAATGTCGCCCGCGTGAGCTTCGTGCAGGGTTCGGTGCAACTGATGGTCGGGCAGGGATCTGACTTCCAACCCGCAGTAATGAATATGCCGGTGCTGGATGGGTCCCGTTTGCAGACCGGCGGCGATGGCGAGACGGAAGTCGAGTTTGGCGATGGAAGCGTGGCCCGGTTGACACCGAACAGCACCCTCCAGTTCGATCACCTGGGGCAGGATCAAGTGCAGTTGGAACAACTCGGCGGTTTGAGTTATTACGAGTTTAACGTCGGCGACGGACACCCGCCCTTTGCCGTGCAGTTCGCCAATGTGGCTGTACAGCCGACCGCAAATTCTATTCTGCGTGTGGGCATGGACGCCGGATGGGAAGTCGCGGTCATCAACGGCTCGGTGAACGTGCAAGGGAACGGCATCCCTCCCGCCGCCGTTACAGAAAATCAAAGTGTTCGTTCCAGTGCCGACAACAGCGGGGCTCCCTACGCCGTCGCCCAGGGAATCAACGGCGATTCCTGGGACAACTGGAACCAGGATCGGGACCAGGCGATCGCTCAGGAAGCATCGATGCAAACGCCGGTGCGCGATGACTCGGCGAATCCGCAGAGCGAGAACTGGAATGATCTCGACGCCGACGGAAACTGGTATCCGGTTGAGGGTTCCGGCAACGTGTGGGTTCCCGCAGGCGTCGGTGCAGGTTGGGACCCGTACGGCGCCGGCTACTGGGGCTACTATCCCACCCTGGGCTATACGTGGATCTCGGCTTATCCGTGGGGCTGGCTGCCGTATCACTGCGGCAACTGGAACTACTATTCCTTTGGTTGGGGTTGGGCTCCCGGAGGCGGCTGCGGCCGCGTATGGTCTCCTGTGATCGTGGTGCGCGCTCATCCTCCCGGGTGGACGATGCCGCTACGGCCTCCAGGCGGCATGCGGCCTCCCCCGGGGCAGCGGCTGGTGGCGGTCGATCGCGGTCCGGAAGCCAAGGGGCCTTGGGCATTTCAAGGAACAGCGCCACGGCCTGACCATCAACAGGAGTTGAGTTTTAAAGGGGAGACGGTTGCCCCGATCGGCCGAATCGACGTGCGTCCGCAGGCTTTTGCCGGGGTCAGAGGCACGGCGCCGGGAACGCGAGCGGTTTTGAGCGGTGTCTCGCCGCGGCCGATTTCTACCAATACGTACCTGGGGGGTGCCAATCCGCCCCGTGCGATAGAACGGCCCAACGAGCCAGACTCGGTGCAAAGACCGAATGTACCGTCCTCGATACAGAGACCGGTAGAGAGACCGAATGTTGGCTACCCGGCGGTGCAGTCCTACAATCAACGGTCGACGTACGTGCCCCGGGAGCCGGCGCCCTCGGCTCACTATTCGTCTCCGCCGCCGCAGCCTCATTACTCGGCGCCGCCGCCCCCGCCGCACAACTCGGCGCCTGCCGGCCCGCACCGTTAGCGGGAAGCCACCCTTCGCTAACCCGCGAAGGGTGGCTTTCACTTTTTCCCCAGCAGCCGGTTCGCGCTACAGCATTTTCACTTCTGGTGTATACAAGGCAACCGCTCTCGACGCGGCTTTTCCTCAAGAAAAGCCGCACTTCCCTGAACCCGACTGTGCAGAGTAGAAGTGAAAATGCGCTAGCGAGTTGTTCTCTGCGACAAGCCTCTAGGAGTCATCCGCAGTAAGAGCCACAAACAAACCCGCCATTGCCGGCAGGGGCACTGCCTCCGCGCGAACCCGTGTATCCACACCAACCCTCTGAAAAGCCGCATCCACTGCTGCGGGAGAATATCCTGATGCCCGCAGATTATTGCCCAGGGTCTTGCGTTTCAGGGCGAAGACCTGTCGCAGAAAGCGCAGAAAACCCACCGGTTCTACTCCCAGCTCTTCGAACCGGGAATGCATAGTAAGGCGAATCACGCTCGAGTAGACCTTCGGAGGCGGCGAGAAGGCCTCAGGCGGCAAGGTGAAAAGGTTTTCCGTTGTGGCGTACATCTGCGTCGTGGCTGAAAGCAGGCCGTAGTCGCTCGAGCCGGGGGGTGCAACGATGCGCTCGGCGACTTCCCGCTGGGTCATGAGCACCGCCCGGTCGATGACGGCGCTGTGAGCGAACAGGTGCGTCAGAATAGGCGAAGAGATGTAATATGGCAGGTTGCCGACGACCTGCAGGCGCACGCCGTGTTGGGTGGCCCAGTGCGTCAGGTCGAAATTCAGAATGTCCTGGCAAAGCACCTCTACGGAGCTTCCCGCCGGTTGCATCCACTCGAGTTGCAGCGATGCTGCCAGGGCAGCGTCAAGTTCGATCGCGACCAGCCGCTCGACGCGCGGCGCGAGCAGCCTGGTAAGCACCCCTTTGCCGGGTCCAATTTCGAGTACCGTGGCCTGGCTCAGATCGCCCAAAGCGTCTACGATCGCGCGCGGCGCGGTGGTGCTCACGAGAAAGTGCTGACCCAACTTGGGTTTTTGGCGTGATGGGGAGTGCTTTCGTTCTGGCATTTGATTGGGCTGGGGGTGTCGCAGATTGCTGGCGCGGGAGCGCACAGGTAGACTACCCAATTGCGACCGGAAATCCAGGATCCTTCTCTGCATCATACGAAACTGCTCTAGAAAAAGGGGTGTTCGCAATGCATATCGTTTTTGCCGCGTCGGAGTGTGTTCCCTACGTCAAGACGGGCGGAGTTGCTGAAGTCGTCGGCGCGCTGCCAAAGGAACTGGTGCGCCAGGGCCATCGGGTGACCGTCTACGTGCCGCTCTACCGGCAAGTGCAAAAGCATTTAAAGGACCGCCGGATCGCGATTCGCAGTCTGACCATTCCTTTTTCTTACTACAACCGTTTTGTGACGGTCGTCGATGGAGGCGCCCCGGACGGGGTCCAGTTTTATTTCATCGACTGTCCCGAGTTATTCGATCGCGAGTTTCTTTACGAGACGGCCTCCGGCGATTATGCAGACAATGCGGAGCGGTTTGGGTTGTTTTGCCGCGCGGTGCTGGATAGCGCCAAACTTTTAGGCGTGCCGGATGCCTTTCACATCCACGGTTGGCCGGCGGGCGTGCTGGCGATTTTGCTGCGGACGGTCTACTACTTCGATCCGGTGCTGAAGAACGTTGCCTGTCTGCTCACCATCCATAATTCGGACCGCCAGGGTTGGTTTCCCCGCGAAACGGTGGAGAAGCTCCTGCTGCCCTGGGATGTATATACCGCCGAGCGGGCAGAGTTTTACGGGACGTTCGATTTTTTGAAGGGCGGCATCGTCTACTCCGACGCCATCACCACGGTGAGCCGCAAGTATGCCGCAGAGATTCAGACAGCGGAATTCGGCAACGGACTGGAAGGTGTGTTGCGCGCCCGGGCTGAGGATCTCCATGGCATTCTCAACGGAGTGGATTATCAGGTGTGGAATCCGGCGACCGATAGCAAGATTGCGGCGCATTACACTCCCGAACGGCTGGAAGGAAAGCTGGCCTGCCGCAAGGATCTGCTACACGCCTTTGGGGTTTCCAACGTGGGGGAGGACACGCCCGTAGTCGGCATGGTGTCACGCCTGGCGACGCAAAAAGGTTTTGATCTCCTCGCCCAGGTCTTCGATCAGCTGGTGCAGGAGAAGGTGTTCCTGGTGATTCTGGGCACCGGCGAACCTTATTATGAGAACCTGCTGCGCAGCTGGCAGGAACGGCTTCCTCAAAAAGTAGCAGTCGCGATTACGTATGATGAGACGCTGGCGCACAAGGTGGAAGCAGGCTCGGACGTAATCCTGATGCCTTCACGGTCTGAGCCCTGCGGGTTGAACCAGATTGTCGGCATGAAGTACGGCACGGTCCCGGTGGTGCGCGCTACGGGCGGCCTGGATGACACGGTGCAGGAATGGTCGGCAGAGACTGAGACCGGGACCGGCTTTCGCTTTGGCGAGTATCGGCCGGAGGTGTTGTTAGGCGCGTTGCGCTCTGCATTTGCCTCGTTTGCCGATAAGAAACAGTGGCAGAAGCTGATGCGTAATGGGATGGCCCGCGATTACTCCTGGACCGGTCCAGCCAAGGAATACATTCAGCTTTACGAAGAAATTGTGCGTCGGCGCTCTTAGTCGGGTTCTGAATCCGCTGCGGTTTCACCATCCGCCACCACAACCGGAATGAAAGCGCCACGCTCAAATTTGTCATCCCGAGGAAACGACTTGCCTGCGGCAAGTTAAGCGTGAAATGAACGCGAAATCGATATTGATTCTGTTGGCTTTATTTTTTGTTCATTAGGAGCAGCCGACTTGCCTGTGGCAAGTCAAGGATGGAATGAACGGTTTGTTCATTAGGAGAGCTTGTGACTTTTTGATAGTTCGTGCCTTCGGTTGCGTCTAGGTAGGGACGAGCTTTCGAGCCCCGTAGGGGCGGCTGAAAGTAGCCCAGCACGCAGTGCTGGGTATACACCCCAACCAAGAGCAGTCCCGGAAGGGACGGAAGAATCCAGAGCCCGGCACGGAAGTGCCGGGAAAGGAAACCAACGGAAACCAAGTCCCCTTTAGGGGACGGAACAACCAACTTGCTGATCCGCCTCCGCAAACCAGTCCCGGAAGGGGACGCCTGAAAGTCAGAGCTGTCCAAATTAGTTGCCGAGCCGATTGTGTTGTTTTGATTCTATTGGACAGACTGCGCAGGGACGGCTGAAAATCACCCAGGATGCAGTCCTGGGTCCCCACTTTCGTGTGCAGCAAATTAAAAAAGTCACAAGCTCCGAGCGGAGCGAACCCGGATTTCCTGCCACGCAGCACAGGATAAGGCCGCGTATGCGCCCTTCCGCAAAGAAGGGCGCATGAAGTGAAACAACGCCACCAAGTTTCACAGGAAATCCGGGGGAGCGAAGTGGAGGGACCTGCTGTGCGCCCTTACGCGCCGCGTCTGCGATGTTGAGCATACGCCGGTCAGCCCTTTCGGTACTGTGCGCGAATGAAGTAGTAAACAGGCAAGCCGGCCAGGATGATGAGCGTCCCCACTAGCGAGCTGCGTACGTTGCTGGCGAAGGAGTAGTAGAGCAACACGGCGGCCGCCACAATGAAGAGCGCGGGAAGCGCCGGATATCCCCAACTGCGGAACGGCCGCTCCGCTGCGGGAATGCGTCGCCGGTAAACAAAGATAGTCGTGGCTGTGAGCAGATAGAAGAGCCACTCGGCAAAAATCGCCAGCTCAAAGAGCTGCTGGAAGCGTCCCACCAGCAGCAGCAGCAAGGTGCTCAACAAGCCCTGCGCCACCAGGGACGTCGAAGGGCTTTGGAAGCGAGGATGAATGGTTGCCATGGCAGCGGGGAACAGCCGGTCACGCGCCGCGGCGAAGGGTACACGGGCGCCCGACATGGTGGTTCCGTTGAGGGTAACGAGGATGCTGAGCGCCATGGCCGCGGAGACCAGGGAGGCGCCCCAATGGCCGGAAACAACCGACATAGCAACCACCGCCGGCCGTGCCGAGGCAGCGATTTGCTCCGCGGGCAGAATGTACTGGATGGCCGCATTGGTAGCCATGTAGAGCACGCCGACAACACCCACCCCTGCGATCAACGCGATCGGCAGGCTCCGCTCCGGATGCTTCACTTCCCCGGCGACCATGGTGAGGTCATTCCATCCGTCATAGGCCCAAAGCGATGCAATCAGCGCCACCATGAACCCCTGCACTCCACCTCGCGCGCCCGCAAAGCTGGTGTGGAAATTGGCCAGCACGCCGTGCGGACTCGCAAGGCAGAAACCGGTGATTACCAGCACCAGCACCACTTTCAACCAGGTGAAGAAGAGCTGAAAGTCGCCCGCCTTCTTTATGCCCAGATAATTGAGACCGGTAATCAGCCACGCCGCAACGATGGCGAACAGCTGCGTCCACGTGATCAGCAGAGGAGCCCGCAGTACCACTCCATCGAGCCACGCGAAGGCAGGGAAGATACCCAGTACCCGGGCCAGGCCGACGGTGATGGTGGCGATGGAGGCCGGCTTGGCGACGGCAAACCACGTCCACATGTAAAGAAAGGCAGGTACGTCGCCGTAGGCATTGCGCAGAAAGACGTACTCACCGCCAGCGCGCGGCATCATGGCGCCGAGCTCCGCGTAGGTCATGGCGCCGAACAGCGTCAACACGCCGCCGACAATCCAGGCCAGGTAAACCATCCGCGCTGAGCCGACCGCGCGCATCATTTCCTGGGGGACGAGGAAGATGCCGCTGCCGATGATGGTGCCCACCACGATGGCGGTGGCGTGCCAAACGCCCAGCACGCGCGGGAGATCTGGTGCTGTGGATGTTGCAGTCGCCAGAGCCTCGTCTTGCTGCCGCGGCATCTTCAAGGCTCCTCATTCAGCGTCTGCGTCATCTCCCAACAAGGAAGATTGTGAGATGGGGGCACCCTTTAATCCATCGCAGAGGGGAATTCAGGCGAGTCTAGCACGCTTCCATCCACACGCTTCCATCCACATCTTCAATCAATGAGCCGAAGCGCGACGCAGTCGGCAAACGTTGTCCGCGCGGGTCACGGTCAGTCCGTTCGCGCGCAACACCGCCTCGGTTCGATCGGCTTGTGCAGACGGAGCAGCCACGAACAATGCGGGCACGCCTTGCGCTGGAGAGTGTTTCGTCGGTGTCATCGGCCGGACCCCTGCTACTGATCCGATGATCCTGGAGGATGCCGGACATCGATCAACACGGGGGCAAACCCGGCTCTTGTGGGCGAATGAAAGTTTGCGGTACTTAATTCGGTCATGCTTACACAGGATTGGCCGGCGGAGCCGCGACCGTCTCCGCCGGATGGAAATAGTCATGGATGGCCGTGGCGAGGTGGGGCGCAACCACGGAGGCCAGCGCCTGCAGGGTGGCGCCTTGTACGCCGCGCACACTGCCGAAGTGGGCCACCAGCCGATTGCGCGTTTGCGGTCCCACGCCGGGAATCGTGAGCAGATCGGACGCCCGATCCCGAATCTCCCGCCGCTTGCGGTGGTAGGTCACCGCGAAGCGGTGCGATTCATCGCGAATTCTCTGCACCAGGTGCAACACCGGCGATCGGCGGTCAAGCACGATGGGATCGTCCTCCTGCCCGTACACGTAGATAATTTCCTCTCGCTTGGCAATTGAGGCCAGAGGTTGCGTGGTGATGCCCAGCAGTTCCAGGGCCTCGGCGGCAGCGTGTAACTGGCCCAGTCCTCCATCGATGAGGATCAGGCTGGGCATCGGTTGCTGTTCGTCCTGCACCCGGCGGTAGCGTCTGCCGACCACCTCGCGCATGGAAGCGAAATCATCCACGCCTGCGACCGTTTTGATCTGAAATTTCCGGTAGTCCGATTTCTTCATCACGCCGTCTTCCCACACCACCATCGAGGCAACCGTCTCCGCGCCCTGGATGTGGGAGATATCGAAGCACTCAATGCGCCGCGGCAGATCGGGCAGCGTCAACAGATCCTGCAGCGATTCTTCAATCACCTTCCGTGAAGGCTGCAGGGTGCGGAAGCGCTGATCGAAGCTCTGCTTGGCATTTTGCCCGGCAAGGTCGACCAGGGATCGCTTCTCCCCCCGCTGGGGCACGGCCAGCTCAACCTTGTGCTGAGCACGCTCGCTGAGCAGCGCCGCCAGCGTCCCGCGGTCGGCAAAATCAACCGGGATGTATACCGTGCGGGGCACATACTGCTGGTCGATATAGACCTGCTTCAGCAGGGCAGAAAAGAAGAAGGAAGCGCTGAAGCCCGCACCATACGATTGCGTTTCCGTGCCCTCGATTTGCGCTACGGGTTCACGATCGCTCTCCAGTTCATGCTTGCCCCGGTCCGGCTCCTCCAGCGGCGCAAGTTCCGAGGCGTTGAGTTCCGGCGGATACTCCGGCAGCTCTTCCCAAAAGAATTCTCGGCGGTCGACGATCTTGCCGCCCCGCATATGGAAGAGATTGACGGCCAGCATGCCGTTCTCGTGGTGATAGCCGTACACGTCCGCGTCATCGCTGTCGGTGGTCGCCATGCGCTGTCTTTCCTGTACCTGGCTCAT
>Ga0182015_10004799_pt1 | contig 14359 bp, 14 predicted proteins | sample 712P3MmetaG_FD_120478 | JGI IMG/M metagenome (GOLD analysis project Ga0182015, IMG submission 120478) | Permafrost microbial communities from Stordalen Mire, Sweden - 712P3M metaG | ecosystem: Environmental > Terrestrial > Soil > Wetlands > Permafrost | place: Sweden: Stordalen | collected...
GATAAGGAAGCGAGCCAAACGCGCGATTATTGCGTCGCAAACAACGCGACGCGTCGCGCGGCTCGCCCAGATTCCTCACGGCGCAAAGAACGCTTGTTCGGAATGACAATCAAACTGCACCACCACCCGGAGTCGCCGGTCCGCCGTGAATGCAACGCGGTACAGTATAATCTTCAGGCTGATCGAGACGGCTGGCTGAGACGATCCGACTGAACGAATCATGATGGAAAGCACTCCTCCCGTGACCGACGCGGCCGCAGCCAAGACGGCGCTCGATATTCACGACATCCTGAAAATTCTGCCGCATCGCTATCCTTTTCTGCTGATTGACCGGGTTCTGGAGCTGAAACGCAAAGAGCGCATCGTGGCCATTAAGAATGTAACCATCAACGAGCCGTTTTTCAACGGCCACTTCCCCGGGTTGCCGATCATGCCGGGAGTGCTGATTGTGGAAGCCATTGCGCAGGCCGGAGGTGCGCTGCTGCTGACCGAAGTAGAAGACCGGACGGACAAGGTGATGGTGTTCACTGGCATCGAGCGCGCCAAGTTCCGCCGTCCCGTGAGCCCCGGCGACCAATTGCGAATTGAAGTGGAAGTGAAGGGCTGGCGGGCTATGCCGCGCATGATTGCAGTGAAAATGCAGGGCGAGGCGTACGTCGATGGCAAGCGCGTGGCAGAAGCCACAGTCTCCTGCCAGCTCATCGATAGCTCGCGCGGGCGCGGCCAGGGCTCTGACGGCTCGGGCGACGGCACGGCGGAATGAACCTGAGTCCGGCAGTCGCTGCGATGAGTCAGTCTTCCGACGATGCAATGACTCAACCATGAATGTTCACCCCACGGCTATCATCGATCCGCGAGCCAAGGTTCCCGCATCTTGCAAGGTTGGCCCGTACTGCGTGATCGGCCCCGGAGTAGAACTGAGTGAGGGATGCCATCTTGTGTCGCACGTGGCGCTCGAAGGGCCAACGAAAATCGGCGCCGATAACGCGTTCTTTCCTTTTTGTGCCATTGGCATGGCTCCGCAGGATACCACCTACACAGGCGAACCGACGCGGCTGGAGATCGGCGACCACAATGAGATTCGCGAGTGCGTCACCATTAGCCGCGGCACGGTGAAAGGCGGCGGACTGACCAAAGTTGGCAGCCATACGCTGATCATGGCTTATGCGCACATTGGACACGACAGTGTGATCGGCGACCATTGCATGCTGGTGAATGGCGCGACGCTGGGCGGACATGTGACTGTGGAAGAATGGGCCGTGGTGGGGGCGCTATGCCCCGTGCATCAGTTTGTGCGCATCGGCGCCCACTCCTACATCGGTGGGGGCACAACCATCACGCAGGATGTCCTGCCATTTTCCATGACGTCGGCTGCGCGCGACACGCACGCGTATGGAATGAATAAGGTCGGCCTCGAGCGGCGCGGCTTTTCCAAGGAGCGCATCCGCAAGATTCACCATGCCTACAAGACTCTGCTGGCTTCAAAGAGGAACACGTCGCAAGCGCTGGAGAAGCTGAAGGCAGAGACCGACCGCGGCGACGATGTGGACATGCTGATCCGTTTCATCGAAGCGGCGGAACGGGGAGTGATTAAGTAGTTAAGTAGCAGTTGCCAGTTGCCGGTTGTCAGTTGCCAGTCGTTACGAGGAGTGGGCATCATGGGTCTCTCGTATCAAGACCTGATTGCTTGGCAAAAGGGGATGAGCCTCGCAGAAGAGATCCTACACGGCTACTCGTGAATTTCCTAAGGACGAGTTGTACGGCCTGACCAGCCAGCTTCGACGTGCTGCAATTTCTATACCCAGCAATATCGCGGAGGGGCAAGGACGGTTAACTCCCGGAGAATTCAGGCAGTTTCTTGGTCATGCGCGAGGGTCTCTGTTGGAGACTGAAACTCAGCTCCTAATGGCGGGTAGGTTGAACTATCTTCCAGAGGAGCATGTTGGCCGCCTACTCAAGCTGTCGGGAGAGTTAGGCCGTATTCTGAACGGACTTATAGCATCAATTTAGGCCGAGGCGCTTCGTACTGGCAACTGGCTACTGGCAACTGCTCTATTATGCAACGCATTGGCCTTATCGCCGGCAACGGCAAGTTTCCGCTTCTCGTGCTCGACGCGGCGCGGGCGGCGGGATACGAAGTTGTCGTCGTTGCGATCAAAGAGGAAGCGGCGCCTGAGATAGAATCCCGCGGCGCGACCTCGGTTCACTGGCTGTCGCTGGGTGAGCTTTCAAAGCTGATCGAAACTTTTCAGCGGGAAGACGTGCGGCACGCCGTTATGGCCGGTCAGGTGAAGCATAAGCAGATTTTTTCCGCCATCCGGCCGGACTGGCGGCTGGCCAAGCTCTTGCTCTCACTCACTACGCGCAACACCGACAGCCTGCTCGGCGCCGTGGCCAAGGTTCTGGCGGACGAAGGCATCACGTTGGAGAATTCCACATCGCTGCTCGAACCGCTGCTGGTGAAGTCCGGTGTGCTGACGCGCCGCGCACCCACCGGGCAGGAACGCAAGAACATTGACTACGGCCGCGCCGTGGCCCGGAAGCTGGCGCAGGATGATATCGGCCAGACCGTTGTGATCGCCGAAATGGCTTGCGTGGCGGTCGAAGCCATGGAGGGCACCGACGCCACCATCGAGCGCGCCGGGCACATCATGGGCTCGCTCTACGGCGCCGCTTCCACGCTCAGCCGCGCTCTCACTGTGGTGAAGATCGCCAAGCCTGATCAGGATATGCGCTTTGACGTCCCTGTGATCGGAGTGAAAACCATAGAGGTGATGCAGGCCGCGGGTGCGTCCTGCCTTGCGCTGGATGCGGGAAAGTGTTTGCTGCTGGATGGGGGGAAGATTCTTGATGCGGCGAATGAAGCGGGGATTACGGTTGTGGCAGACCCGGCCTGATTGAGAAAACTGGGTAAACGGCCCCCCCGGGCTAGTCGGCTCTCACAGAGCGACGCGCTCCCCGAACGGGTGCTACCGGCCGGTGGCGCATCTCATTGCGAACTCGCGTGAGATCGTGCGCGGTCTGCAAATTCATCCAGAACTCGGCGGAGTTTTTGAAATATCTGGCCAGAAGGAGGGCCGTTTCCGGGGTGACTCCTCGCTTTCCGCGCACCAGCTCATTCACGCGGTTCACGGGGATGGCGAGTGACCTCGCCAGCTCGGCCTGGGTCAGGCCCCGCGGCGCGAGAAATTCTTGCAATAGGATTTGTCCGGGATGAGTCGCGATACGATGGCTCGGCAACATGGTTTTCCCCTTAGTGGTAATCCATGCAGCGCACGTCGCTTGCGTTGCCGCTGACGAAACGGAACACCACACGATGCTGGTCGTTCACCCGTAGGCTGTAAAACCCCGCCCAATCGCCCCACAGCTTCTCCAACCGGTTTGACGGCAGCACGCGTAAGTCTTCCAGCGCCGTGCCGGCATTCAGCAGGTCTAACTTTACCTGGACTCGTGTCCACAAAACCTGAGCAATTCTTCGGGCGGCTTTTGTGTCGTGCCCGTGAAAGATGTCTTCCGTCGTCTTGTCCCCAAAGGAGACAATCATCGTCCATAGTATACATGATTACCGTGTATCCATAAATCCATTGACTCATACTGCTCAATCGGCGAAGTTAGGGTCATGACTTCCCCAGATTCCGAGTCCGCCCTCATCGCCGATCAACTTCGCCGCGCATTCGAAGGCGACGCCTGGCATGGTCCCGCTCTGCTTGAGTTGCTGGACGATGTGGATGCCGCCACGGCTGCGGCTAAGCCTTTGCCCGATGTGCACAGCATTTGGGAGCTGGTGCTGCACATCTCTGTGTGGGACGCTGCGGCGTGCCGCCGGCTGGCCGGGGAGAAATTCCAGCCCGAAGGCACCGCGAATTTTCCTCTCGTTCCCAAACCGACCGAAGCGGCGTGGCGCAAGGCCGTGGGTCAGGTGAAGCGCGCACACGATGTGCTGGTGAAGATGGTTGCGGGGCTGCCCGAGTCTCGCTTGCGCGAGCGCGTTCCCGGCAAGAGATACGATTTCTACCACATGCTGCACGGGGTGGCGCAGCACGAGCTCTATCACGCTGGGCAGATCGCGATCTTGAAAAAAGCGTGAAGGAATAAACGGCCGTGGCGCTCAGGGGCTAAAGCCCGCATCTTTGTTGGTTCTTGATGGCACGGCCGAAGCCGTGCCCTTCCCGAATCGATTTAGGAATACCCTGGAGATTCTCGACTGCTTGATGACCCAGCAACAAGATTCTTCTTACCATTGTTTGAAGATCACGGCCACTGCGGCCACGATCATTGCGAATCCGACGGCGTGGTTCCATCTGACCGGCTGCTTCAGGTAGAGCACCGAGAACACGGAGAAGACGAGCAGCGTAATCACTTCCTGGATAGTTTTGAGTTGTGCCGCGCTGAACTCGTAGGAGCCGATGCGGTTGGCCGGCACCTGGAAGCAATATTCGAAGAAAGCAATCATCCAACTGATCACGATCACCTTGAACAGGGGCACCTCGCGATATTTCAGGTGGCCATACCAGGCGAAGGTCATGAAGATGTTGGAAATGGTAAGCAGCACAATGGTTCGCATGGGGTGAGGGGAATCCTTTCGTGGGGGCTGAAATTTCGTCGAATTTGGTGATCGGGCGATCGGGTCATCTGGCGATTGAAAAACCCTTGTTCCAATTGCTCCATCACCCGATTATAAAATCACTCAATCTATTCGAGATGCTCTTTCCGGGCTTTGCGTTTACAATTTGTTGTTCCTGCTGGCAACCGGCCAGGCGAGAGTTCCTCCCTGCATTCTGACAATTCGATCTCCGTTGCGGTGGTGGGGGTGGGCGTTTTTGGACGCAACCACGCCCGGGTGTACCGAGAGCTGGAGCAGCAAGGCGAACCGGTTCGGCTGGTGGGCGTTGCCGATCCTAATCTGGAGCGCGCGGATGCGGTGGCACGCGAGTTTGGCTGCCGTGCGTTCGGATCGGTCGAGCAGATGCTGACTACGCACAGCGAGATCCGCGCAGCGTCGGTGGCGGCGCCTACGATTCATCATCTGGAAGTGGCGCGCGCACTTATGGAAGCCGGTGTGGATGTGCTGATCGAGAAGCCGTTGGCCGCGTCGCTGGCGGAGGCGGACGAGTTGGTGCAGCTGGCTACTGCACACAAGCGGATTGCCCAGGTTGGACACCTCGAGCGCTTTAACCCGGCGGTACGCGCTACAATCCCGCTGCTTACCCAGCCGATGTTTTTCGAAGTACACCGGCTGAGCGTCTTCACGCCGCGCTCGCTTGACGTGGATGTCGTTCTCGATCTGATGATTCACGATCTGGACATCGTGCTTTCGTTTGCCGATTCTCCGGTGAGAGAGGTTCGCGCTGTGGGACTGCCGATTCTTTCCGGCAAAGTTGACATCGCCAATGTGCGACTGGAATTCGAATCGGGCTGCGTGGCCAACCTCACGGCCAGCCGCGTCTCCACCGAACGCGTGCGCAAGCTGCGGTTCTTCCAGCCCCGGCAGTATGTTTCGGTCGATTATGGACGGCAGGAGGTGCTCGTGTTTACCGTCGGAGAAGATGGAACAGCTTCGAGTACTCCTACGGTCAACCCGCAGATTAAGGTGGGCAAACCGCCCGTGACTTCAGAGGAACCTTTGCACGCGGAGTTGAGATCGTTCCTGCATGCCGTGCGGGCGCGCTCTACGCCGGTGGTCCAGATCGAGGATGGGCGGCGCGCGCTGGCACTGGCACTCGACATTGTCGACGCGATTCGGGAGCATGGGAAGAAAGTCGGGCTAGCTGGCTTGGCGAAGGCGAAGCGGACCTAGCCCACTACCAGTGCCGGCCCTTGTCCAGGCGTTGCCTTTGTACTAGATTTGGCTGGTGCCGTTTGTGCGTCTTGCCGTTGCAGCCGTGCTGCTCCTTTCGGCCTTAATCCTGTCTTGGGGCCAGTCCGGCAGCAGCGACTACCCTTATGTTCTCCGCTTGGAGCATGTCACCGAGGGAGAAGATGTCTGCGTCTTGCTGCAACGGGACGGGCACTATCACTTTGAACGCGTCCTCTCGGAGAAAGCTGCTGTCTATGAGGGCACTATTTCCTCCGCCAGTTTGCAGGAGGTTCAAGCCGCTATCAACAACGACGAGTTGCTGAATCTGACCCAGGGAAAGATTTCCGCACATCTGGTGGCTCCGAGGCGCGATGAATTGGACGTTCGTGTTGCGCGTGTCACACAATGGCAACTGCTGCGGTTCCCCGATCAGGAGTCCCGAAAGTTCTTTCATCAATCGCTCGATCCATTGTTGAAATGGCTTGATGGACTGCCTGCCCAGAATCGCACTCGGATCAGTGAAGATGAGGGCAAAAACAATTGTTTGCCGCCGCGCTCGGAAGATGTTCGGCTGACTGGGCGTGAAGAAACTTCTGTCCCCGCGTCAGTCAAGGCCGCTCCGTTCCTCCCTACCTCCTACATGCTGCGCATTCTCATGGACCAAGTGGGCCCTGGCGAGGCCAAGCGCACCTGCGCGATCGTCTATCCGAATGGCTTCTACCACTTAGAGAAGAGCCGGCAAAAGTACGACGCTGAGGGCGTCTATCAGCTCGACACGGTGTACCAGGGTCTGGGTGGAAAAATCAAAGCGGATGTTTTCGAGCAGGTCCTGGATTCGAGCGCCACCGAGGAACTACGCAAGCTTCTGGATAATCCCGACCTCATAGCCTCTCGCCATTCGAACCTGCCCACTGGCCACTACAGCGATGCGGACATTAGCTTTGTGTTCATTCCCCGGAATGACAGCTTGCAACGGCTGACGTTCGCGACCTACTTCGGAGTGGACAATCTGCAGACGATCATCTCCGCTGGAGGCGCCGGTACTCGGCACGTCGACAGCGCTGCAGATCTGGTCAGTCCTCTGCAGAAATGGCTAAAAAGCAACATCGAGTCGCGCAAAGCAGCACGGCTGAAAGATACTTACGGGGACAACTGCACACCCGTTTCGACACAAATACTTCCCTCCCAGATCAGCAACGAACTGGCACAAGTTGTGCCCTCGGATCTCGATTCCGGCTCTGCCGAGGGGGGCAAACCCATCCCCACCGAGGAGCGGCCCGCAGAGAGCTCCACTGCGCAGTCTCCGACCGCTGCTAAGGACTTTGATGAACATGCTGTCAGCGCCAATGAGCCTGCCATCTCGTTGCGGGTTACGACTCGCATGGTGCTTCTGGATGTAGTCGCAACAGACAAGAACGGCAAACCGATTGCGGATCTTCAACCCGCTGACATTGAGGTCCTGGAGGATGGACGGGAGCAAAAAGTTAAGCTCTTCTCTCGCGCTTCAAGCGAGACTGCCAGCGACGGCAAGCGGTCTCCACCGGGGCTTCCGGCGAATGTTTACTCCAATCGTCCGGAATACCGCCAAGCCGCTGGGCCGCTGGTTTTGCTGTTGCTGGACGGTGTCAATACGGCGTCGGACGATCAGGTTTACGCGCGCCGGCAGATGCTGGACTACCTTCGCACTTTGAAATTGAATCAACGGGTGGCGATACTCGCGCTTACCAGCGACCTGCTACTCTTGCAGGACTTCACCAGCGACCCACAGGTGCTGATCTCTGCTCTGGAGAAGTATTCGTCGAATGACTCGCTCCTGCTGGCCCGGGGCGCTCCGGCCACGATCACGCCACAAATGGCCGAAGCTTTGGCGGCTGCGCCTGACATGTTGAGACAGTTAATCCGATTCAACCAGGAAAACGCGGTCAATGCCAATGATGAGCGGGTCCACCTCACGCTCGCGGCATTGCGCGCGGTTGCACGAGCCATGATCGGCTATCCCGGCCGCAAAAATCTCATATGGGTGTCCTCCGGTTTCCCCGTATCCATTCAGTTGGGCAACAGGAATTCTGACCTCTCGCGGAGCTATGCCGCTGACTTGACCAGTACGGCTGCGCTCTTATCGCAGGCGCAGGTTGCGGTTTATCCGGTGGATGCCCGGGGACTGATCAGCAACCTCCAGGAAAGACCAAACACCTTCCATGATCCATTGGACGCAAGTGAAATTGTTCCTACAGTGCAAACCTCGGACCAGCCAACTTTCGGCGCCGATGAACTGACCCGGATCGCTCCGTTGGTTGTGGACTCACATTTCGCGATGGAACAAGTCGCTCGCGATACCGGCGGCCGTGCATTCTACAATGCCAACGATCTCGCAACGGCAGTGGCGACCGGCGTGAAGGATGGTGGTTCGTATTACACCGTTGGCTACTATCCGGAGAACAAGAACTGGGATGGCAAGTTCCGGAAGATAACCCTCAAGGCGGAACGGAAAGACCTGAGGCTACGCTATCGCCCCGGTTATTATGCTTTTGATTCCACCGTACCCACTGGGCCACCCGACAACCGGCGAGAGCAAAATCGGCTGGCGGAGTTGCTTCGCGCCAGCAAGGATCCTTTGCCGGCTACTGGAGTCACCTTTTGGGCTCACCTGATTCCCCCTCGTAATGGGGACGCGTCGGCTTATGTGGAGTTCCTGGTGGACGCCAACACGATATCTTTCGCGGAGACCGGAGCACGCCACGATTGCAATGTAGACTTCGCCGCATTCACTGTGGCTCCCAATGGAAACCTAACAAATACCGTGGTCAAGAACGTAGACACTGCCCTTCCAGCCTCTCAGTATGCAGCGGTTCGCAAACGAGGACTACCGTTTCGCATGCAAATCAACTTGCAGCGGAAAGACGGCGAGTTGCGACTCGCGGTGCGCGACAATCGCACCGGCCTGCTGGGGACGCTCACGATACCGATTCGACCGAATTCGCTGCAAGCAGGCGTAAAGCAGTAGACGTGCTTACATCTGGATCATTGCGTGTGAGTTGTATCATGATAGATGGATGGCATTTCCTATCAAAGTCTGCGCCGTTTGCTCAGAGGAGTTTGAGCTAAAGCCGGATAAGCCCGGCTTTGCGAACCGCTGCCCGGCGTGCAGCGAACCCGAACACGATGAACCCGTAGCGAAACAGGGCATGGACGCAGACGAACGCAAGGCCCTGACGGAAGCGAATGAGGCTCGGAGACGAGCGATGCGCGACCTCCTCTACCGCAAGGATGGTTAAGGGATTCTCGGGTGCTTCCCGCTGCGGGTAGACAGTCGGCAGAAAAAGTATTTCCTGCGCCGCCGGCCGGACCTCAGCGGCTAAACAGGGGAGCAGAAAATCTTTGTTCTGGATAAAGAGTGCGACCACGGAGGGTGAAGCCCGCAGTGATTCTGAACACTTACGCGGCGCTGAAGCGCCGCTCTTCCACGTTACTGCCCGCATTCCCGAATTTTTCTGAAAGCTGTAGAAGCCGCAGATTTGACTACGTTTTACAAATGTTTACACACGTAAGTCCTACCCCGTTTGTGAGTGAGCAGAATCCCCTGAAAGATGCGAAAATGAAGGCAGCTTGCTCGGTGCTGTGCGCTGCAGGCGTCCTGAAAAGGACGGATGCAACGTAGCGAGGGAAATCCGTGTCTAACGGACAGGCCCTAGCCCCGGACAAGCCCGAGCGCAGACAAGCTCAGTTCATGCCCATCACGCAAATTCCATTCCAGGATCCGGTGGCTCCGCCCGAGAAGCCTCAGCCGGAACAGCTTGGCCTCTACGACGCGCAGGGATGGGAAACGGCGTACCGCGATCTGGACGACGATGCTGCCCGCGTGCCGCACCTGCTCATCCAATTGCAGGACGATCTGGCGCGGTCGCGGCGGCGCGAGGCGGCGTGGATTTCGATCATTGTTCACCTGATCCTCATCTTTGTTCTCTTCAAAATTGAGTGGTTCGAAAAATACCTGCCGTGGCATACGGCGGTCACGGCGAAAAATCTGACGCTGGGCAAGGATCTTACGTACCTGGAGCTTCCGTCAGACTTGCAGAAGCTGCAACGCAAGCCGAATACGAACATTGCCTCCGACAAGGACCGCATCGCAATGACGCGGCACCCGGAACTGGACGTCAAGGAATTGCGCAAGATTTTGGCCACACCGCCGCCGGGAGCGCCTGGATCGAGTGCACCCCAAATGGCGCCGCCGCCGCAGTCGTCCGCCGGATTCGCGCAAAACCAACCCGCGCGTCAACCGCAGCAGGAGCCCAATCCACAGACTGCACAGTTGCAAACGCCGGCCACGCCGAACATCAGTGACGAGTTTAAGAAGTACGGCGGTTCCATGTCCGCGGGTTCTGCGATTCAGGAGGCGGCGCGGGCGGCCAAACCGGGAAGCGGAGGCTCCCAGGGTAGCGGCGGTGATTTTGGCTTAGGTACCGGCGCGCACGGGCGCCAGATGGGCAATCTTGAGGTTCTTAGCGATACGATGGGAGTGGACTTCGGCCCCTACTTGCAGCGTGTTCTGCACGATGTTCGCGAGAACTGGTACAACGCAATTCCGGAATCCGCGCAGATGAAACACGGAAGCCTAATCATCGAATTCGCTATTACCAAGGATGGAAAAGTTGCGGGGATGAAGCTGGTGGTTCCGTCGGGGGACATTCCGCTTGATCGCGCGGCCTGGGCTGGCATCACGGCATCGGACCCGTTTCCTGCGTTGCCCAGAGAATTTGGAGGGCAATATCTGGCGCTGCGCTTCCGCTTCTTCTACAACCCCACGAAAGAAGAGCTGCAGTAGAACTGCAGTAGAACTGCAGTAGGGTTTTCCTCATCGCAAGATCCATGGACGTATCACGGCTCGCGGTAGTTTCGTCTACCCGATTCAGTGGGAAGAGCTAGCTCCCTCAGGGGCTGAAGCCCGCATTGATTGTGGACTTTACGCGGCGCTGAAGCGCCGCTCTTCCACGTTACTACCGGCATTGCAGAGTTTTTCCGCAGACTGTAAAGCCGTCCCCTTCCCAAAAATCTTTTACCATACGCGGCAGCGGTTCTGATTCACCATTGGCGATCCTGCCTTGCAGTGGTACGCCTCCTGGAATTCCGGCATGTTTGAGACCACGCCATTCGTACGGTATTTTTCCGGAGAATGAGGGTCTACTGTGGCGCGCAGGCGCTTGGTCTCATCGTGGGTTTCGCCGCACCAGCTTTGCCCATAGCCCACAAAGAATCTCTGGTCGGGAGTGAGGTCGTCGAGGGGTTGCAGGTTTTGTCCCTTGGTATCTTCTTTCCAGGCCATGTAAGCCAGGATCAGTCCACCCAGGTCGGCAACATCCTCGCCCAGCGTCAGCTTGCCGTTGACCTTGATGTCATCGATGATCGTGTAAGTGGAATACTGGTCGGAGATGCAACTGGCGCGCTTCACGAATTCCTTGCCATCGTCCGCAGTCCACCAGTCGCGCAGGTTGCCGTGAGCGTCAAACTGGCGGCCTTCGTCGTCGAAGCCGTGCGTGAGTTCGTGGCCGATGGTGCCGCCGGTATCGCCATAATTCGGAGCCGCATCGGAGGCCGGATCGAACGCCGGTGGCTGCAGCACTCCCGCGGGAAAGTTAATGTCGTTCATCTGCGGGTTGTAATACGCGTTCACCGTAGGCGGAGTCATGTCCCACTCGCCCCGGTCGAGCGGCTTGCCGATCTTGGCGAGTTGCCGGGCGAATTCAAAATTCCGGGCTCGCTCCACGTTGCCCAGTTCATCTCCGCGGACGATCTCCAGCTTGCTATAGTCGCGCCACTTGTCGGGATAGCCAATCTTGTTAGCCATGCCGTGCAGCTTTACTAGCGCCTGTTGCTTGGTGACGGCGGACATCCAGGGCAGCGCGTCGATGTCCTGTGCCATGGCTGTGTCGATTTCTTTCACCATTTTCAGTGCCTCTTGCTTGGCCGCGGGACTGAAATACTTTTCGACGTACACTTGTCCCAACGCTTCTCCCAGGTCATCGTCCACATATTCCGTGCAGCGCTTCCAACGCGGTTGCAGCTCTTGCTGGCCCCGCAAAGTTTTTCCATAGAAAGCGAAGTTCTCGTTCAGAAATGTTGATGAGAGAAACGGGGCATCCGCATGCACCAAATGCCAGCGCATGTAGACTTTCCAGTCCGCCAGGCCTTCTTTTTCGAGTTGCTCGTTCATCGCCTTGAAGAAGCCGGGGGATACAACATTCAACGAGCCCAGCGACGGTAGACCCACCGTGGTGAAGTAGACCTGCCACCGAAAATCAGGACTAATCTTTTCCAGTTCGCCGCTGGTCATTTTGTGGTCCAGGTTCTTGGGATCGCGCCGCTCCACGCGCGTCATCGAACCCTTGGCCAGTGCGGTTTCGATGCGCATCACGGTCTGCGCTTCGGTGGCGGCCACGTCCGCTTGGTCCCCCAGCAGTTCGAACATCTTTTGCACGTGTGTGACATACTCCGCGCGGAGATCGACTGACTTTTTATCGTCTTTCACGTAGTAATCGCGGTCGGGCAAGCCGAGTCCTCCCTGGTCCGCTTCCGCGATCACTTGGCTCGCATCTCGGTAGTCCTGGCTGGAGTCGAAGCGAAACAGAACGTTGTCATGCACCATGGCAGCAGCCACATCGGCGATTTCTGTTTTGGAGGTAAGCTGGGCAATGCGATCCAGCGCGGGCTTGAGCGGCTCCGCCCCTTTGGCCTCGATTGCCTTCTCGTCGGTGCAGGAAGAGTAGTAGTCGCCAATCTTCTGCGTGGCTGCATCGCGGTTGGCATCGGGCGCGGCAGCGGCCTCCAGGATTCCGCGTAACCGGCCGCGGTTCTCGTCCTGCATTTTGGAGTACGTGTCCCATGAAGATTGGTCGGGAGGAATTGGGTTGTGCTTGATCCACCCGCCGCAGGAATATTGGAAGAAGTCCACGCAAGGATCGACGCTACGATCCATCGAGGTTACATCCAGCGCGGGTTCGGGCTTGGACGCGGGAGATGCGGGTTGTTGTTGTGCGCTGGCCGGGGACGCAACCGCGAACGCAATCACGATTGCAGAAACAAAGACACGGGGGGTTGCCATATCAAAGATCCTCTTCCGTTGCCTGCTTGGAGACACTGTCGAGGCAGAATGATCGTGCTGAAATCGAAAACGATGCGACCCAAGAGTATAAGGCTCTGAGTCAAGCCCGCTAGCCCTTGCGCAGCCGGATCGATCCATCTCCGGTGTGAATCACCAGCAGATTTCCGCCGCCGTTCAACTTGCCTCGAACTTCGTTTTCGCGAATCTTGCCTTCGGTGGTGACCTGCATATCCAGATCGATGTGGCCATCGCCGGTGTGCAGATCCACGTCCGCCGCCAGGTTTTCCGGTACTTCCAGCGTCACCGTGCCATCTCCGCTTTCGAGCTTCCAGCCCGTGGCCAGCGCCGAGCCGGCCGCCGCGCGCGCATCTACGTGCCCATCGCCGGTTTTGAGCTCGAGCTCGTCAAAGCGGCCAGTGGCGCGGATGTGGCCATCCCCGGTGGTCGCCCGGAGTTTGCCATCCACCGCGTCGATCTCTTGGGAGCCATCTCCGCTGCGCAGCTGCATCTCTCCCTTAAAGTTTCCGAGTTCGATCTTGCCATCGCCGGTGCGCAAATCCACGCGGCCCTCGCGCGGCATGTGGATGTCGATGTCCACGCGATGGCTGAATGAATCACCCCAGTTGATGGTGACGCCGTGATGCGGAAAGTGCAGATCGATCTCAACCACGTCCCCTGTCTGGTGTTCTTCGATCCGGATGCCATCATCGCCGATCTTGTAGTGCGTGCTCGTCACCTTGGCTTCAATGGTGTTCTGGTCCCAGGTGGAGACGTGAATGTTGGCGTCGGATGTGTCCACGCGCAGATCGGGCTTGCCAGTGAGGGTGTAGGTTTTCGACCAATCGTCGGCCCGCGCTGGCAGCGCGGCCAGCGAGCAAACAAAGCCGCCAAGAAGCAGAGCCAGGAACAACCAGTGTTTGATATCAATTCGTTTCATAGAAGTCCTCCGCCAGGCACACTACTGCCCAGCCTCTTAGACGTGATTACGCGTGATTCGTTAGTTTAGTTCCATGGAAAATCGGGCCCGTGGTCTACGCCTGTGACCGCCGTCCTAACATACGCCATGCGAATCAGAGTCCGTTCGGAAAACGGCACATAGAGCAGGGCCGCGCTGGCCGCGAAAGCCGCGCCCAGTCCGATCTTCGGCATGAGCAGAAATGGAGCCACGGCCCAGAGCTGATCGAGAGCCAGAATGAAAGGAAACATCTGCTGAAACTTTTCGCCCAGGCGCTGGTAGTCGAATCCGACCGCGGAGAGCAGATAACAGCGCAGCGGAATTCCCACACCTGCCGTCACCATCACCGCGGCGACCAGCGCGGTCGCACGCCATCCGGACAAGAATGAATCCGCGATTCCTTCGACGGCATGAATGCGAAAAAGCGCGACCAGGTAGAAGATCAGGTACATCAACTGGGCCAGAGCAAACAATCCGCGCGTCAGGCTTCGACGCGGGATTGGAACTTGCA
>Ga0182015_10004802_pt1 | contig 14355 bp, 12 predicted proteins | sample 712P3MmetaG_FD_120478 | JGI IMG/M metagenome (GOLD analysis project Ga0182015, IMG submission 120478) | Permafrost microbial communities from Stordalen Mire, Sweden - 712P3M metaG | ecosystem: Environmental > Terrestrial > Soil > Wetlands > Permafrost | place: Sweden: Stordalen | collected...
ACCAGTAAGCTCACCGTGATCGCTGGATTGCGTTACGACTACATGGGAACGGTGGACGAATCTCGCGGACGTTTCTCCGCTTTCGACCCTACGCTCGGACTCGTATCAGCCAGCGACTTGCCAGGTGGTCATCTTTATGACGCGCCGAAGACAAACTTTGGGCCCCGTTTGGCTCTTTCCTGGGTGCCCCCGGTGACCCTAATCCCCCATCGTCAACTCAACCTGCGAGCGGGGTACGGGATTTATTACGACACTATCCCTCTAACAACTTTGAAGAGGGACTTGCGCAAAATCCGATCGGTCCGACCGCGGGTTTCACGATCATCCCATCCGCACCGATACCTTTTGGTGTGGGTGTGCCGATTTTCGGAACAGGCGCGCCTGAACCTCCCTTCAATGTCACCAGCATCGACCCGCATCTCAAGACTCCGGACACCCAGATTTGGAACTTGAACCTGCAACAGGAGCTCAATCCACGCTTCGTCCTGCAGATTGGCTATGTCGGGAACAAGAGCACGCACCAACTGCAACTCCTGGACATTAACCAGCCGACTCCGGGTCTTCCTTCTCCGGACACATCACAATCGCGGCGCCCGTTTAACACCGAGTTCCCAAACCTGCGCCAGATCAATACCATCTCATCGGTCGGCTGGGCTAACTGCAATTCGCTGCAGGTGGTACTGAAGTCGAATAATTTTCATGGCCTTACGACGCAAGCGGCCTTTACCTGGTCACACAACCTCGACACGGCATCCGAGGTGGACGACTTCTTCGGAACCAGCGGCTATGTCCCGCAAGATTCAACGAACCTGCGGGGCAGCTACGGCAACTCCGAGTTTGATCAGCGCCGCGCCCTCGTCATTACGTACATCTACGAGATTCCGGGACCGAAGACTGAGAGCAAGCTCGCGACTGCCTTGCGGCACTGGCAGATCGCCGGCACAACCACGTTCCGCGATGGTCTCGCTTCTCCTGTTCTGTCTGCCGATGGGGGCAGCGGCACCGACAATTTCCACGAGCGGCCGGATTGTATCGGCCCAATCCACTATCAGCTTACGAATTTTTCCCAACCCTACGTATTGGCGGGCGCTTTTGCGCCGGGAGCGCCGGGCACCTTCGGCAACTGTCCACGAAATCCGATCGTTGCGCCCGGTTTGACCAATTGGGATTTCGCAATTCAGAGGACGTTCAAGTTTGGCGAGAGACTCTCGTTCGAATTTCGGACTTCGTTCTTTAACGCCTTCAATCATCCGAACTTTGCGGAGCCTTCGCCTGACCTGAGCACCCGGATCACTGCCACCTCCGACGATGGCAGCTTCGATTCGCACTTCGGAGCAGGTGGACCTCGCAATATTCAATTCGGCGGAAAGCTACGCTGGTAAGTAGTCTGTTGCCTGCGGTTTAAGCACGCGCTTGCGGTCTCAGCGAGGCAGCCAGTCGCCCGTAGGGTAGCTTCTGCCTCTGTTTTTTTTGGCCATTCAGTTCTTAGAACCCATCGAACGAGGGGACTCTACATGCCCACACGAATGAGAACATTCTCCAGCCGTTTGTTCCTAACTCTGCTCCTGGCTCTCGCCTGTAACTTCGCTTCGCAAGCGCAGAACGCTTCCTCTCAGCCCATCAAGATCTCCGTGGACGCAACCCATGCCTCTTCGCAGAAAATTCTTCGAGCCGACTTGCAAATACCCGCATCTCCCGGCCCGCTAACCCTCTTTTATTCGAAATGGCTCCCGGCCGACCATTCTCCCGACGGCCCGATCGCGAATCTTGCCGGCCTGAAGTTTTCTGCGAACGGAAAGATACTCGCCTGGCGACGCGACCTCGACGACATGTACGCCATTCACCTCGAAGTGCCTCCCGGAAGCACTTCCGTGTCCGCTCATCTTGATTTCTTGCTCTCCGCTCCCGGTCCAACGATTGATTTCGCGGCATCCTCTTCCTCAAAACTAATGATTGTGATGTGGCACGAGGTCGTTCTCTATCCCAAGGGTCGTCCCGCGCACGAGATCCTGTTCGACCCAACCCTGCGTCTGCCCGAGGGCTGGAAGTTCAACACTTCCCTACCCGTCGCCAGCCAGACCGGGGACACCGTCACTTTTGCTACTGTGCCCTTGGACCTTCTGGTTGACTCACCTGTCCAATCCGGCGAATACCTGAGAGTGATTCCTCTCAACCCTGGCGAAAAGCCGCTTCATGAGGTTGACGTTGCTGCCGATGAACCGTGGGCGCTCGATCTTCCGGTGACTTTGATCGAGAGCTACAAACGTCTCGTCGCTGAGGCCTCCGCCCTCTACCAATCTCACCACTATCGTGACTATCATTTTTTGCTCACGCTCAGTGATAACGTCCTTCCTTTGGGTCAGGAACATCACGAAAGCAGCGACGATCGCGTCCCCCAACACACCCTCGCCGATGCCAATGGCCGCCTGCTCGCGGCCGACCTCTTTCCCCACGAGTTCACACACTCATGGAATGGCCAGTTTCGCCGCCCGATCGGCCTCGCCACTCCCGATTTCCAGCAGCCTATGCGCGGCGAGCTTCTGTGGGTCTACGAAGGGCTAACGGATTATCTAGGAACTGTCCTTGCTGCCCGCAGCGGTCTGCGCACTCCCGAACAGACCCGGGAGGAAATCGCGTCGGTCGCCTCGACGCTTGAACATCGAGCCGGACGGACCTGGCGCTCGCTTCAGGAAACCGCTGACTCCGCGCAAGTCCTTTACTTCTCGCCTTCTGAGTGGGCGTCTTATCGTCGCGGCACGGATTTCTATTCTGAGAGCGTGCTTCTCTGGCTCGAAGTTGACGTGACCCTTCGCAAACTCACGCAAGATCACCACTCCGTGAATGATTTTTGCCGAGTTTTCCACGGCACCGGGCCCGATGGAGTTCCGGTCATCAAGACCTACACCTTCGAAGACATCGTGTCGACGCTCAACGACCTCGCGCCCTATGACTGGAAGGCTTTCCTGCGACAGCGATTGGATTCCAACGACCACGCCCCTCTCGGCGGAATCGCCGGCGGCGGATGGGAGCTCGTGTACACCGACGCACCGAACGAAATACTTTCCGCTGGTCAAGCCCTCTCGGGTGGAGGCAATTTCACGTCCTCCTTGGGCTTAGTGGTCAAGGCCGACGGAACCATCCAGGACGTCATTCCGAGCATGCCCGCCGAACAGGCTGGTCTCAGCCCATATATGAAGATCATTGGGGTCGGCGGCCGGCAATTCTCGATGGAGGACCTGAACCGAGCGATTGAAAATTCCAAATCCGAGTCCGGCCCATTGGTGATCATCGCTTCGAATACCGGCACCATTGAGCGCCATGAAATTTCGTATCACGACGGGTTGCGCGGTCCCCATCTCAAGCGCACCGAGGGCACGCCTGATTATATCGAGGAAATCCTAAAGCCACTCGCGAAGCAGTAAGCGGAATTTGCCATACAGATCGATTACCGCGTTGTCGGCGTCTCCTGATTCAAAATCGCCACCCATCGTCGGCCGCGTTTAATCCACGTGGTGCTTTCGATCACTGGCGTGGACGGGAACTCTATTCCCTCGTAACTTCCAAGGCGCACGGTCCGGTAGGTCAAAATCACCGTGCTCGCATTCGGCATGAATCCGCGTATCTCTTGAATTTCGGAGTGCGCCACGTTGCGCGCCTTCATCGTAGCCAAATACTCGGGCTGCCGGACAATTCCGCTCCGGAAAATCATCAACGCGTCAGCCGGCACTAGCCTGCCGAACTCCTTCGCATCTCGATCTTGCGCCGCCTTCCAGACCAGCATTTCCTGCTCGATCACAAAGCGGATGACCGCGTCCTTGGTGCCGTTCGTTCCCGAACGCCTCGCCACTCGAGCCCTACCTTTTTTCACGGCACACTCCTCGCATACCGACGCATCCTACTATCCGTTTCGCAGACTTCCAGCGTGTCTATGAGTTCGGCGGTGCGGAACGGCACACGGCGGTCCAATAATATGGGGAAAATGTCGGAAAAACTCCAAATTTCAAAGCTTGAGTTGAGTCGCGCAGAGTCAAAAAGGGACCCGCGAACCGCCGAAGTTCGGCGGGCCATTATAAGGTCTTAAGTCTTACCGTCTTCCCTGGGTACGATTTCTCGCCGATGGGAGTTACCCTTGTCCGGATTAGAGAAGATAAATAAACTTGAAGAATGTACAGAAGATGTGCGAAGAATCTCCTAGGACTCCTGAAGCTCCGGCGTAGACGTCAGAGCGCTAGCGGTGAGCAAAGGTTCAGATGAATTCGCTCGTCCCTCAGGAACTGCAAGAAAGGCGGGAATGGGAGTCAGCTGGGGTGCGGTGCAGTTTAGGTGGATAGGGGTACAAGAAGCGGAATGAAATCTTCTCTATCGCGTGCGGCGGACGTTTGGGACGTGTTCAGAGGTCTCTTCACCAACGCTGCGTTTTTTAGAAAAAGCACGGGTGATGGTTCTCCTTGTCCCGTAGACGTCTATCGACCGTTTTTTCACCCCATTGTATGGCTGCTGGCACTTTTCGCTCTCCTGCTGCACCTCGCGTTCAATGCCCAATATGGGTACTTCCGCGACGAACTCTATTACGCGGCGTGCGGCCAGCACCTTGCTTGGGGATACGTGGACCACGCGCCACTCGCTCCGTTTTTGGCGCGCGTGAGCCGCTGGCTACTGGGCGATTCGTTACGCGCTTTGCGTCTTCTGCCGGCATTGAGCGCATCTGCGAAAGTATTGCTTGCGGCGTGGTTGGTGCGAGAGTTGCACGGCGGAAAGTTCGCTCAGATCCTGGCCTCGGTGGCTGTACTGCTCGCGCCGATCTATCTCACTTTTGACAACTTCTTCTCCATGAACGCGTTCGAGCCGGTTTTTTGGATGGCCGCCGCCGGGATCATTCTGCACATTTGGAACGGAGGAGACCAGCGACTGTGGCTGCCGTTCGGCGTCGTCGTTGGACTGGGAATCCTGAATAAGCACTCGATGCTTTTCTTCGCTTCGGGTCTGCTCCTAGGCTTGCTGTTGACTCCTGCTCGACGGGAGCTTGCAAGCCGCTGGGCGTGGCTCGGTATCTTGATCGCCGCCCTTATTTTTCTTCCTAATTTGCTCTGGGAAATCCGCAACCACTTTCCCACGATCGCTCTGCTCCGGGCGGTTAGCGGCACGAAATACACAACCATTTCGCCCTGGAACTACATCCTGGAGCAGACTTTGCTTACCGACCCACTCTCCACTCCCATTTGGATCGGGGGACTTTGGTTTTTGTTGAGGGATGCTGCGGGGAAAAAGTACGCTCTTCTGGCTGTGGCATACCTTACTGTGCTGGCCGAGATGCTGACGCTACACGGCAAGATCTATTACTTGGCGCCAGCCTACAGCATGCTCTTCGCCGCTGGCGCGGTGTGGATCGAAATGCGTGTCGCGCTATTGCGAAGAAGCCGGTGGCTATCGTTGATCGTGTTGCCACTCGTTGCCGGTGGAGCGCTGGCGCTGCCTCTTGCCGTCCCTGTTCTGCCCGTGGAAGCCGCGATCAAGTACAACCGTTTCTGGGATGTGCAGGCGGTTCGCGTGGAAAACGTGCCGCAGGGCGATTTGCCGCAGCTTTTTGGAGACATGATGGGCTGGCAGCAGCAAGTAGGCGCGGTGGCGAACGTTTACAACGGCCTTCCGACACAAGATCGACAGGTCGCGGCGATTCTTGCCTACAACTACGGCGAAGCGAGTGCGATCGACTATTTCGGAAAGGAATACGGGTTGCCCGGCGCAATCAGCGGCCACAATCAATACGGTCTATGGGGACCTCGCGGTTATTCTGGCGAAGTTGTTGTTGCCATCGGCTTTTCCCAAGCGCAATTGCTACGCTATTTTGGTGAGGTGAAACCTGCTGTCGCGATTTCCCCGGCGTACGCCATGCCAGAGGAATCGCGCCTGACGATCTACGTTTGCCGCCAGCCGAAAGCGCCGCTGCGGGAGTTCTGGGGACAACTGACTTATTACAATTAGGCCGAAGCACCTCAGAACGTCGCCGTTTCTCGAGCGCGGTTTCGTTTTCCACGGGTCGCGCGAAACACTGCGACCCGGGCAGGCCGGCAACATCCGACTGAGTCACACCTAGCGCGCGGTTCGTTCGGCCTGCTCGCTCGCAAGCGCTCGCTCGGCCTTGGACGTGGTGATGGGCACATCTGCAGGCTGGATCGCTCCGTAGGCCACGGCAGCAAGCGCGGCACCAGCCAGTGGGGCGACGATAAATAACCACAACTGCTGCAAAGCCCATCCACCGACAAAAATGGCGGGCCCAATGCTGCGAGCTGGATTGACCGACGTGTTGGTCACGGGAATTCCAACCAGGTGAATCAGTGTAAGGACCAGGCCAATGGCAATTCCCGCGAAGCCCACCGGCGCTTTGACGTGAGTGGAGCCCAGAACGGTGAGCACCAGGAACATCGTCAGGACGATTTCGGTCACCAGAGCGGCGTAGAGAGAATAGCCGCCTGGCGAATGAAGTCCGTATCCATTTGCTCCAAAGCCCGCGACGGAAGGATCGTATGAGCCGGTGCCTTTGGCGACGACCAGAAGAACGGCAGAAGCGAGCACCGCTCCGATTATTTGAAAAACCACGTAGGCCGCGGCGTCGCGCGAGCCGATTTTTTTCGCCAGCAGAACTCCAAAAGTCACCGCTGGATTTATGTGACAACCGGAGATTGGGCCAATGGTGTAGACCATCGCCAGCAAGGAAAGGCCGAATGCGAAGGCTACTCCAGCGTATCCGATGTGGCTCCCGGCTAGAACAGCGCTACCGACTCCTCCGAATACAAGGACGAATGTTCCTATCAGTTCGGCAAGATATTTTTTCATGCGCAATCTCCTTCAAATCAGGCTGGGCACAGGGGAGAGGCTTAAAGCGGCGCAAGCATAAGCCTTGTGGCGAGAATTGGATACTTGCGAATTTGGGGGGAGAAAGTCTGTTGCGGCGGTGCCGGTTAGAACAAAATAAGCCGGCGCTGACACCCCAGTTTCGAGTGTCGGCGCCGACTCTAACTCTCTCAGAATAAAGCAATTCTATGCGCGGGCGCTCTTCGCCTTCCGCCCGGGCGCGGGTTGCTGGGATCTCTCCGCGTCCTCTTCCCTCCCAGAACCTTTTGCTTCGACGTTGATCTCTTCTGAGAGCTTCGTCAGCTTCTGGTCGGTTTCTTTCTCCTCCTCCAGCGTCTGTTCGAGCAGGGCGTTGGCTTCGGATTCGCCGAGGAGCTGTGCCCATGCACTGACGCACCCATATGCGGCGATTTCATAGTGCTCCACGCGCTGGGCGGCGGAGATCAAGGCAGCATCCATTACCTCTTCGCTGAAATCCTCGCCCATGATTTCGTCGCCTTCTTTGACCAGGCCGGTCATGCCGGCGCACGTCTTGCCTGTAGGTTTCTCGCCGAGAGCGTCGAAGATCTCTTTCAAGCGATCCACGTGCCCGCGGGTTTGTTCCAGGTGCGATTCGAAACCTTCGCGCAGTTTGTCCGAGCTGGCGGCTTTGGCTAGTTTTGGCAAAGCCTTTACGAGCCGGTTTTCCGCGTCATACAGGTCTCGCAGTTCATCGATGTAAAGTTCCTTCAATTCGTTGTGGTCCATTTTCATAATTCCTTTCTTCTGACAGGTTTTGCTGCCGGCCGCTGGGCTGAAGCTAACGTTAGGAGCTAAGAGCCCGGGCGTCCATACATGGATCGGCCTATCTGAAGAATTACAAAAACGTACTCGCAACTGCTAAAGCTAGTGGCGATCGTAAGGCGTGGCAAGTCCAATGAAACGCTCGTCAGGTGTTTCCCTGATTGCGAAGCCTGCGATTTTCCTGCTTGATAGGGGCGTCAAATCCAAGGAGGCTCTATGGCAGCAGATGGAAAAAAGTGTGCGCATCCTTCCTGCACTTGTCAGATTACGTCTGGCGATAAATACTGCAGCGCGCAGTGCGAAGCGATGGAGAAGACCCCGGATATCGATTGCAAATGCGGGCATCCGAGTTGTAAAGGTGGTATCGATTAATAATTCGAGCTTAAGCTTACCCGGCGCTCCAGGCGGGTAAGTCCCGTCTGCCTAACAGTGCTTCGGCGGCCCATGCTCCTAAATAAACGGAAAGGGCGACGCCGTGGCCGCTGTAGGCGCCGAGCACCACAGCGTTTGGGCTCTTCGGGTGCCGAATAAAGACAGGTCGCCATTGCTTACCGATCAGAATCGGGCCGCCCCATCGGTTCGTGAACACTACCTCCCCGAGAGCCGGATGTAGTCGTTTAACTCGCCCTTCAAGACGGGTCAGCAAGTCAAAAGCTTCGCCCGCATTTACATCGAGCGCTGCTAGGTCTCGCCAGTCCTGTACTGCCACCAAACCGCTCCCCCATATGATTCGATTTCCGTAAAGCAGACGCCCCCAAAGGTACGGCAAATCCACGGTGTAGAAGGGTTTGCCGGCAGCCAAACCAAGAGCTTCCAACGTGGCGTCGGCTAGAGGCTGTGTCGCCGTCGCCAGTGTCAGTTTTGGTTCGGCCTGACCAGCGAGGCTGTTCATCTCGAGTGACTCCGCATTTGTGGCGAAGAGCACCTGTTGAGCGCAAACCTGGCTGCCTGGCAGCTGCAGCGTTAGCGGTTCCCCAAAATCGACATTCTCGATCCTGGCGTTTTCATAAATTTGTACACCGCGTTGAACGGCGGCGCGTGCGAGGCCGCTGACTAACTTTCCTGGGTCCGCAGTGCCGCCTGGGACTTCCCGAGCGATTCGGAGCTGACCGGAATCAGACCACCGAATGGGCGAAGTTTCAGATTTTGTATCGCGATCCAGTTCCAGAGCGCCGGGAAGAGACAGGTCACAATTTAGGTCCAAGTCTTTGACGATATTCGCAAGGCCGGCGAGAACATCTCCGAGGCCGGGTAGGTCGCCAGCGGCAGTTTCGGCTAGCGTCAAACCGCCAGTGTGACCGCTGGAACGAGCGCCAATGGTTTCGGCCTCGAACACGGCGACCGTCTTCTTGCGATCGAGGCGACGCAGGGTCGCGGCGGCCGATAAGCCCGTGAATCCGCCACCGATGATTGCCACATCTACCTGCGCTAGCAGGGGTGCCGTAACGGGATGAAAATCTATCTGCCAGGGTGTCGAGCCCCAGCGAAGCGCATGCGAGATGGGTGTCATTTATCGTCCTAAACATATCTTATAGGTGTGCGCCATCCGGTTGTTGGAGCACGGACACTATAGATTCCCCGCCTGCACGCGGGTCACTTCTCCCATAAGCTGGATCGATCGGTACCGTTCCGGGACAGGGCGATTCACATGAGATTAGAGACTTTAGTCCCTATTATAGGAGCCGTAAGACCCTATTAGACCGTACCGCACGGCTAGGCCCTGGGACCCCTGCCCCTCTCGACTGTCGGCCTCTTTACTTCCCCCGGCATAGGGCTAGATTTGATACGACGGATGTGTGTTGCGAGCTGATTGCGCGTTTCAAGTCGGCCGGGTCACACCATACGCAGATGGGAGGCAGAAGATGATTGTGCGTTCAACTCCATCGAGCCGCGTCGCGGAGCGAAGGACTGCTTTGAGATACCCCTTGCGACTTCCCGTCGTGTTCTCTTGGCAGGACGAATCCGGACGAATTCAGGGATGCGATGGGTACTGCCGGGATTTGGGCAGTCGCGGTATTTATGTTCAAGCAGAACTAGTGCCGCCATTAGGGGTTTCGGTCGAAATGAATGTCTTCCTGCCCAGGCCAGAACATTCGGCGCGTCCCTCGGAGATTTACGCCATCGGGCGGGTGGTGCGTTCGGATCGCCGTGCGCCAACGACGGATAACTGTGGATTCGCCGCTATGAACCACACCACTCGGCTGCGCGAGACTCGCGGCCAGAAGACGGAGTCGGACGAGTCGAGTTTGGACGCGTTCGGCCTTGAAGGCGCTGGAGATAGCGGCGAAAGAACCTCAGGCGAGTAAAGGCTCTAAGTGGCCCGAGTTGCAACAGAATTTCAAGGAAACAACTTGTCAGCGTCAATGGTACTGCCGGTCTACGGGAGTGGTAAGAACGTAAGTGCCCCGAATAGGGGTACTTCGGTACTGCCGCCGAGGAACGTGAGAACCATTGGCCAACCGGACAGGTGGTGGCAGAATTGTTCTGTCGAGGCCAGTGTCGCCGCTCGACGTGTGGGCCGGCAGGTGGGCGGATGCGGTCGGGAAACTGCCAACTTCGCTGACCTGTAATGCGTTGATTGGTAAGTAGTTAGATGAGTTTAGAAAGCGAATGTGACTCAAAGGGCGGTAGCGTGCCCGATTGCTACAATCCATGCCACCAGACCCGCAAATGAACGATGCAAAACCGAGCGGCGCCGATGACACTTCAATCGGGGCAGAGCCTGGCGTGGGTAGGGCCACCGACGGGGCCGGATTAGGACAACTCGGAGCGACTCCCGGGGTTGGAGAAGTCGAACGGAGCGTCTTGGACCCATGGTTCGCGTTGCGCGTCCGGCCGAACTACGAAAAGCCGGTGGCGGCTGCGCTTCACGGCAAGGGGTTTCAGGAATATCTGCCGTTGGTGCGAAGTCGCAGACAGTGGTCTGACCGCGTTAAGATAATGGATCTTCCGCTATTTCCGGGCTACCTGTTCTGTCGGCTGAATCTCGAAGAACGGATGCCACTGTTAACGACCCCCGGTTTCCTGTATTTGGTGGGAGTCGGTAAGAATCCGGAACCCGTGGATGAGAGCGAGATTGCGGCGATCCGATCAGTTCTGCAATCCGGCTTGCCGGTCAAGACTTGGCCATCGCTGATGGTAGGTCAGAAAGTGCAACTGAAATACGGGCCGTTGCGGGGAGTAGAGGGTATTCTGACGAAGATTGCCAATCAGCAGCGAATGTTTGTTTCGATTACGCTCCTGAAGCGATCGATCTCCATAGAAGTGGCGCCCGAATGGATTCATCCTGTCGATTCGAGAACGGACGCAACGACACGGAGCGAACAAGTTCCGTCCAGGACCGAGATTTCCCAAGGCCGAGTTTAGCAAGCAACGCGAATACGAGGACCGTACGTGAAAAACGAAATTGTTATAGTGAAAAGAGAAAGCGGAGAGGAGGGTCGATGACTACTTTCAAGGGCTATTCGATCGGCCTGGCGGTACTCTTCCTGGCTGTAAGCGCGACCGGACAAGCGACTTCACCGGCGATAGACTCGCAGAAGGCGAATTGCGGGAACCAAGTGCGCTCGACCTATCTGCTTGGGCCGGAGGATGAACTCCAAATTTCGGGTCCAGAGTTAGACGAGCTGTCGACCAAGACCGTACGCGTCGATGGCGAAGGCGACATTCAGGTTCCACTCGTGGGACGTGTTCACGTGGCGGGATTGACTGTGCAGCAAGCCGAGCAGGAGTTGAACAAGAAACTCGGGACATATATCAAGCACCCCCAGGCGGCGCTCGATGTGAAGGAGCTGCGCAGCCAGCCTGCTTCGATTCTCGGAGCAGTGAACTCGCCGGGCGTGCATCAGGTCGAAGGACACAAGACACTGCTGGAGATGATTTCGTTGGCGGGCGGGGTCCGTCCAGACGCAGGTTACAGCATTCGAATCACACGACAACTGGAATGGGGTTGCATTCCGCTGCCTGGCGCGACGCTCGACGCGTCTGGCCGGTTCAGTGTGGCGCAAGTGAAACTTCAGGACATTATGGAAGCGAAAACGCCCGAAGAAAATATTCAGATATTTCCTCACGACGTCATCTCCGTCCCGAAGGCGGAGCTGGTCTACGTAACGGGCGACGTGAAAAAATCCGGCGGGTTCATTCTTGGAGAACGGCAGACGATGTCGGTGCTGCAAGCGATTTCACTGGCGGAAGGGCTGGGACAGACGCCGGACACGAAGCACGCAAAGATTCTGCGTCTGAACCCAGGCGCGGATCAGCGGACCGAAATTCCGGTGAATTTGAGACAAATACTGCAGGGTAAGAGTGGAGATGTTCCTTTGCAGGGCAATGACATTTTGTTCGTACCCGACAACACCGGCAAGAAGGTGGCACTGCGTGTCATGGAAGCAGCGATTCAAACAGGTTCGGGCATCGCAGTCTATCACCCGTAAGGTAGTGTCAGGGATAGCCAGGAAACAGCCAGGGCAAGTGAAGGCGCACTTGGGAGCTTTTAATTTTTAGCCGCAGGGCGGAACGGCAGGTGATAAATGTCTAAGCATTTCGATCGAGTGAATAACCGGACGCGAGCAATGCAAGTGAGCAGCTATCCGGACAATCGCCCCACCCCTTATCGGATGGAAGAGCAGATGCCGATGGATAACGGAGGAGATGCGCAGGGCTACGACAGCCTGCTGGGTTATTGGCACATCCTTGTCCGCAACAAGATCACTCTGCTGTGCTTCGCCCTGGCGGGATTGGCTCTGGCGATCCTGTTCAGTTTGGTGCAGACGCCGATCTACCGCGCGAGAACCTCGCTCGAAATTCAAGACTTCAACTCGGACTTCATGGATCTAAAGAGCGTCGATCCGACCAACGGAAATCAGGGTGCGGCGACCGACTCCTATTTCCAGACGCAAATAAAAATCTTGCAAAGTGATTCTCTGCTCGAACGCGTTGCCGATAAGATGGACCTCCAGCAAGAGCGTCCTGAGAGCGGCTGGGGAGCCTTTGCTGCACGAGTGCAGCGCATGCTCGGCTTCTCCGATACGCCGCACGAGCCGAACAAAGAGGCGTTCATGGCCAAAGCCAGAACGAATCTGACGGTCCGCGCTTCCGGCCAGACCCGGTTGGTGGAAGTGATCTTCGACTCCGAGGATCCGAAATTCGCTGCCCAGTTCGCGAATACCTTGGTTGCGGAATTCGTGGAACAAAGCCAAGAGATGCGCTGGAAGTCCAGCCAACGAACGGGAGAATGGCTAACCGGACATTTGGGCCAGATGAAGAGTGATCTGGAAAAGTCCGAAGCTCAACTTCAAGCCTATGCACATTCCTCCGGCTTGACCATGACAGATAAAGAAAACGTCACGGAAGGAAGGCTCAAGGAACTCCAGGACGAACTGGACAAGGCGCAGGCTGACCGCGTTGATAAGCAGGCGAAATTCGAAGAAGCCAAAAGCAAGCCCGCGGAATCGCTACCGGAGACTATCGACGATCCCACGTTGCGTGAGTATCGGCTGAAGTTGACCGACTTGCAGCGGCAACTGGTGGAGTTGACCGCTACTCTCACACCCGAACATTACAAAGTACAGCGGGTCGAGGCGCAGATCACAGAATTGCAAAGCGCCCTGGAGAAGCAGCGTACCAACGTGTTGCGCCGCGTTGGCAACGAATACGCAGCGGCATCCCGTCGTGAAAAACTGTTGCAACAATCCTATATCGAGCAGCAGAAGACGGTTGCGAACCAGTCCGACAAAGCCATCCACTACGACACCTTACGCCGCGAAGTGGAGTCGAGCCGGCAACTTTATGACACGCTGCTGAACCGCGTCAAACAAGCTGGGCTGGCCTCAGCGATGCGCGCGAGCAACGTCTTGGTCGTGGACGAAGCGAAACCTCCCTTCCTGCCTGCGAAGCCGAACATCCCTGTAAATTCGGCAGTGGGTTTGTTCTGCGGGATTTTCCTGGGATTGGGTTTCGTGGTATTCCGCACGCGCTTCGATCGCAGCATTCAGGCTCCTGGAGACATGCAGGTGTACCTGAACCTTCCAGAACTCGGTGTCATTCCAATGGCCGAGGTTTGTGATACGCCTGCGGTGCGGAACCTGAAGGCGCTCTCGCCGGCTGACCCGAATGACTGTCTAGAATTGGTGACTTGGAAGCACAAGCCATCCGCAGTGGCGGAATCCTTCCGAGCCATGCTGACGTCCATTTTGTTGCCGGGCCAGAATTCGGAAGGGCCGCAGGTGCTGGTGGTTACGAGCCCTGGTCCTGCCGAAGGCAAAACCACGGTCGCGAGCAACTTGAGTATTGCGATCGCGGAAATGGGCCGCCGCGTACTTCTGATTGACGGCGACCTGCGGCAACCGAAGCTGCATAAAATCTTCGGAGCCGCCAATTCGCGAGGCGTCAGCGATGTCCTTTTGTCAGAAGTACCACTAGACACCGTTCCTCTGAATCAGATCGTGGTGGAGACGAAGATCGCCGGCGTTTCGTTGCTGCCTAGCGGCACGCGCGCCTCAAACATCTCACAACTGCTACATTCCCCGCGGGTTGAAGCGCTGTTGGCACGCATGCGCAACGAATTCGACATGATCATCATCGACGCCCCGCCGATGATGCATTTGGCGGATGCGCGATTGCTTGGCGGTCTATCGGATGGCGTCATTCTCGTCGTTCGCGCAGGTCACACGATGCGCGAAGCGGCGTTGATCGCGACGCAACGGCTGTCCGAAGACGGCA
>Ga0182015_10004804_pt1 | contig 14353 bp, 13 predicted proteins | sample 712P3MmetaG_FD_120478 | JGI IMG/M metagenome (GOLD analysis project Ga0182015, IMG submission 120478) | Permafrost microbial communities from Stordalen Mire, Sweden - 712P3M metaG | ecosystem: Environmental > Terrestrial > Soil > Wetlands > Permafrost | place: Sweden: Stordalen | collected...
CCGTCACCGCGCGGTTCTCATGGCCGTCAGCGCGCGGAACTCAATGACCGTTGACACCCACGCTTGCCGTGCCCGAGTGAGGACCACGCTGTGGACATCCGGCCCGGATTGAACCCCAGGGGCTCCGACACTCGATCGTCGTGAGATGACCGCTGTCAACTTTCTGTGTCAAGTCAACTTTCTGCCGTGTGTCCAATCTGTGTCCTATATCCATTTGGCAACGTGCGCCGGCCATAGGACACTACCGTTGACCAGGGACTTTGTGGTGGGCGCTGCAGGACTCGAACCTGCGACCTCAGCCGTGTGAAGGCTGCGCTCTAACCACCTGAGCCAAGCGCCCTGAGAGGCACGTTCCAAATGTGCTTCCGCGGAGGCGAAGAATAACAGCGCCTCGCGACAAGAGCCTCTTCGTCCTCGCCGAATGCGTGTTCTTCAGTCCTCTACCGCGTCGCAGACCTCGATCAGCCCGGGCTCGGCAATAGCGACGATCTCGGCCGCCTCGGGCGCCTTTGTGAAGACCACCGTCTCGTAGATGATGAACTTGAGGACGAAAAAGACGCCGGAAACGACCAGGTAGGCGCCAGTCGTCAGGGCGACCTGCCAACCGGCATCTGCCGTCATGTGGCGCGCGGCCGTCTCTGCCCAGTGCGTTACCACAGCCGAGACGGCGAAGGTGGCAAGAGCCACCACCATGTAGAGCGTGACTTCGGTTCGCCGGTCCCGGCCACGGCGATCTCGCCAGGCCCAGCGGCGGTTGAGGATGTAGTTGGGCACGGCTCCGCCGATGAACCCGACGGCCGAGGCGACGGTCGTGCCCGTGTGCCCCCACCCGAGCGAGGCTGCGAACGCTGCCTCGCTGAGCACGATGGCGACGACTGAGCCCGCGCTGTAGCCGGTGACGCGTCGCAAGAGCGGATGGCGCTCGAGGTGCGGACGCAACCATCCCGGCTTGTGCTGTTTCTTGGCTGAGTGGGAGTGGGTCACTGGGCCGTACTGGTCCTACAAGGCTCCCGTGGGGCGATCCTCACGTCGCTTTGATGACGGCACCTGCCGAGAGCCGAGACGTGGCTACCGGTCAGACAGCCGCGAACCATCCGCGAAACTGCAGCCCCGGCGCACACATATGCCACTGTAGCGTCCGACCCGCTTGTTTCGCAGTCCGACCGGGCGCGACTGCCCCCAAGCCCGTGCCGGGCGCGGCAGGTACCCTGGACACAATGGCTGAACAGGACGAAGACGAGCCTACCGAGCTGGACACCGACGCACTGGAGGCTCGATCCGCCGGCTCGGAGGGCTGGAACAACTGGGTCCGGCGTAACTTCTCCGCCCAACGCTTCTTGCGGCCCGTTCCCTCTAGCCGGTCATCTGCGCCCGCCGCTTCCGCCGACCACGCAGGTCTGTCCCCCTCGGAGAGGTCGGCCGCGCTCAGAGGGGCCGTGAACAACCTCAACCCACGGGAACGTCAGATCGGCTTCCTCGCTCTCGCGTTCGAGCTCGCCCTGACTGCGATCGTTGTCGTGCCCTACCTGACGCACAGGGTCAAGCTGTCCAGGACCGACTTGAAGACCATGAGCGCGGTGCACTTCTTCTTGGTTGAGGGCCTGGTAGTGGCTATCTTCTTGCTCCTCGGCACCTTGATGAAGCGGCGTGCCCTTCTCGGCTTCGCTTCGCTCGCCACTGCCATCTGGCTCATAGAGCTGCCTGCCTTGAGAGTCTTCGGTCTCGCCTACCTGGGTCTTGGGATGTGGCTGCTGGTAAAGGGGCTCAAGTCACAGCAGAACGCGGCCCGGGGCTCCTCGCGTCCTTCGAGCCAGCCGAGGCCCTCCAAGCGCTCTCGCGCCCAGGCCGAGGCCCTCGCGACCCGGTCGGCGCCGAAGGCGAACAAGCGGTACACGCCGCCCAAGCCGACGCGCCGGCCACCGCCGAAAAAGCCCGCATCGGCGCGCGCCGAACCTCCCAAGTAGTGACCTCGAACAGGCCCGAAAGCGCCTCCAGCAGGTCCACGGGCAGACGCCGGCGGGGTTTGCGAGGCTGAATTGGTCGGGCACTTTGGCACCTGGATGCTAGAAACACACTCGTGATATCCGACGAGCTCGCCGGTCGGCGGATCGCCGTCACCGGGGCGACCGGCTTCCTCGGGACCGCGCTCGTCGAGCGCTTGCTCCGAAGCGTGCCCGACTGCGAGGTCGTTGTGCTCGTCCGTCCGGGCCAGCGCCAGGCGCCGGCCGAGCGTACGCGACGCGAGATCCTGCGCAACGACTGTTTCGACCGGCTGCGCGCCGAGCTCGGCGAGCGCTTCGAAGAAGTGGTCGCCGCCCGGCTGCACACGATCGCAGGCGACGTGGGACGAGACGGGCTCGGGCTCGACGAGACCGGGCGAGCCCTGTTCAGCTCATGCGACATCGTGATCCACGCCGCCGCGGCGGTGACCTTCGACGCTCCCTTGGACGGGGCGGTCGAGGTGAACCTCCTCGGGCCGATGCGCGTGGCCGAGACCCTGATGGCCCTTGCCACCGATCCCGGGGCGAGCGGGGCCTCGGGAGCCTTGCCGCACCTCATCGCCGTCTCGACCGCCTATGTGAACAGCGGCCACAAGGGAGACGCCGCAGAGGAGCTCATCACCGCCTCGAAGTTCGTCTCTAAGATCGACTGGCGCGCGGAGGTCAAAGCAGCCCGACGCGCCCGAGCCGACGAGGACGCGGCTAGCCGAAGTCCCGAGCGGCTGGCGGCTTTCCATCGTTCGGCGCGCTCTGAGCTCGGCGCCGCCGGCACGGCGCTGTTGGCTGAGAAGACCGAGCAGCTTCGTACCGACTGGGTCCGTGACCGCATGGTCGCCCTCGGCCGGGGCCGCTCGAGGGCCCTCGGCTGGCCGGACGCCTATGCCTTCACGAAGTCGCTCGGCGAGAACGCCCTCTTAGATGTCCGAGGCGACCTGCCGGTGACCTTCGTCCGGCCGTCAATCGTCGAGTCCTCGCTCGCCGAGCCGCGCCCAGGCTGGATACGCGGCTTTCGCATGGCCGAGCCCGTCATCATTTCCTACGCGAAAGGCCTCCTGCGGCAGTTCCCAGGAGTGCCCGAGGGGATCGTCGACGTGATCCCGGTCGATCTCGTCGTCTCCGCCCTCATCGCCGTGGCGGCGAAGGGCCCCGACCCCTCCGGGCCGACCGTCTACCAGGTCGCCTCCGGGGTGAGGAACCCGCTTTATTACGGCCAACTGGTCGACATAGTCGAGAACTGGTTCACCGAGCGCCCGCTTTATGACAACCGTGGCCAGCCCATCGTCGTTCCGAAGTGGTCCTTCCCTGGTCGCGGGCGCGTCCAGGGCCAGCTCCGGCGGGCGACGCAGGCGCTCGGGGCGGCTGAGCGGCTCGTGAACGCTCTCCCGCTTCGAGGCGAGCGCGCCGAGGGCGCGGCCCGCCTCGAAGAGCGGCGGTCAGAAGCCGAGCGTGCCCTCGGTTATGTCGAGCTCTACGGCGCCTACAGCGAGACAGAGGCCCACTTTCGCATGGACCACACCGTGGCCCTGTTCGAAAGCCTCGAGCGTTCCGACCAGCTCCTGTTCGGCTTCGACCCGGCCGTCATCGAGTGGCGCAAGTACATAGAAGACGTCCATCTGCCCTCGGTCGTCGAGCACGCCCGGGTCCGCACTTCGCCGCACTCGAGTCGCACCATGGCCTCGCGCGAGGAGCGCGCCATGAAAGCCATATTGACCGAGAAGCCCTGCTGTGCGGCCTTCGACCTCGAGAACACCCTCATCGCCTCGAACGTCGTCGAGAGCTACGCCTGGCTCGCGACCCGCCACCTCGAGCGGGCCGCGCGTGCCCGCCTCGTGGCGGGACTGCTGGCTGAGGGACCGAGGCTTTTAAGGCTCGACAGGCGCGACCGGAGCGACTTCCTGCGTGCCTTTTACCGCCGCTACGAGGGTGCGCCCATCGAACAGCTCCGCTTCGACGGCTACGAGCTGTTCTCGGACCTGCTCGGACTCCGCGCCTTTCCCGAGGCGATCGCCCGGGTGCGGCGACACCGCGCTCTTGGCCACAAGACCTTGCTCATTACGGGCGCGCTCGACTTCGTCGTCGAGCCCTTGCGGCCCCTTTTCGACGAGATCGTCTGCGCCCACATGGGCGAGCGCGACGGTTTGCTCACGGGCGAGCTCACCGACTCGCCCCCGACCGGAGAGGCACGCGCCCTTTTGCTCGAGGAGTTCGCCCGCGGGCAGGGATTGAGCCTCGCCGACACGATCGGTTACGCGGACTCGACGAGCGACCTTCCCATGCTCGAGGCCTCGGGGTTCCCGGTCGTGGTCAACCCGGAGGCCAAGCTCGCCGCCATCGCTCGGCGCCGGGGCTGGTTCATCGAGCACTGGGAGCGGGCCGCCGGGGGCCCGAGGCGTACGCTCGCCATCGCCACGCGCCGTCCCGGCGTGCAGACGAGGCCCGCTACATGGCTTAAAAGCCCTGCTGGCAGGCAGGCCCGATGAAGGCTCTCCAGTTCGAGCGCAACGTGCCGAGATTCGCCGCCGCACGGGTCGCGAGCAGCCTCGCGGGCTCGGGCAGGGGCGTTCGCGTCGGCCCCCTGGAGCTGGTCGAGCTCGACCCGTTCGCGCTCCCCGGGCCGGGCTGGGTGAGGTTGCGGCCCCGCCTTGCCGGCATCTGCGGCTCAGATCTCGCCACCTTGGACGGTCGCAGCTCGCGCTATTTCGAGCACATCGTCAGCTTCCCGTTCGTCCCAGGCCACGAGGTCGTGGGTGACGTGGAAGGGGGTCTCCTCGACGGTAGGAGGGCGGTGATCGAGCCCGTGCTCGGCTGTGAGGCCCGCGGGATCGAACCTCTCTGTGCCGCCTGTGCCGCGGGGCGTAAGGGCGCCTGCGAGCGCATTGCTTTCGGTCACCTGCGCCCGGGGCTGCAGACCGGCTACTGCCGTGACACAAGCGGCGGATGGTCGACGGAGCTCGTCGCGCACCAAAGCCAGCTGCACGAGGTTCCCGACGAGATGTCGGACGAGGCCGCGGTCATGGTCGAGCCCGCCGCCTGCGCGGTGCACGCAGCTTTCGCGGCCGAGATCACCGGTGGCGAACGTGTCGTCGTGCTCGGGGCCGGGACGCTCGGGCTCTGTGTGATCGCCGCTTTGCGCCGGCTGTGCCTGCCCGGAGCGCTTGTCGCGGTCGCAAAGCACCCCAACCAGCGCGATCTCGCCCGTGACCTCGGCGCCGACCAGGCCGTCAAGCCAGGCGAGCACAAGCGGGCCGCCCGGCGGCTTTCGGGCTCTTTGGCACTCGAGTCAAACGATGGTGGCATCGAGCGCCTCACCGGCGGCGTCGACCTCGTCATGGACTGTGTCGGCAGCGCGGACTCCTTGCAGCAGTCATTCGATGTCGTGCGCCCCGGGGGCAGGATCGTCCTCGTCGGCATGCCGGGCTTGGTCAGGGTCGACCTAGCGCCCTTGTGGCAGCGCGAGGTCGAGCTACGCGGCGCCTACGCCTACGGGTGTGAGGACCGGCCCGAAGGCCCGCGTTCGACCTTCGATCTCGCATTCGAGCTCGTCCGCGAGGCGCGCCTCGAGCGCTTGGTGTCAGCGCGTTACGCGCTCGAGAACTACGAGGACGCCGTCGCCCATGCCGCCGCGGCAGGGCGTCGCGGGGCGGTAAAGATCGTTTTCGACCTGCGCAAAGGCGCCGGCAAGGACGCGCCAGGGGGCGAAGGGGTCAAGGTGGCGCAAATGGCTGCTACAACCAAGGAGGCAAAGTGAGTCCGAGGCCCGGCTTCGTCCTCGAGGTCGACCGGTCGACCCCGCCGACCTTGATGTGGCACGGCGAAGGCTTTCGCCTCGAGAAGCTCCCGGTCGGCACAAGGGTCGTCTACGGGCCCGAGGCCCTGCCGGCGCTCAGCGATCCCGACGAGGTCATCCGCCACGCCCTCGAGCATCCTCTCGGGGACTCCCAGCCGTTGCGCACGCTTTTGTTCCCCGGCATGCGCCTCACCATCGCCTTCGACGACATCTCCTTACCGCTGCCGCCGATGCGGGCGCCCGATGCCCGCCAGCGCGTGATCGAAGCCGTCTTGGACCTCGCGGCCGCGGCGGGGGTCGACGACGTCGTGCTCATCGCGGCCCTCGCCCTTCACCGGCGTATGACAGATCCCGAGCTTCGCCACGCCCTCGGCGACCGGGTGTTCGAGGCCTTCGCTCCGAACGGACTGCTCTTCCAGCACGACGCCGAGGACCCCTCCAACCTGGTTCACCTCGGGCTGACCGACCAGGCCGAGGACGTCGAGATCAACCGCCGGGCGGCGGAGAGCGATCTCCTCGTCTATGTCAACATCAACCTCGTCGCGATGGACGGCGGCCACAAGTCGGTCGCCACCGGCCTCGCCTCCTACAAGAGCCTGAAGCACCACCACAACGTGCGCACGCTGCTGCAGAGCCGCTCGCTCATGGACGAGCGCCACTCCGAGCTGCGCAACTCGAACTGGCGCATGGGCAGGCTCATCGCGGCCGCCGGCCTGAAGGTGTTCCAGATCGAGACGACGCTCAATACCAACACGTTCCCGTCCCAGCTCGGGTTTCTGCAAAAGCGGGAATGGGAGTGGTCGCTTCGCGACCGGGCGAGCTTCCTCGCGGCCTCGAGCGCCCTCGATCGCACGCCCGGGGGCCTCAGCCGGAAGATCTTTCACTCCGTGCAGGCGCCGCACGATCTCACTTCCGTGCAGGCGGGCGAGGTCGAGGCCGTGCACAGCTCGACGCTCGCCAACCTCCACCGCCAGCAGCTGGTCTCGGTCTCCGGGCAGACCGACGTGCTCACGATGGGCCTTCCATACATATGCCCCTACAACGTGAACTCGACGATGAACCCGATCCTCGTCGCCTGCTTGGGCCTCGGCTACTTCTTCAACCTCTACCGCAACAAGCCGCTCGTGCGCGAGGGGGGCGTGCTCATCATGTCGCACCCGACGCCTTGGGAGTTCAACCCCGTCCACCACCCGAGCTACATCGACTTTTTCGAGCAGGTGCTGGCCGAGACGACGGACTTGTTCGAGATCGAGGCCAAGTACGAGGAATCCTTTGCGACAGACCCCTGGTACGTGCACCTTTATCGGACGAGCTACGCCTACCACGGCGTCCATCCGCTTTACATGTGGTACTGGTGCGCGCACGCCATGCAGCACCTCGGCCGAGTGATCGTCGTCGGGGGCGACCGGGCGGCGGTGCGCCGGCTCGGGTTCTCCCCAGCCTCCACGCTAAATGACGCCCTCGAACTTGCCGAAGATACAGTCGGGAGGGACCCGACGATCACACATCTCCACGTGCCCCCGTTGTTGCTGGCCGAGGTCACATGACCCGGCGCGTGCGCGGTGCGGTCGAGCCGGGCCGCGACGGCCTGCGCTTTGTCGCCGAGGAGCCGACGCGCCCTGGCGGCGTTGTTGCCGCCGCCCCAAAGCGAAAGCTCGGGGTCGACTACGACACGGCCTGGGCGCGGCGCTACCCGGTTCGCCTCGCCCGCGCGGTCGTGCTCGACGACTTCTCAAAACCAGTTCTCCGCGCGGCCCTCTCGCCGCGGGTCATCGGGCTCGAGCACCTCGATCCCGTCAAAGGGCCGATGATCCTGGCCGCCAACCACGCCAGCCACCTCGACACGGCCTTGTTGCTGTCGGTCCTGCCGTCGTGGCTGCGGCACCGCACGATCGTGGCGGCCGCGGCCGACTATTTCTTCGACAGGCACTGGAAAGCGGCCGTGTGGTCCTTCGGCCTCGGGGCGATCCCGATGGAACGCTCCAAGGTCAACCGCCGGTCGGCCGACCTGGCCGCGCGGCTCATCGAGGACGGTTGGAGCCTCATCATCTTCCCTGAGGGCGGCCGTACCGCGGACGGCTGGGGTCGCGAGTTCAAAGGCGGAGCCTCCTATCTGGCAAAGCGCTGCGGCGTCCCGGTCGTCCCCGTCCACATTCGCGGCACGAGAGCCGTACTCGCAAAGAGCAGTTCGCGTTTTAGGCCGGGGTCGACCGAGATACGCCTCGGTGACGCCCTTGTGCCCGGACAGGACGAGGACGCCCGCAAGTTCGCCGCCCGCATCGAGCTCGCCGTCGCGGCTTTAGCCGACGAGGCCGAGTCGGACTGGTGGTCGGCCCGCAAGCGTGCCGCGGCAGGGACGACGCCGCCGTTCCGGGGACCCGAGGTCTCCGCCTGGCGCCGCGAGTGGGCCCTGCCGGACTCGGCCCGCAAGGACCAGCGGCCCGTGCGGGAACGCTCCAGCCACAAGCCATGGAACCGCGATGACTGAGCGGGCCACGGCCGCCCGCGGCCCCCGCCGACTCCGGCCGGCTGGCCGGGTGGGCCTGGTCGGCCTCGGCCTGCTCGCCCTCGGCACGGCTGTGTCGGCGTGCGGGGCGAGCTCGGCACTCGGCAGCGCCGTGCTCGCTCCCCTCTCGGCCCTGCCGGCGACCGATGTCGTGTTCGAGACGAACCTGCAAAGCGCTGTCGAAGGCGGCCAGGCGCAGACAAGCCTTTCGGGCATCTCGGGTGCCAACGAGGTCGGCGGCCTGCCCGAGACGAGCGGGGCGCCGACCGCCGCAGGTGAGGTGAGCGCCGCGAGCGTACCCGGGGCGTCGGTTTACACGGCCTTCAATCCGGCGGATCGCCACTGCCTCGGCACCTTGGTGATCGCCTCGGGCGCAGCCGTCACGGTCCTTTCGGAGACTAGCCCCGGGAGCTACGACTTCTGGTTCGGGCCCACGACGGCGGCCGACTGCACTGCGAGCGTCTTCGCGGCCGAGCCGGCGGCGCCTTCGGTCTGGGCTAGCGGCGACCCGTCCTCGACGGGGTGGCCGGGCACCTGAGGTATTCGGGCGCCTGCGGTATTCGGGCACCTGAGGTATTCGGGCGGAAGCCGCTTCGTCTCTAACGCCGTGATGCCGAAGGGAGCATCCCCCAGGTGGCGCTTAGGAGGTAGCCCCGGCCCCGTACGAGGCTCCGACGCCACTCGATCGGCCGATCGCCCGCATAGGCGATACGCTCGACCTCGAGGACCCCTTCCCCGCGGCCGGGCCGCAGCAGCTTGTGCTCGGGCGCCCCGCAGGTGACGGCGCGAAGCCGCTCGCTGCCCCCAGTCACGCGCAGGGCGCAACGCGCCTCCAACAGGCCGTAGAGGGAGCCTTGAGTGAGGTCCGCGCCGGCAAAGGCGCGGCGCTGCATGGCGTCGAGCGCAATCGCGGACAGGTCCAAGGCAAGTGGCTCGTCGTCTGCGTATCTGAGCCGCTCGACCCATTGCACGATCTCGTGGCTGTCGATGCGGAGCGCCTGGGCGACGGTCTCGCCCGCCGGGCCCTGTTCGACGCGCAGAACCCTGCTCGCCTCGGAAAGGCCGGCCGCGGTGATGGCGTGGGCGAGACCGGAGGTGCCGAGGATCGGCGCGTCGAGGTGACGGTGGACGACGAAGGTCCCGCTCCCGCGACGGGCGTCCAGGAGGCCCTCAAAGCGGAGGCGACGGATCGCCTCGCGCACTGTCGCCCGGCTCACCCCGAAGGCGCCGGCAAGCTCGACCTCTGTCGGGAAGCGCTCGTCGAACTCGCCCGAGGAAAGCCGGCGGCGCAGCTCAGCGGCAAGCTGGGCCCAAAGCGGCAGCGGGTCGCGCGAGTCGAGTGGCATGACCGCGACCGCCCTTGTCTTCGTGGCGCTGTCGCTGCCTGGGGCCGGGCTCATGCCGTCAACCAGCCGATCACGAACGAGCCCAGGATGATTGCCAGAACCGTCGTCGCGATGGCCCCGAAGAGCCAGTCGCGCCGGCGCGCGAAGGCGATGGTGCTCGTGACGAGCCCGGCCACGGGGGTGAGGATCAAGACCAGCACCCCGGCGACGATTATCGCCTCCCCGCTGCCATGACCGATGCCGTCCCAGACCGCCGCGAAAGAGTGCGGGAAGGCCGCCTTTGCCTGGAGATGGGCCTGCTCGACGGCATGCGAGCCGTAGGCGGCCGGATCGGAGAAGAGCCCGACGAGGTATCCCGAGATGAGGAGGGCCGCGCTCACGAGCACGCCGATGTGGAGCACCCTGCCGACCGCGGCGCGAACCCCGTGGGGAGAAGGCGGGACGAGGGCGCCGTACGCGAAGGTCTCTGAGCTCATCACGAGATCGCCTTCCAGAGCATCTGCGCCGCCACGACCACGAGCGCGGTCACAAACAGCGTCCGGAGGCGGTCCGCACGGATGCCGGCAAGCAGCTTGGAGCCTTGGGTAGCCCCGAGCAAGACCCCGACTGCCACTGGCCCGGCGATGAGGGGATCGATGTCACCCCGGGCAAAATAGACGACCGCGCTCGCCGCCGCGGTGAGACCGATCAAAAGGTTGCTCGTCGCCGTCGAGACCTTCATCGGGATGTGCATGGCGAGGTCCATCGCCGGCACCTTTAAAACTCCCGAACCGATGCCGAGTAGACCGCTGACTGTTCCCGCCAGGTACATGAGCCCCATGCCGAGGCCGGTGTGGGCGACGACATAGGGGATCTCGACTCCTTCGGCCTCGTCGTAGTAGGCCGAGTGAAGGGCGAGCTTGTCGGCCAGGTGAGCCTTCCCGGCCGTGGGAGCCCTTCCCGGCGAGTCGACCTTCGCCATCGCGAACACAGGTGCGTTGTCCGGCGGTGCCGCCGTCTTGGCCAGGCCGCCAACCGAACCGTGGCGGCCCGGAGCGTTGCGCAGCATCTGCAGACCTGAGACGCCGAGCACGAGGCCGAAGAGGCCGAAGAGCAACCGCGTATTGAAGATTCCCGACAGCAAGGCTCCCGTTACGGCCCCGATCGTCGTCGCGAGCGCCAAGAAAGTGGCGACGCGCAAGTTGGTGATGCTCTCGCTCACATTTCGCGCCGCCCCGGCCGAGGACGTGGCCGCCACAGCAACGATGGATGTCCCGATGGCGAGTCGGATGTCGAGGTGGAACACCAGCGTCAGCACTGGCACGATGACAAAGCCGCCACCGAGGCCGAGCAGCGAGCCGAGCACGCCAGCGAGGACCGACACCCCGAAGAGAACAAGTGACAGCTCGGCGATTCCCACGAGCTCCATCCTACATTAGTACGGACAACCGTACTAAATTTGTTAGTACGGACAACCGTACTAATACTGGGCTAGTTCCTCGCAGGTGCACCAGTGCCATCGAGGCTGAAGCTTGCGGGCCTGTAGAATGGCAACTCTCACCTGAGCCCAGACGCGGAGAAAGGGCCGGTGGGGGGGATACCGGCCCCTTCTCAAGACTCATCAGTTGCTGGAGGGGGGATTCCGCTACTGAGGTCTGCGTACATAGTGCACGATTTCACAGCATCAGTCAAACAGCTCTTACCGATAGCGGCTATCGTTACTTGCGACGGAATTGCGACAGCTCAGCGCGATCGTCGGGATCGCTGATCACGGATCGTTCTCTGCCGCGGCCGAGGTCCTACATACGGTGCAGTCGAACATCTCGGCGCATGTGAAAAAGCTCGAGCGCGAGCTTGGCTGCGAGCTCGTGGACCGCTCTAACGGCCATCTGACCGAGGCCGGCGAGATCGTCGTCGCCCGCTCGCGTCGCGTGCAGGCGGAGCTGGACGCGATGCTGTCGGACGTCGTGGCACTCACCCGGGACGTCGCCGGAACAGTCCGCATCGGGATAATTGGCACCACGGCTCGCTGGCTCGTGCCCCAGCTGCTGCGGACGACCCCGCTGCGCTATCCGCACCTCAGGTTGATCTTCGTCGAGTCCCCCAACACGAGGCTCGACACCCAGCTCGCGACCGGGCAGGTGGACATCGCTGTGCTCGACCTGCCGACCGAGGGGCCGGATCTGTCCATCACTCCCCTGTTCGAAGAGGACCTGGTGCTCGTGGTGCCGATCGACCACCCGCTCGCGGCCTCCCACGAGATCGGCCTGAAAGAGCTCGAAGGCGTCCCGCTCCTGCTCCCCCTCGCCGGCACGGCTTTTCGTGAAGACATCGACGCCGGCATCAGCGCCTCGGGCGCCACCCTTGTCGCCCGCGCCGAGGTGGACGGCACTCGTCTGATCGCCTCTCTCACCTTCGAGGGATGGGGTCCTTCGATCCTGCCCGCGACCGCGGTCCCGAACTACCTTTTGGACCGGTTCGCCCTCGTGAGGCTGACCGAGATACCGCGGCGGCTCGTCGGAGTGGTGAAAAGGGCGACAGGCTTGCCTTCGGCGCCGGCGCGAGCCGTGCTCGAGCTGCTCACCGAGATCATCTTCGACGCCTCGAGGACGCCCGAGTGGCTGACACCGGTGCTGCCCGAGGCCGTGCCGCTTTCAAGCGCCGAGGGCAGGCGTTCAGGCGTCGTCCGGCTCTGACACGAGCGCAAGAGGGTCGCGCCACATGAGCCACAAGCGGACCGAGCTGCCGGGGACGCTCACCTCGTCTATGAGTTCGAATCGCTGGCGCTCGTAAAAGGCGATGTTGGACTCTTTTGACGACTCGAGATAGGCGGGCACGCCGTCCCGGTCGCAGATCTCGAGCACCGGCGCCAGCACGGCCGAACCGAGGCCCCTTTTCTGCCAGGCAGGGTCGGTTCCGAGCCCGCCGAGGTAGTAGTGCGGCGTCTTCGGGTGACGCGACTCGACGATCTGCACCAGCTCCAGTGCCGCCCCGGCGCGCCTTCCGAGCACGAGCAGCTTCGGTATCTGGGCGATCACGTCGCGCATACCCGGTGGCCCGGTCCGCGGAGGTATCCAGATAGCCGTAGACCGGCAACCCTCACTCGTGTAGGCGCGGCCCCTTCCTTTCGGCGTCTGGCGGAGCTGGAGGGCGAAAAAGCGCCGCAGCGCCCGTGTGCGAGATCGCGGTTCGGGGAACATATAGACGAGCATCGGGTCGTCGTAAAAAGCCCGCACCAGCGACGCCGCGGCGGCCGGCACGTCCTCGGTACGCACCAGGTGGACCTGTTGCACTGCGGGCATCGTAGTGGTGTGCCGAAGTGCCCATTCGGCCAGTACGGGAATCTCCCGCGCTCGCGCGGGGTTCTCCTCACATGGTGCAAAATCGTTTCTCCGTCACATGGGACTACCGCTGCCCCTTTGCCCGCAACGCCCACGAACACCTCGTGCTCGCACTGCAAAGCGGGGCTCGCTTCGAAGTCGAGTTCGTGCCGTTCTCACTAAACCAGACCCATGTCGAAGAGGGCGGCGTCGATGTCTGGGACGACCCCGCCCGCGGGGCCGACCTGCTCGCTTCTCAGGTGGGAATAGTGGTCCGGGATCAGTTCCCCGATCAGTTCTTGGCTACCCACGTCGCCCTGTTCGCCCTCCGTCACGATAAGGGGGCGGACCTTCGCGACAAGGCCGCGCTGTCTTCTGTTCTCGAGCAAGAGGGCGTCGATGCGGCCCGCGTCTTTAAGGAGATCGAGAGCGGCTGGCCGCTCGAGGCGTTCCGCAAGGCCCATGAGTCCTCGGTCGCCGAGCATGCTGTGTTCGGTGTGCCGACCTTTGTCGCCGGAGACGAGGCCGTCTTCGTCCGGGTCATGACGCGACCGGGCAACGACGCCGCCCTTGCCACATCGACGATCGAGCAGATCCTCGAGTTGCTGAGCGATCACGTCGAGCTCAACGAGTTCAAGCGGACGTCGATTCCCAACTAAATCCGGCTGTTTGCGGCACAGTGACCGCCAGAAGTGACTGGCGCGCCCCCTCACTGCTAGCGTCGTTGGCATGCGGATCATCTCAGAGCAAGAGCTCGGGAACCGCCTCGGTTCACTTACCGAGACAGCGCCGCGAGTAGTTGCATCCGGTAACTGGTCAACCCCGAAGCGGGCTCTCGAGATCGTCGATGCGAACATCGAGACCTACCGGCTGTTCGTGCTTGGCCTCCGGCATTCGGCGACCTCGCGCCCGAGCGTGCGGCTAGAGACGCCGTTCGTCGGGCCCGGGATGCGCCATTCCCCGGCTCTCGACTACATACCGATGCGGCTCTCGTTGGTACCGAGGCTGTTCGCCATCTCCCGCCAGCCCGACGTCGTGATCGTTCACACCTCCACGCCCAAAGCAGGCAAGGTTTCCCTCGGTATCGAGGTGAACGTCCTTCCTGCCGCATTGGAGGTGGCACGGGCACGGGGCGCGCTCGTGGTCGCGCAGGTCAATCCCCGCATGCCGTACACCTTCGGCGAGGGCGAGATCCCGACGCACATGATCGACCTCGCCATTGAGGTCGACGAGCCGCTGCAAACCGTAAAGGTCGCTCCCCCCGACGACGTCAAGCACCAGATCGGCGAGCACATCGCCCACCTGGTCCCCGATGGTGCCACGCTGCAGCTCGGCATCGGAGCCATCCCCGACGCCACCTTGGGAGGCCTCGTGGAGCGTCGCGGCCTGCACATCTGGTCCGAGATGATCAGCGA
>Ga0182015_10004805_pt1 | contig 14349 bp, 9 predicted proteins | sample 712P3MmetaG_FD_120478 | JGI IMG/M metagenome (GOLD analysis project Ga0182015, IMG submission 120478) | Permafrost microbial communities from Stordalen Mire, Sweden - 712P3M metaG | ecosystem: Environmental > Terrestrial > Soil > Wetlands > Permafrost | place: Sweden: Stordalen | collected...
CAAAGCGCGAGTTCCCGGTACTGGCTGCGGTTACGGTTACGTTCGCTCCGGTCGCGGTGAGACTTCCCGTGGCGGTTCCGCTGGTCCCCGTAAACACACTCCCAACCGCGACGGGCGTCGGACTCGCGGAAAGCTGTCCAGCCGCGCTCGATCCGGTACCCGCAAGAGCAATTGTCAAACTTGGATTGGAACCATTCGAGGTCACGGTCACGCTACCGCTGGCGGTGGCCGCGGATGCCGGAGTAAAGGTCACGGTGAAGCTGGCGCTTTGTCCTGCCGTGAGCGTCACCGGTGTAGAGATTCCTTGTACGGCGAAACCTGTCCCGCTCACTCCAACGTTTGAAATTGTCAGGGTCGTACCGCCGGTGTTGGTCACGGTTTCTGGCAGCGGCTGATTGTTGCCCGTCTGCACAGTGCCGAAGTTCAAACTCGTCGGATTCGCTCCCAGCGCGCCCAGCGCAGCCCCAGTACCGATCAATGCCACCGACAGCGAAGGATTCGGAGCATCCGAGGTGATCGTCACATTGCCGCTCGCGCTTCCCGTCGCTTTAGGTGCAAAGGTAACGGTAAACGTGGCGCTTTTGGAAGCGTCGACCGCCAGTGGCGTGGTTATGCCGCTCAGCGTGAATCCGCTGCCGCTCACCGCGGCCTGAGAAATGTTGACCGTCGAGCCAGTGTTATTCGTCAGAGTGACCGTCTGGCTGCTCTGGCTGCCAACCGTTACGCTGCCAAAGCTCTCGCTGGCTGGACTGGCTCCGAGCAGACCACTCGCCACTCCGGTTCCGGTAAGCGACAGAGTAGCCGAACTATCGGAGGCATTGCTCGTAACCGTCACGGTGGCATTGAAAGTCCCTGCCGCGTTGGGACTAAAGACGAGACTGACCGGCGTGCTCTGGCCAGCCATAATCGCGGCCGGCATAGTTGGAGCACTCAACGAAAAATATTGGCTGGAAATTGACGCGCTGCTAAGCGTAATGGAAGCCGTGCCGGTATTGGACGCGGTCAACGTCATCGTCTTGCCGGTGCCCGCGGTAACAGTGCCAAAGCTCAGGCTGGCTCCGCTCAGAGACAGAGTGCCCGCCTGCACTGGCTGCGTGGCGGCAGACTTGCTTGAGCTGAAACCTTGGCAGCCAACCATCGTTGCCAGGCAGAGAAGCACCATTCCCAGCTTGCTTAGCCTGTCACGCCTCACAGCGCCAATTGTCTGAAGACATTTCATAGGTCGATCTCAACAGACAACAGAGTCACAGGGTTTCCACCCCGATTCGCCGATACATACTGAGTCTGAGCTTCGGAAGCAGTTTGGAACAGATTTCGAAGGTACATGGGCGTTCCCGGCGGAAGGTCATTGCCGGATGATCCTGTTTTTGGGCCCGTTCTGAGGGTTAAAGAAATCTAACCCGAGGGAAAGTTACGGCATTCATTGGCAATGCAAACACGGAAAACACGCTTGACTTAATCGAATCAGTAACATACCATTCCTAGCCGCCAACCCGACACGCTTAGCCGAGCTGACCGATAAGGAGTAACTATGAAGCGGCTCACATGGTTCGTTTTCTCGTTCGTAATGATCGCCTGCACAGGGGCATCTGCAAACAGCGTTACCTATACTGTCACCAGCGCAAGTCTCGGTATTTCTCCAAATGACGGAACTGGCGACAATGTGGGATTTACAATCCAAGGACCGGGAATGAACCTAGTCGGAGTCGGCGGAACGGATTACTTTTCCTTTGGCACCTCTCCCACTGGATTCGCACCCGGATCGATCGGATCAGGGGGCATGGCCTTTAGCCCCGATTACCTCCTCCAAGGCAACCTCGGTGCATACGGTACCGCCGATATAGAAATGAACGGGTTGAATGGTAGCATCCTCGGCGGCGCATTTACGTTTCCATCCAATGGCGCGAACTACTTCACCGTAACAGTTCCAGCTTACCTAAGCGGAATTACCGGAATGATAGTCGCCGGCCAAGGACCATCGTTCTTCACAGAACCGTTCGCCTTGTCCGGTATAGAAGGGCAGGAGACCCTGAGTTACTATTATTCTCCGTTTTTTAATGTCTATTATCCGGCGCAAGCAACTTTCTCGGCGTCAGCAACTTCGACAACGCCCGAGCCAGACACCCTGGTATTGATGGGGACTGGGCTCTGCGCCATCCTCGCTTCGCTTCGCCGAAAACACCGGGCATAAACGCCCACATATGCTTTTGGCCAGGGTCATGAGCGGCGCGTAAACAGCGGCCCCCAGCGATGTGCGGACGCATGCGTCCGCATGAAATTTACCGAAACCTAGCCTCCGCCCCATCGCCACCATAACTACGCGACATAATTTTCGAGCGTGCCAATCCCCTGAATACGAATCCGAATTGTGTCCCCCGTCGCCAGCGTGAAGTCGTTGGCTGGAACAATGCCCGTCCCGGTCATCAAAAATACGCCTTGGGCAAATGTGTTGTCGCGGAGAAGGAACGCGACTAGCTGCTGCGGGTCGCGTTTGAGTTCTGCCAGCGTGGTGCTCCCCGTAAAGACAGTCTTACCTTGCCGGGCGATCTCCATCTGAATCGTGGTTGCCTTGTCCAGCGGCTCGGTCGCCAACAGCACGCCAGGACCCAGTGCACAACTGCCGTCATAGACTTTGGCCTGCGGCAGGTAAAGCGGATTCTCCCCTTCAATATCGCGAGAACTCATATCGTTGCCAATGGTGTAGCCTACAATTTCGCCCGCGGGACTTATCAACAGAGTCAGCTCCGGCTCCGGCACCGACCACTTCGCATCCGATCGGATACGCACCGCGCACCCTGTCCCAACCACGCGCCGCCCGGTCGCCTTGAAAAAGAGCTCCGGCCTTTCGGCTGCATACACCCGATCGTAAAAGCTGCCGCCTCCCGCATCTTTGCTTTCGTCGATGCGTGCATTACGGCTCCGATAGTAGGTCACACCCGCCGCCCACACCTCTTGGCTGGCCACGGGAGCGAGAACCGTCGCTGCATTGAAACTCGACCGAACCCCTTTGCCAATAACCTCGCGAACTCGCGTAAACAGATGGGGGCTGCTAATCAGCTCGTCCCAATCGGCGACCGAGACCAGATAGTAGTTGTCGTTCTCCTCGACGAATACGCCATTGGATGTGCGATAGAGCTTCATGCCGGCCATGGTGAATCCTCATTCCTCGCGCAGAGCCCGAGCAGGATCCAAGGACGCAGCGCGGCGAGCCGGTAGCCACGACGCCATGGCGGCAACGAACAAGAAAAGAATCGCAACCAGTCCGAAAGTCGCCGGATCGGTCGCCTTCACTCCCACTAACATGGCACGCATGAGTCGGGTCAGCACAAATGCGCCGATCACACCGGCGGCAACCCCGATGGCACTGAGGCGAAGTCCTTGCCCGACCACCAGATGGAAGATCTCCTCCCTTCCCGCTCCCAAGGCCATCCGCACGCCAATTTCCGCAGTACGCTGCCGCACCACCGTCGAAAGCACGCCATATAACCCCACTCCTGCGAGCGCGCCGGCGATGATCGCAAAGACAGTAATAAGGATTAACGAGAAGCGGGTGCCAGCTTGTGCGTGCGAGACCAGAACTTCAACCGGCTGCATCTCGGTGACCAGCAGATGCGAATCTACTTCTTTTACCGCAGCGCGAATGGCGTTTCCGTAATTGGTCGGAGCATTTCCTGTCCGAATCGCCCACCAATCGACGCGGCCAGATCCTACGAATGCATCGGTAAAGTAAACCTGTTCACGCCCCGGTTCTGTCAGCGAGACGGCATGCTGGTGGGCAACCACTCCAACGATCTCGACCCATTCAGCCTCGGGCGTGCGGAGGCGTATGAGAATCCGCTTTCCCACGGCGGATTGCCCGTGGAAAGCCTTGTTGGCAAGGGCGTCGTCGATCACGACGACATTGCGCCCGGGCAAGTTGTCGGAGTCTGTGAAAAAGCGGCCCGCCAATAAGCGCATGTGCATGGCTTCAAAGTAGCCGGGGAGAACAATTTCATTATCTGTCGCTTGGAATTTGCCCGCGTCCGCGAGAGCTTCTTCGGTGCCCCACCGGATGGGGAAGAAACCTCCCGCTAGCGGAAAAGGATCGGAAGCGGTCACACTCTCAACTCCTGGGATGGACCGCAAACGCTCTTGCAGTTGGCGGACGGAAACAGCCCGCTTTTCCGGTGAGTTTCCGCCTTCACCGTTCCCGACAACTTGAAACGTCAACAGCCGGTGCGGATCGAAGCCCGGATCAACGCGCTGCAGCTCGAGGAAGCTGCGGAACATCAATCCCGCCCCGACCAGCAGGACGAACGATAGAGCGACTTCGACCATGACGACCGCATTGCGTAAAGTGCTTCCCCCTAACAGTCCGGCATTTCGGCCGCTGCCGCGCAACAAAGTGCTGACTCCGGGCTTCGAGGCTCGCCAAGCCGGCAGCATGCCGAAAATTGCGGTGGCGGCCAGACATGCAAGAGCGGTAAAGCCGAGCACCACCGAATCGAGCCGGACGCTATCGAGGCGAGGTAGATTCGATGGGGCGAGGATGCGCAGTTCCTGAATTCCGATCCACGCCAGAGCCAGACCCACCAGCGTACTGACGGCCGTGAGCAGAAATGCTTCGGTCAAGAGGGAAATAATCAAGCGCCACTGATTGGCGCCGAGGGCCGCGCGCACCGCGAGTTCTCGTTCGCGCACCGAAGTCCTCACCAGCATAAGATTGGCCACGTTGGCGCAAGCGATCAGCAGCAGGAAAATCGCCGAGCCCATCAGCGCCAGAATCGCGGGCCGGACTTCCGAGACCAGATGCTGCCGCATGGGCTCGACGTGAATGTAATATCCGGCGGTTCGTTCAATGAGAAAGTTCTTGCGAGCCTCCGCAGCCACATTGTCGGCGGCCGCTTGCGCTTGATCGACCGAAACGCCTGCTTTCAATCTGCCCACCGGACGAATCGCGAATGCGTTGCGTTCCGCGGCATCGTAACCCAGACGATTGGCAATCCAGAAATCGGGTGAGGATTCCTGATCCGCTTCTGGGGGAAAGTACAGGCGAAAGTGCGGAGCCAGCACTCCGACAATGATCGGGCTGGGTTGCCCGCCGGCCAGCATCGAATGACCAAGCATCGCAGCATTGCCGCCAAAACGTCGCTGAAAATACTCATAGCTGAGAATCGCCACCACCGGCAGCTGCGGCGGCGGCCGCTGCTCGCCAGCTCCCGGCGGCGCTGCAGGTTGTGGGATCCCGTCTTCGTCGTAGAAGTCGCGGCCAAGCACGATCCGGCCGCCCAACAATCGGAAAAAATTCGTCGTCACGAATGCCACATGAGTCTGCTCCGGCGTACCGTCTTCGAGAGGCGTGACATCACGAAAAGTAAAAACGCCGGCTAAATCCTCGAACACAGTTTTCGTACCCTCCCGCAGATCGATAAAGTCGGCATTGGAGAACGGAAGATCACGAACATGGCGCTGCCGCAGATCCATTCCGGCGATCACGATACGGGCAGGATCCTTGTAGGGAAGAGGCTGCAACAGCACGCCATTGGTGACGCTGAAAATCGTGGTGGTCGCAGCCAGTCCCAGGGCGAGCGTGGCCACAGCCGTCAATGTAAACAACGGGTTCTTGCGCAGCACCCGGATTGCAATCACGAAAGTCTCGAGCGCCATGCCTGGACCTCATGCGCACAGGTGGTGTGAGAGCCCCCCTGAAGGACGGGGTTTTACGCTCCACAGGATAACAGAAGGAATCGGCGGACGCGGGTTTGATCGTCAATTGCCGTTCGTATGCTGTGCGCTCCCCGGCCGCCCTTCTGCCCGCAGTGCGAGTTTGCTATTCTCAACTCTTGCAAAGCCCTCACCCTCACCGTGTGTCGAGCGTGACCAAAGTCCTGCTATCGTGGAGCAGCGGCAAAGACAGCGCCTGGACGCTGCACCTTCTGCGGCAACAGCCGAATATCCAGGTCGCCGCCTTGCTCACCACCTTTAACTCCCATGCGAACCGCGTGGCCATGCATGCCGTCCGGCGTGGCTTGGTGGAAGCACAGGCCGAGCGAACTGGGATCCCGCTCTGGGCTGTCGATCTGCCCTGGCCATGCTCGAATCTGGAATACGAAGATCGAATGCGCGCCGCCTGCCAACGGGCCACGGCCGAGGGTATCAGCGCGGTCGCATTCGGCGACCTTTTTCTAGAAGACGTCCGCGATTACCGAGTGCGGCAATTGCAGGGCAGCGGACTCGAACCGCTGTTTCCGGTCTGGAAAATTCCCACCGAGCAACTGTCTCGCGAAATGATCGCGGCCGGAGTGAAAGCAAAGATTACCTGCGTCGATCCCGCGAAGCTGGCGAAGTCCTTTGCCGGACATGACTACGATTTGCGCCTGCTGCAGGCTCTCCCTCCCGGGATCGACCCCTGTGGGGAGAACGGAGAATTTCACACCTTCGTCTATGATGCGCCGGTCTTCTCTCGTCCGATCGAAGTGCGGACGGGAGAAGTGGTCGAACGCGATGGGTTTGTCTTTGCCGACGTACTTCCATCATGACCAGTCGTCGCAGCCCACTTCGCCGGATAGACTGCTATACTCGCGCCCATATGTGGTTGCGGCTCATCTGAGCCTCGGCGGACTTCATGCATCTCGCGGGGACTTTGCGTATTCATTCTGGCAAAGTCCAGACTGGCGCTCGTAGGGCGGAGCCTTTCAGAACGCGTTCCATTCTCTTCCTGCTCGCTTTTACCTTGGCGCTAGCGACCGGAATCTGTTTCGCCGATCAGACCGACTCATCGGCGGGATCCCAGAGCGAAATCAACACGGCTCAGGCAGCCTATGGGGCGGGCAATGCCGCTGTGAAGAACAAAGACTGGAAGACCGCAGAGGCCGAGTTCGAGAAGGTCGTCCGCCTGATGCCGCAGATTGAAGAAGGGCACAGCAGCCTGGGCGCCGTCCTGATGCAGGTCGGGAAATTTTCGCAAGCCATGGCAGAGCTGGAACGGGCGCTCGCGCTAAAGCCTGGCGATGTTGCCGCCCAAACAAATCTCGCGCTAGCGTACGAGCAAACCGGCGCCTACAAGAAAGCAGTGGTTACATTTGAAAAGCTGGAAGCCCAGGCCCGGCAAAGGCCAGGTTCAGATTCCGCTCCCGCGCTGCCTTCCTATGTCCTTCAGGCCTATGCTCGCTCGCTAGCCGCCACCGGGCAGGCATCGGCGGCAATCGCCGAGATGAAAGGCGCCGTTGCCGCCTCCCCACAGAACCCCGAACTGCATGACGCTTTGGGCTCGCTCCACGCTCAGCAACGAAGCTGGCCTGCGGCTGTCAGGGAATTTCAGCAAGCGATTCAGCTCAATCCTCAGTTGGTCGCGGCTCATCTGCATCTGGGAGTGGTGCTGCTCATGCAACAACAGGTGCCTGCCGCGATCCCGGAATTGACCATGGCTTCCCAGATGGCTCCCGACAACGTAGTGGCGGCCACGGAATTGGGTAAGGCTTATGCGGCGAACAATGAGGACGACAAAGCCATCGCGGAATTCCAGCGCGCCATCAAACTCGGCTCCGCGGCAACGGAAGCTAAGTATCAACTCGCCCTGGCGCTCGAGCGCGGCGGCCACACAGCTGACGCTGTGCCCCCGCTTGGCCAGGTCGTTGAAGCGCAGCCGAAAAACGCAGAAGCGGTCGCGAGCCTGGGATTAGCTCTTTTGTTGACGGGGGACGCCAAGACTGCCATTCCGTTTCTTGAGCGTACGCTCGCACATAATCCCCACGATGCCACCGCGCACGAGAATCTCGCCGCAGCCTACCTGCAAATGAATGAAGTCGATGACGCCATTCGCGTCCTCAGCTCTGGCCTCAAGACCGCTCCTGATAATTTTCAGCTGCACTACAATCTAGGACTCGCCCTCAAGTTGAAGGACGACGATGCAGCCGCAATTCCTGAATTGGAGGCCGCGGCCCAGCTGAATCCTTCAGCCCACGAGCCGCCTTACACGCTGGGCATCATTTATATGCAGGACGGCCGCTACGACGACGCAGCCCGCGAACTCTCACGGGCGATGAAGCTGCACCCCGACAACCCCGACGGCTGGGCGACGTTGGGCAGTCTTTATCATAAAATGAACAAATTGCCCGAAGCCGCCGGCGCTCTGCGGGAAGCGATTCGTCAAACGCCGGATCAGCCAGACCCTCACCTGACACTCGCGACCGTGCTGGCGCAGCAGGGCAGCCCGACCGAGGCAGCCGCCGAGCGCAAGAAGGGCGCGGAACTGGAACGGGTTGCCATGAATCACCAACGGGCGACCGTGTCCACGAATACAGGCAACTCGCTGCTGCAGAAGGGACAAATCGCAGACGCCATCGAGCGCTATCAGGAAGCGCTAGGCGAGGACCCCAATTATGCCGAGGCGCATCGCGGATTGGCGAAAGCGCTGCAGCGCCAAGGCAAGATCGCGGAAGCCGTAGCCGAACGGCAGAAGGCGGACGCGCTGCAAAAGGCGCAGCCGTGATGGGAAGTGGTTTCGCCTGGGTTATCATTCCCAGGCAGCATTTATCGCCAGTTAGGGATAAGCTATACAAAGACTGTTTCATTCCCGCAGGTTGCCATTGAAGTCTCGAATGGGCCGAATCATTGTCGGCGTCGCCGTTTTCGCGGTCAGCATGGCATTGCTGATGGCGGCGCTGCCGTTCACTACCTTCGCCCAGTCGGCGCAGCCTGACCCGAGCCTCGAACGCAAGAATTACTCCGATCAGATACGACAGACCTACAATTTTCGTTTCGCCAAGGACAACTTCTCGCTGCCTGGCAACGCCGCCATCGAGGGCAACCAGTTCATTCCGCCCGGCGCCTTTCCGAAGGCGGAGTATTGCGGCCACTGCCACGAAGAGGCTTATCACCAGTGGCGTCAGGCGCTGCACTCCAACTCCTTCCGCACGCCGTTTTACCGGACGAGCGTCAACATCCTGATCCGCACCGAAGGCATCGAATTTTCGCGACATTGCGATAGCTGCCACAATCCCATCGCCGTGTTGTCCGGCGCTCTGACCGAGAACTCGCAGGTCGATCGCGCTTTTGACCAGGATGGCCTGACTTGCACCACCTGTCACTCGATCCAGCGGTTGCAGTCGACCTCGGGGAATGGCGGCTATGTCATGGGTGTGCCCGCCGTCATGGTCGACGAGAATGGCAATCGCATTCCCGGCGAGGCTCCCTTCGGCGATATCCTGCAGCATCCGGAGCGTCACGCGCAGGCCGTGATGCAGCCGTTTTATAAGACGCCGGAATTTTGCGCCGCCTGTCATAAGGCGAACCTGCCGAATGCGCTCAACGATTACAAGTTCATCCGCGCTTTTACTGTTTATGACGAGTGGCAGAATTCCAAATTCTCGAACCGCAATCCGCTGACTTTTTATCACGCGGACTTCACCACTTGTCAGAATTGCCACATGTATCGCGTACCGGCTGCTCTGCCCGATTATGGCGCCAAGGGCGGAATGCTGGCGTCGCATCGCTGGACCGCGGGAAATACGGCGGTGCCGTTCTATTACGGCTTTGACGAGCAACTGGAGAACACGATTGGGTTCCTGAAGCGCGGCACTTTCCTCAACGTGGACATTTTCGCCCTGAAAAAGGCCGGCGACGACAAAATGATCGCGCCTTTAGGCTCAGTTCCCTTCCGGCTTGAGCCGAACGACGTGGTGCAGGCTTACGTCGTCGTCCAGAACAAGAACATTGGCCACTCGCTGATTCCCGAGGTTCGCGATCTCTACGAGGCGTGGATCGAGGTCGTCGTAAAAGACGCTGCCGGGAAAGATATTTATCACAGCGGATTTCTGAAGCCCGACGGCATGCTGGATACTCGCGCGCACAGCTTCACCAACCGGCCGGTGAATCTTTCCGGCGAGTTTGTCGACAATCACAAAGTCGCGACCATCCACTCCATGGCCTACGACAATTCGATTCAGTCCGGACGTTCCGCCCTGGTGCGTTATGAATTCCAGGTTCCGTCCGACGCGGCGGGTCCGCTCAGCATCACAGCCCGCGTCAACTACCGTCACCTGCGGCAGAGTTATTTGAATAATGTTCTGGGATCTAATCACCCGCTTTACCCCGTCGTGGAACTGGCTTCCCGCACTCGCGCGTTGAGCATGGGCATGAATGATCCCACTCCGCAGGCAACCGGCGACAATCCGGACTGGATGCGCTGGAACAATCTGGGCATCGGATTTCTCGATCAGCAGCAATACTCCGACGCCATTGAGGCCTTTGAGCAAGTCGTGAAGCTGCGGCCCGACTACGATGACGGCTACGTTAATGTGGGTCTGACGTATATCGAGTGGGAAAAATATTCGTCGGCGCGACCCGCTCTGGAAAAGGCCCTGCAATTACATCCCGATTACGCGCGAGCACTTTACTATCTTGCGTTGGTCGAGCGCCGCGAGGGCCATCCCGAAGCCGAGGTCGCCGATCTGCAGGCAGTCGTAAAACACTATCCCCAATCGCGCGATGCGCGCCGCGAACTTGGCATCGCCTACTACCAGCAGCATCGTTCCGATGACGCGGTGGCCCAGTTTGAAGCGCTGCAGGCCATCGATCCTGACGATGTCGCAGCGCATTACAATCTCGCTATTTTGTATCGCCGCAAAGGCATGAAGACCGAGGCCGCTCAACAAGCCGCGCTTTATGCCACCAAGCGGATCGATCCCGCAGCGCCCACTTATTCTCTCGATTTTCTACGCAAGCATCCTGAGATCTCGACCGAGAGCGTGCCCTGGCACATGCATACCGACCTGGAGCCTGCCAGCGCCAACGGCGGCGGTCAGCAATAGCGGAGGAATTGTGTTGCCTTTGGATCGCCGGAAGTTTCTTCGTTCGCTGAGCCGCACTGCTCTTGTCCTTCCATTCGCGGACGTTCTGGCCCTGGCCGCTCCTCAACAACAGAATGTCCCGCCAAGCGGCCGCAAGAAAAATATAGGCCCAAGCGAGCGTAGCTACGACGCCAAGCCGGCGCCTCCGCCACCGGGTCCGAAATCTCCGCTTGAAGGTACGCCACTCGGCGTCAGCTTCGTGGATGTCATCAAAGGTTCCGGGCTTGACGTCGAAACGATTTACGGCGGCGTCGGTAAGAACAAATATCTGCTGGAAACCACGGGCTGCGGACTCGCCTTTTACGACTACGACAACGATGGCTGGCTGGACGTCTTCTTGGTAAACGGATGGCGCCTCGAAGGATTCGCCAAGGGAAAAGAGCCGCACTGTCGCTTGTTCAAGAACAACCGTGACGGCACGTTCACCGATGTCACCAAAGGTTCGGGCCTCGAAATCCGCACCGGATGGGGACAGGCCTGCTGCGTCGGCGATTACGATAACGACGGCAATGACGACCTGTTTGTTACCTACTACGGGCAGAATGCCCTCTACCACAACCACGGCAATGGAACCTTCACGGATGTCACGGAACGCGCCGGACTGACGCAGCCCGGGCCAAAAACGCGCTGGAATACGGGCTGTACTTGGGTTGACTACGATCGCGACGGGCATTTGGATCTTTTCGTCGCGAACTACGTTGACTTCGATTTGAAGACTGCTCCACTGCCTGAGGAAGGCCCGTGCACGTACAAAGGAATCGTGGTCGCCTGTGGGCCTCCGGGGCTGCCGGGCGGAAGAAACATTTTGTATCACAACGAGGGGAATGGAACCTTCACCGACGTGAGTCAGAAGTCGGGCATGTGGAACGCCGTCGGCACCTATGGTCTCAGCGTGGCCGCTTCCGATCTCGATAACGACGGCTGGCCGGACATCTACGTGGCCAATGATTCCGCCCCCGCCACACTATATCTGAATCAGAAGGACGGTACTTTCAAAGACGTGGCCATCGAAAACGGAGCGGCGCTATCCGCCGAAGCCAAACCCCAGGCCGGCATGGGGGTTTCGATTGGCGACTACAACCGCGACGGCAATCTCGATGTGGTGAAGACAAACTTTGCCGGCGACACCGACTCGCTCTATACCAATCTGGGCGACGGCGTTTTTGAAGATCGCACCTATCCGAGCGGGCTCGGTGTCAACACGCGGCTGCTGGGCTGGGGCGTGGGCTTCTTCGACATGGACAATGACGGCTGGCTCGACATATTAATGTCCAACGGTCATGTCTATCCCGAGGTAGACAAGTCGAAGGCCGATCTGAAGTATGCCGAACACAAATATCTCTACCGCAACCTGCGCAACGGACGCTTCGAAGAGGTCACCAACCAAGGCGGTCCGGGAATTATGGAGGACGCTCCGGCGCGCGGCTGCGCCTTTGGCGACTACGACAACGATGGCGACCTCGACATCGCCGTCAACTGCGTCAATGCGATTCCCCAACTCCTGCGTTGCGACTCAACTCTCCACCGAAACTGGATCAAGATCAAGCTGGTGGGCGTGAAATCCAATCGAACCGGCATCGGCAGCCGCGTGCTGGTAACGGCCAAGACGGTGCCGACCGCGGATAAGCCGCTCGTACAGATGGACGAACTACGCAGTGGCGGAAGTTATTTTTCGCAGAATGACATGCGCATGCACTTCGGCCTGGACCAAGCCACCCAGGTCGACAGGGTGGAGATTCGCTGGTTGAGTGGGCAAGTCGACCAACTGAAGGATCTGGAGACCAACCGCCTCTATGTGATTCAAGAGGGCGGCAAGATCCTCAAGGCGGAAGCGTTGAAGCCAGCAATGAAATCCTAACGTGCTGCTGAAAGGGTCCGTCGGGATCTGCTTTAAAAGGGCGCCCGCTTTTCAGCCGCGCCGGTCACTCGCCTGGATTGGAGAATGGCTTTAGCCACTAGGGGAAACCGCAGCGTCGTAAAAGAGTTTTTCCGCACCCTACTCATGCTCGCACCCAGAATCTGCGGCGGAAAAAACATGCGAAGCTCTCGCACTATCCTGCTCGGCTTGGCGATGCTTATACCTCCCGTTTGCCACGGGCAATCGAAGTGTCCCTGGATCAACGAAGCCACCGCCCGCGGGATTCTCGGCGGCGCCGTGACGGTGACCGCCAAGATCGGCAATCGAGGCGACGGAGTCTGCGAATTCTCGCGAGCGCAAGCATCCGTGGTTCGCCTGCTGCGCATATCGGTCGACCTCATGACCGACATCCCCAAACAATTCCCCACCTATCTCGCGCAATGCGGGCCGAAGCCGGCACCCCTCCCAGCCATAGGCAACGAGGCCGTCATGTGCAGCATCCCCGCCCGGACAGAGCAATACGCCGAGAGCGTGGTGGGCCGGGTGCGAGATCAGGCTTTCATCGTGAGCGTCAGCTCCAGCGTTCAGAACGATCCATCGATGACGCAGGAGATGCGACGCGAGAAAGCGAATCTCATGGCTGAACAGGTAGCCGGAATTCTTTTCTAGATCGCTTCCGGCCGGCCCTCGCTCCCCAGCACACCTGCTTGCACGCGCGATTTAGCTAGCAGGCGGCGGAATGGGTTTGGGTTGGGTTTTTGAGCTAGGGAATGGAGCGCGAGGCAATGGGCGGCGTTTGAGCCCCCTCGCCTCGCTCAGCGGCGTAGAAACCTCATCTGTTTCGCGTTCAACAGAAGCGAGTTGGGGTTGTTTTCCTCACGCTGTCTTACGCAATTGCTCATAGAGCTTGTGCTTGGCCTTTTGCATGCGCCGTGCAGCTTCGGTGTCGCTCATGAGTCCAGCGATGCGCTGCAGTGTGGCCAGGGTCAGACCGGGACGCAAGTATTGCTGGGGCTGGGCAGGTTCCACGGTGGGGCACTATCGGTCCTATTTGCACTTCTATCATCCAAGAGTCCGGCAATCACAACCTCGATGCGTACTGGAGTGTGTACTTGACCGAGCGAAGCGATTCAAGGCAAGTCGGCCTGGCGAAGTGTCCTTCGCAATGCTCTGAAAACCTGCTCGAACGGCGGCAGCGAAACCATCTGGTGGGCGAGTCTTCTGGTCCACAGCGCCTCCAGTCGCGCCTCTTTCCGCGCAATTGCCGGTTGGAGTCCTTGGCAAGGTTTGCCACGAAATTCCAATTTCCCGCAGATCGCAGGAATCAAATAATCCATTTCGATCCCTCCGTCCGATGTCAGATACCAGAGATCGTATAGGTCACGGGGTTCATTTCGTGCGGGATCGGCCAAAGCTACTGTTTTCTCTGCCGCGATTTCTTCCAGAGAATACGCATCGATAAAATGGGATTCAGGAAGATCCGCGAATTCCTCGTACCCGCGTAGAATGGGCCGGTCGCGCAGAGGGAAAGTGAGGCGCTCATTTATCCTTTTTGGGCCGTAAAACCACTCCGTTCAGGGAGTGGATATAAGGCTTGCCTTTTTGTTGAAGCTACAGCAAAATCTAACCTTAGCTGGATCTGACGACCCTCGCGGTCGGCTG
>Ga0182015_10004806_pt1 | contig 14347 bp, 7 predicted proteins | sample 712P3MmetaG_FD_120478 | JGI IMG/M metagenome (GOLD analysis project Ga0182015, IMG submission 120478) | Permafrost microbial communities from Stordalen Mire, Sweden - 712P3M metaG | ecosystem: Environmental > Terrestrial > Soil > Wetlands > Permafrost | place: Sweden: Stordalen | collected...
CCAACGGGCTCGTCCTTCGGCGATCTTCTTCTGGCCGGTTTTCGGCTCGAACCGCGTATCCGCTGCGCGCAACTTGCGAATTTCCTCCGGACTATTCCAGAAGCCGACGGCGAGCCCGGCCAGATAAGCAGCACCCAGGGCGGTGGTCTCGTTGACTGCGGGCCGTATCACGGGTACGCCAAGCAGGTCGGCCTGGAACTGCATGAGCAGGTCGTCCACGGCCGCGCCCCCATCGACGCGCAATTCTCTGAACGGACACTTGGTGTCGGCATCCATGGCCTCGATCACATCCGCCACCTGGAAGGCGATGCTCTCCTCGGCTGCCCGGGCAATGTGACCTGGCTTGGTGCCGCGGCGCAGCCCGATCATGAGGCCGCTCGCATACGGGTCCCAGTAGGGCGCGCCCAGGCCTACAAATGCGGGCACCAGGACGACTCCATCGGAGTCTTCGACCGTAGCCGCCAATTCATTGACCTCGGAGGAGTGGTGAATCAGGTGGAGGCTGTCGCGCAGCCATTGGACCACCGCTCCTCCGATGAAGATGCTGCCTTCGAGGGCATATTCCAGTTTCTTGTCCAGGCTGCAGATGAGGGTGGTGATCAGCCTCTTCTCCGACAGAACGAACTTCTCGCCGATGTTCTGCAGCAGGAAGCAGCCGGTGCCGTAGGTATTTTTTGCGTTGCCAGGCTGGATGCACAATTGCCCAAAGAGAGCGGCTTGCTGATCTCCCGCGATCCCTGCGATCTCGCTCGATTCCAGGCCCAGGGACGTGGTTACCGGGCCGATCCTCTCACTGGACCAGACCACCTCGGGCAACATGCTCTCGGGAATTCTGAACAATCTCAGAAGATCCGGATCCCATTTGTCTTCGACGATGTTGTAGAGCATGGTCCGGGAAGCATTGGTCCGATCGGTGATGTGCTTTTTCCCGCTGGTCAGGTTCCAGATCAGCCAGCTATCGACGGTCCCGAAGGCCAGCTTGCCGGCCTCTGCCTTTTGTCTCGCTCCGTCGACGTTCTCGAGAATCCATGCGATTTTGGAACTGGAAAAGTAGGGGTCGATCAACAGTCCTGTTTTCTGGCGGACGATCTCTTCCGTGCCGTCGGCTTTCAGCTGATTGCATCGTTCGGCAGTGCGGCGATCCTGCCAGACAATCGCGTTGTAAACCGGCTTACCCGTTTCGCGGTCCCATACAATCGTCGTTTCCCGCTGATTGGTGATTCCCACAGCTGCCAGGTCACGAGCGCGTACCCCTGCCTTTCCCAGCACCTCTACCACCGAGCTCATTTGCGAAGTGAGGATGTCGAATGGATCATGCTCGACCCAGCCGCCCTGGGGATAAATCTGCTTGAATTCGCGATGCCCATGGGCAACGATGTTTCCATCTTTGCCAAAGAGGATAGAACGAGAGCTGGTGGTTCCTTGATCGAGCGAGAGAATGTAGGCCATCAAGCGCTTCTCCTGTAGGGCGCCCATTTCTCCTTACCCGGAGAACTTCGTTCTCCCTGCAGGGCGTTGCCTGGAGACTTATAGAGTATCCGGGATCGTCTCGTCAAAGGCGAATTCCGGGGTCTTTGACGGGGGCGTCGCGTTGAACCTAGTCCCTTGCCCTACACCGATAGCAAAAACGCCGTAAGCTCGGGCTGCGTGGACGTGGGAACAGCAACAATGCCGACAAAAATGGATAGGGATTGTCGCTACTTCCGTCCGCCGCTTTCTTCATACGAGCCGTTAAGCCAACGTGCAGGATCGGACCGCATGAAAAAGCAGCCCCCACGAAGACGGCCCTGGGGTATACTGGCGCGGAGCTGGGAAGGCTAAATAGAAATGCCCGCTCGATACAGTCTTTTATCCAAACTCCTGATATCCAATCCGTGGATATTTAGTGTGTCACCTGGATGGGGAACAGACCGCTCGCTGAGCACTACAAAGAACCAATAGAAGGCGCGCGATCTCTTATTCGGCTACCTCCGGACTTAGGGCCCTGGTCAGATCAGTGGACGGTTCATTCCTTGCGTAGCAGAAAGCGTTCTCCATCGCAAATTTGGGGGCACAATGAAACGACAAGCCTTGACAGCAATCATGGCTGTAGCAATGGTTATTTTCCTTCCTCCTGCTGAAATTCTGGGGCAGCAGGCAACAACTTCGTTAAGCGGGACCATAACGGACGCAAGTGGGGCCCTTGTGCCCGGAGCTATCGTGACCATCACGCGCGGTGCAACGGGCCAAGTCCTGAAGACCACAGCCAGTGCGCATGGCCTGTACCGGTTTCAGCAACTTGATCCCGGCACATGGACGATAACGGTCAGCGCAGCCGGCTTTGGTGACCAGACTAAGTTGGGAGAACTCCTGGTCAGCAATCCTGCCAGCATCGACTTCAAGATGAGCTTGCAGACCATAGCGCAGACCGTGGACGTTACCGCGGAGACGACAACGCTCAACACTTCGGACGCAACGCTTGGCAATGCCGTGGACAACGCGACCATTCAGTCGTTGCCCATGGAAGATCGCAACGTTCCTGACCTGCTCAGCCTGCAGCCCGGCGTGCTCTATTTAGGTCACAATATCGACGCGCCGAGCGATAGCCGTACCGGTAGTGTCAATGGTGTTCGTTCCGATCAAGGCAATGTGACGATGGATGGAATGGACGACAATGACCAGTTGAATGGGTATGCATTTACGGGCGTATTGCGCGAAACGCTGGATTCGGTGGATGAGTTCCGTGTCACCACCGGTCTGGCGAATTCTGATCAGGGCCGCTCCGCCGGCGCACAGATCAACCTGGTGACCAAAAGCGGGACCAATAAATTTCATGGCGGCTTATATGAATACAACCGCATTACCCAAACCGCTGCCAACGACTGGTTCAACAAGCAATCCGAGTTGGCCTCAGGTCTGCCGAATGTCCCTGGCCAATACATCCGCAACACGTATGGCGGCGACGTCGGTGGTCCTATCAAGCACGATAAACTTTTTTTCTTTGGCAACTACGAAGGATCGCACATCCGTGAAAACGAGCAGGTGGAACGTACCACGCCATTTGCCTCAATGAAGGCCGGAGAACTCATTTATTTGAGCGGTGGCAATGCTGTCACGCTTTCACCGGCACAAATTGCAATCATGGATCCTAACTGCTCCGCCAACGGAACCTGCCCCTGGGGCCCTGGGGACGACCCGAATATGTTGCAGGTGTTGAGCCAGTTTCCAACTGCCAATGGCTCGGCGTTGGGCGATGGTTTAAACCTTGGTTCGTTTTCCTTCTCCTCACGCGCCCCTGTCAACCTGAATACGACAATTGCTCGCCTGGATTGGTACGCGACGTCTAACCACCGGCTTTTTGTGCGCGGCAACCTGCAGGACGACACTACGGCCGGTATCCTCCAGTTTCCTGGACAACCCCCATCGTACCTCTTGAAAGACAATACGAAGGGGATTACAGCAGGCGATACATGGACCATCACCAACAATCTCATCAACGACTTTCGCTACGGCTACATACGCCAGGGCTATAGTAACGCGGGCCAGGATTGCGGCGCCTACGTTACGCTGCAATATATGTCCCAGCCAACGTCGGAGATGTGCTCGACCATCGTCCACGTGCCGGTCAATAACTTCATCGACAACATGACCTGGACGCATAGAAACCATACGCTGGCTTATGGCGTCAACTTGCGCATCATCACAAACTACCAGGATTCGAACTCGACATCCTACGGTTTCGCCAGCACCAACAATCAATGGCTGAATACAGGCGGAGCTATTTCCGGCACGGGGGGCAGTCTTGATCCTGATGCTTTTGGCTATCCGACGGTCGACAGCGGGGACCAAACCAGCTACGACGTTGCGGCCGGTATAGTCACTGGTTTGGTGCCCTTTACTCAGGGCCAATTCAACTTTCACGTTAACTCTGATGGGCTGACAGGAACTGCATTGCCTGCGGGGGCGCCCATTGCCCGGAATTATCGCTCGCACGAATTTGAGTACTACATTCAGGATTCCTGGCGGGCACTCCCCAACCTGACGATCACCTTTGGCATCCGGCAGGTATTTCTGCAAGCCCCCTATGAAACCAATGGACAACAGCTCCAGCCAACCATCGATACTCACCAATGGTTCGTGAACCGGTACACGCAGGCGGCTCTTGGCATAAGCGACCAGCCGGATCTGGCGTTTTCGCCGTCGGGCCAGGCGCACGGTCTTCGTCCGTACTGGAACATGCCGTGGAACAACATCGCCCCGCGTCTTGCTGTGGTCTATGCTCCCAACAATAAAACGGCGGTCCGGATGGGTGTTGGTAGTTTCTATGACCACTTTGGTGAAGGCATTGTAGATACCTTCTCTCAGTTTGGTTCGTTTGGCGTGAACACACAGATCACCAATCCCGCAGGCCAGTATTCGGTGGACAATTCTCCCCGCTTTACCGGCATCAATAACCTTCCACCGCTGCAAGGGGTCAATATCCCGTCAGTTATCCAGTATCCCTACACGCCACCGAATAACGTGAGTAACGGGCTCGCTATTACTTGGGGCATTGACAATCATATGAAGACGCCATACACCATCGCAGCCGACTTCTCTTTGCAGCGCGAGCTGCCCCACGGCTTCTCTGTTGAGGCGGACTATGTCGGCACGTTCGGCCGGCATCTGCTCCAACAGCTGGATCTTGCCGAGCCGCTCGATCTGGTTGATCCAACATCCGGGATGGACTACTTCGCTGCCGGCACGCTTCTTGCAAAAGCAGCGTATGCCAATCAGTCGACCGTCGCACCTATTCCATATTGGGAGGATATGTTTCCCTACCTGGCGACCAATGGCATGAGCGCGACGCAAAATATCTACACAAACGTTTACCAGCAACAGGCACTCTCCGGCAACGACTCGTTCGCACTGGTCGTGCTGGATGCATATTGTCTGCCAAGTGAGGGTGGCCTCGGTTGCGGCCCCAATGTCGACGCAAACGGCAATGTCATAACCAGATATTATCAACGGCAGTTTTCGTCGCTGTTTTCATGGTCTTCGATCGGCATGAGCAGCTACAACGCACTCCAGCTTACACTGCGGCGCGTAACAAATGTCGGGCTCGCCTTTAACTTTAGCTATACCTACGGCAATTCAATCGACATGGGTTCCGACACGGAGCGCGCCAGTGAATTTACCACCAACAGCTTTAGCTTTATCACGAACAGCTTCAATCCCAGCCTAAATCGCGGCGTTTCGGATTTCGATACACGCCATCTGCTTACCGGCAATTTTATTGATCAACTTCCGTTTGGCCGGGGAAAGCGATTTGCTACCAATGCCAACCGTCTGACGGATGCGTTGATCGGCGGATGGACGCTATCTGGTATCACACGCTGGTCGAGTGGGTTGCCGTTTAGCGTGGTTCCGCCGTACGCCTATTCGACCAATTACCAGAACCAAAGTCGCGCCGTGATCACGGGACCTATCAAGATACACAGGCACATCAACGCGCAAGGATTGCCGGAGGTCTTTGCCGATCCCGATGCCCTCAATAACGGTATAGCCAATGGCTTTCCTCTGCGGTATCCCTATCCCGGTGAAAACGGCCAGCGCAATGTCTTCCGCGGCGATGGTTACTTTGAGCAGGATGCCAGCCTCGCCAAGGTCTTGAAAACACATGAAGGACAGGCCTTGCGCTTTGCCTGGGAGGTCTTTAATGTGTCCAACTCTTCCCGCTTCGACACCAGCGCGATTAGTGCTTTGGGTGGCCTGAATAACACGGTCACTAGCGGTGAGGGGTTTGGGGTCTACAGTCATCAGCTGGTGCAATCGCGTAAACAGCAGTTCTCATTGCGCTACGACTTCTAGAATTACTCTCTTTCAAGCTGGCGTCACGGCACGTCGTGCTGGATCGTGCCTGAGCAACCCTGCAGGCGCGGCTTACCAAACCGATACTTGCCCGCGAGCAGGTGAATTTCTTCATGCCGATCCAGTAGGAGCGAAGCCTCCCACTAGGAATAGCTGGGGACGACGAAGCCTAGATCCGAACGCCAGCAAGACGATATTGGAGTGCCCGACTTCGTCCGGTCGATGTAGAACTGCTTCTTGGTCATATCGAACGAGAGCTGGATCGTCTCGTCAAAGATCCCGGAACGCTGTGGGCTGGATTGCGGGTTACTTTGCCGGACTGCTTTCGAGATCCTTGTTGATCCATTCGCGCATGGCTTCGTATTGCTGGGGGCGGCCGAGGAAGTTCTTTACCAGTGTATTGGCGCTGACTGAGCCGCCCGGTTCGAGGACCGCTTTGCGATACCGGAGAGCCGTGGGACCGTCCAGTAAATTCGCTGGGTCGAATTGAGTGAAGAAGTCCAGCGCAATGACCTTGCTGAGTTGGTAGGTGTAGTAGTTGGACGCGTAGCCCGTGAGGTGCGTGAAGGTGGCGTACATGCGATTCGCGGGGTCTTCTGTGAACGCGCTGTATTGCTTGTAAGAGGCGGCGAGCAGGGCGTCGGGGTCCACCTGGGATGGGTCGCGGTCGTGCAGGTGGAGAGCGAAGCTGGCATACATCAGTTGGCGCTCGGTCTGAATGCCGCGGTCGAAGGCGTCGGCCCGGATCATGTTGTTGAACAGAGCCTCCGGCATCGGTTGGTTGGTCTTGTAGTCGTGGGCGAAGGGAGCCAGCACGCTCCGGCTGGCGAAGAACTCTTCAAGCATCTGGGATGGGGCCTCGATGAAGTCCCACTCGAGGGACAGGGGGCCCGTTCCCGCGTATTGCTGGTTGCCGCCCAGGACCATGTGCATCATATGCCCGAACTCGTGGAAGAAGGTGACTACGTCGTCATATTGCATGAGGCCGGGATCGCCGTTTTCTCCGCCGGTAAAGTTGCCGTTGAGCCGTGCTTCCGGGAGAGCAATGCCGCGTTTTCCCAGGACAACGGGGCTGGCGTTGAACCATTTGTCTTTGCCCGGGCGCGGGTGCATATCTAAATAGATTCGGCCCAGCTTTTTCCCGCCGGCTTCGCGGCCGTCAGTAACGTCGAGAACGGTCACGGATGGATCCCAGGTAGGCGCGCCGGGGACGACGGTGAAGTGAACGTGGAAGAGGCGTGAGGCGGTGGAGAGAACTCCTTCCTGAACCTGGGCGAAGGGGAAATAGGCGCGGACGGATTGTGAGTCAAAGTTGTAGGTAGCGGTTTCATACTGGTTGAGCCAATAGCGGGCGCTGTACTCCGGAATGGAAGTAAGGGATGGGTCTTGGGTCTTTGCGTAGGCGATGAGGCGTTCCATCTCGCGAGCACGGGCCGGTGCGGCGACTTTGTCGAGCTCGGTGATCAGGGAACGAATATTGGCGGCGCTGCCGATCATCTTGTCCGCGGCGGCGTAGTCGGCGTAATTAGTGAAGCCGAGAAGGTGTGCGAGCTGGGCGCGAAGCGTGAGCATTTTGAGGAGCACGTCGCGGTTGGCAGGGTAGCAGCGCTCGTTGTAGGCGTCGAAGAGGCGATGGCGAAGCTCGGTGGAGCGTGCGTACTCCATAACCGGGCGGTAATCGGGCTCGTCGGTGGTGAGGGTGATCACACCGTTGGCATCGGGCTTGTGGCGGGCGATATAGTCGGCGGGAAGGCCGTCGAGCTCGGAGACTTTGACTTCGATGTGGGCGGTGCCTTCGGCGATATTGCGGTTGAACTGTAGGACCAGGTTGGTGATCTGATCGCGGAGCGAGCGGATCTGTTTGCGGGTAGCCTCGTCTTTGTCGACACCCTGGAGACGGTAGTCGCGCAGGGTTTTGGCGAGGTAGAACTTTGTATCGGCGTCGACGCCGCCGATGTCGATGGATGCAAGCCTGTCGTAGATGGCGCGGTTGAGCGAGAGTTCCGTCGACGCGGCAGACACTCGGCGGGATTCGGCCTGGGCGGTGTCGCGGAGCTCTTTGGTCGAGCCTGCGGCGTTGAGCAAGTGTGCGCCGCGCGCTGCCGTGCTTAGGGCGCGGTCGGCCTCGTCGTAGGGCGCGAGGGTATTTGTCACCGTGCGGGCGCCAGAGACGGTGAGAAGCGTGTTCTCTTCCTTGGTGGCCTTATCAAGATGAGACTGCACCCATGCGGTGACGCCGGCTGGATCTGGATTGCCCACCCAGATCCGCAGCGGGTCTGTCGATGTTTGTGCGGCGGCGGCGGCGGCGGCTAGGAAGATGGCGGCGAGGACTTTGTGACGCACGTTTTGCTCCGTGAAAGGCGGTAGGGCAAGGATAGCTGATTTCGCCGCTGGTTGGCCGGTGTATAGAGAGCCTCACCTACGCCAATTTATGGTCTACGGAGGACCGATCCACTACCTGAAGGTTAACTATCTGCTGTGCTTCCGTATTTCTCCTTAGAGTTGAGGAGAGGTACTGGTGTTGTGTTGGGCACGGTAATTGGCGCCGCGAAAATACCAGAGCCGCCCTCATCACCAAACACGAGCTGTTCATCTATAAGATTTGTCATCCCGAGCGTACCCGGATTTTCTACTAAGCTGCTCCGACAACGGCCTCGGGTGCGGCTTTCCGTAAAGTCGTCCCCCGGCGTTGCCGACCCCGCGGGACATGAAACGGGGCATTTCTTGTCCTCAGCAGAGAGTGCAACAAATCCCCGGGTGCCCCATCCCCCCGGATTTCCTGTAGGGCTTGGTGGGGTCAACGAACCTCATGCGGCTTTCCTTATAGAAAGCCGCACACGCTACCATGGCTGGGGCCGCGCAGTAGGAAATCCGGGGTCCTTCGCGTTTTTTGCGAAGGGTGGGATACCACGAATCTCGATACCGACCGTCGCCTATCCCACCCTTTGCAAAGAGCGCAAAGGATGGGGCACCCGCCCATTCGTGGTGCTTCCTGCCGTGCCCAACACCAACCTCGGCTTAATCGAGAACTTGCACTCCTGAGTGCAGACCTCGCGACACCCTTACCCGGAGAGCTTCGTTCAGGCTACCCTACGAAGGTTCATTTGCTCAAGGGGGATTGATCCCAGATCGACTTAAGTCTCCAAATCTGTCCGGAGAATGTAGCTGTCTTCGCATCGGACGGAAAAATTTTGATCGTGCTGTTGGAAGACAACGGGTAGATCAAGTTCGTCATGGCAATCGTGCCGTTTTGAGCGTAGGCCTCCAACGAGGACCGATCCACGATGAGCTGCAAATTGTATGGGCGAGCGAGAGCGATGGGGGCCGTCGTCTTCGCGGGAAAATCCTTGTCGATTGTGGCGCCCGACTTCGTCCGATCGACGTAGAACTGCTTCCTGGTTATATCGAAACCGATCTCCGTCCAGTGCTTGTCATCGGAATAGAGCCGGACTCCAAAGATAGGCACACCAGGACGTCCGAACTGCAGGTCCAGTTCGTAAGGAATCGCAACTGAGTCTCCAGTTCCGGAAGACGTGGGGATGGGCAGTCCCTTGGTCCGGAGCGGTGCAATCACCGGTTCTTGCTGGAGCGCCAGACCCACTTCGTCTCTCACGAAGGAGAGCAGTCGGGGTAGGCTCATCTGCCCCCGCCAGGGCGCAGTTGGCAACTTGGCGGCATACTGCCAGTTGCTCATCCAGCCCAGGAGGACAGGCTTTTGCCCTTGGGGCAATCCGTTGAAGCTGATTGCGCAGTAATCGTCTTTTCCGGAGTTCGTCCATCCGTGGGAGCCTGGCTCGTTCGACGGAGTGAAGCTTTTTCCGTTGAAGTTTCCGAGGAAGTATTGCTCACCCGACCCACCTTGCGGTGCGCCCGGATTGAGCCCGACTTTCAGCGCCCAGATATTATCCTTTCCATCAGAAGAGGGGATTCGTAGCAGGTCGGGGCACTCCCAATCTCCTGCAATATCCCCTGCAGGGCCGAAGTCGCTCAGTTGGGTCCATTGCTTCAAGTTTGTCGAGGAGTAGAACCGGACCTTGTGCTCCTTAGGCAAGGAGACAGCCATAATCCATTGGCGCGCAGTTTCATTCCAGGAAACGCTCGGATCCCGGAAGTCGGCCAGGTGTAGATCGAGCACGGGATTACCCGCATACTTCGTCCAGGTGCGGCCGCTGTCGCGGCTGTAGGCAATGTTTTGCGCCTGACGTTGGCCTTCCGGCGTCTTGCTGTGACCGGTGTAGATCGCGACCAGGCATTCGCTCTTTGCAGCGCAGAAGCCACTGCTGTTCTCGCGGTCGACAACCACGCTCCCGGTAAAAATCATCACTCCATTCCCTTCCGGAATGGCAACCGGCAGCTCTTGCCAATGCAGCAGGTCTTTGCTCACGGCGTGTCCCCAGCTCATATGCCCCCATTCATCTCCGAAAGGGTTGTATTGGAAGAACAGATGGTACTCACCACGAAAGAAGACAAGGCCGTTAGGATCGTTGGTCCAGTTCTGACGTGGGGAGAAGTGTATTTGTGGTCGATATGGTTGGTCATACGCCGCGGTTTGTCCGTTTGTGGGTGAGCCATGCAAGACGATCATGGCGGCGAGCATTCCATAAATCCGCATCTTTAACATTGCCAGGCTCCTGCAAGTAATCGCATAACGGCACAACCAGAGAGCTTCAGCGACTATACCGAAGGCCAAGTGGATGTGACGATAGGAAGATCGGCCGTGCGCGCTCGTGCTAGACTTACGCGAATTCATGGGTCATCTGCTCAATCGACGCGCCTTTCTCGCTCTCACCACAGGCACCGCTGTTTCCGCGGCCTCGGGCAGACTATGGGGCTCCGGGCTGATTCCCATGCCGGTCGCCAAGGGCGCGGCAGAGGAACGGCTGGATGCTTTCACCGCTGCCTACATGCAAGCCATGAACGCTCCGGGGATGACTCAGGCGCTCACCGATACGACGGCGACCATCCGTACCGCGGGCTACGGCTTTGGCAACGTCGAATTGAAAGCACCGGTGACTCCCGATCAACTCTTCCAGATCGGCTCCATTACAAAATCGTTTGCGGCGCTGATCATGCTCCAGCTGCGTGAAGAAGGCAAAGTGGATCTCCACCGGCCGGTGCTCGAGTACTTGCCATGGCTTCCGGTGACCATGCCGTATGGGCCGATCACCGCGCATCATCTGCTGACGCACACCTCCGGTCTTCCGGATGCTGACTGTATTTTTCAAAACGATCCAAGCGCCCGGCATGCGCAAGGTTATCCGCCAGGCGCTCACTTCCACTATTGCAATCTCGGCTTCGCTATTCTCGGCCAGATCATACAGAAGCTGGATGCCAGGCCCTGGTATCAATGCCTGCAGGCTCGTATTCTTACGCCGCTGGGAATGACGGCGACAGCCGCAGTGATCACCATAGAATCCAGCGCACGCAGCGCTACAGGATATCAGGCATTTTTCGATGACCAGGTTTACCCCCGCAAAGGCCGGTTGGCGCCAAGGCCGCCGGAGGTCTTCGCTAACCCGGCGGGAAGCATTGCATCTCCGGCCGGGGATATGGCGCGCTATTTGCGTATGCTGCTCAACCGTGGCCGGGAAACCAACCTGCGCATTGTTTCCGAGGAGAGTTTTGCGCTTCTATCAACGCCTTATATCAAGGCGCCTGAATTCAGCCCGACGGCGTCTTATGGTTATGGCATCGCCGTCGATACGCTCGACGGCCATAAGATTCTGCGACACACCGGCGGAATGAACTGCTTTGCGTCCTCTATCCACGTGGATCTGGACGGAGGTGTGGCTGCCTTTGCCTCGATCAATGCGATGCAAGGCTACCGGCCGACCCCGATCACGCAGTACGCGGTCCAGCTTTTGCGGGCGGAGCATGAAGCGAAACCTCTGCCTGCGCCAGAGGCGCTCAAGGATGCGGCGGAAGTGGAAAATGCAGGCAACTACGCGGGCGTTTTTCGCAATGGGGATGGCAAGGAACTGCTCTTCAAGGCAGAGGGCACCAAGCTCCTGCTCATGCATGGAGGCGAGGAGATTGTTCTGCAACGTTCTGAGGGAGATTTGTTTCTCTCGACGGTGCAGGGTGGATTTTCAGACTATACCTGGGCCTTCGGGCGAGACTTGGCGAACAGCAAAACGGGAACGGGTGGCGACGGTGACCATGCAAAGGGGCCTGCTGCTGAAGCGCCCGTGGTTGAAGTGGCCTATGGCCCGGACTGGTACACCAACGCGGCGTATCGGGGCCCGCGTGAGTTCCCGACTCCCCCCGGATACAGTGCCTTCATCGGTCGTTACAGAAGCGATAGCGGCGATGACGTACGCGTCTTTATGCGCAAAGGAGCGCTTTGGCTCGGAGATTCTCCGCTGACCGAGATCGGCTCGGCGCTGTTTCGCGTTGGCAACGATTCCTGGTCTCCCGACACGGCGGAGTTTCTGACGATTGTGGAAGGCAGCGCCAGGCTGCTGAGGGTCATCGGCGAGGATTGCTGGAGACTTGAAGTGGGCGCCTAGTTCCGTCCAGGCTTTAGTTCCTACGGGTATGAACTAACATGTTGACATTCTACCTATGCACGGTGCATTGTATATGTAGAACGGCAACAGGGAGAAACAATGGGAGAGAGCAAATCCGACGTTCTGCAAGGGACGCTGGACCTGATGGTCCTCAAGACGCTTGAGTCGATGGGCTCGCTGCACGGATATGCAATTGCGCGGCGGATTGAACAGGTGAGCGACAACACGCTGATCATGAACCAGGGAACGATCTATCCGGCGTTGCTGCGTCTTCAGCAGCGCAAATGGATCAAGGCGGAGTGGGGCATCTCCGAAACTGGCCGTCGCGCCAAATTCTATTCACTGTGCAGGATTGGCCGCAAGCAGATCGAGATGGAGACCGAGAACTGGGAAAGGATTGCCGCCACGATGGCGCGCTTTCTCGCTCCTTCCCATTAGGAGTCGAAGATGGAGCCGCTACGCATTTTGCTGAGCCGCTGTTCAGATCTATTCCGCAGGCGCAACCTGGACGAAGACCTCGACGCTGAGTTGAGTTCACATATTGAATTCGCCGTCGAAGAGAACATGAAACGCGGCATGTCTGCGCAGGAAGCGCGGACCAGAGCGCTGCGCGAGTTCGGCGCTCTCTGTCGCTGCCCAGAAACGATTACCCGACCCAGCAGAAAGTGGATGAGTTCTACGCAGAATTGCAGCGGAGAGTAGAAACTCTGCCTGGAGTGAAGACCGTCGGCTTTTCTTCCAACATTCCGATCGTCGGCCAGAATGGTGGACGCCTGATTACACCGGAAGGCCATGTGCGGTCCATCGGCGAGGGCTTCCTGATCGCGTCAACCTATCTCGTGCAAGGAAACTATTTCCAGACGCTCCATATTCCGCTGATCCGTGGCCGTTATCTTGACGATCGAGATGTGCAGGCCGGCGCTCCACTGGTGGCGATCATCAGCCAGTCTTTCGCCGAAACTTACTTCCATGGCAAAGATCCGATCGGTTTGCGCATGAAAGTGGGCGATCGATTTGAGAATCCGATGCCTGCCATCACCGTCGTGGGCGTCGTCGGGGATGTGAAACAAGGCGCACTCGATCAGCCGACAGTGGAACAGATGTATGAGCCGATCTCGCAAGCCGCGGCTGCATTGGGACCGATGGCAGGGATGTTGGGAGTGGCGGGCAACATGGACGTGGTCATGCCGAGCCTTGGCAAGATCGTCCATCAACTTGACCCGCTGCTTGTAGTATCGCGGGCGCATACGATGGATGAGATCGTGGCGGCGACAGAGTCACCACGCCGATTCAATACAGCGATTCTGACGGCATTTGCGGCAATCGCGCTGGTGCTGTCTTTGCTCGGGATTTATGGAGTGCTTGCGTATGCGGTCGCACAGCGCACACGCGAGATCGCCGTCCGCATGGCATTAGGAGCCTCGCGGAAAGTTGTGCTGCTGCGAACGTTGCGCTATGCCTTGACGGTCGCCGTAACGGGGGTGGCCGGTGGGCTGATCGCGTCCATCGGACTTACGCACTTTCTTAATAGTCTGCTGTATGGAGTCAAACCGCTGGACAGCGCGACGATTGCAGGCGCGGTACTCGTTCTATTGTGCTGTTCCGCATTGGCGGCCTTGATCCCCGCGCAACGTGCGGCGTCCATCGATCCCATGCGGGCGCTACGAGCGGAATAGAAAGTGTCAATGATAAGGCGGCGGGTAGGCGGACGCCATCCAGCCGCGCTTCACAACTGACCATTCGATGAGTGATAGCCCTGGCGTTGACTTGCCCCTTGACACACCTAAGCATCTATGGGTACTCTCTTTTCTACTGAGTTGTCTAGGGGTTCTATCGACATGGCGAAGAATGACTTGCAGGGAACCCTGGATCTACTGTTTCTTAAAACACTCTCGCAATTGGGCTCGTTGCACGGTTATGGAATCGTCCTCCACATCCAGAGGGCGTCCGATGAATTGCTGAGCGTAGAGGAAGGCTCTCTATACCCGGCCCTGCACCGCATGGAACAG
>Ga0182015_10004807_pt1 | contig 14347 bp, 10 predicted proteins | sample 712P3MmetaG_FD_120478 | JGI IMG/M metagenome (GOLD analysis project Ga0182015, IMG submission 120478) | Permafrost microbial communities from Stordalen Mire, Sweden - 712P3M metaG | ecosystem: Environmental > Terrestrial > Soil > Wetlands > Permafrost | place: Sweden: Stordalen | collected...
CCTTCTCGCCCAGGATGTCGAGGTCTTCGGACCGGATCAGCGTGCTCATGGTGGGCACCCGCAGATCCTCATTCAGTGCCCTGATCGCCGCGATGGCCGCCCGCGCCAGCCGTTCCTCGTCGTCCCCTGGCTGTCCCGAGCCCATGGTCACAGCCAGCCGAGCGTACTTCTCCGCACACGCCGGCAGGTTGTACTCCATGATCGCCGGCATGCTGACCGCGCAGCAGTAGCCGTGCGGATGCCCGTATAGGCCGCCCATCGCCTCGGCGAGCGCGTGCGCGCCTGAGACGTCGGTCAGCCCGACGGCGAGCCCCGCGGTCAGGCTGCCCTGCGCCATCCCGCAGCGCGCCTCGATGTCGGACGGCTGAGCGAACGCGCGCCTGATGTAGCGGGCGACCAGCCGGGCCCCCTCGAGCGCCAGCGCGTCCGAGGCCGGCGTGGCTAGCAGGCACTGGAGCGAGTCCACGGCGTGCGAGAGCGCGTCCATGCCCGACGAGGCCGTCACCCAGGCCGGGCAGGACAGCGTGAGGTCGGGGTCGACGAGTGCCACGCGCGGGCAGTTCCGCACGTCGAAGAGGTTCATCTTCTTCTTCCGCGCGGTGTCGGTGATGACGGCGGACGGGCTCACCTCGCTGCCGGTTCCTGCCGTGGTCGGGATCGCGATGGTCGGCAGCGGGTCGTGCCGCAGGGCGCCGAAGTCCTCCCAGTCCCTTGGATGCCCGCCGTTGGTCAGCAGGAGGCCGATGCACTTGGCGGTGTCGATGGCCGACCCGCCGCCGACCGCGACCAGCGCCCGGTGCCCCCGCGAGCGGGCGAGGTCGGCGCCGGCCAGGCAGTCCTGGTCCTTCGGGTTGGGCTCGACCTGATCGAATACCGTCACATCGATCCCGCCGCTGGTCAGCGTGTCCGCCACCGGCTCGACGAGGCCGGCGGCCAGGACGCCTGGGTCGGTGACGAGCAGCACGGACGCGGCGCCGAGCGCCCCGACGTGCTCGGCCGCTTGGACGGCGATTCCGCGGCCGAACAGCGCCCTGGTGGGCATGTGAAACTCGCCGTCGGCCGTGATGCCCGTCCCGTTGCGCCGCAGCGCCGGATGCGTGGGCTTGTCGCCTGCGGGCATCGCTCTCCCTCGCTCGTCCCGCCGGGTTACGCCGGACGGGCCGCGTCCCGGCGCGCCATCAGCGTGATCAGGTCGTAGGCGACGGTCGCGGCGGCGACCGTCGTGAGCTCGGCGTGGTCATACGCGGGGGCGACTTCCACCACGTCCGCGCCGACCAGGTGCAATCCGGTGAGCCCGCGCAGCACGCGGAGCAGCTCGCGGCTAGTGAGCCCGCCGGCCTCTGGCGTGCCCGTGCCCGGCGCGATCGACGGGTCGAGGACGTCGATGTCCACCGAGAGGTACACGGGAAGGTCACCGACCCGGTCGACGATTGCGTCGATCGTACCGCGGATGCCGAGATCGTCGACGTCGCTGGTCCTGATCGTGCGGAAGCCGAACCGTCGGTCGTCGGCCAGGTCGGACTCCCCGTAAAGCGGGCCGCGGATCCCGACGTGCACTGAGTGGTCCTCGATCAGCAGGCCCTGCTCGAACGCGCGCCTGAACACCGTCCCGTGCGTGGTCGGCGCGTCGAAGTAGGTGTCCCAGGTGTCCAGGTGGGCGTCGAAGTGCACGAGCGCGACTGGCCCGTGCTGCGCCGCGACCGCCTGGAGCATGGGCAGGGCGATCGTGTGGTCGCCGCCGATGGCCACGATCCGGCGGTCGCCCCCGACCAGGCTGGCGGCATGGTCGCGGATCTGCGTCATGGCCGTGCCGATGTCGAACGGCGTGACCGGGACGTCCCCGGCGTCGGCAACCTGCACCGCCTGGAACGGCGCCAGTCCGAGCTCGACGTGATAGCCGGGTCGCAGGTGGCGGGAGGCCTGGCGGACCGCCATCGGCCCGAACCGCGCCCCAGGGCGGTAGGAGGTCCCGTTATCGAACGGCACGCCAAGCACGGCCACGTCGTAGTCCGTCACCCGGTCGATCTCAGGAAGCCGGGCGAAGGTCGCGGCTCCGGCGAAGCGCGGTACCAGGCGTCCGTCGACCGGTCCCACCGGCTGCGGGCTTGCCTCGGGCAACGTTCCTCCAGGTTGTGTCGTGCGGTCAGGCTCTGGTGCGGGTGACGCCGCCGCTGGGCTGCAGCACCTGGCCGACGAAGGCGCTGCCGCCCTGGCCGGCCAGGAAGGCCACGGCGGCGGCGATGTCACCGGTGCTGGCCAGCTGGCCGGTCGGGACCAGCTCGCGGTAGCGCTCGCGCATCTCCTCCAGGGTGATCCCGGCGTCCGCCGCGTCCACGCGCAGCTGCTCGGTGTCGATATAGGCAGGGGCGATCGCGTTGGTCAGGATGCCCTGCGGGCCAAGCTCGCGCCCCAGGCCCTTCGCCAGCGCGATCAGGCCCGCCTTGGACGCCGCGTAAGCGGTGGCGTTCGGGTGGCCGATCACTCCCCATCCCGAGGCGATCAGCACGATGCGCCCGCCGCCAGCGGCGCGCATGTGCGGCACCACGGCCTGGACCAGGCGGAAGTGGCCGGACAGATTCACCTCCACCTGCCGCCACCAGATCGCGCGGTTCTGGGTCAGGAACGGGCCCATCTCCATCGCGGCCGCGTTGGCCACGAGAACGGCGATCCCGCCGAGCCGAGCGACGACCTCGGCCGTCATCGCGGTCACCGCGCCGGGATCGGCGATGTCGCCGGCGACGGCCAGCCCGCCGGTCCTGGCGGCCAGGTCGGCCAGCCGGCCATCGTCGCTAATGTCGTTGACGGCGACGGCGAAGCCGTCGGCGGCCAGCCGCAGTGCCGTCGCGTGCCCCAGTCCTTGCGCCGCTCCTGTCACCAGGGCCACGGGCCGGTCCTGTGCGCCGCCCGCCATCCTCAGATCACCGCCCCGGCGTTCGGCGAGAGCACCTCGCCGCAGTACATGACACCCTCGGTGGCCAGGTAGTACACGGTCGCGGCCACCTCGCCAGGCCGGACCAGCCTGCCGAGCGGTAGCGTGGCGAGATAGTCGGCCTTGCGCCACAGCGAGTCCGCGGCGAGCAGCGGGGTGTCCGTCGGGCCCGGTGCCACGATATTCAGCCGGATCGGCGTCGCGGCAAGTTCGGCGGCCAGCGACTTGACCAGGCCCAGCACCGCCCCCTTGGCAGCGACGTAGTGCAGGTCCGTGGCGCTGCCCGCCAGGGCGAGTTCGGACGAGATCGCGATGATGGCCCCGCTCTGCCTCGCGATCATGTGCGGGAGCACCGCGGCGCACGTGTTGACCGTCCCGCCCAGGATGACGCCGAGCATGGAGTCCCACTGCTCGCGGGTGATGTCGCAGACCTCGATTCCTTCCTCGTAGTAGCCGGCCGCCGACACCGCCGCGTCGATGCCGCCGAGCTGCCCGGCCGCCTCGTCGACGGCGGAGCGGATCCCGGCCGCGTCGGTGACGTCGCACCGCAGCGACAGGTCGGTGTCGGACGGCCGCAGGTCAATCCCCGCGGTGCGCCAGCCGCGCCGCCGGAACATGGCGGCCGTCTCCGCGCCGATGCCGCTGGCAGCCCCGGTGACAAGGGCGACCGGGGGCTTCGCGCCGCGCCTCTCCGGCTCGCTCACTCGCCCTCCGGGTCGGAGACGACCGGGGTGAAGCGGGCCGCCGCCGCCTCGCCGCCCGGCCGGAAGACGTAGGCCGAGACCAGCGCGCCGAGGACGCCGAGCACGGCGATCACCAGCACGATGCCCCAGTTCAGGTACCAGACGCCGTAAGTGTTGCGCGGCCACGCGATGTTGATGATCTCGGCGATCATCCAGACGGCCGCCAAGTACGTGACCGTAGCCGCGGCCTTGCCCATCGATACCGGGCCGGGGGTCCAGCCGCCGCGCAGGCGGGTGACGGCCGCCGCCACGACCGGCAGGGCATAGGACACGAAGAAGCCGGCGGTCGCCCCGCTGAGCAGCAGCGTGAACACGTTCGGGTTGTGGATGAACACCAGGATCCCGGCGACGATGCAGGTCAGCCCGATGACGTGGCGGGGCAGCCGCTCCGAGCCGCTGAGCCGGCCGAGCAGCCCGGACGCCGGAAGCTCACGGGCGCGGGCGCTGGCCCAGATGGCGCGGGACACCGCGGCCTGCACGGCGATCATGCTGGCGGTGAAGCCGATCGTCAGCATGACCAGCAGCGCGCGGCCCGTCCCCGAGCCGAGGCGGGTTTCCAGAGTTGTCGCGATCGGGTTGGTGTCCTTGCCGGACAGCACCGCGCCGAGGTCGGGGATGGCCAGCAGGAGGCCGAGCGTCGCGAACATGACGAGCAGGCCGCACGAGAGCAGCGCCAAGCTGATCGCCTTCGGCAGCACGTGCCGCGCTCCCTGAACCTCCTCAGCGATGGAACCCGCCGATTCGAAGCCCACGAAGGAGAAACCGATGAACGCCACGATGGCGAGGAATGGCCCAAAGAGCCAACCGGCGCCGTGCGCGGTGCCCGCGCCGCTGAACAGGAACGAGAACGAGTGCGTGCGGTGAAAGAACAACAGCGCGACGCCGATTCCCAGCGAGGAGATCAGCTCCGCGGTCATCGAGACGTAGAGCAGGCCGCGCAGGAACTTGCTGCCGATCATGTTCGCGATCGAGCCGAAGATCAGGATGCCGAGCGCCAGCAGGCTGGTCTCCGTCTGGCTGAGCGAGGTGAGCCCCATCGCGGGCCCGAGGAAGTCGGCCGCGAAAAGCGCGACCGCGCCTAGCGCGATCGTCAGCCCCCAGCTGTACGCCCAGTTCGTGAACCAGCCGTAGCGGGCGCCGAACAGCTCGCGCGCCCACGCGTACACGCTGCCCTGGAACGGCCACTTCGAGACCAGGTCTCCGAAGACGCCGGTGACGGCGAGCTGGCCGATCAGGACGACGGGAAAGCCCCAGAAGAACGCCGGGCCTGCCACGAGCAGGCAGAGGCCGAACACCGAGTAGATCCCTACGATCGGCGAGACGTCGGAGAAGGCCAGCGCGAACGCGGACCGGAGCGTGAAATCCCTGACCGGGGTGTAGGACAGGTCAGGCGCGGCGGCTTGCTCAGGCGCGATCTCCGCCATGTCGGTTTCCCTTCTCGATGTGGTCACGTGGCGGGCGCGCGACCCAGTAGGCCGCGTCGGGCAGGACTGGCTGCTCGCAGCTCCGGGAAGTCAGGCCGAGGCCCGCGATGTGCCGCGCGACGTCGCCCATGGTGGTCACCCACAGGCCGGGCAGTCCCGCCATGCGCTCGAGCAGCTGCTCGAGCGCGTAGGCCCGCGCCGGACGGCCCGACAGGAACGGGTGGCAGGTGAGTACGAACGCGGCGCCGATCCGGTGCACCGCCGCCAGCTCGAGCGACCACATCTCCAGCGCCTTGGCGGGACTCTCGATGACGCCAGAGCCGATCAGGCCGGGCAGAAATGCGTACTGTTCCCAGTCGTCGAGTCCCCACCAGGCGGGAATCTCGACGAGGCTGGGCTGGGTCTGCGATCCGGCCACCGCGAGCAGGTACGGGTAGTCGGAGTCCATCAGGCTCGAGTCGTACAGGAACCCGCGATCGGCCAGCAGCCTCGGCGTGTTGTAGGTCAGCTCCCACATCGGCGCGCGGTAGCCGGCCGGCCGGACGCCGGCCACGTCCCACAGCGCCCGCAGCCCGAGGTCGAGCATATCGGCTTCGGTCCGCGCGTCCATGCCGATGGTGTTCTCGTGGAAATAGGAGTGGTGGGCGATCTCGTGACCGGCCTCGGCGATTGACCGCACGACGGCCGGGTATCGGTGCGCCGAGTAGCCGGGCACGAAGAAGGTTGCGTGCGTGCCGTGCCGTGCCAGCAGGTCGAGGATCCTGGGCACGCCGACCAGCGGCCCGTAGGCCTGATGGCTCATCGGGCTCATCCGGTCGACCGAGGCGATGTCCGCGGTGAGCACGGCCGCCTCGGCATCCAGGTCGAAACTGAGGCACGCGGCCGCGGTGTAGCCGGGCGGCCAGGCAACAGGCGCGGCCGGCCGGGCCGTGGTGGCCAGGTCCTGGTCCGCACCGGACTGGCCAGCCGCGGTCACCCGAACGTCCGATCTGCAGTCATGCGCGCAAGCATCGGGCCTGATGCCTGCCTTGACCATCCGACTGCAGTGCAGACTTCCCGGCCGGATTCATAACGTGGTATGACGGGAATCACGCCCGGCCTGGCCGCTCGGCGCGGCGACGTCCGGGTGGGAGAACGCAGATGACGATTACCGTCCGAGGGCTGCTTGACCAGCCGCGGCTGCAGCTCACGCTCGTCGGCGGGGCCTCGGGCCTCGATCGCGAGATCAGCTGGGCGCACGCCTCTGACCTGCCTGCTCCGTGGGACTACCTCGGGCCCGGCGAGCTGCTGCTGACCAATGGCACGGGGATCGGCTCGGCGCCGGCCGCGCAGGTGCATTTCGCCGAGCGGCTGGCCAGGATCGGCGCGAGCGGGCTGGTGATGGGACTGGGCACCGGCGGCGCGGCCGTCACCAGCGAGCTGGCCATGCGGTCGGGCGAGCTCGACCTGCCCGTGCTCACCGTGCCGTACTCGATCAGGTTCAGCGACATCGCACGGATCGTGGCTGAGAGCCACGATGGCCGCGAGCACGAGCGGCTCGGCGCGCTGGCCCAGTTCTACGACCTGCTGCGGCTCTCTCTGGCCGCGGGCGACCTGGGGCCGGCCACCTTCGACGCGCTCGGGCGCCAGATGGGCCTCAGGCTGCACCTGGTGGACGCGATCACCGGCGCGTCAGTCTTCGATGACACGCCCATCCCGCTCGGGCAGGCGCTGGCCCGCCGGGTGGCCGAGCACGGCAACGCCATTCCCGGGCTGCTGAGGCTGAGCAGGGACGGCAGCCAGGACGGCGACGTGTGCGCAGTGGCGGTGGCCGTTCCTGGCGAGCAGCTCACCGCGCTGGTGGCCGAGCCGCTCGGCGGCCCGCTGCCGAGCGTGGCGGTGCTGCAGCACGTCGCCGTCGCCGGCGCCGTGCAGCTAGCCCAGATCGTCTCCGATCGGCAGCGCCAGCGGCGGCTCGGCGGCGAGCTGCTCGACCAGCTGCTCGATCCTGGGCTGGCCAGGCGCCCGGTCACCGGCCAGCTCGCCGTGGCGGGGCTCGACCTCGCGGCCTGCGTGCTGGCCGTGCTGCGGCCGCCGCGAACCTCGGCCGAGGATGCGATCCACCTCGCGTGCTCCCGGGCCCGCGTTCCCGTGCTGCTGCTGCGGCGCGACAAGCTGCTCTACGTGATCATCCCCGAGTCGGCCCTCACCGGCTTCCTGCCTGACCGCCTGGCCGAGCTCGGCTGCCCGGCCGGCGTCAGCGGTCTGCTCGGATCGGCTGACCGGATGCCGGACGCCGCGCAGGAGGCGGAGTGGGCGCTCGGCATCGCGGAGGCTGACCAGCTCAGGCTGGTCAGGTACGGCGACAGCGTCGGGTTGCTGATGCCGCGCACCCCGGCCGAGGCTCAGTTCTTGGTCGACCGCGTGCTGGGGGAGGTCCTAGCCTACGACCTGGCGCACGGTACGCACTACGTCGACACGGTCCGCGCGTTCGTCCGCGCGAACCGCTCGTGGCAGCACGCCGCGGCCTACGTGCACGTGCACAAGCAGACGCTGGGATACCGGCTGCGCAAGGTCGAGGAGCTGACCGGCCGCGGCTTCGCCCGCACTCAGCATCTGGCCGAGTGGTGGTTCGCGCTGCAGGCGCTCGACCTGCTCGCTACCTGCCGAGGTCAGTGAGCGAGCCGACCCGCGCGAGCAGGCGCCAGGGCTGCTCCCACGCCCTGTGGGCGCCGAAAACCCTGTCACCTTACCGGGCCTGGGCATACTCGTGGATCCGGCCGCCGAGCCGGTCCCCGCCGGAGAAGGCGTATACAGGCCGTTTCTGGGGGCGGCTGCGGGCGGCTGCCGGACGGGTCTGCGGCAGCCGCCTGACCTGGCCTCACAGCACTGGACCGCGAGCTGTTGATTCGGCGTTTGCCAGCGCGAGCAGCTCATGCTTGGGCACCGTCACTGCCGTGACCCTACGTTTCGCCTACCTGGCAGTGCTACGAGTGCTCGGCACGTATTCGGCACAGCGACCCGCATATCCCGGCCTCCGGCCGCACACAGCCGCATCTGGTCCCGACAGTAAAGATCACGAAGCCTGCGCGTTTCCGCAGTTCACAGGGCATGTACCTGGGGTGTTGGTGAGTGGGGCGGGTGGGGCTCGAACCCACGACCGGCAGATTATGAGTCCGCTGCTCTGACCAGCTGAGCTACCGCCCCGCGGAACCGCGTGAACAAACTACAGCAGGGGCCGGACCCGGCGCGGAACCTCGCTGCGTCCGGCCCGTTGCCAGGCTGCCAAAGCCGGCGTCGGCTCGGCTACCTGACACTCACCCGGCTACCTGACACTCAGCTGCATCGCCATCGCATGCTCGACGAGCGAGATGAGCGCCGACTTGGTCGATTTCCTGTCCCTGGCGTCGCACTGGACGATCGGCACGTGCGGGCTGACCGACAGCGCCTCCTGAACATCGGTTACGGCATGCGGGAAGTCTCCGTTGAACCCGTTGACGGCAACGATGAAGGGCAGGCCCGCCGATTCAAAGTAGTCCACGGCCGGAAAGGAGTCAGCCAGCCTGCGCGTGTCCACCAGGACGACAGCGCCAATCGCACCCTGGATCAGGTCATCCCACATGAACCAGAAACGGTGCTGGCCAGGCGTGCCGAACAGGTAGAGGATCAGCCCGGCATCGAGAGTCACCCGGCCGAAGTCCATGGCCACAGTCGTGGTGGTCTTGTCCGGGGTATGCGACAGGTCATCGAGGCCATCGCTTGCCGCCGTCATGACCGCCTCGGTGGTGAGCGGGGTAATCTCCGACACCGAGCCGACGAAAGTGGTCTTGCCGACGCCGAAGCCGCCAGCCACGACAATCTTCACGGACGTCATGGCCGCTTCGGCCACGTCGCCCGGACCAGCCTTAGAGCTTCCGAAGTCCACTGAGAACCCTTTCGAGCAGGTTGAGGTCCGGGCGCCCGTGCGCGTGGTCCATCTGGTGGACCCGGACCAGACCCTGGACGGCCATGTCGGCGATGAGGACGCGTGCCACGCCGAGTGGCATCCGGAGCACTGCGGAGATTTCCGCCACTGACCGCCAGTCGCGGCAGAAGCCGAGGATGGCCTGACATTCCGGACTCAGCACAGACAGGTCGCGTGCCTCATAGTGAGACGCCGCCACCATCGCCTCAATCTGCAGCTGATACCTAGGCTTGGTACGGCCCCCGGTGACGGCATATGGCCGGACCAGAGCGCTGCCGCCGGTTTCGGCCGTCCGGTGGGGATGCGAGTCAGGCTGACCCGGATCACGAGGGTTGGGAATGCCGCCCGCTGACGGATCGCTCACCGGAACGGGCTGACTGTCGGCCTGCTCGGGGGCGTACCTGCCGTCAGCTGGCTCCCAGTCATTCCTGGCTGAGCCCGGCACTGGCATCTCCTGTCACTGTGCGCCATTCTCCGGCCAGTCCGGCGGCAGGGCGCTACGCGCTTCTGGCGTGAGGGCGCTTCCCACTCGCTCGACGAGCAGCGCCATCTCGTAGGCCACGAGGCCCATGTCACAGTCAGCGGCGGCAAGGACGGCGAGGCTCGACCCATCACTGATCGCCATCACGATCAGCAGGCCGCGCCGCATTTCCACGACAGTCTGGGTTACCGCGCCGCCCTCGAATACCCGGGCCGCACCCTGGGTGAGGCTGGTCAGGCCCGATGTCACGGCCGCGAGCTGGTCCACCCGGTCCGCCGGGAAACCGTGCGAAAACGCCATCGGAAGCCCGTCGGAGGAGACGACGATCGCGTGCGCGACGGAAGGAACCCGCTCGACAAAGTTGGTGATCAGCCAGTTCAGGTCCTGCGCCGGGCGCACTAGCGGACTCACGCGTGCTCCTTCCTTTCGTGACCTGCCTCTGGCGCACCAGATGGCCTCGCCACAGGGCCTGGCGCACCCGCCTTCCGGCTCAGCACCGACGGTAGCCTCAGCATGACCGCACCGATAGGGTCAGCCCCGCGCTTCACGTGCCACCGTCATCTTCCCGATCCGGAGCATCGTCGTCGCCGCGCCTGGCGGCGCGGCCTTCCCTGATACCTCGCTGGAAGTTCGCGAAGCGCTCCCTGGTAGCCGCGGCCGAGCGAGCGGGCGCGGGCGCCGCAGCAGGCTCGGGGCCGGCGGTTCCGGGCACGAGGTTCGCCTTCGGCACGCGCTTCGGCAGGCCGGCCGGGGTGAGGCCGCTCGACACCGGCGCGCTGGCGACCTCAGCCGCGCGCCAGCCATCATCGGCAGGCGAGGTCCAGGTTTCGGTCTTCTCCTCTTCCTGTCCCGGCCCGGCGACAGCGTGCCGGCCTCGCCGGAACCAGTCAGATTCCACCGACTCGAATATCGGTAGCCGGCTCTCCTCTCCCAGGGACGCGCTGGGCGGCACGATCACGCCGCCATGCACCGATGATCCTGGTGACCAGCCGATGGACGCGAGGCTGTCCCCGGCGGGAGCCTCCCGGTCGGCTACCTTGCCCGCGGGAGGCGCGCCCAGCACCGGCTGCGGGGTAGTGCCGAACCCGTCTGCGCTGGCAGCGAAGGGGTCCGCGTCCGTTGCGGCCGGCTCCGCGGCAGCAGCCTCCGGGGCCGCGGACGACTGCGCAGCGGGCTCCGGGACCGCGGACGGCGAGGCAGCGGGCGCCAGTGCAATGCCGGAGACGTCCGCCACCGGCGCGAACATGTCGGTGCCACTCCCGGCGGCATCCATGTCGTCGCCGAACCTGTCGGTGCCCCCGAATGCTCCCGGGCCCGCACCGAAAGCGTCCGTACCGTTCCCGAACGCGCTCGTGCCCGGCTGGAACGCATCCGTGTCATTCCCGAAGAGGTCCGTATCGCTTCCGGACGAGGATTCCCGGCCGACGTCCGTCACCGGGCTGCCGGCAGCTGCGGGCGGGCCCGCGGCGAACTGCGCTGCGCCTGCGTCCGCGGCCGGCTGCGGGCTGGTGCGGAACGGCACTGGCGGGCCAGCCGGCGCGCCGGGCCTGGGCGCCGCGCCGGGCACCCGGCGGACGCGCAGGCCGCCGTTGTCATCAGCGTCGGGGCGCAGCGGCGCGAATTTCGGCGTCCGGGCAGCGGTAACTGCCTCCTCGGCGGCGGAACGCTCGCCGCTCCCCCATTCGCCCGTGCTGAAGACGCCCGCCACGGCGCCGACCGGGGCAGGCCCGGCGGTGGCGAACCCGGATGCGGCGAAGCCGGCCACCGCGGGCGCGTCCGCCGCGGCGTCCTTATCCGACCGGCGCAGCCCGGGCGAGCTGCCATCGGCTTCGTGCGTTACCGCCTCGTCAGGAAGCCATACCAATGCCGTCAGGCCACCCGAGGCAGCGGGACGGAGCCTGACCCTGATGCCGTGCCTGGCCGCCAGCCGGGCGACGACGAACAGGCCCATCCGGCGGGAGACCGCGACATCGACGACCGGCGGGTTATCGAGGCGCCAGTTGGCGTGCGCCATCTCCTCGGCGCCCATGCCCACGCCCTGGTCGGTGATATCGAGCAGTACGCCGCCACTGCTGAGCAGATGGCCGGCGATGGTGACCGGGGTCTCCGCGGAGGAGAACGACGTCGCGTTCTCGGCGAGCTCGGAAAGGAGGTGGACGACGTCGTTGACCGCCTGCCCGCGCACCGCGATCCCGGGCTGCACGTTCAGGGTGACGCGCTCATACTGCTCGATCTCGGAGACCGCCGCACGCAGCACGTCCACCAGGACGACCGGCTGATTCCAGCGCCTGGACACGTCGTGACCGGCGAGCACGAGCAGGTTCTCCGAATTGCGGCGCATCCGGGTGGCGAGGTGGTCCATCTGGAACAGGCTCGACAGCCGCTCGGCGTCCTGCTCGCCCAGCTCCAGGGAGTCGATCAGCTGGATCTGGCGTTCCACCAGGGACTGGCTGCGGCGGGACAGGTTCACGAACATGGCGTTGACGTTCCCGCGGAGTGCCGCCTCGTTGGCGGCGAGCCGCAGCGCCTCCCTGTGCACCTGGTCAAAGGCGCGCGCGACCTCCCCGATTTCGTCGGTCGAGTGAACATCGATGGGCGTTACGTCAAGCACGGCGTTATCGCCGTCGGTCTCGCTGATCCGACGCACAGTTTCCGGCAGCTGGATCCCGGCCACCTCGAGCGCGCTGGCTCTCAGCGTGCGCAGCGGGCGCACCATCGACCGACCGACGATCGACGTGAACAGCAGCGCTATCGCGAGGACGAGGATAACCGCGATGCCGACGGCGACAGCGGATGCGATTGCGCGATTGCGCAGCGAGGTGGACCGCGAGATGATCGACGCGACGAGCTGCTTCTCCACGCTCCGCAGGCCGTCGACCGGGTATGCCATCGCCGAGCTGGCGTCGGCAATCGTCGGGTTGGTCGCCGATGCCTGGCCAGTCGACGCCAGGGAGACGGCCTGCTGCTCCTGCGCCTGAGCCCGGTCCGCCAGGGTTCCCGATAGCGCCTCGTTGTACGACTGGCGCTGGGCGGCCGTAGCGGAAATGCCGAACGCCGCCAAGTTGCTATTCTGATCGGCTTCCGCAGCGGCTATGGCAGACAGCTTGTCCGGTCCGAAGCTCCCTTGGCCGATGAGGCTGGACGTGAGCGCTGAGGTCAGGATCGCGCCCTGCTCTGACGCTTCTTCCTTCATCTCCGAGACAAGGCCGAGTACCCGCACCGTGTTGACCAGGGCAGAGTCGTTACTGCCCAGGGCAACTTCATCGTCAAGTGCCAGCACGTCGTCGATGGTGTCCGTGTACTCCTGGATCACCACAAGCGAAGGGAGCAGGGTAAGACGCGCGGCGTTACGGAGATCTGTGAGCCCATCGATCGCAGTGACCGCCCCTTGCGCCTCTTGCCTAACCAGCGCGGGATAGGAGTTGTCAATTCCCGCAGCCTGACTGCGCACCTGAGTGGCCCATGAATTAGTGACCTTATAGGCCTGGTCAAGAACCTGCGGTTCCAGGCTAGCCGCCGCCGGGGTACTGCCGCGACCGCCGCCAGTCGGGCCGAGCACGATGTAGGTGATGGTCTCATTGCGCTCGATTTCAAGGGCCTGGGCCAGCCCAGTGACTTTTCCGCTCAGCTTAGCGAGCTGCTCCACCTGCTGATACGCAATCGCACTCTGCGCGGAGGAGCCGATACGGACGCCCCCGAGGACGATGGCGGTGAGGGTGGGAATGGCGATGAGCAGAACGAGGCGCGAGCGCACGCGCCAGTTCTTCAGCGCCCGACGTGACGTCGTGCGGGCCGGCCCCGACTCAGCGCTCGCAACCTCGTGGTCATCTGCCGACGCACCGAATCCGGCCGAAGGCGGCCCGGCCTGAGCCTGGCTGTGTCTCGGACCATTGGCTGCCGGCCCGGTAGCTGACGTCTGCCGTTCTGCCTCGGCGGTGGCGCTGCGGGTCTTCCTGGCCCTGGACCTCACAGCCTCTGCACCTCTCACCTCACGACTCGCCTTGCGACCGGACCGCCGGCGCACGGCCACAGCGGCGAAGTCGGCATGTCGTATCCCTTCCAAGGCGACGATCTTGCCCGCGCAGCGCCGCCACACGACCAGAACCCAACGCTGACGTGCGGTTGGCCAGCGCATCACCCACGATACTTCGCGTAACCACGAAAGACTGATGCTACGTTACGTGAGCACCATAACTCGGCCACCAGTAGGTTACTTGTCGGGCTACGCTTATGTCCCCAGAACGTCTGGTTCTGCGTCAACCCCCGCAAAGGAGCCCCATGCGGCTTGTCCCGGCCAGCGCTCGCGCGTCGTGCGGCCTCGGCATCACGAGACAATTCCGCCGCGCTCTGGCTGCCCTTCCGGCCGCGCTGCTGCTGGCCGGCTGCGGCGTCGGCGGCGGCGGAACGTCAGCAAACGTGAGCGCATCGGGATCCCTGGCAATCACTGTGGCGGCTGTGCCAGGTGTTGGCGATGCACCGCTCTACATCGCACGCCGGGATGGGCTCTTCAGGCAGCACGGGCTAGACGTCACCATCAGGAACTACACATCGCTCGAGCAGGAAATTCCGGCCCTCAGCAGCGGTCACGCGGACATCGCGGCCGGGGACTACGCGGACTTCTTCTATCAGGAAAATCACGCCCATCTGGCGCTGCGGCTGATCGCTGACGGGTATGACGCGGCACCCAACGTGATGGAAGTCCTGACGCTGCCGACCTCGCATATCACAAGCCCGCAGGATCTCGTGAACAAGACCATCGCCACGCCGATGCCGCAAGCGATCAATGACAGCTCCAACGTGCCGGACAGCCTCGAGATGATGGCGACG
>Ga0182015_10004808_pt1 | contig 14346 bp, 10 predicted proteins | sample 712P3MmetaG_FD_120478 | JGI IMG/M metagenome (GOLD analysis project Ga0182015, IMG submission 120478) | Permafrost microbial communities from Stordalen Mire, Sweden - 712P3M metaG | ecosystem: Environmental > Terrestrial > Soil > Wetlands > Permafrost | place: Sweden: Stordalen | collected...
CAGCTGAAGAAAACTCCAGGCTTTACCGCCACCGCCATCTTCACCCTGGCTCTCGGCATCGGCGCCAACGCCGCCATCTTCACCCTCGTCAACGCCGTCCTGATGCGGAACCTTCCCGTCGCCGATCCCGCCACCCTCGTCCGTCTCGGCAACGACGACAACTGCTGCGTCAGCTCCGGCGGCTATCCCGAAAACAACGAGTACTCCCTCTTTTCTACCGACACCTGGCAGCAACTCCGCAAGAAACTCCCCGAGTTCGAAGACCTCGCCGCCATGGAGTCTGGCTTCGCCTACCGTCCCGTCACCGTCCGCCGCGACGGCACCCAGGACACAGCCCGTTCCTCGATGGGCGAGTTCGTCTCCGGCAATTATTTCCGCACCTTCGGGCTCCGTCCCGCCGCCGGTCGCCTCATCGCCGAACCTGACGACAACCCCGGCGCGCCCATGGTCGCCGTCATCAGTTATGAAAACTGGCAGCACAACTACGCTGCTGACCCCTCCGTCATCGGCAGCACCTTCTGGGTCAACACAAAACCCGTCCTCATCGCCGGCGTCGCACCCCAGGGCTTCTACGGCGACCGCCTCTCCAGCACGCCGCCCGACTACTATCTGCCCATCCAATCCATGAGCACCCTCCTCAACGTTAACTACGTCGACGATCCCAAAACGCAGTGGGCCTATATCATCGGCCGCGTCAAACCCGGCACCGCGCTCACCTCTCTCCAAACCAAAGTCAACGGCGTCCTCCGCCAGATACTCGCTTCCGATCCCAACTATTCCGGCCCCCGCGGACAAAAAGCCCTCGCCCAGGCGCACATCGTCCTCTCTCCCGCCGGCGGCGGCATTCAGAACCTTCAGGAGCAATACAAATCCAACCTCCACATGCTCATGTGGGTTTCCGGACTCGTCCTCCTCATCGCCTGCGCTAACATCGCGAATCTTCTCCTCGTTCGCGGTATGGGCCGCAAAGCGGAAATGTCTCTCCGCACCGCACTGGGTGCAGCGCGCTCCCGCATCATCCGCCAGCTCCTCACCGAAAGCATCGTCCTCGCCGTGATCAGCGGCCTCGCTGGCCTCATCGTTGCTTACGCCGGCACGCACGCGCTCCTTGCTATGGCTTTCCCCGGCGAACAAAACGTACCCATCGACGCCAGCCCCTCCCTGCCTGTGCTTGCCTTCGCCTGTGCGCTCTGCCTCGTCACCGGAATTCTCTTCGGCGTGGCGCCCGCATGGATCGCCGCCCAAACCCAGCCCGCCGACGCACTCCGTACCGGCTCCCGCAGCACCAGCACCCGCGCGTCACTGCTGCAGCGCTCGCTCGTGGTGCTCCAGGCCGCGCTCTCCCTCGTGCTCCTCATCGGCGCCGGACTCTTCGCGCAAAGCCTCAACAAACTGCAGAACACCGACCTCAAGCTCGATTCCAAAAATCGCTACATCGTCCATATCAATCCCCAGGCCGCCGGTTATCCCACCACCCAACTCGCACCGCTCTACCGTGCATTCGAAGATCGTTTCCACGCCATCCCCGGCGTCGTGAAAGTCGGCATCGCCTCCTACACGCCCATGGAAGACAACAACTCCGGTACCGGCATCCAGATCCTCGGCCAACCTGCGACCCACGGCGGCGCCTCCTGGGTCCGCGCCTCCGCCGAATATTTCGACTCCGTCGGCACCCACGTCCTGCTCGGTCGAGCCTTCACCGAAAACGACACTGCCTCCGCCCCCTGCGTCGCCATCGTCAACCAAACCTTCGTCAGAGATTTCTTTCCCAAAGGAACCAATCCCATCGGCCAGCATTTCGGTGATGGCGGTCCTAACGCCTCCAACAACTTTCAAATCGTAGGCGTCGTCGAAGACACCGCCTACACCGCCGTTCAATGGCACGACCACCGCATGTACTTCACCCCCATGCTGCAGCGCCCCGCCAGCTGGCGAGATCCCATCGAAACCGACACCTCGCTCTATGCCGGCGCCATCGTCATCCAGAGCGCACATCCCATGCTCGACATGGAATCCATCGCCCGCGAAACCCTGACCAGCATCAATCCCAACTTAGCCATTGTGAAATTCCAAACTTTTGACCAGCAGATCGCCGACCGCTTTACCGAAGAGCGCATGATCGCACGCCTTACCACCCTCTTCGGCGGGCTGGCTCTCTTGCTCGCGACCATCGGTCTTTACGGCGTCACTGCCTGGACCGTGGCCCGCCAGACCAGCGAAATCGGTATCCGCATGGCGCTGGGGGCGGAACGTCTCCGCGTCATTGCCATGGTCATGCGCGGTGCCATGATCCAGACCGTTATCGGCCTTGCTATCGGTATTCCCGCCGCGCTTTTCTGCGTCCGCTACGTCGAAGCCCAGCTCTACGAAATCAAGGGAGTCAGCCCCGTCATCCTCACCATCGCCATCGCCACGCTCGTCCTCGCCGCCTTCTTCGCAGGACTTATCCCCGCCCGCCGCGCGGCCTCCATCGACCCCGCGGTAGCGCTTAGAACGGAATAGCAACACTCAGAACGGAGTAGCAGCTCGTCTGGATTTTTGGGGTCTCTTCGCCGCTCCTGGCCGGGGCGGGAACCTGATTCACCGCTCGCGATCGCCTTCAATCAGCGGCTCGATCTTCCCCGCCCGCTCCTGCAGTTCCAGGAGCAGCTCCCGCAACTCTGCCGCCGAGCTGCTCGAAACGTGATCGCGTTCCATCAGCAGTCCAGCGACTACGTCGATCGCGCTTGCTATCTGTAGCAGACTCTCGCGCGCCTCTTCCGTTTTCTTCCCATGAGCCTGCGATTCCGCAAGGCTGCAAAACGCATGCGCAGCCATAATGCGCGCGTGGAGCTTCCGGGCCCGCTCTTGCGGCGACTTGTCTGAACTCGATGTCACATTCCGGCCTTGCTCCTGCGCGCAGCCCGCGAGCGGAGGGTAGGGGCGCGTCCAGCGAATGCCCAAGAATGTCACAGGCAGGGAAGCCCTCGTGTGACATAGGTCACATCGCTGTGGCCATCAGGAAAGCAGTACGGGCGTCGGCGGCGCCATGACGATGCGATTCGGTAGCCGGGTAATCCGAGCTGCGGAGGAGTGAAGAGCGATTCTCTCGACGGGGATCGCGCCTGCCCGAAACGGGGGATCGGTCGCGAGCACTATGTACCGGATGTGACTGTCAGCATGATCTTAAGTGGTATAGCGAAGACCGTCTTTATCGCCGATTATTTCTCCTGAACGCCGGGACCGAAGCAGTCGTCGGTCGCTGGTGACTACGGTCATCCCGCCCTGTCCGGAATCTTAGTTACCTGACCTGGCGCATTGAAGGCACATGAAGGAAGCGTCATCAAGGTTGACGCAAGACCTATGCTCGCTGCAGACGTGCGGCCCGACGATTCAACTCGCCGGACCAATCAGGAACGAAAGCCCTGGGTCCCCTCCGCATCGCCGCTGGCGTGGGAACGCGGCCACCTGCCTGCGGGATATTGTCCGGCTCGCTTGACGACTCTCCGCCTCCCGAGCCTTCTCCTGCTGGGTGTCCTGTTCGGTGTTCTGGCGCCGATCCGCTCCGCCATCGCCCAGTCTGACGCGACCAATCAGGGCAAACATCTCTCGCTGGTCACCTCCAGCGCCACGGTTGCCGTCCATCCTGCGCACCGTCTCGTGCCGATGACTCATCCTCGGCCGCTGATCGATCAAGTGCGATTCAATCAAACCGTACTCCCCTTTGAACAGGGAGTCACCGTCGGACCTACCCCCGGAGACCTGCGGATTCAATTCGCGGCTCCGGCCTCTGCCGCTTCCGATCACCTGCGCTACCGCCTCGTTGGTTTCGATGCGGACTGGACGGACGCTGGCAAAGAACGCGAGGCCATCTACAACCAGCTGCCACCGGGCCAGTACCAACTCGACTTCGAAGAGGCGGACAGCGCCAGCGTCGGAGGCTCCGTCATGGCCAGCCTCCCCATCGTTGTCATCCCGCCTTTTTGGGACACAGGAAGGTTCCGCGCCCTTTGCGGGATCCTCCTGCTGGTCGTGATTTTTGTCATCTACAAGCTGCGCGTTCATTACCTCCGGCAGCACGTCCACAAGCTCGAAGAGGAGGTCAACCAGACCAAGGCCGAACTGCATCTCGCCGTCAAGATAGCCGGCGACGCGCAGCGCACTCTGAAAGAGCAGGCCCTGAAAGACAGCCTGACTGGCCTCTGGAATCGCAGAGCGATCTTCGCCATGCTCGAGAAGGAAGTGTGCCGCGCCGAGCGCGATCATCTTCCCGTCACCCTCGTCATGATCGACCTCGACCACTTCAAGGCCATCAATGACAACTATGGCCACCTCACCGGCGATGCCGTACTTCGGGAAGCGGCCAATCGCATCTTCGAGCTCATGCGCCCCTACGATTTTGTCGGCCGCTATGGCGGCGAAGAATTCCTGATCGTTCTTCCCGGTTGTTCTCCCGGCAACGGCATCCAGCGCGCCGAGGACTTCCGTCGCATCATCGCGGACAGGCCGGTTCCCACCGCCTACGGCCCGCTTGCCGTCACCTGCAGCCTCGGCGTCGCAGCGTATGACAAAGCCATGCCGCCGGAACATCTGATCCACCAGGCCGACGAGGCTCTCTACCGCGCCAAGCGCCTCGGCCGTAACTGCGTGTGCGTCGGAAGTTCCACCCCGCAGGACCCGGCTGGCCCGAAGCCTGTTGCGCGAGCGGCGTCCAGCCAGGGAACGACTTCCCGCCTGTACTGAGCGCAACCGCAGTTGCCCGCGGAACCTCGCGGTTACCAACCCATCTGGCGCATCCGCTCGAGGATCAGCCCGCTATACCGATTCATCCGCTGCGGCCGTCGCTTCAGTGGAGCCGGCAGAATCGCCGCCAGCCGCGCTGCCTCTTCGCGGCCGACATTCCGCGCCGACGTTCCGTCCCAGGCACGGCACGCCGACTCCGCACCATAAATGCCCGACCCCCATTCGACCACGTTGAGATAAAGCTCCAGAATCCGCTGCTTGCCAAGAACCACCTCCGCCACCGGCACCAGCGTAAACTCCGCGCCCTTGCGCAGGAACGACCGCCCCGTTCCGAAGAACAAGTTCTTCACCAGTTGCTGTGTAAGAGTGGACCCGCCGCGAATCCGGCCGCCTTCCACATCGCCTTCGGCAGCAATCTCGATCGCGTGCCAGTCGAATCCATGGTGCTCGTAGAAGCGCCCGTCCTCCGCGGCGATAACAGCATGCTGCAGATCGGGCGAGATTTGCCGGAGCGGAACGAACTCGTAGCGTTTGTGATACGGCCTGCCGTGAATCCAGGCCTGCACCCGGCGCTCCATGTGCACCGCGGTCGTCGGCGGATCGATCCACCGCATGGCCACAAGACTCAGCGCGGCCGCCGACCAAAGAGCCGCCACCCCGACGGCCAGCAACAGAACAAAAGTGCGGAGAGAAGGCCGGCGCAGGGACCGGAGAAAACCCGTCCGGACCGGGATCTCCGGCGGCGTGTCTGGATTGTCAGTCACATTTCAGAATAATGGCCTGGGCCGATGTAGCTCACCCCGCCGCGACGAAGGGCTGCCCTGGAGCCTTGGGCGCAGGCCAACACAAAACGTTCCTCTATGAATCGAGAACCTCCCGTACCTTCCTCACCAAATCGTCGCGGCTGAACGGTTTTGTAATAAACGCTCTGTCTGTCCCCGGAGCGCTGTTCCGGGCAAACTCGTCAGCGGTGTATCCGGAAGCATAGAGAACCTTCATTTCCGGTCGAATCGACTTAACCTTGTCGGCAAGCATAGGCCCGCTGAGACCGGGCATCACTACATCGGTAATCATCAGAGGAAGCGTTCCCGTGTACTCCCCTGCTACGCGAAACGCCTCGCCTGAATCGCCACAGGAAAGAACCGTGTAGCCAAGAGGTTCGAGAAGCATTTGCGTAAGCAGCCGAAGGGGCTTGCAGTCATCCACCAGCAGGATCGTCTCGGTGCCTCCGCGCAGTGGCGTGGCCTTGTCGGGTTGCAGAACAATCGGAGCCTTATCGCATCGCGGGAGGTAGATTCTGAATGTAGTTCCGTGGCCCAGCTCACTGTAAACGCCGATCGTGCCGCCGCCTTCTTTCACAATGCTGAACACGGTTGACAAGCCAAGTCCTGTGCCGCTGCCAGGGGCCTTGGTGCTGAAAAACGGCTCGAAGATGTGGGCTTGGGTCTCGAGACTCATTCCTGTCCCGGTGTCGCTTACCGTCAGAAGCACGTATCGGCCAGGCGCTACCTTTGGGTGTTGCAGGGCGTGGAAATCATCGACCTCGACGTTCGTCGTCTCGATCGAGACCGTTCCTCCCTGGGGCATCGCATCGCGAGCGTTGATCACCAGATTCATCAACACCTGCTCAATCTGAGTCGGATCCGCTTCGATCGCCCCCAGGTTTTCCTGCAGGACGCTGACCAGCTTCACATTGTCCCCGATCAGCCGATTCAGCATGACCGTCGTGTGATTCACAGCTGCATTCACGTCCAGAACCACGGGCCGCAATACCTGACGGCGGCTGAATGCGAGAAGCCGCTGGGTCAGGATTTTCCCGGTCGTGCCCGCATTATGTATCTCCGAAATCATCTTTCTTGAGGGTTCGGCGATCTCCGGCTGGTCGCAAAGAAGCTCGCAATAGCCCAGGATGACCCCCAGCAGATTGTTGAAGTCATGAGCCAGGCCACCCGCCAGCTGACCGACCGCTTCCATTCTCTGAGCCTGAAGAAGCCGCTTCCCCGATTGCTCCGCATATTTCTGCTGCGTGATGTTGCGAATCTTGCACTGGATTACGCTCTCGCCCTTTTCCGTATAAGCGTCGCTAATCACCTCTACGCTGATCGGCCGCTCCGCCGTGGTTTTGAGCGGCACATCTTCATAGCGAACGTAGACGTTCGCCTGCAGTTCCGCAAAAGCCGCCCTGGCAGCCTCGGGATCCTTAAACAGGCCGATCTCCCAGAATGCCTTGCGGACAAACTCCTCATGAGAGCAATTCAGCAGTCCGATCAGGTACGGATTGGCATCGGTGATTAATCCAGTAAGCGAATCGAGGATCAGGATTCCATACTGTGCCGCCTCGAACAGGCGCCTGTATCGGACTTCAGAGCCCCGCAGCGCCTCCGCCATGGCCGTGTCGCCCACTCTCCTCCTTCTCGGCGAGGGGACGGGCGATGGCGACCGGGGGCTGATCGGGGTCACAGCCTTGCGCTGCGACGGTACGGGCGCGCTTTTAGCCGGCCGCCCCGAGGCATGTTCCGAGGCAACACGATTGGTCGACTTTTTCATGGTATTCCCCTGGCAGAAGCTGACTTTCGGCGTTCTGATTACGAAGGAAGGAGGTCAAGCGAAGCAGGTCGGGTCCCGCGCCGAAGGCTTCTAAAGATGCGCGGTTTCCCGGAGCGCTGTTGGTAGCAGCCACATCTGGGGAACACTTTTGTATAACCTCGTCCCGTCTTCTTATGCGCTGGCGATCTTTACTCGGGCTTTCGGTCGTTGATCTTGTGCTCTGCGACATCGCGAGCAGTCTCTCAGGAACGGTGGGTTGATATCGATGCTTACCTTAATATTCGGGCGATGTTAACCCGGCCCTTAGTGTCACACCGCGCAATTCTTCTTACAGTCCTAAGTTGCACATGTTTATATCCCACGATAGTTGCAGTCGCGCCGGAGAATTTCCGCACCAGTCCTTCGCGCGGCATATGCGGTCTATTTCGCATGGCCACTACGACAACTCCGCGATCCGTCCAATTCCGGCGCGTGCCTCGCGGATCGAGCCCTGGCGCCCCGCAAGTGCATTATCGCCAGCGTGCTTAGCGAGAGCCGCGGATCGTCGAGGGGCGCTCCAAACTTCCACGTTTCGGTCGATTGCCGCCTCCGGTAGAGATTCCAGGTTCAGGTTGGCGACAATACTATGGCAGATCCGAAGAGCCGGATTGCTCAGAATCAAGAGCAGATTGGGAAGACACTTACCTCAGGCTGGTAGAGCAGCCGACCGAGGTACACCGTGCTCCAGGTACAGGAATCGCCGTCTAGTTCAGAAAACTCAGTTACGACTAAATCCAGGATTCTTCTGGTAGACGACAACGACGCCCTTCTGAGATCCCTGGCTCTGGTCCTTGAACATAACGGCTTTGAAGTGGTGACGGCTTCGAATGTAAACGACGCCCTGAAACTCGTCGGAGACGAGCATTTCGATGTACTGCTGAGCGACCTGCAAATGCCCCACGCCGGCGATGGGTTGACCGTGGTCAGCGCCATGCACCACCGCAATCCCAAAGCGGTCACGCTCATCCTGAGCGGCTACCCCGAAATGAAAGCGGCGGCCGCGGCGATCCTGCTGCAGACTGATGAGGTCCTCACGAAGCCCATGTCGCCTCAAGCCCTGGTAGAAACGATCAACAGCCGGCTGAAGCTCGAGACTCATGAGGCGCGGCCTATCGAGAGCGTTGCCACCATCCTTGCCCGGGAAACGCAGTCGACCATCGATGCCTGGCTTGCTCGTGTCGACCAGGAGGGAGACATATTGTCGATCCCGATGGAGCATGCCGAGCGTTCCGCGTACCTTCCCCAGCTGTTCCTGGACCTGGTATCTCGTCTGCAAAAGCCGCTTCCTCTGGGCACACGGGCGCTTGTCTCTCCCGCTGCCGCCAAACACGGTATCCAGCGGCGCGATCAGGGCTATACCCCAGCCATGATGGTGGAAGAATCGCGCATGCTGCAGGTCTCCATTTTCCAGACCCTGGAGCATAACCTGACCAGTGTTAATTTCAATCTCCTGCTTGGAGATGTAATGGCGATCGCGGACGAAGTGGATTCGCAGCTCGCACAACAGATGGCCAGCTATATTTCGGAGTCGAAGAAGGACGGTAAGGAAGTAGCTGCCTAAGTCCGCCTAATTCCGTCTAAGTCCGAAGGTATTCCTCGAAGTAAGTCGGGTCCTCGGAACCATCAGGCCGAATCGTCCGGTTGCGCTTCGATGCACTTCCGGACAAGGCACGACACGTGAAGGGGCACGAGCTTAATCGCGCCATCAAACCCCAAAATGAATGGGCTTCAGCCCCCGAGTACCAGGCTCTCCCCAACAAGGCACGACACGTGAAGGGGCACGAGTTTACAGGTCGCGGAAAAACCTGGGAGCTTTGCTTTGAAGGGGCACAGCGTGAGCTGTGCCATAAGAACTGCAAAATCAGGTCTGCTTCAGCCGCTGAGGGAAGGTCTTTCTTCTTCGGGACTTTTCTCCGCAGGCTGTTCAGTCGAGCCGCAAAGAGCGGTGCGAAGCGCCAACCGCTTTTGCTTTTCCCATACCCAACAAAAATGTCATCCTGAGCGGAGCGCCGGGACAAATCTCTCCAGCGGCGCACGAAGATAGCCGGCGCGAAGTAATGTCACCCTGAGCAGGCCGACGCCAGTCGCCATCCTCGAACGTCGGTTAACTCAAACCTGCTGGACGCTCTCCCTCCAGGCGGAAAGCGGGCTTTTCTCCCGGAAATTCGTGTCGCGCAGGTGATCTTTGGCGATATCCCAGCGCTCGACGTGGGACACGAAGCGGGGAGTTCCACTGTTCAGCTCGCACTTTTCATGAGGGTTGGCTCCGCATGTCGGACACGCGAAATTGAGAGAATAGTCTCCATTCGGCATGCCAACTTTTTACCGCCGGTGCAGATGCTGCGGATGTTCAATTTTGCTCACTTTCACACCAAAGTAGCATCGAGCGGTTTGTCCTCGGTAACCAACGACCGACCAGCTATCTATATGAAAACAAATTCGCTCGACAACCTCCACTTTAGAATCAAATACTTAACTGTCGACCGCCCTGTTAACAAGATGTGTAATACCCAACCGCATCCAGAGCATAATCAAATACTTAGCTGTCAAGGGCCTCGGCCCGGAGTCGGGAAAAAATCAGCGTTTTTCGAGGACCGCAGCGGCGGAACTGCAACCTGCAACCTGTAACCTGTACCCTGTTCCCGGCCCCGCCCGACCCTCCAACCGCCCTGTGTTACTGTGAGGATAAGGTCAATTGGGGCGTCTGCGCGCGTCCCCGCGCTTGCCGCCTATGCCGTCGCCGCCCAACCTGGTTTCCCCCTCTCCGCCGCCTCCGGCAACCGGTTCCTCTGCGGCCCGAACTGTGGGCCAGAAACCCCCCGCCGAACAGCCCTCCTCCCACTGGCTCCATCGCACCGACCTCTTCCTCCGCGTTATCGTCCGCCTTTACGTTGGCCTCATTCTTGTCTTCCTGCCCTGGCTCCACGTCTGGTCCTTCAATCGCTTCTTCCTTTACTTCGCCCCCGTCTCGCACCTGATGGAAAGCGGCGCCATTCGAGGACTGGTCTCCGGTCTCGGCATCCTTAATCTTTGGATCGCTATTTCCGAAGCGATCCACTACAAAGAAAACTAGCAAAGAAGATTAGTAAGAAGAAAACCAGATGCCGCGCAAGCCGCCCAACCCGCTCGCCAAAGCCCCCCTCGCCTACGAGAACGACGCCTACCTCAACAGTCCCGACGGCCGCATCCTCCGCATCCTGGCCGAGTACTCCGAACCCCTTGCCCGCTTCCGCCGCGAGCGCATTCAGGACACCGTGGTCTTCTTCGGGTCCGCCCGCTTCCGCGCCCTCGACGAGGCCAGCGCCGACCTCGAGCTGCTCGAAAACACCGGCTCCCAGCAGCCCGCGCCCGAAGCAGAACAGCCGTCCCGCGCGCCCGAAGTCGAAACCAGCGAGCTCCGCCTCCGCCGCGCCGAAGCCGCCGTTGAAATGGCCCACTACTATGAGGACGCCCGCCAGCTGGCCTTTAAGCTCACCCAGTGGGCCAAGGATCTGAAGTCCCGCCGCAACCGTTTCGTCGTCACCTCCGGCGGCGGACCCGGCATCATGGAAGCGGCCAACCGCGGCGCCTGGGAAGCGGGCGGCAAAACCATCGGCCTCAACATCAGCCTCCCCTTCGAGCAGATGCCCAACCGCTTCATCACCCCAGCGCTCAACTTCGAGTTCCACTACTTCTTCATGCGCAAGTACTGGTTCGCCTATCTGGCCAAAGCGCTGGTCGTTTTTCCAGGAGGCTTCGGAACCCTCGACGAAATGTTCGAGATCCTGACCCTTTCGCAAACTCAGAAGCTCGCCAAAAAAATCACCGTCGTCCTCTACGGTTCCAGCTACTGGCAGCAGGTCATCAATCTCGACGTCCTCGTCGACAAGGGCGCAGTCTCACCGCGCGATCGCGAGCTCTTCCAGACTGTCGACACGGTGGACCAGGCGTTCGAAACTCTTCGCGACGGCCTGACGCGGAACCACCTCGAGCGCGAATCTCAGGATCCCGATATGCCGGAAATCGCGCAGACCCGGCGTTGAGGAGTTGTAACGGTCACGGTACTGATAGTTCGCAATCAGTTACCACAGAATCAGGCCCGAGCCACAGGCAAGAACGCGCTGATTCCCCGACAGTTGCGCCAGGGCGTCGGCCCGGAACGTAACGTTACCTGTTCAGATACTTACCGTCATTTGACCGACCATTTTTGCGTCCGTAATGCCCCATTCATGGTGCACAACAGATACTGAAGGCAGTAAGACGACCCCGGGAGGTTTTCCATGGCCAGTCTGCGCCGCATATCCTATCTCTGGAAGGAACCTGAAGCCGCCAGGCAGTATTCGACTGCCGTCTCGCTCCACAGCCACACCAACCAGTCCAAGGAAACGCTGGATTTCCTGGCCAACCTGGGAAACCAGTATCCGCTTCTGCGCCCCATCCTGGCCCACAGTGAGCGCAAGTCGCGCGAGCAGCACAGCATTCCCGTCAACTACGCTGCCGCCTACTGGACGCCGCCCCTAACCCCCCGCATTGCTTTCGACGTCGAAAGCGGCCAGATTGAAAATAAGTTGGGTCTGATGCCCCTGGTTTCGATCACCGACCACGACACCATCGCCGCGCCCATGCTCCTCCGCACTGTTGCCGCCGCTCGTCACATTCCGGTCTCTGTCGAGTGGAGCGCGCCCTTCGGTGGCGACCAGGCCTTTCACCTCGGCATTCACAACCTGCCCAGCGACACCGGAGCAGCCTGGATGAAAACTTTCGAGGAATACACCGCGAAGCCGGACGAAAAGAAGCTCACCGAGATTCTCGCCGCACTGCACGCTCTGCCCAACGTCATGATCGTCTTCAACCATCCCATGTGGGACTTGTACCTGATCGGGGCCGAAAAAGCAGCCCAGAGAGTCGACGACTTCCTCCAGGCCAATCACGAATTCATGCACGCCTTTGAGCTCAACGGCCTGCGCCACTGGGAAGAAAACCGCAGCGTGAAACGCCTGGCGCAGAAGTGGAACAAGCTGCTCATCTCCGGCGGCGACCGCCACGGCAAAGAGCCGAACGCCAATGTGAACCTCTCCGAGGCGTCCACCTTCACCGAGTTCGTGCACGAGATTCGCTACCAGGACCGCAGCCACGTCCTCTTCATGCCGCAATACGCGCAGCCCTGGAAGCACCGCATTCTCGAATCGACCCTCGATGTCATCCGTGACTATCCGGACTTCCCGCAAGGCTCGCGCACCTGGGACGAACGCGTATGGCATCCGGACCGCAATGGCGTGGTTCGTCCGCTGAGCGAACTTTGGCCCGACGGTTCGGCGCCCACCTGGATGACAATGACGATCAAAGCGGTGCGCCTGATGGGAAGCAGTCCGGTTTCGGGCGGTCTGCGCATGGCCTGGAGCGAGTCGCGCGAATTGCGCTTTGCCCTCGGCGACGACGCAGTCGTGAGTTAGGCGCTCTCATCAGGTTTTCGCATTGGTTGGGTATCCTGAGATCCCTTGACTCGAGTCGCCTACTTTCCCGATTCCTTCCACGAAGTCAACGGTGTGGCGCATACTTCTCGCCACTTTGAGGATTTTGCGCGGCAGCGCAATCTACCCTTCCTCTGCGTGCGTGCGGGCGATCGTCGCTGGCCGCTGGCGAGGGAAGGAAATCTAACCACGCTCGAACTTCCTCGCGGCATTCTTTCCATTCCTCTCGACAAGGATCTGAAGATCGATCCCGCCTGGGTGCGACATGTTCCGATCATCGTCCGCACGGTAAGAGCCTTCCGCCCGGATGTTATCCACATCACTGGTCCCAGCGAACTGGGCCTGCTGGGCGCGCTGCTGGCTGGTCTTCTCCGCATCCCTCTGGCCGCGTCCTGGCACACCAACGTGCACGAGTACGCGGCGACGCGCTCCCATTGGCTCTTCGACGGTCTCCCGGCGTCGAGCGCAGCCGCTGGCACACGCGCGATCGAACGCACTGCACTGGCGATCGCGGCGTGGTTCTACGGTAGTGCCGGCGTTCTGTTCGCGCCCAATCTTGAACTGTGCCGCATGCTCGAAGCGAAAACCGGTTGCCCCTGTCACCTCATGCAACGCGGCATCGATGCGGAACTCTTCAGCCCCAACCGCCGCGACCGCGACACGTCGGATTCCGAGTTCGTCCTGGGCTTCGTCGGACGTCTGAGCATCGAGAAAAACATCACCCTGCTCGCCCAGGTTCAAAAGGAACTCGAAGACCGCGGGCTCCGCAACTTCCGTTTCCGCATCGTCGGCCAGGGAGCAGAAGAATCCTGGCTGCGGCAGCACCTGCCCCGCGCCGAATTTACTGGCGTCCTTCGCGGCGAAGCGCTTGCCCGTGCGTATGCAGGCATGGATGTATTCGTCTTCCCATCGCACACCGATACGTTCGGCAATGTGGTTCTTGAGGCCCTCGCCTCTGGTGTTCCAGCCGTCGTCACCCCAGATGGGGGACCGCGCTCGCTGGTACAGGAAGGCCGCACCGGTTCGATCGCCCGCGACGCGGACTTCTCAACCGCGATCAGTTGCATTCTCGCCGATCCGGTTCTCCACGCGAACATGCGCACGAAGGCTCGGCAGTATGCCCTTTCCGCATCGTGGGACGCGGTGTTTGAAGGCGTGTACGCGGCCTATCGGCCGATTCTGCGCGGTGTTGCAACCGCGGCAAAGCGCCGGTCGGTTATGCCGGCGGAGTAAAGTCCAGCCCCGCCTGTTGCGCTGCCTGCTCCGTCGCGGGCAGGTTCAAAGACGTAAGCGGAACGCGCTGCTGGCACCCGGAAGCCGCCTGATCCAGAACGATCACCGCGCTGGAAGTCAGCACGTAGTTATGAATCCCCTCCTGATGCCCGTCGTTGAAGATCAGCATCAGTTGCGGCTCGGCCGCGACAGAGTCGGAGACGTTTGCCGGAGCTTCCTGATAACCGGGCTCAACGTAATTCTGCCGATAACCATCATCCGGCGCAGCGGCCGACTGGACCGGCCCCTGATCGGCGTCCGTCCCCGCGTCGTAGCCGTTGCTGTATCCAGTGAAGTCGGCGTAGCCGCTATCCCA
>Ga0182015_10004809_pt1 | contig 14344 bp, 14 predicted proteins | sample 712P3MmetaG_FD_120478 | JGI IMG/M metagenome (GOLD analysis project Ga0182015, IMG submission 120478) | Permafrost microbial communities from Stordalen Mire, Sweden - 712P3M metaG | ecosystem: Environmental > Terrestrial > Soil > Wetlands > Permafrost | place: Sweden: Stordalen | collected...
CTAGCACTACCCGTCGGGTGGGTCAGGGCAGTAGGTCGGCCACGTCGGCGCGCTCGGCTTCCAGCTCCTCGGTGGTGATGCGGATCCGTTCGGTGGCGAATTGGTCGTGGGCCAACCCCTCGACCACGGTCCAGCCACCGGCGCCGTTGGTGCGCACCGGAAACCCGAACTGGAGGCCCTCGGGGATCCCGTACTCGCCGGTGGACTCCACGGCCAGGGAGGTGAAGTCGTCGCCGGGGGTGGCGGTCCGGATGCTCACCACCGAGTCGACGGCCGCGTTGGCCGCCGAGGCTGCCGAGGACAGCCCGCGGGCGTCGATGATGGCGGCTCCCCGCTTCTGCACGGTGGTGAGGAAGTCGCCCTGCAGCCAGGCGACGTCGTCGATGACCTCGGGGACCGGCTTCCCACCGATGAGGGCGTTGGCGTAGTCGGGGAACTGGGTGGCCGAGTGGTTCCCCCAGATGGCCACGTTGGAGACGGTGGACACCGGCACCCCCGCCTTTTTGGCCAACTGCCCCTTGGCCCGGTTCTCGTCGAGACGGGTCATGGCGAACCAGCGGTCACTCGGCACCTCGGGCGCGTTCGAGCGGGCGATCAGGCAGTTGGTGTTGCAGGGGTTGCCGACCACCAGCACCCGCACCTCGCTGGCGGCGTTGGCGGCGATGGCCCGGCCCTGTGGTCCAAAGATCCCCCCGTTGACGGTGAGCAGGTCACCCCGCTCCATGCCCGCCTTGCGGGGGATGGAGCCGACCAGCAGCGCCCACGAGGTCCCGTCGAAGGCGGTGTCCAGGTCGGTGGTGGCGATGATGTCGCTGACCAGGGGAAATGCACAGTCGTCGATCTCCATCACCACGCCCTCGAGTGCCTTCATGCCGGGCTCGATCTCGAGGAGGCGCAGCACCACCGGCTGGTCGGGGCCGAGCATCTGGCCCGAGGCGATGCGGAACAGGAGCGAGTAGCCGATCTGGCCTGCTGCCCCGGTGACGGTGACGTGGACGGGAGGGTTGGCTGCCATGCCGCCGAGGCTAATGGAGCCGTTCAACCGGGTCGAACCAGACGACGACGTCCGCCATCGTCGATGGCTAGAGACGGTCGACGATGGCGGCGGCGAACTCCGAGCACTTCACCTCGGTGGCGCCGTCCATCAACCGGGCGAAGTCGTAGGTCACCACCTTGTCGGCGATGGTCGCCTCGAGGGCCGCCACGATGTCCTCGGCCGCCTCGGTCCAGCCGAGGTGCTCGTACATCATCACGCCGGACAGGATCACCGAGCCCGGATTGACCTTGTCGAGGCCGGCGTACTTCGGAGCGGTGCCATGGGTGGCCTCGAAGATGCCGTGGCCGGTGGTGTAGTTGATGTTGCCCCCCGGGGCGATTCCGATCCCGCCGACCTGGGCGGCGAGGGCGTCAGAGAGGTAGTCGCCGTTGAGGTTGGTGGTGGCGATGACGTCGAACTCCTCCGGACGGGTGAGCACCTGCTGCAGCGTGATGTCGGCGATGCTGTCCTTGACCAGAAGCTTGTCGCCCGGGTTGCCGCCGCAGTCGTCCCAGCCGACGGCCACGTCGGCGAACTCCTCACGGACCAGCTCGTACCCCCAGTTGCGAAAGGCGCCCTCGGTGAACTTCTGGATGTTTCCCTTGTGGACCATGTTCACGCTGGCGCGTCCCTTGGCCAGGGCGTACTCGATGGACGCCCGGATCAGCCGCTTGGACCCGAACTCGGAGATGGGCTTGATCCCGATGCCGGAGCCGTCGCGCACGTTCCATCCCATCTCGTCACGCAGGAAGGCCGACAGCTTGGCCGCCTCGGGCGTGTAGGCCTCCGCTTCCAGCCCGGCGTAGATGTCCTCGGTGTTCTCCCTGAAGATGACCATGTCCACCCGTTCGGGATGGAGCACGGGTGAGGGGACACCGGTGAACCACCGCACCGGCCGGAGGCACACATAGAGGTCGAGGATCTGGCGAAGGGCGACGTTGAGGGAGCGGATCCCACCACCGATCGGGGTGGTCAGGGGTCCCTTGATGCCGATCAGGTGGGTGCGGAAGACCTCGACGGTCTCGTCGGGCAGCCAGGTACCGGTCTCGTCGAACGCCTTCTGCCCGGCCAGGACCTCCTTCCACGCCACCGTCTTGCCGTACTTGGCGGCGGCGGCGTCGAGGACCAGCTTGGCCGCCGGCCAGATGTCCACGCCGGTCCCGTCGCCCTCGATGAAGGGGATGATCGGTTGGTCGGTGACACGGAGCGCACCGTCGGACCCCTGGGTGATGAGATCGGCCATGTCGGGCAGCCTACCGGCACCCCTCCCCACCCCTGCCAACCGAGCTGGTCGGCTCGGGCCCCCGCCAACCGTAACGGCGGGCCCGCTGCCCGATGGTCGACCGCCGTGGAACGGCGGGCCGATCAGAGGGTAGCCAACCCCAGGGCGGAGTAGATCTCCCGGGTGGCGCTGGATCGATTGAGTGTGTAGAAGTGCAGACCGGCAACGCCCGAGTGCAACAGCTGCTCGCAGAGCTCGGTGGCGATCACCACACCCTCGTGGCGGACGGCGTCGGCCCCCCCTCGCTCATCGGCTCGCTCCAGGCGGTCGACCATCCAGGGCGGCACCGCCGCGCCCATGGCGGCCATTCGGGGCACCGACCGCAGGGAGGTCACCGGCATGATCCCGGGCAGCACCGGCTTGTCCACGCCCCGGGCGGCCAACTCGGCGACCAGATCGGTGTACTCGGACGCCTCGAAGAAGAACTGGGTGACGGCGAAGTCGGCCTCCGACAGCTTGGCCGCCAGGTGGTCACGGTCGCTGGCCGGGTCGAGCGACAACGGGTGGCAGCCCGGCTGGGCGGCCACCCCCACCGAGAAGCCGCCGATGGCCGAGGCCAGCTCGACCAGCTCGGAGGCGTGTTGCAGCTCGCCGGGCCCCTCGGCGGGCTCGGTCGGGGGATCGCCGCCGAGGGCCATCAGATTCTCCACCCCGGCCATCCGGTAGGCCACCAGGATGTCGGCCAGTTCCAGCCGGGTGTGGGCCACGCAGATCAAGTGGGCCATCGGGACCAGGGTGGTGGTACGCAGCATGCCGGTCACCAGGTCGAACGTTCGCTTGCGGGACTCGGCTCCCCCCCGATAGGTGACCGACACGAACGAGGGCCCCAGCGGCTCGAGATCGCGGAGCGTCTTGACCAGTGTGGCCTGCTCGGTGTCGTTCTTGGGGGGGAAGAACTCGAACGAGTAGGTGCGTCCCTTGGACAACAGGTCGGCGATCCGGGTCATAGCCGGACCAGCTTACCGTCCGGTACTGCGCTGACCCGGGGGTGCGTCGATGCCCGTGGGGTGCGGGGTGGTCAGCGCCCCTGCGTGGGGGCGGTGCCCGACCCGACGCGGGTGGACAAACGAACCAGCGCCGCCTGCAATTCGGTGCCCCGGGCCCGGCGGGCATCGTCGGCCTGGGCCAGCTGCACCCCCGAGGGCGCCGACGTCCCGTGGCGGAGCAGCCGGTCGGCCTCGATGGCGAAGGCCAGGCCACGCAAGCTTGCGGCAGCCGCGGTGGCCATGCTCCCGGCCTCCGGATCCGGCGCCGACGGGACGGCGCGCTCGAGGGCGACCGCGGCCCGCTCGACCTGGACCGCCACGGCACCACGCACCGCTTCGTCCTCGGACTCGGCATTCCCGGAGAGCAGCGACTGGCGGGCCAGCTGGGCGTCGCTCAGTGCCGGGGTCACCGCCCGTCGCCACTGGGTCTCCACCGCCCGCTTCTTCCGCGACCAGAGCAGGAGGGCGATGACCACGATGGCGATGACCAGCACCACGATGAGGGCGATCAGCCCCCACGGCGTTTTGGTGGAGGTGGTCGATGTCGGCTTGGTGGTGGTCGTTGTCGCCGGCACCGTGGTCGAGGTCGAGGTCGACGTGGAGGTGGTGGTGGCCGGCACCGTGGTGGTGGTGGTCGGTGGCTCCGTGGTGGTGGTGGTGGTCGGCGCCGTGGTGGTGGTGGTCGGCGCCGCCGTGGTGGTCGAGGAGTCGGGGGCCGCACCGGCCGGGCCGGACAGGCTCAGCACGGCAGCGGTGACGATGACCGCGGTCGCTCCCGCCAGCCGTGGCCACCGCCGTGGCCCGGGCGCCCGCATCAGGTGCCGCTCCTGGCGAAGTCGTCCTCGAGCCGGACGATGTCGTCCTCACCGAAGTACTCGCCGTGCTGCACCTCGACGAAGACGATGTCATCGGACGTCGGGTTCTCGATCCGGTGGCTGCACCCCACCGGGATGTCGATGGCCCCGCCGGTGGCGACCACGGTGCGGGTCCCGTCCAGGACGACCACTCCCTTTCCCTGCACGATGAACCAGTGCTCCGATCGGCGGGAGTGGCGCTGATAGCTCAGGCGCTTCACCGGTCTCACCACGATGGGCTTGACCGTACAGCGCTCGCCCTCGTGGAGGACGGTGAAGGTGCCCCATGGGCGATCCTCCGCCTCGGGGCCGCGGCGTCCGCTCACGACGCCCGCTCGGCAGCCCGGACCGCGTTGCGCAACAGCATGGCCCGGGTCATCGGGCCCACCCCACCCAGGCGGGGGGTGATCCACCCGGCCACCTCGGCCACGGAGTCATCGACGTCGGACAGCAGCCTCTTGCCCGCCCACGACGTGCCGGCACCGACCACCGCCGCCCCCGGCTTGACCATGTCGGCAGTCACCAGCCCGGCCCGGCCGGCCGCGGCCACCACCACGTCGCCCTGGCGCACCAGGCCGGCCATGTCCTCGACCCCGGTGTGCACCACGGTCACCGCGGCATTGCAGCCCGGTCGCTTCATGGCCAGCAAGAGGGCCAGCGGCCGTCCGATGGTCAGGCCCCGACCGATCACCACCACATGCTTGCCCTCGACGGGGACGTCGTTGGCCGCCAGCAGCTCCACGATGCCCGCCGGGGTGCACGACAGCGGGCCGTCGGCTCCCATGACCAGGCGGCCCAGGTTGACCGGATGCAGACCGTCGACATCCTTGTCCGGGTCGACGGCGAGGAGCACCCGCTCCTCGTCCAGACCGGCGGGCAGCGGCAGCTGGACCAGATAGGCATGGACGGCGGGGTCGGCGTTGAATCGGGCCACCACCGCCTCGAGCTCGCCCTGGGAGACGTCGGCGGGCAGGTGCACATCGACGGAGTGGATGCCCACCTCGGCACAGTCGGCGTGCTTCATGGCCACATAGCGGGCGCTGGGTCCGTCGTCGCCGACCAGGACGGTCCCCAGTCCCGCCACCACGCCGGCACTGCGCAGGCGTGCCACCCGGTCGGTGACCTCGGCCTTGATCCTGCTGGCCAGGAGCTCGCCGTCGAGCAGGGTGGCGGTCACCTCCAGCGCTCCGCGCCCCCGGTGCCACGTGATCGGATCAGCGCCTGTTCCTCCCTCGGTCGGTAGGTCACCGCTCAGTGCCGGAAGTGCCGTTCGCCGCCGGCCATGACCATGGCGATGCCCGCCTCGTCCGCGGCGGTGACCACCTCGCCGTCCCGGATGGATCCCCCGGGCTGGACCACGGCGGCGACGCCGGCGGCGGCCAGCACCAGCAGGCCGTCGGGGAAGGGGAAGAAGGCGTCGCTGGCGGCAGCCGCCCCCGTGGCCCGGGGCCCGGCCTTTGCCACCGCGATCTCGGCGGCCACCACCCGGGACTGCTGGCCGGCCCCCACCCCCACCGCCTGGGCGTCGGCCACCACGGCGACGGCGTTGGACGTGGTGCGGGCACAGACCTTCCAGGCCAGCCTCAGGTCGCGCCACTGGGCCTCGCTCGGCTGCACCTTGGTGGCCACTTCCCACTTGGACGGCTCCACCAGGAACCGGTCTGCCTCCTGGACCAGCACGCTGGCACCGAGGCTCCGGACCTGACGGGTCACCGGTTCGGGTGACGGCGCCGACAGCAACCGGGTGGCCTTGCGCTTCGAGGTCAGCTGGTCGAGGGCCGCCTCGGCGTAGGACGGGGCGATGATCACGTCGGCCTGGGGCCCGGCGGCGATCGCCTTGGCCACCGCCGCGGTGACCGGGCCGCCGAGGGCCACGATGCCACCGAACGCCGAGGTCGGGTCGCACTCGAGGGCCCGCTGGTAGGCGACGGACAGGTCGGCGTGGAGGGCGGCGCCACACGGATTGGCGTGCTTGATGATGGCCACCGCCACCTCCGACCCCCCGACCTCCCCGAGCTCGTGGACCAGGCGCCAGGCGGCATCGGCGTCGAAGATGTTGAGGTAGGAGAGCTCCTTGCCCCCGTGTTGGACCACATCGTCCCACCATGAGTGAAGGCCGGCGATGCGGTAGCGGGCCCCCTGCTGGTGGGGGTTCTCGCCGTAGCGCAAGGTCCCCGCCCGCTCCAGGGCCAGGTGGATGGTGGGGGGCAGGATGCTGGTATCACCCTCGACGGGCCCGGACCCGTCCACCTCGTCGAACCACTGCACGATGGCCGCGTCATAGGCCGCGGTGTGGGCGAATGCAGCCCGGGCCAACCCCCGGCGGGTGGCCGCGGTCAGGGACCCGTGGCCGCGGAGCTCGGCCAGCACCGCGTCATAGTCGGCCGGTGCCACCACGATGCCCACGTGGTCATGGTTTTTGGCCGCCGCCCGGACCATGGTGGGCCCGCCGATATCGATGAGCTCGATCGAGGGGTCGGAGGTGAACGGGTACAGGTTGCAGACCACCAGGTCGATGAGGCCGATCCCCTGGCGGTCGAGATCGTCGAGGTGGGCCGGCTTGGAACGGTCGGCGAGGATTCCCCCGTGGATGGTCGGGTGAAGGGTCTTGACCCGGCCGCCGAGCATCTCCGGGGCCCCGGTGAGGTCGGCCACCTCGAGATGATCGACCCCGGCCTGGGCCAGCGCCGCCGAGGTGCCCCCACTCGAGACGAGCTCCCAGCCCAGGTCCGAGAGGCCGCGGGCCAAGTCGACCAGGCCGGTCTTGTCGTAGACAGACAGCAGTGCCCTCATGGCGCAACCTCCGGTGGTGATCCTGTCCTATCTCCCACCGTCGCCGCCAACCCGTCGACGAACTGGCGGATGGTGGCGGGATAGAGCCGACGCTCGACCGATTTGATGCGCTCGTGCAGGGTCGCCTCGGTGTCGTCGGGGAGCACCGCCACCGGGGCCTGGGCCAGCACCGGGCCGGCATCCATCTCCAGGGTGGCGACGTGGACGGTGGTACCGGTCTCGGACACACCGGCGGCCAGGGCGTCGGCTACCGCATGCCACCCGGGGAAGGCGGGCAGGAGCGCGGGATGGGTGTTCAGGATGCGACCGGGGTAGGCAGCATGGATCGGCGGGCCGAGCACGGTGCCGAAGCCGGCCATCACCACCACGTCGATGCCGGCAGCCTCCAGCTGGTCGGTGACCGCCCCGGTGAAGCGGTCCCGGTCGAAGTCCGGACCGAATCCCCCGTAGTCGGACCGGTCGACCAGCACGGCCGGCACACCGGCGGCGCCGGCCACCTCGAGGGCGCGGCACGGCCGGTCGGCGACCACCACCCGGGGGGTGAGATCTGCGCCGATGATCGCCTCGAGAATCGTGCCGCTCCCGGAGGCAAGGACACCGATGCGCGCCCCGGCCCCCGAGGATGCTCGAGATGCGCCGGGGCCCACGATGGCACGCTACCAGCGTGGCTCCGCCACCATCCCCGACACGCCGGCGGACGCGCCAGAACACCGGAACGCCTACGGCGTCCGGTGCTAGCGTCCCGAACGAACGGGACCGGGGCGGCGTGGCACGACCGGCCTGCCTCCGGTCCAGTGCCAACGCCGCTCGGTCCCCCCTGCCCAGGGAATGCCCCTCGTATGTGATCTATCGGCACCCTTCCCGACTTTCCAAAGTGAAAGTTTGCCGGGCCCCCGCCTCCCGCTCCCGGAATCGAGTCCTCCGGGGCGTCGATCGGGCTACTCCTCGAGCGAGCGGAGCAGCCTCTCGTCGAACTCGGTGAGGGACGGGACCAGCGCATCGCAGAACCCCCAGCGCGGTGATCGGAGCGCCGCCGGCTCGGGAACCGCCACCACCCGCATCCGAGCCGCCTTGGCCGCGATGGCCCCGTTGAACGAATCCTCCACGGCGAGGCAGGCGGTGGGGTCGGCCCCCAAGGTGGCCGCCGTCGACAGGTAGACGCCGGGGTGGGGTTTGCCCACCGGCTCCCACTCGGCCGAGTGCCACGCGGCCACCTGGGACTCGATCCCCAGGCGGCGCAGCGCGGCCTCGATGACAACGGCGTACGAGCCCGAGCACACCGCCACCGGCAGTCCCAGGCGCCGGCACAGGGCCAGGGCGGCCAGGGCACCGGGCATCGGCGCGCCGGACGCGGTGATCAGGTCGGCCACCCGGGTGGTGACCGCCCGCTCGACCTGCGCCGCGGTCATGCCCGTCCAGGGGTGGCGCCGCCACCAGTGGGCCACGGCATCGTCGATGCGGAGGCCCATGGTCTGGCGCACGTCGGCTTCGGTCAGGTGGAGCCCGAGCGAACCGAACACCTCGATCTCCGCCTGCCGCCAGAACGGCTCGGAGTCGATGAGCAGGCCGTCGAGATCGAAGATGACCGCGGCGATGGGCCGATCGCCGAGGGCGGAGGCGGCGGGGAGCTCGACGGTCAGTCGAGCTTCCGGACCACGTCGACCATGGCTTCACCGGCCTCGGTCGGGTTGAGGGCCACGATCACGCCGGCACCGGCCAGGGCCTCCATCTTGGCCTGTGCGGTTCCCTTGGAGCCGGAGATGATCGCCCCGGCGTGGCCCATCTTGCGGCCCGGCGGCGCCGTCACCCCGGCCACGTAGGAGACCACCGGCTTGGTCACCGAGGAGGCGATGAACTCGGCCGCCTCCTCCTCCGCCGAGCCGCCGATCTCGCCGATCATCATGATGGCCCGGGTGTCGGGGTCGCCCTCGAAGGCAGCCAAGCAGTCGATGAAGCTGGTGCCCGGCACCGGGTCACCACCGATCCCGACACAGGTGGTCTGGCCCACCCCTTGCTGGGACAACTCGTGGAGGGCCTGGTAGGTGAGGGTCCCCGACCGGCTGACGATTCCCACCGGTCCGCCGGGCATGGCGATGTCACCCGCGGTGATCCCGATGTTGCACTTGCCGGGAGAGATGATGCCGGGGCAGTTGGGACCGAGCAGCCGGGTGGCTGGGTAGTCACGGGCCAGGCGGTTGTAGGCCAGGGCCTCGTCCCGGGCCGGGATCCCCTCGGTGATGCACACCACGAAGGGCACGCCGGCGGCGGCGGCCTCCACGATGGCATCGGCGGCGAACTTCGGCGGCACCGAGATGAACGAGGCGTTGGCCCCGGTGGCCTCGGCCGCCTCGGCCACCGTGGCGAACACGGGGATGCCCTCGATCTCCTCGCCGCCCCGATTGGGATTGGTGCCGGCGACCACCCGGGTCCCATAGGCCCGGTTGCGAAGCCCGTGGTAGAGGCCCTGGCTGGTGGGGCTGATTCCTTGGATGACCACGGTGGTGTCCTCGTCGACGAAGATGCTCATGACCGGCCTCCGGCTAAGGCCACGGCGCGACGTGCCGCATCGAGCATGGTCGGTTCCGCCACCAGGTGATCGGAGAGGTGCTCGGCAAGGATCTGGCGGCCGGCCACGGCGTTGGTGCCGTCGAGGCGCAGCACGATGGGCGAGCTGATCTCCACCCGCTCGAGCGCCTCGAGCACCCCCTTGGCCACCTCGTCCACCCGGGTGATCCCACCGAAGATGTTGACGAAGATGGAGCGGACGGCCGGGTCGGAGTTGATCACCTCGAGGGCGGCGGCCATCACGTCGGCGTTGGCCCCACCGCCGATGTCGAGGAAGTTGGCGGCCGAGCCACCACACTGGTTGACCACGTCGAGGGTGCTCATGGCCAGTCCGGCGCCATTGGCGATGATCCCCACCGACCCGTCCAGGCCGATGTAGTTGAGGCCGCGCTGCTTGGCCCGGGCCTCGCGCTCGTCCTCGACGTCGCTGCCGGCGAACTCGTCCCACTCGGGATGGCGGAAGGCGGCATTGTCGTCGAGGGTGACCTTGGCGTCGAGACAGTGGACCCGACCGTCGGGCGTGTAGATCAGGGGGTTGATCTCGGCCAGGTCGCAGTCACCCTCCGTGTAACAGGTGTAGAGCTTCACCAGGATCACTGCGGCCTGGTCGCGTGCCCCCTCGTCGAGGTTGGCCCGTTCCACCCAGGCCCGGGCCTGGTCGAGGCTCAGTCCATCCACCGGATCGATATGGAGAATGGCGATGGCGTCGGGATTGGTGGCTGCCACCTCCTCGATCTCGACACCTCCCTCGGCCGAGAGCATGCCCAGGTGCTTCTTGGCGCTGCGATCGAGGGTGAAGCTGGCGTAGTACTCGCGCTCGATGTCCGAGGAGTGCTCGATCCACAGGCGCTTGACCACGTGCCCCTTGATGTCGAGTCCGAGGATGTTGCCGGCGTGCGTACGCAGGGCGGCCTCGTCGTCGGCCAGCTTCACGCCCCCGGCCTTGCCGCGGCCGCCCACTTTCACCTGCGCCTTCACCACCACCGGGTAGCCGGCATCCTTGGCCACGGCGACGGCCTCTTCGACGGTGTCGGCCACCCCGCCCCTGGAGATGGGCATGCCGAACCGGGCGAAGTACTGCTTACCCTGGTACTCGTAGAGATCCACTGAGGTCCGTTCTCTCTGTCTGTTCTGGTATGTCGGTGACTTGGTTTGTCGACTTGTCTGCGCCGATCTGGTCTGTGCCCGCCCCGGCGGTGACCGTGGTGCGCGGCCACCACCCGGGATCGCTGGATGGGGTGCCTACGGATTGGTACCTGACCAGGGAGCCCGCGGCCCGGGGAGCTGTCAGACGCCCACTCCACGCTCGCGTTGGTCGAGCGCCTCGCCCAACCACGCCCCGATGGCCGGCAAGGGGGCGCCGGGCGTGAACACCTCGGCCACCCCCATCTCCTTCAGCACCGGGATGTCGGCGGCCGGGATGATGCCACCGACCAGGACCAACACGTCGTCCCGTCCCTGCGCTCTGAGGCCGTCGACCACCCGGGGGACCAGGGTGAGGTGGGCACCCGACAGCAGCGAGAGGCCAACCGCGTCGGCGTCCTCCTGGATGACCGCCTGCACCACCTGCTCGGCGGTCTGGTGGAGTCCGGTGTAGATGACCTCGAAGCCCGCATCGCGCAGCGCCCGGGCGATCACCTTGGCGCCACGGTCGTGCCCGTCCAGGCCCGGTTTGGCCACTACCACTCGATACGGGCGCTTCACGGAGGCAGATACTAAGCGCTGGCTGACCGGCCAGCCCACACGGGGCTCGCCCTGCCCCGCCGGGCGTCGACCCGCCTCCCGATCCACCGGCCCGGACGGCTCTAGCCTGGGAGGACCATGGTATTTTCTCCACGGCACTCTCGGAGCGAATCGATCCCCGCAGAGGACGCCTTGACCACCCCGGCCGGACCTGTGGAGACGCCCAACCAACACGCCTCCGTCCCCGACGACCGGATACCTCCGACACTGGTCGGCGGCCTCGTCCGCCTGTGCCGCCCGCGACAGTGGGTCAAGAACCTCCTGGTCTTCGTGGCGCCGGGCGCCGCCGGCGTTCTCTTCCACTGGGACGTCCTGTGGCACAGCATGGCCGCGTTCGGGATCTTCTGTGTGGCCGCGTCGGGGACCTACTTCCTCAACGACGCCATCGACGCGCCGTCCGACCGGAACCACCCCACCAAGCGGTTCCGGCCGGTGGCCAGCGGTGTGGTCCCTGGGTCGCTGGCCGTCACGCTGGGCCTCGTCCTCCTGGTGATCGCCGCCGGGTCGGGTGCGGCCCTGGCCGGGTGGCACCTGGCCCTGGTCATGGCCGTCTACGGCCTGATCAACGTGGCCTACTCCCTGGGGATCAAGAACGAGCCCATCCTCGACCTGGTGGCGGTGAGCGCGGGCTTCGTACTGCGGGCGATCGCCGGTGGCGTCGCCACCGGCGTCGCCCTGTCCAACTGGTTCCTCATCGTGGCGTCCTTCGGATCGTTGCTCATCGTGACCGGCAAGCGCTCGGGGGAGAAGCAGCTCCTGGCCGACCAGCAGGCCGACCACAGCGCCATCCGCCAGACACTCGCCTTCTACAGCCCGAGCTTCCTCCGCTCGGTCCGGACCTTCTCGGCGGCGGTGGCGGTGAGCGCCTACTGCCTGTGGGCGTTCGAACGGGCCACCCAGGTGCACCCGGGTCACGACCCGATCTGGTTCCAGCTGACCATCGTGCCCTTCACCGTCGCCCTGCTGCACCTGATGCGCACCCTCGACGCCGACGCCGGAGCTGCCCCCGAGGAGCTGGCCCTCAAGGACCGACGGCTGCAGATCTACGGGGTGTGCTGGATCGCCCTGTTCGCGGTGGGGATCTACGGATGACCACCGCGCCGATCAGCCGGAGCACCGTGCTCACCGGATGGGGCCGCACCGCACCCAGCGCGGCCGAGGTCGTCCATGCCGTGCATCCGGACATCGTCGACCAGGCCATGGCTGCGGCGATGGCATCGACCGCGGAGGCCGGACGAGGGCTCATCGCCCGCGGCCTCGGGCGCAGTTACGGCGACGCGGCCCAAAATGCCGGGGGGACGGTGCTCGACACCACCTGGCTGGACGCCATCCATGGGGTGGACCTCACCGCAGGGGTGGTCACCGTGGGGGCCGGTGTGAGCCTGCAGGCGCTCATGGAGAGGCTGGTGCCGCTGGGATGGTTCGTGCCGGTGAGCCCGGGTACCCGGCTGGTGACGGTGGGAGGTGCCATCGCCGCCGACATCCACGGGAAGAACCACCATGTCGACGGCAGCTTCTGCTCCCACGTCATCGAGATGACGCTGGTCACGCCAACCGGGACGGTGACCGTGTCGCCCACATCCGACCCCGACCTGTTCTGGGCCACGGCCGGCGGCATGGGCCTCACCGGCATCGTGACCCGGGCCACCCTCCGGATGATCCCGGTGGAGACCAGCTACATGCTGGTCGACACCGAACGGGCGGACGACCTCGACACGGTGATGGACAAGATGCGCAGCCGAGACCACGCCTACCGGTACTCGGTGGCCTGGATCGACTGCCAGTCGACCGGCAGCCGGCTGGGTCGCTCCGTCCTCACCCGCGGCGACCACGCCCGCTTCGAGGACCTGCCCCCCAAGTTGCGGCGCCAGCCCGATCGGGCCCGTTCCTTCGTGCCCCGGACGCTGGCCCGGGTACCCGTGACGCCGCCGAGCGGCCTGCTCAATCCGCTCACCGTGGGCGCCTTCAACGAATTCTGGTTCCGCAAGGCGCCCGCCCACCAGGTGGCCGCGGCCCACCACATGGCCGGCTTCTTCCACCCCCTCGACGCAGTGGCGGCCTGGAACCGCCTCTACGGCACCAAGGGATTCCTCCAGTACCAGTTCGTGGTGCCCGACGAGCAGGGAGAGACGGTGCGACGGATCATCGAGGCGCTCACCAGGGTGAGGCTGGCCTCGTTCCTGGCCGTGCTCAAGCGATTCGGCCCCGCTGATCCCGGGCCCCTCTCCTTCCCCATCCCCGGCTGGACGCTGGCCCTCGACCTCCCGGTGGGCAACGACCAGCTGGACGTGCTGCTCGACGCCCTCGACGACCAGGTGCTCGCCGCCGGCGGCCGCGTCTACCTGGCCAAGGACTCGCGGGTCTCCCCGGCGACGTTCCGGGCCATGTACCCGCGGATCGACGAATGGAACGAGGTTCGGGGTCGGGTGGATCCCGACGGAGTACTCCGTTCCGACCTCGGGAGACGCCTCGGCCTGTGCCACGACCGGGGGACATCGGGCGGAGTGACCGGCCGCCGGGCCGCCACCGCGTCGGGCCCGCGGCGCACCCGGCCCCGGCGCGCCCCCCGCCCGGCCCCATCCCCGACAACCGAACGGACGCCATCGTGATCGACGCCATCGGACGGCCCCAGTCAGTTCTCGTACTCGGCGGCTCCTCGGAGATCGGGCGGGCCATCGTGGCCGCGCTGGTGCCGGCCCGGTGCCGCACCGTGGTCCTGGCCGGCCGCGACAGCCCACGGCTCACCGAGGCGGTGGACGAGGCCAAAGCGGCCGGGGCCACGGTGGTCGAGGCGGTGGCCTTCGACGTCACCGACACCGCCGGCCACCTGCGCTTCGCCGATCAGGTCTTCGATCGCTTCGGCGACCTCGACCTGGTGGTGGTGGCCGCCGGGGTCCTCGGCGACCAGGAGGCCGACGAGCGTGATCCGGTGGCGGCGGCCTCGGTGCTGACCACCAACTTCACCGGGCCGGCATCGGCCATGCTGGCCGTGGCCGGACGGATGCGGCACCAGGGGCACGGGCGGATGGTGGTGCTGTCTTCGGTGGGCGGTGTGCGGACCCGGCGGGCCAACTTCATCTACGGC
>Ga0182015_10004810_pt1 | contig 14342 bp, 10 predicted proteins | sample 712P3MmetaG_FD_120478 | JGI IMG/M metagenome (GOLD analysis project Ga0182015, IMG submission 120478) | Permafrost microbial communities from Stordalen Mire, Sweden - 712P3M metaG | ecosystem: Environmental > Terrestrial > Soil > Wetlands > Permafrost | place: Sweden: Stordalen | collected...
ACAAGTTTGCATGCAAGTGAAATTGCTGACCCGCGCAGATGTCCAGTAATCCGAGTCATCGCCGCCAATTCCCGCATGCGCCGCTATAGAAGCCCAGCTCGAAACCTATAATCTGCGGCCGGCGTCTGAGGATGTGCGGAACTTCGCCGCACCACTAGGAGATCACCTTTATGAGCGAACGAACTCGCCGTGAATTTTTGAAGGATGCCACTTTGCTGGGCGCCGGAATCACCACCGGTGCTCTCGTGAACGGTGATGCGTTTGCCGCCGCTGTCCCGGGGAAGACAGCGGTGTCGTCCGCGGCAGCCGTTCCGGCTGCCGCGCCAGGCAGCGTCGCGCTCTCATGGGTTGGCGAAAATCCGCCCGCCGTGCCGGCTGGTGTGAGTTGGGGCGTGCCGTGGGCGCAGGGCGCCGTCAAGCCGGGCGCGAATTTCAGTTTGAGCGCGCAGGGTGCGGATCTGCCGGTGCAATCCTGGCCGATGGCCTACTGGCCGGATGGCTCGCTCAAATTTACCGGATTCGCCACCGTCGTACCCGCGGGTCTCACGGGCCCGGTTACGTTGTCGCCGGGCACATCCGCGGCCGCCGGCGCGCTGAGCGTCACGAACGACGGAAAATCCGTGGTCGTCGATACCGGCGCGCTCAAGTGTTCGATCTCCACCAGCGGCGCGAACATCATCGATTCGCTTAGCGTTGGCGGCAAAGACGTCGCCGGCGCCAGCCAGCTCGTGTGCGTTCTGCAGAACGGCCCCGAAACCGAACCCTTGGACTCGCCCACGCGCGAAAAATTTATCAGTGACGTGAAGACGGTCACGGTCGAGCAGTCTGGCCCAGTGCGCGGCGTGGTGAAGATTGAGGGCATGCATCGCGGCGCGACGTCGGGGCGCGAGTGGCTGCCCTTCACCGTGCGGCTTTATTTTTACACCGGCCAAACGTCGGTGCGCCTCGTGCACACGATCGTTTTCGACGGCGATCAGGAAAAAGATTTCGTGCGCGGCCTCGGCCTGCAGTTCGCCGTGCCCATGCGCGAAGATCCCATGAATCGCACGGTGCGCTTTGGCGGTCCCGAAGGCGGCCTGTGGTCCGAGCCGCTGCAACCCGGCGGCGGCAACGTCGCGCAGGAAGCGGGCCAGGCGTTTACTCCAAATCCGCTGCTCGTGCAAAACGCGATCTGGGACGATTTCAAACTCATCCAGCCAAATTCGGAAGGATTCACGATCGTAAAGCGGACGAACCCGAAAAGCACCTGGCTTTCCTCCAACGCCGGCAAGCGCGCGCCGGGCCTGGTCTTCGCCGGCGACCTCACCGGCGGACTTGCCGTAAGCGTGAAAAATTTCTGGCAGTCGTACCCGGCCTCGCTCGAAGTGCGCCAGGCCAGCAGCGCGTCGGCGCAGATCGTCGCTTGGTTGTGGTCGCCCGACGGTCCGGAGATGGACATGCGCCATTACGATATCAAGGCGCACGGCCTTGACGCCTCGTACGAAGACGTGCAGGCCGGATTGAGTACGGCGTACGGCGTCGCACGCACCAGCGAATTGACGCTTTTCCCAAGCGCAGCGTTGCCGGCTCGCACGGACACCGTGACAATGGCCGACATTGGCAGCAAGCTCGCTCTGATCGCGGCCTCTCCGGACTATATTCATTCCACCGGCGTCTTCGGCATCTGGGCGCTGCCCGACCGCTCCACGGATTTCAAAAAATCGATCGAAGACGGGCTCGATTCCGTGCTTGCCTACTATCAGCAGCAAGTTGACGATCGCCACTGGTACGGCTTCTGGCAGTTCGGCGATTTCATGCATTCCTATTCCGCGCCGCGGCACGTCTGGCACTACGATTGGGGCGGACACGCGTGGGACAACACCGAATTGGGCGCGCCGCTGTGGCTCTGGTACAGCTTCGTGCGCTCCGGCCGCGCCGACATTTTCCGTCTGGCCGAAGCGCACGCGCGCAACACCAGTGAGACCGTCGTCTATCACCTCGGCCCGATGAAGGGTTTGGGCACGCGCCACAACGTAATCAAATGGGGCGATGGCGCAAAGGAAGCGCGCATCAGCCAAGCCGCCCACTGGCGTTTTCTCCACTATTTGACCACCGACGAACGCGCCGGCGACACCATGGATATGGTGGCGGAATCGGCAAGCATTTCTCTCGCAGGCTATGAGCCCATGCGCGAAGCGGAGCCGCGGCTGCCGGGAGAACCTCCGGTGCGCATCCGGGTGGGCCCGGATTGGTTCGCGCTTTGTGGCAACTGGATGACGAAGTGGGAACGCACCGGCGATACGAAGTGGCGCGATCGAATTCTCGTCGGCGTCAATTCGCTGATCACCATGCCATTTTGGCTGCAGACCGGCAGAAAGAATGTTGGTGGCCGCGGCGGTTCCGGTGCGCTGGTCGGATATGACAACGCCACCGGCAAACTCACGCCGATCCCGCTTCCCGACGGCACGTTCATCCCGGTGAACTACAACCTCGCCACCATCCAAGGCGGCGGCGAAGTCATGTTCGAGCTCCTGCCGCTGCTCGCCAACAAGGATCTCGATATGATGTGGCTGCAACTGTGCCGCCTGGCCATCGCGCCGGCGGACGTGCTCACCAAGGATCAAACCACACACAGCGAAGGCGCGGACGCGAGCTACGTTGCTCCCGCGCAGAGCGGCCCGCGCCTCGCGGCCTACGCTTACGCGAAAACGGGCGATGTGGCCTTCGCGCAAAAAGCCATCAGCACCATGCTTGCGTCCGGCGCCGGCATCGTGAACGCGCACATCGTCTCCGGTCCGGACTCGCTCATTCCGGTTCACGAAGATCCCAGAATGTCCACCAACGAGGCGGCGCAGACTGGTCTTGCCACCATCGAAATCCTGGAGCTGTGCAAAGACCAATTGCCCACCGGAACACCGGTTCGCCCCGTGCGCGTGTTCCGCGGCGCGCCCGGCGGTCCCGGGGCGCCGGCGAATCCAGCGCCGCCAACACCAACACCGCCGCCGGCCGATTAGCTTCGGCGCGGCAACGATCGCCGGAAGACTTTGCCGAGCAGTTGGAAGTTATGAGGCGGAGGCCGATCCGGCTAGCCCAAACTCTTGCTGGAGGGTTGCATAATCGCGGCGCAGATCGCGCATCAAAGCGATGAATTCCGGATGGCTGTGCAGCGATCGCAAATGCGGATCGTTCTCGAATGCACGTTGGTTGGGTAGGCCGTTCTCCGCGCAGCGCTTGAGCTCGATCATTGCCTTCTCAGGCTTCGCGCACAGGGCATAGACACCGGCGGCGCAGTGCCAGGTATGGTGGGTGTGCGTCAGGCTCCTCTTGCTGGCGACGGCTTCGTCGGCGAGTTGCTCAGCGCGCTTGAAATCGCCCTCGCGGGCCAGGATCAGCCCTTCCACAGCGACCAGCTGAGGTTCTTCGGGAATCATCTGGCGAGCCTTGCGCAGCCTGTCGCGGGCCTCTTCCAAGTCCCCGATGTAGATCGTTGGCATCGGAGACAATATATTGGCATGAACCAACGCAGGTTCCATGGCCAGGGCCCGTTGATTAAGTTCGTCGGCAGTAGCGTAGTCGCCGTCATAAACCGCGGCATAGGCGCGACCTGCATAATTCAATGCAAATCCAGGATTAGCCAGGACGGATTCGTCGAAGTCCCTATAGGCGGCTTCGTGAAACCCACCGTGGAAGAACAGCGCGGCGCGATACGAGCGGGCGTTGTACCTGCTTGGGTTGATCGTTACTGCCGCGTTGAGCGCCCTCAGAGCAGGCCGCACCTGAAATCCACGCGAGGGCGACCACAATATCATGCCCCGTGCGCAAAAGGCATTGCAGTTGATCGGATCCAGTTCAAGCGTCCGTGCCACGGCCTGTTCGCTGCGGAGAAGCCATTTGGGATCGGGATCCAGATGCATTCCCATTTGGAGGCAAATGCTCGCGAGCATGCCCCAGGCATCCGCGAAGTTAGGATCCAGATCAACGGCGCGATCGAGCATCTCGACCGCCGAAGTGAGCTCGAATTTATTGAAGCAAAGAGATCGATCAACCGCGCGCATATAAAGTTCGTATGCGAGCGGATGCTTTGTGGGGGGAATAGCGGTCTGCGCAGGCTTCTCAAGAACCCGCGGAGTCAATGCCTCGAATACTGAATCCGCGAGCCGGTCCTGCAAAGTGAATAGATCCTCCATGTCGCCATCGATTTTGGTCGAATAGAGCGTGCGTGAATCGCGAAGCTCCCACACTTGTACCAAAACCCGCACGCGAGAACCCATTTTCTGAATGGTGCCCTCGGCCACCAAGTCCACGTCGAGTTCCCGCGCAACTTGAGTCCACTCGGCGTCCTTGCCCGCGTATTTCATCACGCTGCTGGTTGGGCGAACCACGAGCGTAGGCGCGGATCCGAGGCGGTTGGTCACCGCGTCCGCCAAAGCTACGGACAAGAACCGTTCTTCCTTGGCGGCGTCTCGGAACTGAAAAGGGACCACTGCCACAGATCGGCGTCCGTCGCCTTTCGGCATGACCACGATTTGTGAGGGCAGCAAAAGCGATCTAAGCGCCTCTGCCACTTCGGCTGCGTGCGCCGGCCGCCGCGCCGGGGTCTTCTCCAAGCATCCTGCAATCACTTGATCGAGCGCGGCCGGCAGTCCCGGCCGCAGAGTGCTCGGAGCCGCGGGAGTTGCCGTGGCGATCTCGTGCATCACGGCGAAAGCGCTCGGGCCAGTGAAAGGAAGCCGGCCGGTGGCGGCTTCGTAAAGTACGGAGCCGAGCGAAAAAATGTCCGAGCGCCTGTCAACGGCTTCGCCGCGAGTTTGTTCCGGCGACATGTAAGCGACTGTGCCCATGATCGCGCCGGGATTGGTCAGAAGCGTGTCTTGATTGGCACTGGATGCCCGATCCTGCTCGACCTTGGCCAGGCCGAAATCGAGAATTTTGGCGTGGCCGCGTTCGGTAACGAAGATGTTCGCAGGCTTGATATCGCGGTGCACGATGCCCTTCAGATGAGCGGCGTCCAGGGCGTCCGAAATTTCAATTCCCAGCGTCAGCAGATTTTTGATTTCCAGCGGCCGCCCCGCAATCGCTTGCTTCAGCGTCGCGCCCTGCAGAAATTCCATGGCGATGAAGGCCTGTCCATTTTCTTCGCCGACGTCGTGGATGGTGCAAATATTCGGGTGATTCAGCGCCGAAGCTGCCTGCGCTTCTAATGCAAAACGTGCCAGCGCCTCTGGATGTTTCGCAACATTATCGGGCAGGAATTTCAGCGCGACAAAGCGGCGCAAGCGCGCATCTTCGGCCTTGTAGACAATGCCCATGCCTCCGCCGCCGAGCTTTTCTAGGACGCGGTAGTGCGAGAACGTCCGGCCGATGAACGAATCCGTAATTGGCATCAACCGCATATGTTAGGTTTCGAGAGGAGGCAAGTCAACAATCACAAATCAGACCCAAAATCTCGACCGAAGTGGCTGCCGCGGCGTGCGCGCTGATCGCGCATGTGGAAGCCACCGCTCGGGCAAAGCCGGGAGCATCCCGCGTAGCAAAGGAGCTCGCTAAGCAAACAATCGAGCTGGATCGGATCGCTACTTCTTTTTGGTAATTTTTATTTGCGGAAATTTCCGCTTTACCGCGGCAACTACGGCGGCGTGTTCTGGCTTTCCGGAGCTTCTCGCCAAAGCATCCCGCGCGTGGGCTGCGTCGGGGATCGGATATTTTCTGGCGCCCTTTTCCACGAAGTCCGATGCGGGAAGTTTTTTCCTCTTGGCGGCGGTTAGCTTAGCCATGATTGGTTATTCCCCCTTTTGGAAGATGGCTTAACGCCAGCGTTTCACCATTCAATATAGACCGTACTGCTTGGAACTTGAAGAGATGGATTCTTGGTTCTCGCGTTGCTACTTTCCCGGCACCTGAATTTCCCCTCGGATGATCTGCTTGATCCCCTCTGCACCCGTCAATCGCAGGCATAGCAGGCTGCCGCCTTTTTCCAGATCGATATGAAAATCAAAAAAAGGACAACATTTTCGTTCCACGGCCGCCCATTCCGCCAGCTCTGCGAGAGTGATGGTTGAGGGACTGAATTGGAATTCGTAGCCCGTCGGCGTTTCAACAATCGCATTCCGGCCGGCGATCAACTTATCGGTCATATGTTTGTGATGCGCGCGCTCGGATGAACTCAATGCACCGGGGTTGCACTGGAAATGATTTCCGGTTGTCGTCGGGCTTTCCGTTGGCGCGGGCACTTCCCCTGCTTGCACCCGCGCGCGGCCCGCGGCCCCGCTCGCCGTCATAAGCACCAGCGCAGCGCCCGCGGCGAATCGTTTTCCGCCGGCAGCGAAACGTTTCTTATTCATATTTTTCCTCCCTGAGATTTGCGATGGAACGCTCCAAATGCTACAAGTTAAAGCTACCTTTAAGTCAAGACCTAACCGTGAGAAGTGATGGAGAAAAGACCATGAAGATTGGAACACTTGCGGCACACGCGGGAGTGAATGCCTCGGCCGTGCGCTACTACGAAAGCGTCGGGCTGCTCGAACCGCCGCTGCGTGTGCGCGGCCAGCGCCGGTATTCCGAAGATGCCGTTTATCGTTTGCTGCTGATCGGGTACGCGAGCAGCATGGGTTTTACGCTCGGCGAGATTAAAATCTTCCTCGCTGGCCTGCGGCACAGCGCTCCGGTGGGGCCTCGCTGGAAAAAACTGGCTCGGCGCAAAATCAAGGAGGTCGAGCGCACGATCGAACGTTCGCTGCGTTTGAAATCGCTTCTGCAGCACCTTCTCCGCTGCCGCTGCGCGTCGCTGCAAGTGTGCGTTGAGCGCCTCAACCTCAGCCAGAACCTTCAGCAACTCAGCGCTGATGCCGTCGAGAAGACGCGGCGTCGCGTATATGACTCCGCGAATCTAAGCTAGCCTCTTGGCCGCTGCTTAGCCCTTGCTGCCGGCTTCCGGCGTGGCGCCGCTTACCGGCGCGCCGACCACGTGGAATTTCATGAAGTTCGTTGAGCCGCCAACGCCGAACGGCGTGCCCGCGACGATGCCGATGATATCGCCTTTGCGCACCAGGCCCTCCTCGAGTAGCCGGCGTTCGGCCAGGTTTTCGAGATCTTCCAGGCTGCGGATAGAACCGATGGTCCTCGGCAGCACGCCCCAGTAGAGCGACATTAAGCGGCGCGTCGCTTGCACCGGAGAAAATGCCACCACCGGAAGCCGCGGGCGATGCTTGGAAACCAGGCGCGCGGTTGGTCCGGTTTGCGTGAACACCGCGATCACTTTCATTTGCAGCTCTTCGGATGCGTGGCAGATGAGTTCGGCGGTTGTCTCCGCTACGTCCAGGCGATGCGGCGCCGGACGCGCGTAATGATCGATATTGGCTTCGGCCTCGGTGATGATGCGGTCCATCATTTGCACCGCCTCCACCGGATAGCGCCCGCTGGCGGTTTCCGCTGAAAGCATCAGCGCGTCGGTGCCGTCGAATACGGCGTTGGCCACGTCGGAGGCTTCGGCGCGCGTCGGCCGCGGGTTCTCGATCATGGATTCGAGCATTTGCGTCGCCGTAATCACCGGGCGCCGCGCGTCGCGGGCACGCATGATGATCAGTTTCTGCACCACCGGCACGCGCTCCGGGCTCATCTCCACGCCCAAATCGCCGCGCGCGATCATCACCGCGTCCGTCAGCGTCAGGATTTCGTCCAGGTTTTCGATGGCTTCGGGTTTTTCGAGTTTCACGATGATCGGCGTTTTGTAGCCGGCGCGCTTGATCGCGGCGCGCACGGTGCGCACGTCGCCGGCGCGGCGGATAAAACTGACGGCGATATAATTCGCGGTGTGCGCCAGCGCAAATGCCAAATCTTCGCGATCCTTTGGCGTGAGCGCGGGGACGCGCAGGTGCACGCCCGGCAAGTTGATGCCTTTGTGTTCGCCGAGTTCGCCGCCATTGGAAACTTCGGTGACGATGGAAGTCTGCCCAGCAGATTTCACGCGCAATTCAATCAATCCGTCCGCCAGCAAGATTCGGTCGCCGCGCTTCACTTCGCGCGGAAGGCGCTTGTAGGTTGTCGAAACGCCATCGCTCGTGCCCTCGCTTCCGTCGGTCGATATCGTGAACCGCTGCCCCGCGCGCAAGGTAATCGGCGTTCCGTTTTCGAGTGTACCGGTGCGAATTTTCGGGCCCTGCAGGTCCGCCACCAGCGCGATCGGCTTCTGCAATTGCCCGGACGCTTCGCGCAGCCTGCCGATGAGCTCGGCGTGATGCTGATGCGTGCCGTGCGAGAAATTCAAGCGCGCGACGTCCATTCCCACGCGCATCAGGCGAGTAATCATGGGCAGGGAATCGCTTGCGGGACCGAGCGTGCAAACAATTTTAGCGTGCCGGAATTTCATGGGCCTCCCCCTAGGGCGCGCGCCGCCGGCGGCGAGCAGAGGCGGAATGCAGCCGGCTACTGCGCCTGAACGAACGAACTCACTACGTGATACAAGAACGCCACGCCGGGCCGAAGGCTTGCCAGCGGAACACGCTCGTCGTTGGCGTGCATTCGCGCGTCGTCGCCATCGGCCAGCGGAAACGGCAGCACGCCGAACGCCTGCACGTTGTGCAAGCGCAGCTGCGCGGAATCGGTGGCCCAGGTGGAAAGCTCCGGCACAACCACCGCTCCCGGAAAATCCTGCGGTGCAATTTTTGCGATCGTTTTGTACAGCGGCGAATCGAGCGAGGAAGCCGGCGCGTTTTCGCCCGGATCGGGCGCAAGCGCAAAAGTTACCTGCGAATCGGCCACAAGTTTCGTGAGCTGCCCGATGACGTCGTAAATCGAATCGCCCGGCATCAGGCGAATGTTCAGATTGGCGCTGGCTGCGGAAGGAATCACGTTGGTGCGCACGCCGGCCTGCAGCATCGTCGGCACAATCGTATTGTGCAGCATTGCGCCCCAGGCAGGATTTGCGTCGCCCAGATGATGCATGGCCAGCTCGATGCGCTCCGGTTCATCGATGGCGCGCATCCACTTTCCGGTTTCATCTTCCTCGATTGGGGCCAATCCTTCAAAATAGCGCAGCGTGACCGCGGTCGGCTCCGGCGGCGCGTCGAAGACGCCGATTTTCGCGATCGCTGCCGCAAGATGAACTACCGCGTTGTCTGGAAGCGGCCGCGAAGCGTGCCCCGACGTGCCCTTGGCCGTTACTGTCACGTTGTACGGCACTTTTTCGCTGGCCTGCACGGAGACGTAGATTACTTTGCCGTTTTCCATACGCACCGCGCCGCCTTCATTCAGTGCGTAAGTGCACGCGAACTTGTCCCAGTATTTCGCGATCACCGGTTTGATGCTGGCGTCGCCGCCCTGTTCTTCGTCATCGTCGGCCAGAAACACAAGATCGCGGCCCAAGCGCATTCCCGAACGCTTGATGGCGATAAATACCGCGAGATTCGCCGCCACCATCCCCTTATCGTCGATCGCGCCGCGGCCGTAGAGATAGCCATCGCGCGTAATCGCGGCGAATGGATCCACGCTCCAGCCGCTTGCGTCCACGCCGACCACATCCAGATGGCCCAGCAACAGCAGCGCCTGAGAAGAGTCCGGCAGCGAGCCCGCTTGCAGCCGCGCGACTACGATTCCGCGGCCCGGCGCGACCTCGATCACTTCCGAAGCGATGCCTTCTTTATCCAGCACAGCGGCGATGTATTTCGCGGCGGGCAATTCGTTGCCCGGCGGGTCGGTCGTGTTGATGCGAATCAAGTCGGTCAGCCAACCGGTCATTTCCTGTGACAGCGCATCCAAATCGACGTTGGGTGAAGCGGCAGCCGGCGTCGCGGCGGCGGAAGAAGCGGGAGTTTGCTGGGCGCGCAGCGCGGCTGGCCCAGCCAGAAATGCGATCGCGATTGGAAACAGTACGGCAAAATAGTGACGCCGAAAATTCATGCAGCTCTCCTGTTTCGGAAGTCCTGCGGGCTCAACGCGGAGCGATTTATCGTAACACGAGTCGTACGCGCGTCGTCCCGATGATCGAGCGGCGCGACTTCAATTGAACATCCCGGCGATTCGTGGCAGCATCTCACTGTTTTGCGGATGGTCACGGCAACGCCTGCAATTCGCGGGGAGACAATTCCGATGCTTTCGATTTTGCGTAGCGCACTTCTGGGCGTGCTGATCGGCGCGCTGCTCGTTCCCGCCGGCGATCTGGCCGCCGCAGCGCAGGAATCCGGACCCGTGCAGCCGCCCGCGCAACAGCAGACCCAGCAGCCGCCCGCGCAATCTCCGGCGCCTACCGCGGCCGCGCCGGCGTCATCGTCGGCGGGCGGGCCGCAACAGGCCGGTCCCGCGCAGCCGGCGGGTGGATACTCGATCTCGGTGACGGTGCCGGAAGTAAATGTGGACGTGGTAGTCACCGACAACAACGGCACCTACCTGCCCGGCCTGAAGAAAGAAAATTTTCGCGTGTACGAGGACAACGTCCCGCAGACGCTCACCAGCTTCGCGCCCACCGAGGCGCCGATCACCATCGTCCTGTTGGTGGAATTCAGCACGCTCGGCGGCGGATTCTTCGCCTATAATGGAACAAATTGGGCGGTGAGATTCCTGACTTTGCTGCGTCCCACGGATTGGGTGGCGCTGGAAGACTACTCGATGCAGACCCACGTCGACGTGGATTTCACGCACAACACAGACGAAGTGGCACAGTATCTTTCCACCATGATTTTTCCGCCGTTCCATGAGGCCAATATGTTCGACGCGCTGGCGGACACTATCGATCGCTTGCGCGACGTCAAGGGCAAGAAGGCCATCCTGCTGCTCGGCACGGGACTCGATACGTTCAGCAAATTGACGCTCGACAAGATCATGGCGGAAATGAAAGAAACGGACGTCTCAGTCTATTTCGTCAGCACCGCCGGTGCGAACACGTTTCAAGGCCAGCCCACCAGCATGAACTTCCTTCAGGCGCAGAATGAACTGAACAACTTCGCGAAGCTGACGGGCGGCCGCGCATGGTATCCGAACTTCGAGGGAGAAATTCCCGGAATTTTTCAGGATGTCGCCGCGAGTTTGCGCAGCCAGTACACTTTGTCTTACGTTCCCTCGAATAAAGCACTGGACGGAAAATATCGTAAGATACGCATCGATCTCACGGCGCCGGATGGCGGGCCGCTCACAGTGCTCGATCAAAAGGGCAAAAAAGTTAAATTCTACGTTTATGCGCGGCAGGGTTACGTCGCGCCGAAATCGAATATCCCCGATTGAAGAATTCGGCCCGCGGGGCCGTGGTTTTCGCGCCTATTGCCTGGTGATCCGTAAATCACCGCCGGTCATTTCGGGCGGCTCCGGCACGCCCAGCGCGCCCAGCAGCGTTGGCGCGATATCGCGCAACGATCCGCCGGGGCGCAGGGCGGTGGTGCCGTCGTCGGAGAGCAGCAGGAAGGGAACGGGATTCGTGGTGTGATAGGTGTGCGGGCCGCCGGTCGCGGGATCAATCATGGTTTCGGCGTTGCCGTGATCGGCGGTGATGATCCAGGCGCCGCCGCGCGGCTTGAGCGATTGGTAGATGCGGCCCAGGCCTTCGTCCACCGCTTCGACAGCTTTGATCGTGGGCTCAAGCTTTCCGGAATGTCCCACCATATCGGCATTGGCGAAGTTCATGATGATGGCGTCGAAATCGCCTTTTTCGATGGCTTTGATTACGGCGTCGGCGATGCTCGCGGCGCTCATCTCCGGTTTCAAATCGTAGGTGGGCACTTTCTGGGAAGGGACCAGCACGCGCTCTTCGCCGGGGAACGGCGTTTCTACGCCGCCATTGAAGAAATATGTGACGTGCGCGTATTTTTCGGTTTCGGCCACGCGCAGATTGCGAAATTCCAGGCCGGCGAAAACGTTGGCCAGGATCTGCTCGAGTTTCTCGGGGCTCACGACGTGTTGCAGCCAGGGCCATTTTTTATCGTATTGCGTCATGCCCACGTAGAAAAGTTTTTTGGGGCGCGCGGGATCGACGAATTCTTTGAAACCGGGCTCGGCCAGGGCGCGCGTCATTTGCCGTGCGCGGTCAGCGCGATAGTTGAAAAAAATCACGGCGTCTTCGTCGCGAATCGGTCCGACGGCGGGCGCGGCAGCTCCCGCGCCTTCGGTGATCACCACCGGCAGAGTGAATTCATCGGTGGTACCCAATTCGTAGCTGCGTAGCATCGCGGCGATTGGATCGGGCGAGCGCAATTCCGATTCGCCATGGACCACGGCGCGATAGGCGAGCTGAACACGTTCCCAGCGATTGTCGCGGTCCATCGCGTAGTAGCGGCCGGATAGGCTGGCGATTTTGCCGACGCCGTACTCGCGCAGCCTCTGCTGCACCTGGCGCAGGTAGTCGACGCCGCTATTCGGAGCGGTGTCGCGGCCATCCATGAAACAGTGGATGAAAACGCGCTGCACTTTATTTTCGCGGGCCATGCGCAGCAGCGCGTAAAGATGATTCAAGTGCGAATGCACGCCCCCATCGGACACCAAGCCCATCAAATGCAATTGGCGCTCGCGGCCGCGGACCATCGCGCGCAGCAGCAAGTCGTTTTGAAATAGCGCGCCCGAGGCGATCATTTGATCGATGCGCGTGATGTCCATGTGCACGATGCGGCCCGCGCCGATGTTCAAGTGGCCCACTTCGCTATTGCCCATCTGCCCGTCCGGCAGGCCGACGGAGGGGCCGGAGGTTTGGATCAACGTATTGGGATATTTTTTCAGCAGGGAATCGTAAGTGGGCTTGCGCGCGAGAGCGATCGCGTTGCCTTTGATCGCGGGCGAATATCCCCAGCCATCGAGCACGGTCAGGACAATTGGTTTCGGTCGTTTGGACATATTTAGGCGCCGGCGAGGGCGGCGCGGCCGAGGAACACGGCCGACGAGCCCAATTCTTCTTCGATGCGCAGCAATTGATTGTATTTGGCGACGCGTTCGCTGCGCGATGCGGAGCCGGTTTTGATTTGGCCGGTGCCCATGGCGACGACGAAATCGGCGATGAAGGTATCTTCGGTTTCGCCGGAGCGATGCGAGACGACCGAGCGGTAACCCGCGCGGCGGCCCATTTCGATGGCCTCAACGGTTTCGGTGACGGTGCCGATTTGATTGAGCTTGATCAGGATCGCGTTGCCGATTTGCTCCGCGATGCCGCGCGCGAAAATGTGAGGGTTGGTGACGAAAATGTCGTCGCCGACCAATTGCACCAATTTCCCGCAGGTGGTCGTCAGATTTTTCCAACCGGGCCAATCTTCTTCAGACATGCCGTCTTCGAGCGAGACGATCGGATATTGGCGGATCCAGCTTTCCCACAGCGCAACCATTTGGTCGGACGACTTGCTGGATTTATCGGATTTCTTGAAGACGTATTTCCCGCTGGCCGGCACGTAGAATTCGCTGGCGGCGGGATCGATTGCGAGCGCGACATGCTTGCCCGGCGTGTAGCCGGCGGCGGTGATGGCTTCGAGCACGACTTCGACCGCCTCTTCGTTCGATTTCAAATTCGGCGCGAAGCCGCCTTCATCGCCCACGGCCGTGGAATATCCTTTCTTGTGCAGCACGGCTTTCAAATTGTGAAAGACTTCCACGCCCATGCGCAGCGCTTCGCTGAAAGTTTTCGCGCCGATGGGCATGGCCATGAATTCCTGGAAATCCACGGAATTATCGGCGTGAGCGCCGCCGTTCAAAATGTTCATCATGGGCACGGGCAGCGTGTTCGCGGCGCGTTCACTCGAAAAACGCGAAAGATATTTGTAGAGCGGCAAGCGCTCCGCGCCCGCCGCGGCCCGTGCGGCTGCCATGGAGACCGCCAGCAGCGCATTCGCGCCCAAGCCAGCCTTCGTCGGAGTGCCATCGGCGTCGATCATGCGGCGATCGAGCGCCTTCTGGTCGGTGGGATCGAGGCCGATCACTGCTTTCGCCAGCGGTCCATTCACGTTGGCTACGGCCGTGAGCACGCCCTTGCCCAGGAAACGCGATTTATCGCCGTCGCGCAGCTCGATGGCTTCGTGCTCGCCCGTCGACGCGCCAGAGGGCACCGCCGCGCGCCCCCAGATTCCGCCATCGAGGATGACGTCGGCTTCGACGGTGGGATTGCCGCGCGAATCGATAATTTCCCGGGCAGTTACACGTGTAATCCTGCTGGACATCGCTCACCCCTTCGGTAGATTCGGAGAATAAGAACGGAATGCCGCAGAAAGTTTAGCGTCTCTGACGGTTTGGGGAAAGTGGGATTCCGAAACGCGTCAGAACTGTGAGCGTCGAAAACTGGCCGCGCGGCGGATTACTCAGGCTCCTCAAGCATGGACTCGACGCGCACCACCACGGTCACGCCGCTCTCGTTGACGTTATATTTCTTGCGATCTGCTGCGGGATTGAAGCCGATCACCGAGCGCTCC
>Ga0182015_10004812_pt1 | contig 14337 bp, 13 predicted proteins | sample 712P3MmetaG_FD_120478 | JGI IMG/M metagenome (GOLD analysis project Ga0182015, IMG submission 120478) | Permafrost microbial communities from Stordalen Mire, Sweden - 712P3M metaG | ecosystem: Environmental > Terrestrial > Soil > Wetlands > Permafrost | place: Sweden: Stordalen | collected...
CCAACGACGAACGGGCGGGGACGCCCGTCGCTCCATCGTTCCGCAAATGCGGTAGAATAGTTCCACACCTCTTATGTCAGACCGAACGTTTACCCTTGAAGAAGCTCAATCTTTACTTCCCACTCTTGAATCGCTTTTGCGGGTTTCGATTGATGGCAAGAAATTAATCGAGGCTGTCGATCTAGAATTCCAGGAACTTGCGCATCGCGTGTTTCTCAGCGGAGGCCTTCTGGTTAATGTCGTCCAGATGGCGCGTCGCAAGGCAGAACGTGAGAAGACCATCCACCGCGTGAAAGACGCCATGGCAGAAATCGACGCTATCGGAGTGCAAGTGAAAGATCTCGATATCGGGCTACTGGATTTTCCCTGCGAAGTGGACGGGAACACAGTGCTGCTTTGCTGGAAGCTGGGCGAGAGCGGAATTACGCACTGGCATGGCACTGATGAAGGGTTTGCCGGGCGCAAATTGATCGACGAGCGGATCGCAAAGGCGAAGCGCGCAAATTAAGTTTGTGTGGGGCGGATACTCCTGTCCGCCACCGTTGCGGTTGTCATAAATGCATCTCAAAGGTGGCGTAAAACAGCTTGCGCAATGCTGGAAGATTTTCTGTGCAAGCATTCACCGGGACGAACGTTCCTTAAGAGGGAAATATCCCTGTGCACACTCTGGTACATGTCGGCGCGTCACCAGATTCATAGAAGTTCTCTGCTACAATTTGTGGAAAGCGCAAGGAACGATTTTGGCCGCATCAGGTTCTCAGCATGAATAAGCGAAGTCGAAAATTTCAATTTATAGCCGGATTTGTCGCTGTTTTTCTGGCGCTCGGAACCGGATGCACCGGCTTTTTTGTTAATCCTACGCTGAGCAGTTTGGCGGTCGGCCCACAAACTCCAACTATAGAGCAGGGAACCACCCTACAAATGGCTGCGACTGGGACTTATGACGACGGCTCGACGAAGTCTCTGACTGGCAGCGCGCTTTGGTCAACCTCGGATTCGACAATCGTCAGCGTGAACACCACTGGTCTCATAACCGGAGTTGCTCCCGGTACGGCGACAATCACGGCAGCGTCAGGAACGATCAGCGGTTCGACCACCGTCACGATTTCTCTGGGAAATATCACTTCAATCGCATTGTTGCCGGTCAATTCCAGCACGCCGGAAGGCACGACAGTGCAATTTAGCGCAACTGCGACCACTTCGGATGGAAATACTCAAGACATCACCTCCAGCGTAACCTGGGCTTCCTCGAATACAACAGCGGGAACCATAGATGCTAGCGGCTTGTTCACGGCATCCACGACGGTGACTCCGGCTCAAGTCACGACTATTAGCGCTACTTCCGGGAACGTTACAGGGACGACCACGCTAACGGTGAACCCCTAGCCTTCGGGTTGTTATTTTCGCCAGACGCGCGTCAACATCAGGGCTGAAACCCGCCCTCTATCCATCGCTTTAGCAGAGCCAACTGCTCCTCACTCCAGAATGGCCCTCCTAGCGGCATCTGCGGCTGCGTTTGCCCGGCAAGGTGACGGTATACGCTGCGGGCATTCGCCGGCTGCGACATCCACTCGTACTTATGAAGAAAGACACCAAAAGCGATCATGTGCTCGATATCGGTGGGCCGGAATAAAGGCAGAATGTCCCGCGAAAACGAGACATTTACGACAGCATCACTCATGAACACAGCTCTCCCTGATGAAATATCCGGAACCGTGGCCGGACCGGCTTAGCACCACCGACAGGGGAAGCTGTGTGCCTAAAACGCGCGGCAGTAAATTGCCATCATCTCTGCCTAAGCGATGGGACAAGCTAAGCTACCGCGTTACCAATGTCAAGAAAAAGTGTCATCTCGAGCCATTCACATCAATTGAGCGGTTGACATGTTTTGAAGTTATATTCCGCGCTATTAGGCACGCGGCAATGCGACGCGCCTGCGCTATATTGTTGTCATCCCTGTGAAATCCGCAGCGCGGTCATCTTCACTTTGCCTAAGATTGAGTCTGCTGGCGGCCTGCGTCTGCCTCTCGGCGTGCAATCGCGGCGGCGGCCGGGTACTCCAGATTGCCTATGTTTCGGTGCCGCAGGCAATCTTGCGTGATCACGTTTCCGCGGTTTTCAACAAGACTGGCGTGGTCAAGAATGGAGAGCGCCTGGAAGTGCTCGATCGCGAGCGCCGCTTCGTAAGAGTGCGCTCCGCCAGCGGAGAAGAAGGATGGATCGAACAACGATTCCTCACCTCAGAACAGGTTTTTCAGGGATTCCAAAAACTGGCGCAAGAGGAAAAGAACGATGCCGTTCAAGCCACCGGCACGACTCGCAACGATACTAATCTTCACCTCACTCCCGGGCGCGAAACCGAACATCTCTATCAACTGAATCACGGATCGAAAGTTTCCATCCTGAAACGCAGCACCGCGGAAAAAGCCATTGCTACGGTATCCGCTAAGCCCGCTAACCCGGACGCCAAGCCCGTGAGCGTGGCCATGGAAGACTGGTGGCTGATTCGCGACGAGCAGGGAAGAGTGGGATGGCTGCTGGCGCGCATGGTCGACCTCGATGTTCCGCTCGAAATAGCTGAATATTCCGAAGGCCAGCGGATGGTCGCATTCTTCGTGCTTAATGAAGTCACGGATGGTGACAAGAAGGTGCCGCAATACCTGGTTCTTTTTACCGAGCCGAGAGATGGCTTACCGTTCGACTATAACCAGATTCGGGTATTCACCTGGAACGTAAGGCGACATCGTTACGAGACCGCATACCGCGAACATAATTTAAACGGCTTTCTTCCAGTCACGATTTCGCACGAAGATTTCGGCAAGGAGGGTACGTTGCCGGTGTTTGTCCTGTACGTGAAAGACGACGAGGGAAATACAGAAGAGCGGAAATACAAACTCAATACGCCAATAGTGCGGCGAGTTCTGGCCGCAGGCGAGGTAAAGGGGGCACCATCGTCAAAGCGCGCCGCCCGTGCTCACGTCCGTTAGGTCCAAAATGTGGGGCGGACACTCCTGTCCGCCGCCGTTGAAGTTGCTTTTAATCTGCGATGGTATTGAAAAAAATTCAAAAACGGCGGACAAGAGTGTCCGCCCACATAAGACTCTTCATTGTGAGAGGCGCGGCGACTGACTTGATACCAGTGCCGCGCCTCAGATGTTTAGAAAATTAACTTCAGTTCGAACTCCACCACCCGGGGAGAACCCAGCGCGTTTACGCCCGACCCGAGTCCGAGGCGCAAGGCATTAGGCTGGGGGTTGAGGGTGCCGTTCGGGGACCCGGGTGTCCCGTCCAGAACTGTGCTGAACGGGACGGCCGGGCCATCGAAGTTAGCAAAGTTGAATACGTTGAAAAAAGTTACTCCTGGCCTGAGTTGAATGCTCTCCCTTATTTTGTAACTCCAGTTCAGTCCGAAATCGAAGGTTCGCAGCCATCCCTGGCCTACGGCTCCTGCGGGAGCAAGCGGCAGTCCAGCGATCACTCCGGAACCGCCCTGGTTTCCTCCGATGACCGCCTGAAGTCCGGTCAAATCTGCTTGAGTCATCAAGCCATTTGCAATGAGTACCTGGCCGGCTGGAGTCGGCTTGCCAACGTAGTTGCTGTTGTAATTCGCAATGCGCTGGTTTAAGCCGTTCACGCCAAACGAGCGCCCGAAACCGCCGACGTTGGTGTCCGGCAGCAAGTCACCGACTCCGCCGTTCGAACCGAAAGTTCCATCCCCGGTCCCGTCGCCGGTGAGATCCGTTTGGAAGATGCCTCCCGGTGCGCCGCTGACCGGCAACGTCACGTTCGAGGCCAGCGGGCTATCGAAGTGCGAAATCAAATTAATTTGAAAGCCCTTGGGCAAATCCATGACACCGCCAAATGACAATTGGTGGGTACGATCAAGCCCGTTCGGCCCAATGTAATTTAGAGGATTAGCATTGTCGGTGGGGAAGTTGATGAAGTCGCTATCCCGTGCCGTCGAAACATAGCGGGAAAGCGCATAGGAAATCTGGAAGTTCAAGTATCTAATTCCGGGCAACGGATTGTGTACATCGTCTTTCAACGACATCTGCAAGCCGTTGTAAACGGAGCGCCCAATGGGAAAGAGCATCTGGTTGGCTCCGGTTGCGCCATTGTTTACGCCGCCGAAGGCCGCGTTCGGGCACGGACCGCCACCGCATAGTGCGTAGCCGGAATCGAGACCGTTGGCCGCAAAGTCCGATATGGTGGCGGGCCGGGGAATGTATGTTCCGCCATCATTCGTTCCATTCGACGGATCGGTGCCGCAATTACCGTTATAAGTGGCGGCGATAGTGGTCACTCCGCAATCCGCTAGAGTTGCAGCGATGGCCGCCTGGGCCGCAGGCTTATTAAAGTATCGGGCGTCGCCGACGCGATTCGTGTCAATGCTGAGAAGATTGTGGGTGGAGATGTTCCGGAGATAATCAGCGGTAAAGACCATTCCTCGCCGAATCTCTCTTTGCACCCCAATGTTCATTTGTACCGAGCGGGAAGATTTGTAGTCCGGCGCCAGCAGACTGGTGCCGTTGATATCAATTCCATCGATGAGGGTATTGCCGACGTACGTGCCGTTCGATGAAGGCCCGGCGGCTGTTACGGCCGCCTGGTATTGTTGCTGAAGCTGGATGATCTGGCTATCGACACTGCCTATAGGGGAACCGCAGATCGTAGCTGGATCGATGGTGCTGGTGAATGGCAGAGCTTGGGGCGCACCACTGGAGCAAATGTTCGCCGACCCCAAAAACAGTCCCTGCTGCAATCGTCCCGCTGGGTCAAACAAAATATTGTTCCAGATCGAGTTCTCATAGAAGAGACCGATACCGCCGCGAATCACGGTCTTTCCATTGCCAAGCGGCGAATACGCGAATCCCAACTGCGGGGCGAAATTGAGATTCGGCTGGTGGACCTGATCTTCGAGGCCCGAATAGAACTGGTTATCGAAGGCCGCCAGCGCCGGCGTGGGGCCCAAATCGCTGTCCGTCCGACCCGTGTCGCGCACGTAGCGAAGGCCAGCGGTCCATGTAAAGTTCGGTTTCATCTTCCAGGAATCGCCGAAGTAAAGAGACAGCCGATTGTCGGGCCCTAAGCCTCCGCCGGGATAACCGAACGCTGGTTTGGCGGAGGAGAAGCCTTCGCCGTTACCCAAGGTTACATTCACGGCCGGATAGTTCAGCGGGTTGGCAGCGCCGCCAGTGAAAGGACAATTTCCTGCCGCTACGCAGGCCGGCGTGTCGGCGGGCGATCCCACCGCGGGAGCCAGGCCCAGGAATTCGGCGAATCCCCCGCCGTCCAGGTGGTTGAGGCCGGCACCGAAACGGAAGACATGATTCTTGAATGGCTTGCTGCCGTCATACTTGATTTGATGGTCCGACTGGAAAGTCGCCTGCGGTGCCAGGAAGTTTGGGCCAGAGCAGAAGGCATCGGCGCCGGCGGTCAGGCAATTAGGATCAGAGCCGATAGCCAGTTCGATCGCGCCACCGGGATTAAAGATACTGGTACCGGTGACTGCGTCGGTGATTCCGTTCTGAAATTTCGTGTACCCAAAGCGGATGCTGTGAGAAAAACTGCCAGTGTTGAAATCCGCGCCGATAATGTGATCGCGCGAGTGGTTTACGTTGGCGAATGGTTGAAAAGAATTAGGGATAAATGGCAGCACGCTACGGTTTTGCTCGAAGGTGAACCGGTAGAAGAGCTTGGCCTTACCCAGGGAATAATCGACCCTGGCCAGCGCTTCGGTGTCGCGGAAAGGGGAATCGAAACTGCCGGTCAAGCTGGAGAAGTTTCCTCCCGGGATTACCGGATCGAGCAAGTCCTGTTTGTTTCGTTCGAGGTCAGCAAAAAAGAAAAGCTTGTCTTTTATTATGGGTCCGCCAACATCGCCGCCGAATTGATTGCGCTGAAAATAATTGGTCGAATCTCCTGGGAGAGCGGCGTTCAGCTTCTGGTCGCGGAAATAATAAAAGCCTTCTCCGTGATACCCGTTGGTGCCCGATTTGGTGGTCACGTTCACCGAGCCGGATGAGGTCAATTCGGTGGAGAGGTCGAGCGAGGATTGCTGCAAGGCCGACTCCTCGATTGCTCCCAGCGGAAGATTCTGGGTCGTCGTTCCCACCGTTTCGTCGCTGATGTCAACGCCGTCAACCTCGATGCGCGCGGTGCGTCCGAAGCGTCCGCCGAAAGAAACCGAGGAGAATCCATTCTTGGTGGGGTCAAAGGTGCCTCCATCCTGGATCTGGACTCCCGGTTCGAGCTGCGCTAGATCGAGGAAGTTGCGGCCGTTAATCGGCAGGTTTTCAATTTGCTCGGTGGTAAGAACGCCCTGCACGGTGGCCTGTTCCGTATTCACCGTGACGGCCGATCCCGCCACTTCCACAATCTCCGCGCTTTGCCCCACTCCCAGGGTGATGTTTCCGCTCGCGGTGGTATTCACTTGCACCACCACGCTCAATTCAGTCGTCTTAAATCCTTCTCTCTCCACTCGCACCACATAATCGCCGGGCGTAAGCGCGCCCGAAGTGTACGCCCCAGAACTGGTGGTGGAGGCGGTCAGCGTTTGCCCGGTTTGCTTGTTCGAGATAATAGCTTTCGCGTCAGCGACCACAGCTCCGCTGGGGTCGGTCACGGTGCCCTGAATGCTGCCCGTAGAAATGGTCGTTTGCGAATATAACGTTGTCCCCGCCAGAAAAAGCACGAGCGAACAGCAAATAGCTTTGACAAATGGCTTGAGCGGAAGGCGATGTTGCGGCATGTCGTCTACCTACCTTTCGAATTTGTACCTGGTTTACTGTTCGCCAAAAAAACAAATGCCGACTAAAGCGCAGCCTGGATTCTGAAAAGCTGATTGCGAATTGGTTTCTGCTTATGCACCTGACAATCCAAACTGGATTGCGCACTTCTTGTGACTTTTTTATAGGTTTACGAATTGGCACACGTAGCGGCGCGTTCGGAAGAAAGATTTTCCAGGAACCGATGAACCTACTAAAGCGAAGATTGAATCGCGATTAAACTGTATTGCCGAAGTAAGGTCTTCATGCAGTGGGACTTGCAAGGCAGTATGGTGGTTAAGTTTCTTCGCTCAGATTTTGAGTCTCTGGTTCACTGTTCGACTAGATTTTCATCCAGAAAGAGCTCACGCCGTACGAATCTACTGTTCGCCAAGGATGCTTTGGGAGGACAGAAAGGTCCCGGGGCGCCCAGCTCGTGCTATACGGTATTCCATATCTCTCTTTCGGCAGACCTATAGTTTTCAATATCGCGCATCTGTCGCCGTATGTAAGTGCCTGAATATGCTAGACATTTTGTTTCGCCTGTTTTGGAATCCAAGCTGCAACCAGAGAGCTAGTCAGACAGACAAAATTTAATGGGCCGGACCGGTCCAAGGACTTTGTGACTACAAACTTTTTGCTAAAAGGCTCTCCCGGAGGAAATATGATTCGCTGCTCAAAATGGATGATCGCTGCCGCGCTATTCAGCGCATTATTTGCAATTCAAACCGTGGCCCAGACCGCTATTACTGGGAGCGTGGCGGGTATCGTCACTGATCCTTCCGGAGCCGTGCTCTCGAACGTGACTGTTACCGCTAAGAATGCGGACAATGGCAGCACACAGACAGTTCAATCTGCCAGCACCGGTAACTATCAATTTTCTCTTCTCCAGCCGGGTATCTACGAGATTTCGGCGACCGCATCTGGTTTCGCTCAACTTCAGCGCCGCGTAACCGTCGCGGTCGGATCAAATATTGCCGTAAACCTGCAACTTTCGGTCTCATCGAGCCAGGAGACGATTGAAGTCACTGGAGAACCGACCGCGATCCAAACCGAAGACGCCAATATCACCACGACCTATACCGCCCGACAGGTTGCCGAATTGCCGAATCCAGGAAACGATCTCTCGGCGGTGGCTTTGACCAGCCCCGGAGTGGTGATGAACACCACCGGTGGCGCGATGTTCGGCGGCGGCAACTATGAATTCTTTGGCTTGCCGTCGAATTCCAACGTATTTACCTACGATGGCGCGAACGACAATGATCCTTACTTCAACGTCAACAACAGCGGCGCGACGAATCTTACCCTTGGATTGAACGACGTCGAGGAAGCCAGCGTTGTGACCAATGGCTATAGCGGCCAATACGGCGGCTTGGCTGGCGCAAACATCAATTATCTTTCTAAAAAAGGTGGTAACGCATTCCACGGCAATGCAGAGTATTTCTGGAATGGCCGATTACTGAACGCGAACCGGTGGTTCAATAACCAGGCGAATGCACTAGCTGGTTCAGAAGTGGCTCCGCGTCCATTTGATAATGCCAACCAATACGCCGCATCGTTGGGTGGTCCTATTAAGAAAGACAAAGCTTTCTTCTTCGTGGACTACGAAGGAATTAAACTACTGATTCCCGTCTCAACCGTAGTTAATCTTCCGACTGCTGGCTTTCAGAGTGCAGTACTGAATAATCTTGCGACAACTGATCCTGGTGCAATACCTCTATACAATCAGTTTTTCGGCCTATACAACAACACCCCGGGCGCGGCCAATGCTCAAAATGTTTTGCCTACCGGTTCGAACGGAGCAGGGAACGGTTGCAGCAACATTACCCCAACAGGTGCGTTTGCTGGACTCGCATCGGCTCCTTGCGCACTTCAGTTGCAGGGCGGAACGTCCCAAATTACCAAGGACTACATCATTGTCGGCCGATTAGACCTCAACTTGGGCAAGAACGACAACCTGTTCCTTCGGGTGCAGCATGAAGCCGGACTGCAGGCTACTTACACTGATCCGATCACCCCAGCATTCGACGCCAACAGTGCCCAGCCCGAGTGGCAGAGCCAGTTGAGCGAAACCCATACTTTCGGTTCCAACACCGTAAATAACTTCGTAGCATCGTTACAGTGGTATAGCGCTCTGTTCACGATGGTCAATCCCACCGCCGAGTTTGCGGCGCTTCCCGCAAATGTTGGAACCATAGCTCTTGGGGATGGCTCGCTGGCCAGTCTAAACGCCGACGGTACCGCCTTTCCGCAAGGTCGGAATATAACGCAGTATGGACTCGTGGATGACATTAGTGTCGTGAAGGGAAAACACACGCTTAAAGCGGGCGTCAATTTCCGGCGGGACCTCGTAAGCGATCACAACTTCACTGGCGTGATCCCGTTCCAGGAACCATTTTCTCTGGCTGATTTCGCGAACGGTGGAAGCACCGGCGACTTAGCCGCTGAAAACTTTCCTATACACACCGATGTACCCGTCGCCCTTTACCAACTGGGGTGGTATGTGGCTGACGACATTAACGTTTCTCCTAGCCTGAAGCTGACCCTGGCCATGAGATTCGATCATCTTTCGGATCCAACTTGCGCCACTAACTGCTTCCAGAGTTTGAATGCTCCGTTTGACGATCTCAACCGCGGTGGCCCGGTCAACTCAGTGATAACGACTGGAGAGCACACTGCATTTCCGTCGGTCACACCCATTGTTTACGAGCCTAAGATCGGGTTCGCATGGTCTCCAACGTTTGCGAAAAACACCGTCCTCCGCGGCGGTTTCGGAATTTTCAGTGACGCCGTTCCCACGGGCGCCATCGACCAAATTCTGACCAATGCGCCTAATGACCCTAGTTTCGTTCTGTTTGGCGCGGGGGCTGGCGGCGCGACTGGGGGATCTCTGGCTCCCAATGGAATGAACAGTTTGAGCAACCAACTGGTAGCAGCCGATGCGGCATTCGTTAGCGGATTTGCCAGCGGCGGTGCAGGCGTTCCAGCTTTTAACTTCTTTAATTCAGCCCCGGTTGTCATTCCCCGCTATGACGAGTGGAGTCTGGAAATCCAGCAAGGGCTGGGATGGCACTCTACATTCACCGCGAAATATGTAGGCAATCACGGATCCCATGAGGAAGTTACGAACCCGGAAGAAAATGCCTACAGCCCCGCCGGCTTCGGCGGCCTTCCAACGACGCAACCAGATACGCGCTTCGACGTGATTGGCCAGCTCCAAAATGTAGGCAACTCAAACTATAACGGCATCACTACGACCCTATCGCACAGTTTCAACGGCGGATTCGATTTCAACGCCTCTTACACATACAGCCATGCGCTGGATGATGTGTCAAATAACTCGCTCTCCCCATTTGGCTTAAACGACTCGACTAATGTGGATGTCGTCACGCCGTTAAATCCATTCAACCTCGGATCGCTGAATTACAGCAACGCCGATTACGATGTGCGTCATTCCTTCAACATGAACTACGTTTGGTCGGATGCGTTTCGACATTTGACGAGCCATGGTCCGAATGCCCTTATGAAGGGATGGACATTCTCGGGTACCATTTTCGACCATACCGGCTTCCCCTTCTCAATTTACAGTAGCGGTGCTACCAACACCCTACAGTCGACGCTCTTCGGCAGCACAACCCCTTCGACAGTGTCAACTGTGTTGGCCGATGTAGTAGCCAATCCGGGCATTAGCTGCGGTCCATCCGGAGCCGGTTTCTCCGGGGGCGTGCCAACGCCGTGCTACGGCGGACAGGCGAGTGGCGCCTTCGCCGATCCTACAACCACGTTCTCAAGTCAGCGCAGAAACACGTTCCGCGGCCCGGGCTACTTCGACACAGACTTCAATGTGGAAAAGGGCTTCGGCATTCCGAAATGGGAAGGATCAAGCTTTACAATCGGAGCGAGATTCTTCAACCTCTTCAACCATCCGAACTTCGCATTCCCGGTTGGCAACGTTGACAACCCGCAATTTGGGCAGATCGTCTCGGACGTCAGTCAGCCGACCACAATCCTCGGTTCTGGATTGGGAGCGGATACTGCTCCGCGGATGGTCGAACTAACCGCGAAGATCACGTTCTAACTGATTCGCCAGAAGTAATTCAGCACAATTTGCGGCCCCGTAAAGGGGCCGCTTTTTTATGTGCCCGGCAAGGCCATCATTTGCCGAACATCGGGTAATGGCTGGCTGCGCCCATGAAGAACAACAGCGGGATCGTTAAATATGCGCTGATTCGCGAAGTCAGAAATGCCATTCGTGCCATGCGGCCTGCTTTTTCGGGAATCGGCGTTCCATTGGAAGCGTTCTCTGCCGTCCATTGAATTAGGCGCTTCTGAATCCGCCAGATTATGCCCCAGACATTCAGCAGCATTACCCAGCCGATTCCTCCGCCAACCCCGATTGCGAGCAGGCGATTGCTTTCCCATCCGTGATCGTTCAGGACCAGGAATAGCCATGCCGCTGCAATGACGATAATCGCGACTAGAAACGCCAGGACCGGCCCTTTATCCAACACGCCTTTACCTGGAATCAGCAGCGCATAAAGCAGCGCCCAAGTGATGGTCCAGATCAGAAAGAAGCTGGCCATCGCCATGCCCGACGAGGCGTCCCCGTTGTGCGCATCCGTGGCTACGATATTCCCCCAGTAAGCGAGTCCCGCGATCACCGTAACCACAGCAGACCAGCGGAACCACCATAAAGCGCGTGGCATCAATTTCGGAACGATTTTGCCTCTCACGCCGGAATCGAGCGAGTTCATAAACGGTATATTCACCAGGTTGAAGAAATACAGCAGGCCTACCCATGTGAATGCCGCCAGCAAGTGAATCCAGCGAAGCATCATTAATAGATTAGTGCTGAAATCCCGCGGCAACGAAACCACGGGCGCGAGAGTTACCGCCAACAAACTGGGGATTGCCATGAGTCCTCCGTCGTGATCATACTTCTAAATTGCGCCGAGCAAGATTTGCGCTTAGGCTTAGAATTTTGTTCTCCGCGTGAGTGGTAATTTCAATTTGACAAGATAGATCGCGGGGCATTGTCCTCCTGAGCGACTATTCTTCTTCGTTCACGAAGAAGAACCGAGTCGAAGGATCCCTATTTTATTGGTATTTTGATAAGAAGAATGTTTCAACTTATTGAGCTTCCGTAAGCGGAAACTCAACCTTACTCACTATGACGCCGAGTTTGAGCAAACTGGCCGCGTGGGTAGTGTCCTATTAGTGCGTTGAAACCGACTCTAGGCCTGTCGGCGCGAATGTCCGACAGGATAGTAAGCTACATTGTGAACGATCCTCGATATTTTCACTAATTCCCAAGCGATGTCCTGGGCTAATGTTTCGGCCTCCTCGACATAGGGCAATCCATGGATCAAAGCATGCCCTTCTAGGTCGGGATCGCGTCGCACTTCTAAGCCACGCGGTAGGTCATGAATTGCGCCTACATGGGTACCGATTACTCCGAAATTCTCCACATCTCTGACAGCATTCTCTGGAGTTAAGCCTAGAGACAACCCATCTGTGTCTTTTTTTCGGCGAAGGTAAGCGCGATCTCGAATTTCGGTCTTGGTATTAGTGAGGAAGTTCTTACACGTACAAGCTCGAAATACCTCCAGATCACGCGCAAGCAATTCCCCAAGGGCGTGAGGAGAAGTGGCCATTGAGACAATCTATCCTTGCAGCCAATCGAGCCACGTGCGAAGAGTACGTGCAGTTACGTTTTGTTCAGTGTTAGATTTCGTAACAATACCGTTCTGCATTTGCCCGTGGTAAAGGAACGGTTGACGATCCGTTTCGCGAGGAGGGACGATAAGCTTCAATTTTCTGCGTTGGGTCTCCCAAGAAATGTTCACTTCGCGGTAGTAGCCGTAGACATCGGCACCCGCTAAGAGACCACTTGGGATCACTCCCAGAATAATCTGTTTAGCATCCCCCTTCGTCGCTTCATCTGGAGGCTGCTCGTCCGCGTCATAGAAATCTGGATTGGTGGGAATGTTCTGAATCTGCTTTATGAGATTTTCTTTTGTTGGGTTGGCCTTGCTCGAGACCCCAATTGTCGCGAACAATTCATCCACGGCTTGCGAGGTAACGAGTGCTACCGTGCGGAGAGTGTGAGTACCCGTTAAGACATGAAAGGTGTTCTCCACGATGTTCCACGGAGCACCGCTGTCGCTTAGAGAAAGCGCGACGATCCCTAGATACTTATTTTCGCTGTCTTGAATATCGTCAGGCTTAGTGAAGTTCATTGTATTTTCTGCTCACTTTGTTGCTGTTCTGCCTGGATTTTCTGCTGAGTTTTATCAGCCAACTCAATCTTGTCAGTCAGCCAGATGTGCAGCGCTTTTGCAACATTCAGATTCATCACCAAGCCAACTTCCACTTCCCTGAACAACCCTTCCTTTTGCGATCTCTCTTCCATCACCTCTTCGCCCAATTGGCCGTTAGGGAGGACTCTTTGAACGATGAGTTTCGGAATAGGTCCTCTCTGGTTGTAAAGCGAGATAAAAAGGTCAAGGGTTGGGGTGAGTCCTCCGATTGCACCGTCAACGTGAATGACTCGGAAAAGATTGCTCTTTTCGTAATGAAACTGTATTTTCTCGACCCCTGCGGGGAGTACCGGACCGGGTGTCGTGGAATCAGGCATTGCCCACCAGATTATGCTTTAGTGCACCGGCAAGATAGTAGCATAGGTAACCGCATTGGTTACTCGGTTCCTTCATTTGATGTTACCAGAGCTTCGAAAGGTTCTTGCTAAAAGTGAAGATTAAGCGAAAACTAATTCCTGAAATGACCACACGTGATCTGCAATTCCGGCCTGCATGGCAGGCGTCACCCGCAAGCTCTTATGAACTCTCACGAAGTTGTACCACGCGAAATGCAGGGCCACAGCCGCTTTTAAGTTATTAGCCTTCTTGGAAAAAGCATTAGTCAATCTGGTTAGCCTTCTCATTTGCATCCTCATCGTGAGATTTTGCCTTTCAATGTAACTGGTAGAAATGCCTCAATACTTCCGGACATTTGCAGAGTTCTGATTGACGCTCAGAGGCAAGGAAAGCTAGATAAGAGACTATTGCGTTTGGCGGAGCGCGCCGCAATCTTACAGCACGGGTTCGCTATTGTTGGAATAACAGCGTTGGTGGATGAAGCAACCGGATACCAAGACGAGCGGGATAAGTTGGCTCTGGCTAAAATCTTGGAAAGGTTCATTGCCAAGGAGCTTCGCCCGTATGCCAAGAGATTTCCTACGGCATTTTATAAAGAGATGTTTCGGCTGAGAAATTGGAAATGGCCTGACTTGCCTGCCGACCAGAGGAGACGCCCTATTCTCGTCGGCAATTTGACGGATAACGTTGTATACGATCGCTTGGCTCCTGGCGTAAAGCAAAAACTGAAAGAGATGGTCGGCAGGTGCCATCTGGCGGCCTTTCTTTCCGAGGCCGCCACCAACTTTTCAACGCACTAATAGGACACTACCGCCGCGTGGTTCTAGTTGAAAAATAGTCACTCAGCCCGTATTGTACGAATGTTGCCTTTCGATTTGCCGAACGCAGGCCCATTTTGGCAAGTTGTCGAAGAC
>Ga0182015_10004813_pt1 | contig 14331 bp, 14 predicted proteins | sample 712P3MmetaG_FD_120478 | JGI IMG/M metagenome (GOLD analysis project Ga0182015, IMG submission 120478) | Permafrost microbial communities from Stordalen Mire, Sweden - 712P3M metaG | ecosystem: Environmental > Terrestrial > Soil > Wetlands > Permafrost | place: Sweden: Stordalen | collected...
CGGGAAGCCGCCGACCCGGAAGGCGCGAGCCCCTTGGCTGCCACCACCCAGTGGACCCGTGCGTGAGAAGCCGGGGAAGCGGGACCGGCCGCCGCCGGGGAAGCCGAAGGCACCAGGGCCCCCGATACCGCCCGCCGGCGTGGGGGTCACCGTGGGGATCGCACCGGAATGGGGCGTCGCCGCCGTCGCCACGGTGGAGAAGAGCGGCGCGGCCAGAGCGGCCCCCAGTCCCACCGTGGCCACCAGGCCGACGGCCACGCGGGGAGCCCGGCGGAACCACGGCAGCACGAGGATGGAGACGGCACCCACAATGCCCGCCGCGAGCACGACGAAACGGAGGAACGGGAACCACTGCGGGGTGCGGTCCAAGAGGACGAAGCCCCACACGGTGGTGATCAGGAGCGCCGCGGCGAGACAGGACCGGGCGATCCAACTGGACCGACGCTGCCACAGGCCCATGGTCCCGATACCGACGAGGCCGGCCAGCGGTGGCGCCAGGGCCACTGTGTAGTAGGGGTGGATGATGCCCTTGCTCAGGCTGATGACCAGCCCGATGCCGACGAGGGCGCCTCCCCAGAGGAGGAGCGCCGCGCGCTCGCGATCAGTCCGTCGGGCCCGGATGGTGAACACCAAGAGGACCGCCCCGATGAACAGGGCCCCAGGGAGGAGCCACGACATCATGTTGCCAAAACTGGTGTTGAACAGTCGGGTGAGCCCCGTGGGGCCCCACTGCCCCGAGGATCCCGCGGCGCCACCGCCCACCACGCTGCCGGTCTCGTTCCCGGTGATGCGGCCAAAGCCGTTGTACCCGAAGATGAGGTTGAGGATGCTGTTGTTCTGGGAGCCGCCGACATAGGGACGGTCCGCTGCCGGGGTCAGGGCCACCGCGGCCACCCACCAGCCGGCGGCCACCAACGTCGCCACGCCCAAGACGACGACCTGCCAGACCCGACGCCACCACCCCGTGGGTGCGGCGACGAGGTAGACGATGACCAGAGCGGGGATGATGAGGAACGCCTGCAGCATCTTGGTGAGGAAACCGAAGCCGAGGAGGGTGCCGGCCAGGACGAGCCACTTCGTCTGGGCCTTCTCGAGCGCGCGCACGAGGGCGTACATCGACCCCGTGAGGAGCAGGGCCAAGAGCGCGTCAGGGTTGTTGAAGCGGAACATCATGGCTGCGACCGGCGTCAGGGCCAGGATCGCCCCGGCCAACAGCGCAGCTTGCGCCGAGAACCAGCGCCGGACGGTGAGATACACCACACCGACGGTCGCGACCCCCTCGAGAGCCTGGGGCACCAGGATGCTCCAAGAGTTGACACCGAAGAGGCGCGCCGAGATCTCCATCAGCCACAGGGATCCGGGCGGCTTGTCCACGGTGATGAAGTTCGCGGAGTCCGACGAGCCGAAGAAGAACGCCTTCCAGCTCTTGCTCCCCGCCTGCACGGCGGCTGAGTAGAACGAGTTGGCCCAGCCCGAGGCGCCCAGGTCCCACAGGTAGAGGACCGCGGTGAGGGCCAAGAGGGTGAGCAGCGCGGGCCGCACCCACGCCGGGTCCTTATCGCGTCCCCTGAAGAAGCGAGCCAGCCGGCCGCGGCGTCGGGGGGCGGCCGGCTCATGATCGAGCAACCGGTCCGTCTCGCCGAGCTGATCGAGCTGGTGGACCGGTGGATCGAGGAGCCCGACGGACCCGGTGGTCCCGGCCGGCGGCCGCTCGGAATCGCGGGGAGGGGCAGCGGTCATGAGCGGGCCTCCGAGGCAGGGGTCGGGCTGAGGGCGACCGGGCGGAAGATCCACGCCCGCAAGATGGCGAAACGGAGCACGGCGGCGGCGGCGTTGGCCGCCGTGACGGCGACGAGGGCGAGCGGAAGGGATGAGGGCGACAACGCATGGGCCGCCAGGAGGGCCAGGGTGGTCACGGCCAGACTGATGCCGAAGAGGCCGGTCGCCACCGCCGCATAGCGCCCTCGGTGGGCCACGCCGTGCATGCTGCGCGCCAGCTCCTTGTGCACTGCCGTGTTGAACAGGGTGCAGATGGCCAGCGCCAAGGTGTTCGCACCGAGGTTGCCGGCGAGCGGCCGCCAGGCGATGAAGAGGAACAGATACCCGAGGGTGCTGATGGCGCCGACGCCGGCGAAGCGCAAGAGCTGCTCGGCCGCGACCTGGTCGCTGGGCGAGCGGGGCGGGATGGCGGAGCCGGGGGCATCTCGGTGCGCCAACCGACGCGCCTGACCATGCGAGATGCGCCAAACGCCACGCAGGTCCTGGAGCGCGGTGCGGAAGATCTGCACGCGAGAGTCGGGGTCATCGACCCAATCGACCGGAACCTCGCCGATGCGCAGGCCGAGGCGTTCCGCGGCAACGAGGAGCTCGGTGTCGAAGAACCATTCGTCGTCTTGGACCAGCGGAAGCAGCCGGAGGGCCGCCTCGCGACGCAGAGCCTTGAAGCCGCACTGCGCGTCGCTGAACCGGCCCCGGAGGAGGAGCTTGAGCAGCAAGTTGTAGGCGCGCGAGATGAGCTCGCGCTTGGGCCCGCGCACGACGTGGGCCCCCGGGGCCAGACGAGTACCGATGGCCACGTCGCTCTGTCCCGACAGGAGCGGGGCCACCAGAGGGAGGAGGGCCGAGAGCGACGTGGAGAGGTCGACGTCCATGTACGCCACCACGGGTGCGCAACTGGTCGACCAGGCGGACCGGAGGGCGTACCCCCGACCCTTGCGAGGGAGGCTGATCGCCGCCACCCCCGGGGTGCTCTCCGCCAGCGCGGCAGCCACGGAGAAGGTGTCATCGGTGCTGGCGTTGTCGACCACGGTGACCAGGGCACGAAACGGGAAGGACGCATCGAGGAAGCGACGCAGCTCGGTGATGCGCGCCGCCAGGTGCGGAGCCTCGTTGAAGACCGGGACCACTATCTCGACATCGACGGGGAACCGCCGCGGGTCCATCTGCGGCTCAGGGCGGGCCAGGACTGTCATGCGAGCATCGTGTCGACCCGGATTCCGAGGACCGTGAGGACCAGCTGTGCATCTGGTGTGAATCTCGGTGCGCCCCCCTCGGTGCGCCCCTCTCGGTGCGTCCGCACGATCACCTCAGCCCTTTGGCCTCGAGAGCGCCCGCGTGCACATCCTGCGCATCCGCGACATCCGCGACAGGCGCCACGTGTGCGCCATTGGCGCCCGCATGGACTTCGGCCCCCGATTGAACCTCCTGTTGAACCTCCTTCCCCACCTCAACCTCCTGCTCCACCTCCACCCGGACCCCGACCCCACCCCCGACCTCGACGTCGCTCTCGGCCTCGGCCTCGGCCAGGACCGGGATGCGCACCGTGACCGTCAGACCCTGGCCCGGAGCCGAGGTGGCGAACACCGTGCCCCCGTGGGCGGCGACGATGGCCGCGACGATGGAGAGACCCAGGCCACTTCCCCCGTGGGCGCGCCCTCGGGCGGCGTCGACCCGGTAGAAGCGCTCGAAGACCCGCCCCGCATCGTCGGTGGACATGCCGGGCCCTTCGTCCTTGACGACGATCTCGGCCGTCGCGCCGTGCTGGTCCACGCGCACGGTGGCCGCGGTGCCCTCCGGGGTGTGGGCGCGCACATTGGCCAGCAGGTTGTCGATCACCTGGCGGAGGCGGGTGGGATCACCCATGACCTCGACCGGATGGGAGGCGGTGAACTGCACCGGCCACTGTGGTCCCACGGTGGAGGCGGTATGGACCGCTTCGGCCACGAGGCCGACCAGTTCCGTGGGCGCCACGGCGAGCGGCACGCCTTCGTCGAATCGGGCCAGGATCATGAGGTCGTTGACCAGGCGCTCCATCCGGGCCGTTTCGGAACGGATGCCGGTGAACACGCGGGGAAGGTCGTCTTCATGGCGATCGGCGCCGCGCTCGAAGAGTTCGGCATAGGCCGACACGGCGGCGATCGGCGTGCGCAGCTCGTGTGAAGCGTCCGCGACGAACTGGCGCAGATGGCGATCGGACTCTTGCAATCGGGCCTCTGAGGCCAGACGGGCCGAGAAGGCCGACTCGATCCGCTCCAGCATGACATTGAGGGCACGGGCCAACCGGCCCACCTCTGTTGCACTGTCGGCCCCGGGCACGCGCTGATCGAGGTTGCCCGCCGCGATGGAATCGGCCGTGCGCTCCACGTCTTCCAGCGGGCGCAACCCCAACCGGACCAGCCACCAACCACCGGCCAGAGCCAGCACGAGCGCGCCCGCGGTCACGGCCAGCTCGATCAGCAGCAACGAGTGCAATGTGTTGTTGGTGTCCCCGATCGGCTCGGCCACCACGATCAACACCTTCTCGGTGGCGGCCGTGGTCACGTCGACGAGCGTCCGCTCTGTGACCTGGACCCGGAAAGCGGGACCGCCGCCTTGGATCGCCCCGGCGGTGAAGTAGGCGGCCAACGTGCCGTCCGTTTGAGTGGTGAGCCCCCCGAGTTGGCTGGGGAGCTGCGGGCTGTAGCTGTGGCTCCCCACGTAGGCCGGGCACTGCTGGCCGACGACAGCCTGGTGGCCGATCGTCCGCACTTCGATGAACGGGATGTTCCCGAATACCCCGCCGCCACCGCCTCCCCCACCGCCGCTTGCGCCCGGTGCCCCACTGCCAGGGCTCCCGGGCCCTAAGACGCTCGAGTTCGGCGTCTGGCAGGGCTCGTTGAGGAAGCGGTCGATCCGCAACGAACTCTGCGCCAGGCTCTGGTCGTCCTGCTTGTAGAGCGACGAGCGCAGGGCCGAATAGGTAGCGAAGTCGGCCACGACCAGTGCGATCATGGCGATCGCCCCTACAGCCACCAGGAGTCGGAGGCGCAGGGACACTCAGGACGATCCGTTGGCCGTCTCAGCCTCACGAAGGGTGTAGCCGACGAGCCTGATGGTGTGGATGAGCGGCGGCCCATGGCGCTCCAGCTTCTTGCGCAGGTAGCTGACATAGGTCTCCACCACGTTGCTGTCACCACCGAAGTCGTAGTGCCAGACGTGGTCGAGTATCTGCGACTTGGAGAGGACGTGCCGCGGATTGAGCAAGAAGTAGCGGAGCAGGTTGAACTCGGTCGCCGTGAGCTGTATCTCGTTGCCGCCCCGCCGCACCTCGTGCGCGCTCTCGTCGAGCTCGAGGTCCGCGAAGCGCAACACCCCGTCCTCCTCGGGCTCGTAGCCGGTGCGGCGCAGGATGGCATGGACACGGGCGATGACCTCGGCCAGCGCGAAGGGCTTGGTGACGTAGTCGTCCCCCCCGATGGTGAGCCCGGCCAGCTTGTCCTGCAGGCTGTCGCGCGCCGTCAGGAACAGGACCGGGACCCGGAGACCGTCGGCACGCAGGCGGCGCGTCACTTCGAGGCCGTCGAGGTCGGGCAGCATCACATCGAGGATGACGAGGTCGGGCGGATCGTCTTGGGCCTGGGCGAGGGCACGGCGCCCCGTCGTCGCCTCGTCCACCGTGAACCCCTCGTAGCGCAGCGACGTGGCCACCGCATCGACGATCGAGGGCTCGTCGTCCACCACCAGGACTCTTGGGCCAATGTCAGTTTTCACCGGGCACACCTCCCTGACACACAGGTTTCCACCCCGAGCTACCCTCCCAGTGTGGACCCCCTGTGGGTCCCCTGTGAGCGCAGCCCTCTCAGGCCTCCCGCCCCGCCGAGGGAGCCTCGAGGTCGATGAGCGCACGGCGCAGGAGGTCGAGGGCCGAGATGGCCCCGTACTGGCGCACCCGCTCCCGATCGCCGGGCAGGCGCAGCGCGCGGGTCGAGGTGGACTCGGAGGCCAGGCTGAGTCCGACGAAGATCGTGCCCGGGGCCACCCCCTCCTGGTCATCGGGACCGGCCACCCCGGTGATGCCCAGGCCGACATCGGCGCCGGTCGCCCGGCGCACCCCTTCGGCCATGGCCGCCGCCGCCGCCTCGGTGACCACGGGGCCGACGGGAACGCCCAGAACGTCGAACTTCACCTGCTCGTGATACGCCACCACGCCACCGCGGAACCAGGCGGACGCCCCGGGGACGTTGACCAACCGAGAAGCGATCAGCCCCCCGGTGAGCGACTCCGCCACGCCCAGGGTGAGACCGCGTGCGATCAATTGGGAAGCCACGGCGACCTCCATGGACTCGTCGTCCACGCCGAACACGATGTCCCCCAACTCGGCCTCGATGGCCTTTCGCACCTCTTTCTCCTCCACATCGAGTACGGCGGCAGCCGCGTCGAGCGTGGCGGCGCGCGCGGTGATCCGTACCTTTATCCCCTCGATCCCCGACGCCAGGAAGGCCAGCGTGACCGATCCCGCCGGCGCGCCGTCCGGTTCGACCGCGTCGTTCGCATCGAGCGCGTCGATGCGGCCCTGGAGCGCCTCGGCCAATCCGGACTCGCTGGCGCCCCATGTCCGCACGGTCCGGCTCACGATGACGCTCTGCTCTCCGGCCGCAGCCATGCGGGCACGCAGGTCGGGCAGGATGCCCCGCTCGAACATCTCGGCCATCTCGTAAGGCACGCCGGGAACGGCGTAGATCACCTTGTTGCCGAGCGGGCAGATGAGGCCGGGGGCCGTGCCCATCACCTGGGGGATGATGGCGGCCCCCACGGGCACGTCGGCCTGCCGGGCGTTGTTGGCAGACATGGTGCGGCCCCGGGTCTGGAAGAAGCCGGCGATGAGGTCCACGATCTCCTGGTTGCGTACGAGCTCCACCCCCATGACGTCGGCGATGGCCTCACGGGTGATGTCGTCCTGCGTCGGCCCGAGGCCGCCGCAGACGATGATCCCGTCGCTGCGGGCCAGTGCGGTGCGGAAGGCCAGCGTGATGCGCTCGTGGTTGTCCCCCACGGCCTGATGGAAGTGCGAGGTCACCCCGGCTGCGGCCAGCCGGTCGCCCAACCAGGCCGAGTTGGTGTCGGCGATCTGGCCCAGCAGCAGCTCCGTGCCGACGGCCACGATCTCGATTCTCATGCGCCTGCCTCCTTGAACGCCCGCCGACCGTCGGCCAGGTACTGCCCGCCGGTGACGATGGTGAGCGCGGCGGCGGCCCAGACCACCACGAGTGCAACCCTGAGATGATGCGCCAGCGGCGGCGCCAGGCAGGCGCCGACGGCCAGGTCCTGTACGAACGTCTTGAGCTTCGCTGAATTGCGAGCCGGGATGGAGACGCCGCGGCGGCCCGCCCACGAGCGGTAGAGCTGCATGCCGACCTCGCGGATGGAGATGAGGACGACCGGCCACCAGGGAAGGTCTCCCTTCGTGGCCAAGGTGATGAGGGCGCCCAGGACCACGGCCTTGTCGGCAAGGGGATCGAGGAACGCGCCCGAGCGGGTCGTGCCCTGGCGGCGGGCGATATAGCCGTCGAGGCCGTCGCTGGCGGCGACGATGAAACCGACGACGAGGTTGAACCAGGTGGCCCCCCAGACGATGATCATCAGCACGAAAACCGGGGCCGCCAGGAGGCGGGCCATGGTCACGGCATTGGCGGGCGTCGCCAGCGCGCTCGGGCCGAAGGTGGTCTGGCGGCGGGCGTCGGTGTCGCTCACGGGTGCGTTCTCATTGGTGCGCGCTCATTGGTGCGCTCTCTCGGCATAGAGGTCGGGACCGGCCGCCGCGGTCACCACCACATCGAGCAGATCGCCGGCCGCGGTGTCGACGGGCAGGTGCACGATGCCGTCGATCTCCGGTGCCTCGTGGACCGTGCGCCCACGCCCTGGCGCGTCGACCAGGACCTGACGGCGCGCGCCCACCAGGGCGTCCCGCCGCGCCGCGGTGATCCCGTCCTGCAGCTCGGCGCACTCGCGCAGCCGTTCGAGGGCCAGTGCCGGCGGAATCTGATCGGGCAGGTCAGCGGCATGGGTGCCCGCCTCGCGGGAGAAGGGGAAGAAGCCGGCCCAGTCCAGCTGGGCCTCGGCCAGGAACGCCAGGAGCAGGTCGTGGTCGCGTTCGGTCTCCCCGGGATACCCGAGGATGAACGAGGAGCGGAAGGTGGCCTGGGCGTCGGCGGCCCGGATGCGCGCTATGCGGGCCAGGAAGCGCTCACCGTCACCCCAACGCCGCATGCGGGCCAGGAGGGGGCGGGACACATGCTGGAGGGACAGGTCGAAGTACGGCACTCCGGTGCCCAGCACCGCCTCTATCAGCTCATCGGTCAGCCCGGACGGGTAGAGATAGAGCAGCCGGGTGCGCGCCACCCGGGCGGACACGGCGCGGGTGAGCGCCGCGATGGGCGAGGGACCGGCCCTGCGCCGCTCCCCGGGTCGGCTCCGGTCCCGGCCGTACGACGCCAGGTCCTGGGCCACCAGCACGATCTCGCGCAGCGGCGGCGCCATGCCCCCGCCCGGCGTTGTCCCTCCGGCCAGAAGCACGTCGACTTCGCTCATCACGTCTGCAACCTGGCGCGAGCGCTGCTTGCCCCGAAACGAGGGGATGGCGCAGAAGCCGCAGATGCGGTCGCATCCCTCGGCCACCTTGATGTACGCCCAGGGAACCTCCGACGCCGGGCGGGCCAGCTCCAAGAGATCGAATCCCGGCGCGGGGCGCGGGCCGCCGGTGCCCGGCTTGTGCGCCAGCGCCACGGGGACGCCCACCGGACCGGCCGCCACGGCCTCGGCGAAGTCGATCCCGAAGCCGGCCACGAGGTCCACTTCGGGCAACGCGTCAGTGATCTCGCTGCCGTACCGCTCCGCCATGCAGCCGGTGGCGACCAGACGGGCTCCCGGGTGGCGCAGGTCGGCCAGCTCCAGCATGGTGTCGATGGACTCCTGGCGGGCCGACTCAATGAAGGCGCAGGTGTTGACCACAACCAGATCCGCTGCGGACGGGTCGGGAGCGCGCCGGTAACCCCGGGCGAGCAGACGCCCTTCCAGCTTGTCCGAGTCGACCTGGTTCTTGGGGCAACCCAGAGTCTGCAGCCAGTACCGACTCTCGCCCACTCAATCTCCTCGCACCAGGCCGGACCGCCACGGTGACGGCACGCGACGGGCCCGCCATGGCGGGCCCGTACGGCAGGGCACCGTGCACCCGGTGCCCTTCCCCCGAGCGGAGAGGGAGGGATTTGAACCCTCGGACCCGGTTACCCAGGTCAACTCATTAGCAGTGAGTCCGATTCGGCCGCTCTCGCACCTCTCCAACAGGACTTTTGCGTTTTGACCATGGTCGTTGTCCATAACGTGTCCATACTCGCTCCGCTGAATCCGTGAAGGGCAGCCTACGTGAACGTTCACCTGGCGTCTGGCAGGTGCGGGTGTGCCTCGGGCGTGACCCGGCCACTGGTCGGTACCGATACACGACGTCCACGGTGCACGGTGGCCGCCGGGAGGCGCAACGGGCAGCGGCTCGGCTGGTGACCGACGCCGAGCAGGGCCGGATCCCGATGACCAAGGAGACCTTCGGGGGTCTGCTGGAGCGCTGGCTGGAGCACATCGAGGCGAGGGGGCGGGCCTCCAAGACGATCGTCGAGAACCGCCGCATGGCCACGGCCATTGCCAAGGAGCTCGGGTCCAAGGACGTGCAGAAGCTGAGGGGGCGCGACCTCGACGCCTACTACGACCGCCTCAGCCGGCGTGGGCTCTCGGCGACCAGCGTCCGGCGGTACCACGCCGTCTGCTCGGCCGCGTTGAACCAGGGTCGACGTCCGCACTGTGGCCGGCAGACTCGGACACTCTCGTCCGACGCTGACCCTGCAGACGTACGCGCACGTCGTGGACGCCACCGATCGCAGGGCGGCCGAGGTGGCCGGCCGGAGCCTGTCGAAGGTCGAGCGGGACCCTGAGGAACCGCCGGTTCCCAGTACCGACTAATATAGCGTGGATGCTATGTGGGGCCAGGTTGAACTCGAGCCTGAGGTTCGTGATTGGTTCCTGTCCCTGGACGACGGCGAGGCCCAGCGAGTCCGGTTCCACATCGACCGGCTGGCCGAACTCGGCGTCGCGTTGGACGAGCCCCACACCAGGCAGCTCGACGGCAAGCTCCGGGAGCTCCGCTTCTACCTGTCCGGGCAAGCGACACGGGTCTCATACTGGATCGCTCCCGGCCGGCGGATCATCCTGCTGTTCGCGTTCGTGAAGACGCAACGCCAGGAGAAGCGAGAAATTCAACGGGCCAAGTTGGCAATGGAGCGCTGTGCGGCCGATCAGCACAGCGCCGATGACGAGGAGTGAACGGACATGGCCAAGCGAGCGAGCTGGGACGAGGTCAAGGCCGAGAGGCCACTGACCGAGAATGGCCGTGCCGCGTACGAGGACGAAGCCCGGATCAGCGCCTTTCGGTCCCTCGTCTACCGACTTCGAACTGAAGCGGGGCTCACCCAGGCAGCGCTTGCCGAGAAGATGGGGACCACCCAGTCCGCCATCGCCCGCATGGAGGGCGGCGGAACCCGCCCCACCCTCGAGACCCTCGAGAAGCTCGCAGCGGCGGTAGGAAGCGAGCTCGTTGTTGGAGTGGGCGAGAACCTCTCCGACAACCGCAGCATCGCCAAGCTCGTGAAGGACGGCCATGCCGTCATCCGTCGGGCCAGCTGAGGATCTATTGCCTCATGTTCGTCGTCCACGGCACGAAGAAGCTCCTTGACCGGGTCGGTCGACCCGGGTCGGATGAGCTCCCACCGACGACGGCCCTGGGCAACTGGTATGCCACGGCCGTGTTCTGGCGGCCCCAGGCCGCACTCTTCGTAAACGAGAAGACCTTGCTACCGGTCGTCGTCCCACTGGCGCCCGCGGCCACCGTCGTGAATCGCTTTCCGACCTACTTGGTGGGCGTGCTCATCCGCCTGGGCATCGATCGGTCCTTCGTAGAGGCCGAGGTGTCGGAGATGTCGGATCACCTCCTGGCCAAGACCCAGAACCGCAGCGTCCTCGGGTCGATGAACGACTTCGTCTACTTGGGTAAGCACTACGCCGCCGATGACAGGACATATGACCCGCTCGAGTTGTCGCTACAACTTGCGGACGTGCCGTGTGGTCCTCTCTACGGAAGTCACGCCTTTCCCGCCGAGGAGTTGCGAGCGTTGGTCTCGGAAGTCGCGGGAAGCTGATCGCCTTCCGGTAGCGCCGGAGACGTTCGTGGCGTCTGTCGATGTCCACACCAATGTCCACAGTCCTGGTCAGCCGGGGTTTTTGCGTCGCTCCACAACGATCTGGCCAGAGCTGTCAGGGTCGGCGTCAGCCGAGGCGACCGACATGTCGGGCGCCGTACCTTGACAGCTCGGAAAACGCGGAGGGACACAATGGACAAGGTCGGCCGGAAACGGCCGTCCTGGATGTGCCTTGTCACTCTCGAGGTGATCGAAGGTCCAACCCCCTCGTCGAGTCAGCGGTTGACAAACGGGGTCAGGATCGGAGATGCAACTGTGTGGCTCCCTTTGTGGACATTGTCCGGGAGGTCTTGGATGTATTCGACCACCGCTCCGTTGCTCTGGGTGGAGGACGGCTTTCCGAAGGATGGGCTTGATGCTGAAGTGACCTCAGGTGTCGGATGCCGGGAGGACGCGCCTGCTGGGCTGGCGGGAATTAGCTCAGCGCCCTCGAAACGTGTCGCCCTCTCGGCATCAGTCATCACGCCGTGGATCTGACTGCGTGATGATCAGTATTCACAGAGCAAATGTCTCATCTCAGCGACGCACGGGGGCCACGTCACCAACTCAACGGTTGTGGACATCAGACCCTGGTCAGCTAGATAATTTTCCGCCATTATGGGAACGTGGAACGCGCGTTGCCCCCTGGCCTCCGATTCCCAGTCACGCGAATACACAGGACGAACATGCGGTGGTGGCGAACCGGATTGGACCTGTTTCTCGCAACCGGAGTCGTAGCGTTATGGATCGACGCGGTATTTGGGACCCCACGCGATGGCATTGCACATGCCATCGAGATCACCGGCATCATCGTCGGAGCAGTGGTAGTGGTGGCTCTGCAAGGATTTCTTAAGTGGGGCGTCAACCGAAGGCTTATTTCTCGAGGGTCTCTTTACGGAGAGTTCTTCGTTGGCCGAGCAACGGCCCGATCGATTGGTCGACAGGGAGACCCAAAACCCCTCGGTGACATCACCCTGGATCTCAACGGCATCACTTTCAAGCCTGATAGGAGTGAGTTGATTTCTGTGGTCACCATTCCTTGGACGGACGTCGCACAAATCGATGTGAGACATGGCGTCGATTCAGCCCGCATGAGACTCACGATGTCCGATCGTCCAGACCTGGACTTCAACGTGCGGGACTCCTACGGACTGACCAAAGCATACAAGCGTTGGCCGATTCGGCGGGCCAAAGCGCTTCCGCCCTGTGAGTACGCGGGAGCTAGAACTACATCGGTGCAGCGCCCTCTTTTGGTGATCGCGGTCTTCATGGCTGCCTTGCCGGTCGCCATTGCTGACTGTGCGGAGAGTCCTACCAACTCGACGGCCCACAGTGGCACGCCGGAAGCCACGCCTACTTCGCTGAGAACAACCACGTCTTTGCCTACGACGACGTCGACGACTAACTCCTCGTCTTCGCCTGGAGCTGTTGATCCTTGCCCGAGCAGTTTCGGTGCACCACCAGTCCCACCAGGCTCACAATCTCTGACTCCCTTCTTGCTAGAAACTTCGGACGTGCCACCTGGGTACGTCACCACCGGAGCGACCACGTCATCACCCGATGGGTCCGTTGAGTTCAATGGGTCACTGCCTGACACCGTCCCTGTGGCCTATATCGCCTTTTCCATCGACTCGAATCCCGGACCAGGGGCCATAGACGAGACTCATGAGGGCATCATCGAGGCGCTCGCCAAAGCCAACTCGACTGCGGCCGCTGTTAGCCTTCTCCGTCAGACAGAAGTGCTCGTGGACAAATGCGGCGGCGATGGAAAGCCCGTTGCTCTCCCGGGCTCTGTTCCAAACTTGACCGCTGCAACGGAGTTGGGCAGCGGGGGCCCGCAGTACTTTTCGAGTGCAATCGTCTTCACGACGAAGGGTCCATACCTGCTGGAGGTTCGATGGTTCAACTCCAACGTAATCGCGGACGGATCCGATTTACCCACTAATTGGCCGTCTCTGCCAACTCCGGCAGTCATGGGTTCCGTTGCCGACGCTGCTCTTGGTCGTATTCCAGGGTGAATCCAGGTCGGTGTTTACGGTCCGAGGGCAACGCGCAAATAACTGTGGTCCAGTTCAACCCGCACGGGTCCGGCGTACAGGGTCAGTCTGGGACGCCGTGTTCGATGAACATACGGGGGCACCTGTGTCCATCGAAGCGGGAAAGCTCCGGCGGCCCCATGCAGGACCGAATCGCCCTGGGGCTCCTCGGTGAAGTGGAGATCAAGTTGGATCAAACTTCCAGTGCGTGGCTCCTCCCGGCTCAACGGTGAGCACGGAAGTGGCCTGACGCGCCGCCAAGCGGAAAATAGTCCACGGGGGAGGTCCGGCCGACGGAGCGCTGTAATCGGCAGTGAGAGCCACACCGGAATCATCCACTCGGGCCGGCCATCCATGCGTGCGCCACTGCTCCGCCATGGTGGCAACCATGGTTGGATCAATGACTTTCTCGGCCAGGCCCTCCACGACGAGGTCGAACTCATGAGTGGCAATGCTCAAAGTGCACCGCGAATCCCGCGCCAGATTCCTCCCTTTACGAGTCTGTTCTCCAGTCTCGAACCAGAATGCGTCGTCGAACCAGAGTGCACCGACACCTGTCACATGCGGGCTTCCATCCCGGTTGATCGTCGCCAACCAGCTGGTGTGTCGGTCAGGGCCGCCAGTGCCAGGGGCTTGGCTTACCCCGAGTGCGAGACGGTGCTCGATCACGCTCCAATCGATGATTGGCAGCGCGTAGAGGTCGGCAAGGTTCGTTGTTTTCATGGTGGTACGACGAATCCTAGGATGGAAATTCATCGCATATCCATAGGCGGTCTATCGCCCCCCACACCAGCGACGGGGGCAGGCGGCGTCTAAGAGTCCACCGCGTCTTTAGGGTGGAAGTACAAGGTGAGTTCATGGACGTATCCACCCCCTGTCACTTCTGTACCGAAGGTGAGATCCTGGACCTCGATCGGGCCGAGTTCTTCCAATGCGTTTGGCATTCGTCCAAGGAGAGCCGGTACGTCGGCTCGGTCTCTTCCCACGGGATTGGCAATGGAGAAGTGGCGGATATTCCATGAATCTGCCACGTCCGAAGCCTCGCATACGTCGGTCCGCCACGCCCGATCCCGAACTGGGCTCCTCGGCAACCTATGAACCCATCGGCAGAAAGAACTCGAGCTGAATGTTGTCCGGATCCCGAAATGCGAGACCGGCCCCGTATGATCGATCCAAGATTTCACCGTGCTCGATACCCAAGGCATCGAGTCGTGCTGGCCAGGATTCGAGCTCTTCTCGACTAGCGCAACCAAAGGCGA